>Ga0137403_10001243_pt1 | contig 32143 bp, 42 predicted proteins | sample CZOMad2_1_16fung_FD_122057 | JGI IMG/M metagenome (GOLD analysis project Ga0137403, IMG submission 122057) | Vadose zone soil fungal communities from Angelo Coast Range Reserve, California, USA - CZOMad2_1_16fungal (Hybrid Assembly) | ecosystem: Environmental > Terrestrial > Soil > Vadose zone... | reverse complement strand
ACGAGGGCCTGCGCTTCGCGATCCGCGAGGGCGGCCGCACGGTCGGCGCCGGCGTCGTCGCCTCCATCATCGAGTAGCAACGACCCCAACCCCGATAAACTGAACCACTTGCAAGCGAACGGACGTCGATCATGGAGAGCCAGAATATCCGCATACGCCTGAAGGCGTTCGATCATCGCGTGCTCGACCAGTCGACGAGCGAGATCGTGAACACCGCCAAGCGGACCGGCGCGCAGGTGCGCGGGCCGATCCCGCTGCCGACGCGGATCGAGAAGTTCACGGTCAACCGGTCGCCGCATGTCGACAAGAAGAGCCGCGAGCAGTTCGAGATCCGCACCCACAAGCGCCTGCTCGACATCGTCGATCCGACGCCGCAGACGGTCGACGCGCTGATGAAGCTCGACCTCGCCGCCGGCGTCGACGTCGAAATCAAGTTGAAGAACTAGGGGCGGGAGCGCTGACGATGCGTACCGGTCTGATCGCACAGAAGCTGGGAATGACCCGCACCTTCAGCGAAGAGGGTGCCCATGTTCCGGTCACCGTGCTGAAAGTCGAGAAGTGCGAGGTGGTCGCCGTGCGCACCGCCGAGCGCGACGGCTATACCGCCGTGCAGCTTGGCGTCGGCAAGGCCAAGCCGCGCAACACGACCAAGGCCCAGCGCGGACATTTCGCGAAGGCGAAGGTCGAACCCAAGCGCAAGCTGGCTGAATTCCGGGTGACCGCGGATGCGCTGCTGGAGGTGGGTGCGGAACTGGCCGCCAATCATTTCCTGCCCGGGCAGTTCGTCGATGTAACGGGCACAACCATCGGCAAGGGTTTCGCCGGCTCGATGAAGCGCTGGAACTTCCACGGCCTGCGGGCGACCCACGGCGTGTCGGTGTCCCACCGCAGCCACGGCTCGACCGGCAACCGGCAGGACCCCGGCCGCACCTTCCCGAACAAGAAGATGGCGGGCCATCTCGGCGTCGAGCGTGTCACCACACTGAACCTGAAGGTGGTGGCGACCGATGCCGACCAGGGCCTCATCATGATCCGTGGCGCCGTGCCGGGGCATGAAGGTAGCTACGTACTCGTGCGCGATGCGGTCAAGCGGAAGGCGCCGAAGGAGGTGCCGTTCCCGGCCGCCCTCCGCGCGAGCGCCGCCAGCGAAGCCGCCGCCGCGGAAAAGAAGGAATAGGCCGTCATGAAGTGCCCGGTGACGAATCTGGACAACAAGACGATCGGCGAGATCGACCTCGCCGATGAGGTGTTCGCGCTGCCGGTGCGCAAGGACATCCTGGCCCGTGCCGTGAACTGGCAGCTCAACAAGCGCCGCTCGGGCAATCACAAGACCAAGGGCATCAGCGAGATCCGAGGCACCACCAAGAAGCCCTATGCCCAGAAGGGCACCGGCCACGCGCGCCAGGGCAGCCTGCGCTCGCCCCAGTTCCGCGGCGGCGCCCGCATCTTCGGGCCGGTCGTGCGCAGTCACGAAACGGAGCTGCCCAAGAAGGTGCGCAAGCTGGCCCTCAAGACCGCGCTGTCGAGCAAGCAGGCCGATGGTCGCCTGATCGTGATCGACGAGGCCAAGATCAAGACGGCGAAGACAAAGGACCTGGCCAAGAAGCTCGGCAAGCTCGGCTGGACCTCGGCGCTGATCATCGATGGTCCGACCGTCGATGCCGGCTTCCTGCGCGCGGCCATCAACATTCCCAATGTCGACGTCCTGCCGCAGCAGGGGGCCAACGTCTACGACATCCTGCGGCGCGACACCTTGATCTTGACCAAGGACGCGGTGCAGCACCTGGAGGCGCGGCTGAAATGAGCAAGGCGAAGCTGATCGCGAACGTCAGTCAGATCCGCATGTACGACCTGATCCGGTCGCCGGTCGTGACGGAGAAGTCCACCCTGGGCGCCCAGCACAACCAGGTGACGTTCCGCGTGCCCCTCGATGCGACCAAGCCCGAAATCAAGGCGGCCGTCGAAGGGGTCTTCAAGGTCAAGGTGAAGGCCGTGAATACCCTGCGCCTCGAGGGCAAGACCAAGCGGTTCCGCGGCTATGTCGGCAAGCGGCCGGACGTGAAGAAAGCGGTCGTGACCCTGGCCGAGGGTCACCAGATCGACGTGACGACGGGGGTCTAGCGCATGGCACTCAAGACCTACAAGCCGAGCACGCCGGCCCAGCGCCAACTCGTTACCGTCGACCGGTCCGAGCTGTGGGCCGGCCGGCCCGTGAAAGCGCTGACCGTCGGCAAGCGCAAGAGCGGCGGCAGAAACAACCACGGGCACCTGATCAATTCGCGCATCGGCGGCGGCCACAAGCGCCGCATCCGGGTCATCGACTTCAAGCGGCGCAAGTTCGACATGCCCGCGATCGTCGAGCGCCTGGAGTACGATCCGAACCGGACCGCGTTCATCGCGCTCGTCCGCTACGAGGACGGCGAGCAGAGCTACATCCTGGCGCCGCAGCGACTCAAGGTCGGCGATCACGTGGTGTCGGGCGAGCGCGCGGATATCAAGCCGGGCAACGCCATGCCGCTGAAGAGCATTCCCGTCGGCACGATCATCCACAATGTCGAGCTCCGGCCGAAGAAGGGCGGACAGCTGGCGCGCGCGGCCGGCACGTTCGTCCAGCTGGTCGGCCGCGACATCGACTATGCGCTGCTGCGACTGGGTTCCGGCGAGGTGCGCAAGGTCCATCTCGATTGCCTCGCGTCCATCGGCGCGGTGTCGAACCCGGACCAGCAGAACATCGTCATCGGCAAGGCCGGCCGCAGCCGTTGGTTCGGCATCCGCCCGCACACGCGCGGCATCGCCAAGAACCCGGTCGATCATCCCCATGGCGGCCGCACCAAGGGCGGCAAGCACTGGGTCACGCCCTGGGGCATTTCGACCAAGGGTCACAAGACGCGTCACAACAAGCGGACCGACGGCATGATCCTGCGCCGTCGCCACGCGGCGAAGTAGTAGAGGAGGGCGAGCACTCGTGGCCCGTTCTGTTTGGAAAGGTCCGTTCATCGACGGTTTTCTGCTGAAGAAGGCGGAAACCTCGCGTGCATCCGGACGCAATGAAGTGATCAAGACCTGGTCGCGGCGCTCGACGATCATTCCGCAATTCGTCGGCCTGACGTTCGGCGTCTACAACGGCCACAAGTTCCTGCCGGTGCTCGTGACCGAGAACATGATCGGCCACAAGTTCGGGGAGTTTTCGCCGACTCGCGTATTCCACGGCCATACCGCGGCCGACAAGAAGGCGAAGAGGGTCGAAACGAAATGAGCAAGCAGAAGAAGCCGCGCCGGGAGGCCGACAACGAGGCGAAGGCCGTCGCGCACCTGCTGCGCGGCAGCCCGCGCAAGCTCAATCTGGTGGCCGAGCTGATCCGCGGCAAGGACGCCGGCAAGGCTTTGGCGGAGCTGACGTTCTCGAAGCGCCGCATCTCCGGTCCGGTGAAGCGCGTGCTGCAGGCGGCGATCGCCAATGCCGAGAACAACCATCAGCTCGATGTGGATCGCCTCTATGTGGCCGAGGCCTCGGTCGGGCGCGGCATGGTCATGAAGCGGTTTCACGCCCGCGCGCGCGGCCGCGGCGCCCGCATCCTGAAGCCGTGGAGCAATCTCACCGTCGTGGTGCGCGAGCGCGAGGAGAGCAAGTAGATGGGTCAGAAGGTCAATCCGATCGGGCTGCGGGTCGGCATCAACCGCACCTGGGATTCGCGCTGGTTCGCCGACAAGGGCTATGCGGGCATGCTGCACGAGGATCTGCGCCTGCGGAAGTATCTGCAGGAGCGCCTGGTGCAGGCCGGCGTCAGCCGCGTCGTCATCGAGCGGCCGACGAAGAAGGCGCGCATCACGATTCACACCGCGCGGCCCGGCGTGGTCATCGGCAAGAAGGGCGCCGACATCGAGAAGCTGCGCACCGACCTCCAGAAGATGACCGGCGGCGAGGTGCATCTGAACATCCTGGAGATCCGCAAGCCCGAGATCGATGCCAAGCTGGTGGCGGAAAACATCGCCCAGCAGCTCGAGCGGCGGGTGGCGTTCCGGCGCGCCATGAAGCGGGCCGTGCAATCGGCGATGCGGCTCGGGGCCGCCGGCATCCGCATCAACTGCGGCGGCCGCCTCGGCGGCGCCGAGATCGCGCGGGTCGAGTGGTATCGCGAGGGCCGCGTGCCGCTGCATACGCTGCGCGCCGACATCGACTACGGGCAGGCGACGGCCAAGACCACCTACGGCACCTGCGGCGTCAAGGTGTGGGTGTTCAAGGGCGAGATCATGGCGCACGACCCGATGGCCCAGGACAAGCGCGCCCAGGAGCAGCAGGTGACGCGCTGATAGCGCGGCCGCCATTGCGATCATAGGACCGACGACATGCTTCAACCGGCACGAACGAAATTCCGAAAAGCCCACAAGGGCCGCATCCATGGCGCGGCCAAGGGCGGCTTTGCGCTCAACTTCGGCGCCTACGGACTCAAGGCGACCGAGCCCGGTCGTATCACGGCGCGCCAGATCGAGGCCGCCCGCCGCGCCGTCACGCGCCATCTGAAGCGCATCGGCCGCGTCTGGATCCGCGTCTTTCCGGATGTGCCGGTGTCGCGCAAGCCGGCGGAAGTGCGCATGGGCAGCGGCAAGGGCACGCCGGAATACTGGGTCGCCCGCATCCATCCCGGGCGGATCATGTTCGAGATCGATGGTGTTCCCCGCGCTATCGCGGAGGAGGCCTTCGAGCTGGCCGCCGCCAAGCTGTCGGTGAAGACGCGGTTCGTGACGCGCCTGGGAGAGGGGCACTGAGCGATGAAGATCCAGGACCTCCGCGCCAAGAGCCCGGACCAGCTCAAGGGCGAATTGACCTCCTTGAAGAAGGAGGCCTTCAACCTGCGCTTTCGCAAGGCCAGCGGCCAGCTCGAGAACACGGCGCGCGTGCGCGAGGTGCGGCGTGACATCGCGCGCATCCAGACCCTGTTGAACGTTTTGGCGCGTGCGGCGTCGTAGGAGTGGCGGGAATGCCCAAGCGAATACTTCAAGGCGTCGTGGTGAGCGACAAGATGGACAAGACGATCGTCGTCCGGGTCGAGCGCCGCGTCATGCACCCGATCTACAAGAAGTTCGTCCGTCGCACGAAGAAGTATGCGGCGCATGACGAGGCGAATGCCCACAAGGTCGGCGAGACCGTGCGGATCCGCGAGTGCCGGCCGATCTCCAAGCGCAAGTGCTGGGAAGTGATCGCCGACACCGAGTTGGCCGCAAGCTAGGGGGATCGCATCCATGATCCAGATGCAGACGAACCTGGAAGTGGCCGACAACTCGGGTGCGCGGCGCGTCCAGTGCATCAAGGTGCTCGGCGGCTCCAAGCGCAAATATGCGTCGGTCGGCGACGTCATCGTCGTCTCGATCAAGGAGGCGATCCCGCGCGGCCGCGTGAAGAAGGGCGACGTCCATCAGGCCGTGATCGTGCGTACGGCCAAGGAAATCCGCCGGTCGGACGGCACCTCGATCCGCTTCGATCGCAATGCGGCCGTGCTGATCACCAAGCAGGGCGAGCCGATCGGGACGCGCATCTTCGGGCCGGTCACGCGCGAGCTGCGCGGCAAGAACTTCATGAAGATCATCTCGCTGGCGCCGGAAGTGTTGTAGGCGACGGGCGAACGGGAAATCGGGTGCGGCAATGGCAGTGAAATTCAAGATCCGGAAGGGCGACAAAGTGATCGTCAGGACCGGCAAGGACAAGGGCAAGAGCGGCGAGGTGCTGCGGGTGCTGCGCGACGAGGCGCGCGTGCTCGTGCAGGGCGTGAACATGATCAAGCGCCACACGCGCCCGGCGCCCGGCAATCCCGGCGGCATCATCGACAAGGAGGCGTCGATCCACATCTCGAACGTCGCTCTCGCCGATCCCAAGTCCGGCAAGCCGACGCGCGTCGGCTTCAAGCTGCTCGACGGCGGACGCAAGGTGCGCATCGCGCGCCGCTCCGGCGAAGCGATCGATCTCTAGGCGGTGGACCATGGCACGATTGCAAGAGCACTACCAAAACGTCGTCCGCGCGGCTCTCATGAAGGAATTCAACTACAAGAATCCGATGGAAGTGCCGCGGCTGGATAAGATCGTCATCAACATGGGCGTCGGCGAGGCGGCCCAGGACCAGAAGAAGCTGCAGGCGGCGGCGGCCGACATGACGGCGATCGCCGGCCAGAAGCCGCTGATCACGAAGTCGCGCAAGTCGATCGCGAACTTCAAGCTGCGCGAGAACCTCGCCATCGGCTGCAAGGTGACGCTGCGGCGCGAGCGGATGTACGAATTCCTCGATCGCCTGGTCAGCGTGGCGCTGCCGCGCGTGCGCGATTTCCGCGGCGTCAGCGCCCGCAGTTTCGACGGGCGCGGCAACTACGCCCTCGGTCTCAAGGAGCAGATCGTGTTTCCGGAGATCGACTACGACAAGATGGATTCGGTGCGCGGCATGGACATCGTCATCTGCACGACGGCCAAGACCGACGCCGAAGCCAAGGCCCTGCTGAAGGGCTTCGACATGCCCTTCACGAATTAAGCTGTCGCGGGAGAACAGGATATGGCGAAGACGAGTTCCATCGAGCGGAACAACAAGCGCATCCGGCTGGCAAAGAAGTTTTCCGCCCGCCGTATTCGCCTGAAAGCCATCGCGAACGACGAATCCCTGCCGCCGGAGCAGCGCTTTGCGGCACGCTTGAAGCTGTCGGAGATTCCGCGCAACGCATCGCCGGTACGCCAACGCAATCGGTGCGAGCTGACCGGGCGAGCGCGCAGCGTCTATCGGAAGTTCAAGTTGTCGCGCATCGCGCTGCGCGAGTTGGCGTCGACCGGCCAGATCCCTGGCATGGTCAAGTCGAGCTGGTAATGGAGGGCGGTGGCCTATGACGATGACCGACCCACTCGGCGATATGTTGACGCGCATCCGCAACGCGCAGCGGGCGGGCATGGCGAACGTGTCATGCCCGGCCTCGAAGCTGCGCGCGAACGTGCTGGAAGTGCTGAAGCGCGAGGGGTACATCCGTGGCTTTACGCCCGCGAATGGCGGCGAAAGCGCACCCGAGTTCAAGATCGAGCTGAAATACAACGAGGGCACGCCGGTGATCCGCGAGATCAACCGTGTGTCCAAGCCCGGCCGGCGCGTGTATTCGAAGATCGCGGACCTGCCGCGCGTCTATAACGGGCTCGGAATCTCCATTCTGTCGACGCCGCGCGGCGTCATGTCTGACAACGAGGCCCGGGCCGCCAATGTCGGCGGCGAGGTCTTGTGTCGAGTCTATTGAGGATCGGACCATGTCTCGCGTAGGCAAGTCCCCGGTTGCCATTCCGGTCGGCGTCACCATCCAGATCAACGCTCGCAAGCTGTCGGCGAAGGGGAAGCTCGGCGATCTGCATCTGGAACTGAGCGACCAGGTGAGCGCCAAGCTCGAAGGCGACAAAGTCGTCTTCCAGCCGGCCAACGATTCGAAGCAGGCGCGCATGATGTGGGGAACCACGCGCAACCTGGTCCGCAACATGGTCGTCGGGGTGTCGCAGGGATATCGCAAGAACCTGGAGATCAACGGCGTCGGCTACCGCGCGGCCGTGCAGGGCAAGTCGCTCCAGCTGCAGCTCGGCTTCAGCCACGACGTCAATTTCCCGATCCCGGACGACGTCGCGATCAAGTGCGAAAAGCCGACGGCGATCTCGATCACCGGCCGCGACAAGCAGCGGGTCGGCCAGATCGCCGCCGAGATCCGCGCATTCCGGGGCCCCGAACCCTACAAGGGCAAGGGCGTCAAATACGACACCGAGAAGATCCGCCGCAAGGAAGGCAAGAAGAAGTAACGCCCATGTCGAACCCGAAGGAACTCTTCACCCGCCGCCAGCGCCGCCTGCGGGCCCAGATCCGCCGCAAGGCGATCGGACGGCCGCGGCTGACCGTCTTCCGGTCGAGCAAGCACATCTATGCGCAGGTCATCGACGACGCCAAGGGCGCCACCGTGGCGGCGGCCTCGACGATCGACAAGGGCCTGAAGGCCGCGCTCAAGACCGGCGCCGACATCGAGGCGGCCAAGGCGGTCGGCAAGCTGGTCGCCGAGCGGGCCGTGGCCGCCGGCGTGAAGGAGGTCGTGTTCGACCGCGGCGCCTATATGTTTCATGGTCGGGTCAAGGCCCTGGCCGATGCCGCCCGCGAGGGCGGCCTGCAATTCTAGAGGACAGCAATGGCACGAGGCCCGAAAGAACGCCGTGACCGCGACCGCGACAGAGAGCGTTCGCGCGACGACGTCGAGCTGGTCGAGAAGCTCGTCAGCATCAACCGCGTCGCCAAGGTGGTGAAGGGCGGCCGGCGCTTCGGCTTTGCCGCGCTCGTCGTGGTGGGCGATGGCAAAGGCCGCGTCGGCCATGGCGCCGGCAAGGCCCGCGAAGTGCCGGAGGCGATCCGCAAGGCGACCGAGCAGGCCAAGCGCAGCATGATCCGCGTGCCCCTGCGCGAGGGCCGCACCCTGCATCACGATGTGATCGGACATTACGGCGCTGGCCGCGTCGTCTTCCGGGTGGCGGTGCCGGGAACCGGCATCATCGCCGGCGGGCCGGTGCGCGCCATCTTCGAGGCGCTCGGCGTTCATGACGTGGTCGCCAAGTCGGTCGGAACGTCCAACCCCCACAACATGGTGAAGGCCGCCTTCGCGGCGCTCGGGCGGAGCACCTCGCCGCGCGCCGTCGCAGCTCGCCGCGGCAAGAAGGTGAGCGAAATCCTGGGTCGGCGCGACGCGCCCGCCGAGGCGAGGGAGTAGGCCATGGCCACCGCGAAAGGCCGGATCAGGATCACCCAGATCGGCAGCCCGATCGGCCGGCCGGACGATCAGCAGGCGACGCTGATCGGCCTCGGTCTCAACAAGCTGCACCGTAGCCGCGAACTCGAGGACACCCCGTCCGTGCGCGGCATGATCGCGAAGGTACACCACCTCGTGCGGGTGGAAGTCGACGACTAGAGCGACTATCTGATTGATTGTCGGTGGTTTTGCCTTTGGTCATCCCGCAGGGCAAGGCGCCGGAACAGAGGACGACAGGATCATGAAATTGAACCAGCTCTCGGACAATGCCGGCGCCCGCAAGGGACGCATGCGGATCGGGCGCGGCATCGGTTCGGGCAAGGGCAAGACCGGCGGCCGCGGCGGCAAGGGCCAGACGGCACGCACCGGCGTCCACATCAAGGGCTTCGAGGGCGGCCAGATGCCGCTGCACATGCGGATGCCCAAGCGCGGCTTCAACAACATCTTCCGACTCGACTACGTGGTGGTGAATCTGGGGCAACTGCAGGCGGCGATCGACGCCGGCCGCATCGATGCCGGCCAGACCATCACCGGGGATACCCTGCAGAAGGCGGGAGTCGTGCGGCAGGTGCGGGACGGCATCCGCCTCCTCGGCATGGGCGAACTGAAGGCGGCGGTGACGATCGAGGCGGCCGGCGCCTCCAAGAGCGCTGCCGCGGCCGTCGAGAAGGCCGGCGGCAAGCTCCTGCTGCCGCCGCCCAAACCGGCGGCTGACGCGGCCGCCAAGGCCTGAGGCGGGGCAGCGCCATGGCCTCGCCCGCAGAACAACTCGCCTCCAGCATCAATTTCAGCGCCCTCTCCAAGGCGACGGAGCTCAAGAAGCGGCTCCTGTTCACGCTCGGCGCTCTGCTCATCTATCGGCTCGGCACCTACCTGCCGCTGCCGGGCCTCGATCCGGTCAAGGTCCAGGAGTTCTTCCAGGGCCAGTCGAACGGAATCCTCGGCCTGCTCGACATGTTTGCCGGCGGCGCGGTCAGCCGCATGTCGATCTTCGCCCTCAACATCATGCCGTACATCTCGGCCTCGATCATCGTGCAGCTGCTGTCCAGCGTTTCGCCGAAGCTCGAGGCGCTGAAGAAGGAGGGCGAGAGCGGCCGCAAGAAGCTCAATCAGTATACGCGCATGGGCACGGTGGTGCTGGCCGCGCTGCAGGCCTTCGGGGTGGCGAAGGGATTGGTGGCCAGCTCGTCGGGCCTCGTTCTCGTCGCCTCGCCGTTCTTCATGGCGAGCACGGTCGTCACGCTGACGGCGGGCACCGTATTCCTGATGTGGCTGGGCGAGCAGATCACGAGCCGGGGCGTCGGCAACGGAACATCGCTCATCATCTTCGCCGGCATCGTCGCGCGCCTGCCCTTCGCCTTGAACAGCACGCTCAATCAGGTCAAGACGGGCGACCTCGACGTCATCTGGGTGTTCGCCCTCCTGGTCATGGCGGTGGCGGTCATCACCTTCATCGTCTTCATGGAACGCGCCCAGCGGCGGCTCGTCGTGCAGTTCCCGAAGCGACAGGTCGGCATGCGCATGACCTCGGGCGAGCTGTCGCATCTGCCGCTCAAGCTCAACAGCTCCGGCGTGATCCCGCCGATTTTCGCGAGTTCGCTGCTGCTGCTGCCGCTGACGTTCGTCAACTTCGCCGGCGCCGGCAAGGGCGGCGATGTCGTACAGTGGCTGGCACGCAACCTCGGCCACGGCACGCCGCTCTACCTCGGCCTCTACGTGGCCTTGATCGTGTTCTTCGCGTTCTTCTATACGGCGGTGGTGTTCCCCCCGGCCGACACGGCGGAAAACCTGAAGAAGAACGGGGGCTTCATTCCAGGCTATCGGCCGGGCAAGAACACGGCTGAATATCTCGACTACGTGATGACGCGGTTGACCGTGGTCGGCGCCGCCTATCTGGCGTTCGTGTGCCTGCTGCCGGAGCTGCTGATCGCCTGGAAGCACTTTTCCTTCTATTTCGGCGGGACCAGCCTCCTCATCGTCGTCTCCGTCATGATGGACACGGTCGCGCAGATCCACTCGCACCTTCTCGCCCACCAATATGAGGGCCTGATCAAGAAGGCGAAGCTCAAAGGCCGGCGTGGATGAAACTGATCCTGCTGGGGCCTCCCGGTGCCGGCAAGGGCACGCAGGCGAAGCGCCTGGAGGAGTCGCGCGGCCTGAAGCAGGTGTCGACCGGGGACATGCTCCGCGCCGCCGTCCATGATGGAACGCCGCTCGGCCTCGAGGCAGACCGCATCATGAAGGCCGGCAAGCTGGTGCCGGACGGGATCATGATCGACATGATCGCCGAGCGGATCGGCCAGCCGGATTGCCGGCGCGGCGTCATCCTCGATGGCTTTCCCCGCACGGTGCGCCAGGCGGAGGCGCTGGACGCCATGCTGGCGAGCCGCAGCCAGGGCCTCGACGCGGTGATCGAAATGGTCGTCGACGATGCGGTCCTGGTAGAGCGAATCGCCGGCCGCTACAGCTGCGCCAAGTGCGGCGCCGTTTATCACGATAAGACCCAGCAGCCGAAGTCCCCCGGAATATGCGACGTCTGCGGCTCGAAGGAGTTCAAGCGGCGGCCGGACGACAACCCTCAGACGGTCCAGGCCCGGCTTCAGGAGTATTACCAGCAAACCGCGCCAATCGTGCCGTACTACAAGCAAAAGGGCCTGCTCCGGCAGGTTGATGGAATGGCCCAGGTGGACGCCGTGACGCGGCAGATCGAAGCCGTTTTGGAGGGGCTCTAAGTGGTTGACTCGAGGGCCGATCTTCCTATAATCCGCGCCCTTGGTTCGGCCGCGAAACCGGGGCGGCTTGGCTTGTCTTTAGCAAAGCATTAGAGGAGCTTATCGCGTGGCGCGCATTGCTGGCGTCAACATCCCCACGCAAAAGCGGGTGTTGATCGGGTTGACCTACATTCACGGGATCGGTCGCACGAAGGCGCAGGAGATCTGCGACAAGGTCGGCATTCCCGCGGAACGGCGTGTTCACCAGATGACCGACGACGAGGTCTTGCGGATTCGCGAACTGATCGACCGCGAGTATCGGGTCGAAGGCGATCTGCGCCGTCAGGTTGCGATGAACATCAAGCGCTTGATGGACCTCGGCTGCTACCGCGGATTAAGGCACCGCAAGGGGCTGCCGGTGCGCGGTCAGCGGACGCATACCAATGCCCGCACGCGCAAGGGGCCCGCCAAGGCGATCGCCGGCAAGAAGAAGACGGTCTGACCGCAGGAATTCGGATTGGAGTATCATGGGTAAAGCAGCAGCAGCGCGGCCGCGGCGGCGAGAGCGCAAGAACATCACGTCGGGCGTCGCGCACGTCAACGCCAGCTTCAACAACACCGTCGTCACGATAACCGACGCCCAGGGCAATACGATCGCGTGGTCGTCGTCCGGCAGCCAGGGCTTCAAGGGCTCGCGCAAATCGACGCCCTATGCCGCCCAGATGGCGGCCGACAGTGCTGCCCGCAAGGCCATGGAGCACGGCGTCAAGACGCTGGAGGTAGAAGTCAAAGGACCGGGATCGGGCCGCGAATCGGCGCTGCGCGCGCTGCAGGCTGCGGGATTCACGATAACGTCGATCAAGGACGTCACGCCGATCCCGCACAATGGTTGCCGGCCGCCGAAACGGCGCCGGGTATGAGCGCCGCTGGAGAGTCTGGCGCGCTGCTCGCTACGGACGTTGCAGAATACCCCGGGTCGGACCGCACTGCCGGTGGACCCGCGGGGACATCGGGTCGGATTCGGGGCAAGGCCTCCGAGCCGCTAACGCAATGGGATCATCGCACCGTGCTACAGAGAAATTGGACCGAACTGATTAAGCCGAACAAGCTCAATGTCGAGGCGGGCGCCGACCCGAAGCGCGAGGCCACCGTGGTGGCCGAGCCGCTCGAGCGCGGCTTCGGCCTCACGCTCGGCAACTCGATACGCCGCATCCTGCTGTCGTCGCTGCAGGGTGCCGCCGTGACGTCGGTGCATATCGACGGCGTGCTGCACGAATTCTCGTCGATTCCCGGCGTGCGCGAGGATGTGACGGACATCGTCCTGAACATCAAGTCGATCGGCCTGCGCATGGGCGGCGAGGGGCCGAAGCGCATGCGCCTGCGCGCGGAAGGGCCCGGCGAGGTGACTGCCGGCCGCATCGAGACCGGTCATGACATCGAGATCATGAATCCCAATCTCGTGCTGTGCACGCTCGACAAGGGCGCCAAGCTGAACATGGAGTTCACGGTCGCGTCCGGCAAAGGCTATGTGCCGGCCACGCAGAACCGGCCGGAGGACGCGCCCATCGGGCTCATTCCCGTGGATGCGCTCTACAGCCCGGTCCGCAAGGTCTCGTACAAGGTCGAGCACAGCCGCGTCGGCCAGGTGACCGACTACGACAAGCTCTCCATGCAGATCGAGACCAACGGCGCCGTCACGCCCGAGGATGCGGTGGCGCTCGCCGCCCGCATCCTGCAGGACCAGCTGGCGCTCTTCATCAACTTCGAGGAGCCCAAGCCGGTCGGCCACGAAACCGCGCCGGCGGAGCCGCCGTTCAACAAGAACCTGCTGCGCAAGGTCGACGAACTCGAGTTGTCCGTGCGCTCGGCTAACTGCCTGAAGAACGACAACATCATCTACATCGGCGATCTCGTGCAGAAGACCGAGGGCGAGATGCTGCGGACGCCGAACTTCGGCCGCAAGTCGCTGAACGAGATCAAGGAAGTGCTGGCCCAGATGGGGTTGCATCTCGGCATGGAGATCCCGGGCTGGCCGCCGGAGAACATCGAGGACCTGGCCAAGCGGCTCGACGAGCCGTACTGAGCCGGTCGGTTTTTCTTTGCGGGCCATGACGGCCCAACCCGCCGTTCACGACGACTTGGTGTCGCGGCGGCGGGATGCGCAATCGGTTTCGCGCGCGAAACCCGGACATGAAGGGAGGCAAGCGTCATGCGCCATGGAATGAGAGGCCGCAAGCTCGGTCGGAACAGCGGTCATCGGCGCGCCCTGTTCGCCAATCTGGCGGCGGCGCTCATCAAGCACGAGCAGATCACGACGACCCTGCCGAAGGCCAAGGACCTGCGTCCCTACGTGGAAAAGCTGATCACGCTCGGCAAGCGCGGCGACCAGCATGCGCGCCGGCAGGTCTATGCGGTGCTCCGCAACGAGTCCGTGACCAGCAAGCTCTTCGGTCCGCTCGCCGAGCGCTATAAGGAACGCAAGGGCGGATACACGCGCATCCTCAAGGCCGGGTTCCGCTATGGCGACATGGCCGCGATGGGCGTCATCGAGCTGATCGACCGTGACCCCGAGGCCAAGGGCAAGGATTCGGGTCCGGTCGAGGCGGCCGAGCAGGGGACCGCGGAAGCCAACGCGTGACCGCACGCCGCCGAAGCCGCTAATATCGAGGGCAGCCGCAGCGGCTGCCCTTTTCGTTTCTGCGGCCTGCGAATGCATATGAGCGCGAAGGCGAGACCTTAGGAGAGCCATGGCGCGGCGCGACCCTTCCGGCGCACCGGCCGGCCTGTTCGAGTCGCTGGCGCCGCGGCCGCTGGCCGACCGGCTGCGCCCGCGCGCGATCTCGGAGATCGTCGGACAGGACCACCTGCTCGGCCGCGGCGGGCCGATCGGCCGCATGATCGCCAGCGGCCGCCTCTCCTCGATGGTGCTATGGGGGCCGCCGGGCTGCGGCAAGACAACGCTGGCGCGCCTGCTGGCCGAACACACGAAGCTGCATTTCGAACCGCTGTCGGCGGTGTTTTCCGGCGTCGCCGACCTGCGCCGCGTGTTCGAGGCGGCGCGCGCGCGGCGGACCGCCGGCCAGGGCACGCTGCTGTTCATCGACGAGATCCATCGCTTCAACCGGGCCCAGCAAGACGGCTTTCTGCCCTATGTCGAGGACGGCACGGTCATCCTGGTCGGGGCGACGACGGAGAACCCGTCGTTTGAATTGAATGCCGCCTTGCTGTCGCGCACCCAGGTGTTCGTGCTCAACCGGCTCGACGATGCCGCGCTCGAAACGCTGGCGTCCCGGGCGGAGCAGGCCGAGGGCCGCAAGCTGCCGCTCGATCCCGACGCCCGCAGCGCGCTGCGCGCCATGGCCGACGGCGACGGCCGCTACATCCTCAACATGGCCGAAGAACTGTTTGTGCTGCCCGCCGGCAAAGAGGGCGAGCCTCCGCTGCTCGACGTCAAGGCGCTGGCGGCCGCCGTGCAGAAGCGTGCGCCGCTCTACGACAAGGCGCAGGAGGGGCACTACAACCTCATCAGCGCCCTGCACAAATCGTTGCGCGGATCGGATACCGACGCGGCGCTCTATTGGCTCGCCCGCATGCTCGTCGGCGGCGAGGATCCGCTCTACGTCGCGCGGCGTCTGGTTCGTTTCGCGGTCGAGGATGTCGGCCTGGCCGATCCCCAGGCGCTGGTGCAGGCGCTGGCGGCCTGGGACACCTACGAACGGCTCGGCTCGCCCGAGGGCGAACTGGCGTTGGCGCAATGCGTGATTTTCCTCGGCACGGCTCCGAAATCGAATGCGGCCTACACGGCCCTGAACGCGGCCAATGCCGCCGCGCGGGAGACGGGGTCGCTGATGCCGCCGAAGCACATTCTCAACGCGCCGACGCGATTGATGAAGGATCTCGGCTACGGCAAGGGCTACGAGTACGATCACGACACGGCCGAGGGTTTCTCCGGCCAGAACTACTTTCCGGACGGGATGGCGCGCCGCTCCCTCTACCAGCCGGTCGACCGCGGCTTCGAACGCGAGATCCGCAAGCGGCTCGACTACTGGGAAAAGCTCAGGAAGCAGCGCCAGGGCGAAACGGACTGACGATCAGTTCCGCGGCCGACGCCGCGCCGTGCGCAGCAAGTTCTCGACGAGGATAAGAGCGAGACCGGCGAACAAGGCGATCGCCAGCCAGCTGCCGTCGACCGGCAGCGCGGGGAACGCCAGCACGGCAATGGCGACCCAGGCGAGGACGGCGATGGCGAGACTGCCGTCGTCGACGAACAGTGCGACCAACTCGCGCGCCGCGTCTGCAATCCATTTCATGTCGGCCGCTCCGCGCTGAGGCTGCGGGCGCGGCAGAGCGCGACCATGGAAAGTGCCAAGGCCAGGAAGGCGGCGATGAGGCCGAGGATCGACCAGTCTGCCCCCGGCCAGGCCAGGCCGGCGCCCTCGCCGACCCAGAAGGCGCCGAAGGCGGAGAGCAGAACGCCGACGAGGAACTTCAACGTGTTCTCGGGAATGCGCGCCAGCGGCCGATGAAGGACGACGCCGAGCGCAATGACCAGCAGCAACGCGGCCGCGGCGCCGATGCCGGCGGGTACGAGCAGACCGCTGACGGCGCCGATGGCGATGACGATGAAGACCACCTCGATACCCTCGAGCATGACGATCTTGAACGAGGCGGTCACCGCCACGGTATCCCACCCGGCGAGGAAGTGCCGGGGACCGTGGCTGAGAAGGTCCGTCTCGGCCGCGTAGGCCGCCGTCTCATCATGCAGCGCGACGATGCCGGCGGCGCGCAGGATCGCCTTGCGCAGCCAGCGCAAGCCGAACAGCAGCAACAGCGTGCCGACGACGAGCTGGACCGTCGCCAGGGGGATGCGGGCAAGCGCCGGACCGAGGGCGATGACGAGGATGGCCAGGGTCAGCAGCGCCAGACCGGCGCCGGCGAGCGCCGATCGCCAGCCCCGAACGGTGCCGACGGCGAGGACGACGGTCAGGGCTTCCACGAACTCCACGAGGGAAGCCAGGAACGCCGCCAGCACCGACGGCCCCGCATGCGCCCAATCGATCATGAATGCCCGCCTCGTCGTTATCGTCAGGCTTTGCCGTTCTTGCCGTACTGCAGCACCTGCACCTTCTCCAGCGTGACCAGGCCGCTGCCCATCATGCCGTCGAGGATCGGCAGGAACTCGTTGATCTTCTCCTCGCTCTCGACGATCTCGATGACGACCGGCAGGTCTTCCGACAGTCGCAGGATCTTCGACGTGTGCAGCCGGCTCGAGTGGCCATAGCTCATTGGGCCGCGCAGGACTGTCGCTCCCGCCAGGTGCATCTCGCGCGCCTTCAGCACGATGGCTTCGTAGAGCGGCTTGTGCTCGTGGCGATCATTTTCGCCGAGGAAGATGCGCAGCAATACGGCCTGGTGCGGCAACTGCATGTTCAGATTCCCTTGAGCTGGTTCAGCGTCGCGGCGGCAATGTGCCCGAGCCATACCGCAAACAGGCAGAGGACCACCGACAGCGCGATGTTGCCGCCGGCGGCGAACCATTCGCCGTCGCGCACGAGAGCGAGCGTCTGCAGGCTGAAGGAAGAAAAGGTGGTGTAGCCGCCGCACACGCCGATCATCACGAACTGCCGCGCGGTCGTGCCGACGAGCAGGCGGCCGTCCGGCCCGGTCAGGGTCGCGAAGAAGCCGATGACGAATGATCCCGCGACGTTCACGACGATCGTGCCCCAGGGAAAGGTCTCGCCGAACTGGCGGGCGACGACGCCCGAGCACCAGAAGCGGGCGATCCCCCCGAGAGCGCTGCCGATGGCGATCCATAGATAGCTTTGCAAGCGATTTTCCTCGTGTTGTCGCGAACGTCCGGAATCGTCATTTCACAACCAGTACCGCACAGGGGGCCAGTTCGACCAGCCGGTCGGTGGTGCCGCCGATGATGCGGTTGTAGAGCGCCGAGTGACCCATGTAGCCGATGACGAGCAGATCGAAGGCGTCACGCTCGATGAAGTCGACGATGCTCGGCACGGCATGGCCGGCGACCACATGGGCCCGCAGCTTGACGTCCTGCTTTTTCGCTTCGGCCTGGGCGCGATGGATCACCTTCTCGAAGCGGTGGCCGGCCGCCTGCCGCTCCTCGACGACCTCTTCGATGCTGTCGGGCAAGCGCGGCAACTCCTCGACGGATATCATGTGCAGCTCGGCTTGCAGCTTCTTGGCCACGGCGATGGCGGCCGTCAAGGCCTTGGCAGCGCCGGCCGAACCGTCGTTGGCGATGAGGATTCTGCTGTACATGGCATGATGGCTCCCGTGGCTCACTCCGCCGGGCTCTTCTTCGAAATGGCTGGCATTTCCTCGTCGATGGTTGTTTCCCGCTTCGGCATGAGGTGCCGCGGCAGGTAGACCGCGTTGGCAATGAGGGTCGGAATGACGGCGCTCGCGATGACCGCGGCGACGAGCGTCGAATACTGCGCCTGGTCGATGATCTTGTGCGACAGGCCGAACAGCGCGGAGATCGTGCCGAAGGTGAGACCCGTCGACATCAGCAGCGTCGTGTACATGGCCTCGCGGTGGGGCGCACGGAAGACCTTGGCCGCCGGATAGACGCCGACGAACTTGGTGGCGATCTTGACGATCAGCAGGAGGATGAAGGCGCCAGGCGCGGCGATGAGCGTGGGTATGGAGACGAAGGAGCCGGCGCGGATGAAATAGAAGGGCGTCAGCAATCCGAAGGTAAGCGTGCGCAACCGACGAACCAGGGCGTGGTCCTTGCCGACAGTCCCGGCGAGTACCATGCCGATGAGATAGGCCGGCAGGACGGCCTCGCTATCGGCCCAGGCCGCTAACGCGCCCATGCCGAAGAGGGCGAGCAGCAGATACTTCGCCTCCATCTCCGACGGGCGGTTTCCGTAGATCTTGAAGAAGCGCGGTGTCAGCCAGGGCAGCACGATGAAAACGAGGACGCCGACGCCAATGAAGACGAGGGTCTTATAGGTGAAGGGCGCGAAAATCATGCCGAGCGCGATCACCGTCCCGAGATCCGTGATGAAGCAGGCGGCCAGCACCGTCTTGCCGTAGTTCGTGGTGTTGAAGCCGAATTCCAGCATCACGGCATAGACGACCGCGACGGACGTGGTCGAGAGCGCCACACCGGCGAGCCAGCTCTGCATGGGCGGCCAGCCGAGCAGGTAGTAGGCGGCGGCCGTGCAGCCCAGGAAGGGCAGGAGGAAGCTGGCGAGCCCGACCGCGCCGGCCTCCTTCCATTTCAGCTTGAAGACCTGGGGATCGAGCTCGGCGCCGGCGAGGAAGGTCAGCACGATGGCGCCGGTGCCCGACAGGAAGCGCACCCAGGATTCGTCGGCGCCGAGGACGCCGGCGCCTACGAAGGCGCCGATGACCAGCTGTGCGATCGTGCCGACGACGATCTCGGACAGCGCCGTCGAGATCCGCAGCCAGATCGACGCCAGGGTCGCGATCAGCGCCAGTCCGAGCCACAGTGCAGCAAGTCCCCATACCTGAGTCATGCGCCCTCCACTTGACGCCGCCCGTTCGCCGCGCTCGCGGCGGCCGGCGTCATTTTTCGTAGCGGTCTCGGGCGGGCAAAACAAAACCCGCCTCGCGGCGGGTTGCTGCAAACAGCTCCTACCGCATCACGTCGCGCGGCAGGAGTCATCAGCCCAGACGGGCGGTTTTGGGGGACCCCATCCCCTTCGGATAACGTCCACTAAGGTAGGTACTCTCCCGGCGACGGTCAACAGCCGCGTTTGCTATAAGACACCGCATGAGCAATGTGCAGACCATCGCCGTCACGGCCGACGAAGCCGATCTTCGCCTCGACCGCTGGTTCAAGCGTCGTTTCCCCGAGCTCGGCCATGGCCGGCTCGAAAAGCTGCTGCGCACCGGCCAGGTCCGCGTCGAGGGTCGGCGCGCGCGCTCGAACACGCGGCTCGAACCGGGCCAGCGCGTTCGCGTGCCGCCGCTGGGCGATGCGAAAACAGCCCCGTCGGGCCGGCGTCCGACACCCGAGATTCCCGAGCGCGACGTCCGTACCCTGCTGGCGGCGATCCTCTACAAGGACGACGACGTCCTGGCGATCAACAAACCGGCGGGGTTGGCGGTGCAGGGCGGCACCGGCCTGGATCGTCATCTCGATGCCATGCTCGACGCGCTGCAGTTCGACGCGACGGAGCGGCCGCGGCTCGTACATCGGCTCGACCGCGACACCAGCGGCGTTCTGCTGCTGGCCCGCAATGCCCGCGCCGCGGCGGAGTTGGCCCAGGCGTTTCGTCGCCGGGATTGCCGCAAGGTCTATTGGGCGGTCGTGGCCGGTGTCCCCAAGCCGGTCAGCGGGCGCATCGACTTGGCGCTCGCCAAGCGGCCGGGCCGCGCCGGCGAGCGCATGGCGCCGGACGAGGAGGGCAAGACGGCCGTGACCGAATACCGGGTGCTCGACCATGCCGGGCGGCAGGCGGCGCTGCTCGAGCTGCAGCCGCTGACCGGACGCACGCACCAGCTGCGCGCGCATTGCGCCGCCCTGGGCACGCCGATCCTGGGCGACCGCAAGTATGGCGGCGAGGCGGCCACCCTTGCCGGGAGCCCGATCCCGCGCCGGCTCCATCTGCATGCCCGCAGCATTGCGTTGCCGCGCGGCGGCGGCGCAGTCCTGCGGGTGACCGCGCCGCCGCCGCCCCACCTGGCGGAGACGCTCAAGTTCCTGGGATTGACGGCCGACGCCGAGCGCTGAGGCCGCTAGTGGTCTGATCCTGACGCTTGATTCCCAAGCGTCAGGTGAATCAGCCCACCAGATCAATATGCAGGTGGTTCGATTCACGCAACGAATGGGAACCATTCGTTGCGATCGAACCACTAGCGATTCGTGGTTAACGCGTCGCCGCAGGGTCGGCGCGAGGATCGGCGTCCGCGATCGGCGCGAGGGTCGCCCCTTGCGGTTCTTCACGGCTTCTTAATCAGAAATTTGGACAGTCCGCGGTAGGGTTGCCGACGATCAGGATTCGGCTGGGCCCGTTCGTGCGGGCTTTCCCGGGGCATCCGGCAGTATTTCGGTAAGGTTTCATGGACGACCTCCTCAAGGCGTTTCAGGCCGAGGTATCGCAAGATCTGGACGCATGCGAGGCGGACCTCGACCGGCTGCGGCAGGCGCCAGACGGGGCCGCGGCCGTCGCCAACCTGCACCGGCTGTTCTGTTCGATCCGCGAAATGTCCGTCGTCCTCGGTCAACGCAAGCTGGCCGACGCGGCCTCGCGCGGCGTCGGCGCCCTCGACACTGCACAGGGCGGCGGGCCGGGGGCAGTGACGCGAACGATCCCGATCGTCGCGGACTGCCTGGCGCAGATCCGGACGCTGTTGCAGTCGATCGAGCATAGCGACTCCGCGGCGTTGCCCGCCGGCGTTCGGGCGTCGAACGGCCATTCAGCCGATGCCGCGGATGACTCTGCGGCGCCGTCGGCCGCGCAAGTCGGCGTTCTCGGTTCCGCGCCGTCCCAGCGCAGCAAGAGCGACGCCTTCGATCTGATCGGCGAGCATGACGAGGTCGCCCGGCCGCCGCTCACGGCTCTGTCGGGCCTGCCGGTTCCGGCGCTCCAGGCCGGCCAGACGCCGCCTCCGGCCATCGAGGTCGGGCCACGAATGGTCGACGCGGCCGTCGCAGCGTCTGCCGGCCGCGCCCGGCGGACGACGGCACGCTGGTATCGGCCGCGCAATATCCTGTTCGCGAGCGGCGGCTCGCTCCTTGCCGCCATCGCCGCTGTCGTTATCGTCCTTATGTCGGCGGACCCCAATGAATATCGCGGCATCTTCGAGCAGACGATCCGATCGGCGACCGGCCGCGAGGTGACCATCGGCAGCGTCGATTTCGCCTTCTCGCTCAATCCGACGGTCGTGCTCAAAGACGTGAGGCTGGCCAACGCCGGCTGGGGCTCGCGGCCGCAGATGGTGGTCGCGGATCGGGTCGAAGTGCAGATGGCGCTGATGCCGCTGTTCCATGGCGACTACGTTGCCAAGCGATTCCTCCTGCGCGGCGCCGACATCCTGCTCGAGGTCGACCCCCACGGACAGGCGAACTGGACGTTCGCTTCCGGCGGCGGCGCGGCGGACGCTCCCATCGCGCTGCCGCAGTTCGGCCGGCTCACGATCGAGGAATCGACGCTTTCCTATCGCGATGGCGGCAGCGGCCAAACCGAAACCTTCGAACTCCAGCGCGTCACGGCGCGACCCGACAGCCAAGTCGCCCTGCTCGATGTGGACATCGATTCGATCGTGAACGGACAGCCGGTCAGGCTCGGCGGCAAGGTCGGCAGGTTGAGCCTGCTGGACGGGTCGGCGCCCTATCCCATCGAGCTCGCGGGCGAACTGGCCGGCCTCACGATCACGCTCAAAGGCGAGATCGCGCAGCTCCTGCAGGGCCGCGGCTATTCGCTGGCGGCGGCAGCCAGCGGCCAATCGCTCGCCGGCCTCGGCTCGATGCTGGCGGCCGAGCTGCCGCCGGGCGGGCCGATCCAGCTGGCGGCGCGCATCGATGACGCCGACGGCGCCATCCGGGTCCACGACATCACGGGCATGCTCGGCCATACCGACGTATCCGGCGAAGTCGCGGTGCGTCCGGCCGCGCCCCGCTGGCAGATCGATACCAAGCTGGCGTCGCACCACCTGGATCTGCAGGATTTCGTCGCGGCGGACGGCGCCGGCGATTCCGGCCTCGATGATCCCCGCTTGTTCCCGGCCAGGCCGCTCCCGTACCGGTGGATCGGCAAGATCGACATCACCGCCAACATGACCGCGGACGAACTGGTGCGCGGCGATACGACGCTGCAGGCCGCCGCGCTCGACGGCGCCATCAGCGCCGGCCGGCTGACGCTCGACAGCCTGCGGTTCGGCTATGCCGGCGGTCAGGTGGCCATGAAGGGAGCCGGTGATGTCAATCCGCCTGTCCCGACATGGACACTCCAGGGTTCGGCGCGCCGGCTGGCGGGTGGAGAGGCATTGCGGCGGCTGCTCGGCCTCACGATGATCGGCGGCGGTCAGGCCGATGCCGATTTCGGTCTAGCCGCCGGCGGCCGGTCGCTGCGCGAGATCGCCACCACGCTCGATGGCAATGTCGGCGTCAACCTGGTCGACGGGCATATCGACGACGGTCTGATGCGGCTGTTCCTGACAGGCTTGACGCAGGCCGTCTCGGCGGGCGACCGTGGCGCACAGCTGCGCTGCCTGACGGCAATCTACAATTTCAGCGATGGCCTTGGCCGCAGCCGGACGTTCGTGGCGGATACCGGCGCCGCCGTGGTGGTTGGCGATGGCGACATCAACTTGCGGAACGAGACCATCGATATGACGTTCGAGCCCTCGGCGAAGGATGTCAGCCTGGCGGCCCTGGCCGTGCCGGTCCATGTCACGGGTTCGTTGGCCGATCCGGATGTGACGCCCGATGCGGTGGCGGCAACGGCCAATGTCGCGGGCGGCGCGGCGGCAGCGGCGACCGCGGGCGTGGCCGGCGTGATCGGTTTCATCAGCGGCGAAAACATGTTGCAGGATGCGCCGCTTGCTTCCTGCGCCGCGTTGCCGGCGAGCGTCGCGGCCAGCCCGGATCAGGCCGCGCCCGCCCAGACGCCGGCACCTGACTCGACCCAGCAGGCGACGACCACGTCGAAGAAGCCGCCCAGGAAGAAGCCGCAGTCGACCACCGACCAGATGCTCGATCAGGCCGGCGATGTCGCCACCAGCATCGGCTCCAGCATCCGCTCCGAGGTCAACAGCGTGATCGGCGGATCGTCATCGTCGAGCAACGCCCACAAGCCCACGAAGACCAAGCCGGACAAATGAGGCGCGTCTATCGCGAGGTGCGGGTCGCGCCGGCGGGCGGCGGCTGGAGCATCTTGCTGGATACTCGCACGCTGCACACGCCGGCCCGGGCGCCGCTCCTGCTGCCCCGGCGCGGCCTGGCCGCGGCCATCGCGGCGGAATGGGACGCCCAGACGGACAAGGTCGTGCCGGCCGCCATGCCGCTGATGCAGCTGGCGGCGACGGCCATCGACCGTACGGAACCGCAGCGCCGCCAGGTGATCGACGAGATCGTGGGCTATGGCGCGACCGACCTGGTCTGCTACCGCGCCGAGCGGCCCGCCGACCTGGTGGCGCGACAGAGCGCGGCCTGGCAGCCGCTCCTCGATTGGATGACGTTGCGCTTCGACGCGCCGCTCCTGGTGACGACGGGGGTGATTCCGCGGACGCAACCGGAGACCGCCCTTGCGGCGATCCGGGCGGCCGTCGAGGCCCTCGATCCGTTCTGGTCGACGGCCCTCCATGGCGCCACCACGGCCTGCGGCTCCGTCGTGATCGGCCTGGCGCTCGTCGAGCGGTGCCTGGATGCCGAGGGGGCTTGGCAGGCTTCCCAGCTCGATGAGTCCTTTCAGATCGAGGCCTGGGGCGAGGACGCCGAGGCCGCTGCACGCCGCGCCGCGCTCAAGCGCGATATCGAGGCGACCTGGCGTTTCATGGAGCTGTTGCGGGAGTGATCGTCCGCGGGCTGGCACGACGTCGCCGGCGGTGCTATCCACTTGGTTGGGGAGAGACTGTCATAAAACTGTAACAATCGGGGATGGCCATGCAGGAGATCCTGCGTCAGCTGGAAGAAAAGCGGAGCGCCGCGCGCTCGGGTGGCGGAAAGCGCCGGATCGAGGCGCAGCACGCGAAAGGCAAGCTGACCGCGCGCGAACGCATCGAGCTGCTGGTCGATCCCGACTCCTTCGAAGAGTGGGACATGTTCGTCGAGCATCGCTCGAGCGACTTCGGCATGGGCGAGCAGCGCATTCCCGGCGACGGCGTCGTCACCGGCCACGGCACCATCAACGGCCGGCTGGTGTTCGTCTTCAGCCAGGACTTCACGGTCTTCGGCGGCTCTCTCAGCGAGGCCCACGCCGAGAAGATCTGCAAGATCATGGATCAGGCGATGCAGGTCGGCGCGCCCGTCATCGGCATCAACGATTCCGGCGGCGCGCGCATCCAGGAGGGCGTCGCCTCGCTCGCCGGCTATGCCGACGTGTTCCAGCGCAACGTGTTGGCCTCCGGCGTGGTGCCGCAGGTGTCGCTGATCATGGGGCCCTGCGCCGGCGGCGCCGTCTACTCGCCGGCCATGACCGACTTCATCTTCATGGTGAAAGACACGTCCTACATGTTCGTCACCGGTCCGGACGTGGTGAAGACCGTGACGCACGAGAACGTTACGCATGAGCAACTCGGCGGCGCCGTCACTCACACGACGAAGTCGGGCGTGGCCGACAATGCGTTCGAGAACGACGTCGAGGCGCTGCTGCAGCTGCGCCGCTTCTTCGATTTCCTGCCGACCTCGAACCGGGAGCCGCCGCCGACGCGGCCGACGGCCGATCCCGCCGAGCGCGACGATCTCTCCCTCGACACGCTCGTGCCGATCAATCCGAACAAGCCCTACGACATGCGCGAGCTGATCCTGAAGGTCGTGGACGAGGGCGATTTCTTCGAGCTGCAGCCCGATCACGCCAGGAACATCCTCATCGGCTTCGCCCGCATGGAGGGCCGCACGGTCGGCATCGTCGCCAACCAGCCGATGGTGCTGGCCGGCTGTCTCGACATCGACTCCTCGATCAAGGGCGCGCGCTTCGTGCGCTTCTGCGACTGCTTCAACATACCGATCATCACGTTCGTCGACGTCCCCGGCTTCCTCCCGGGCACGGCGCAGGAATATGGCGGCATCATCAAGCACGGCGCCAAGCTGCTGTTCGCGTTCTCCGAGGCGACCGTGCCGAAGGTGACGCTCATCACCCGCAAGGCCTATGGCGGGGCCTACGACGTCATGAGCTCGAAGCACATCCGCGGCGACGTGAACTATGCCTGGCCCTCGGCCGAGATTGCCGTGATGGGCCCGAAGGGCGCGGTCGAGATCATCTTCCGCGGCGACATCGGCGATCCCGCCAAGATCGCCCAGCGGACCGAGGAATACCGCACCAAGTTCGCCAACCCCTTCGTCGCGGGCGCCCGCGGCTTCATCGACGACGTCATCACGCCGCACGGCACCCGCCGCCGCCTCTGCCGCGCCCTCGCCATGCTGCGCAACAAGCAGCTGAAGAATCCCTGGAAGAAGCACGACAATATTCCTCTCTAGAATTCGAGATTGCGAAATGCTGATACAGACCCTCACCCCCACCCTCTCCCGCTTCGCGGTAGAGGGGGCTATCGAGACGGCTCGCTGCTTCCGTGTCCCCTCTACCGCGAAGCGGGAGAGGGCTAGGGTGAGGGCGTGTGGCTCGGTGGCGGCACGACATATCGGCCGTTGCTGAGCCGCATGTTCTCCAAGATCCTCATCGCCAATCGCGGGGAGATCGCCTGCCGGGTGAGCCGCACGGCGCGCGCCATGGGCATCAAGACCGTGGCGGTCTATTCCGAGGCTGACGCCGACGCCAGGCACGTGCGCGAGGCCGACGAGGCCGTCCCGATCGGGCCGCCGCCGGCGGCGCAGAGCTATCTCGTCATCGACCGCATCGTCGAGGCTTGCCGCAAGACCGGCGCCGAGGCCGTGCATCCCGGCTACGGCTTCCTGTCGGAGAACCGCGCCTTTGCGGCGGCGCTGAAGAAGGCGGGCATCGTCTTCATCGGACCGACGGCCGACGCCATCGCCGCCATGGGCGACAAGATCGAATCGAAAAAGCTGGCGCAGAAGGCGAAAGTCAACGTCGTTCCCGGCCATCTCGGCGTCATCAAGGACGACCGCGAAGGCCTGAAGATCGCGCGCGCCATCGGCTATCCCGTCATGATCAAGGCCTCGGCCGGCGGCGGCGGCAAGGGCATGCGCATCGCGCACGACGACCAGGAGGTCCGCGACGGCTTTCGCGCGGCCAGCAGCGAGGCGCGCTCGAGCTTTGCCGACGATCGCGTGTTCATCGAGAAATTCATCGAAAATCCGCGCCACATCGAGATCCAGGTGCTCGGCGACAGCCACGGCAATATCGTCTATCTGGGCGAGCGCGAATGCTCCATTCAGCGCCGCCATCAGAAGGTCATCGAGGAGGCGCCGAGTCCTTTCCTCGACGACCGCACGCGCGCCGCCATGGGTCGCCAGGCGGTCGCACTCGCCGCCGCCGTCGGCTACCAATCGGCCGGCACCGTCGAGTTCATCGTCGACGCCAAGAAGCATTTCTACTTCCTCGAGATGAATACCCGCCTGCAGGTCGAGCACCCCGTGACCGAACTGGTAACCGGCCTCGATCTGGTCGAACAGATGATCCGCATCGCCGCCGGCGAGAAGCTCGCGATCAAGCAGAAGGACGTGAAGCCCGAGGGCTGGGCCGTCGAGGCGCGCGTCTACGCCGAGGATCCCGAGCGCGGGTTCCTGCCGTCGACGGGGCGCCTGGTGCGCTATCGCGAGCCGAGCGCAGCCGGTTCGGTGCGGATCGACAGCGGTGTCTACGAAGGCGCCGAGATCAGCCTGTACTATGACCCCATGATCGCCAAGGTCATCGGCGCGGGCGCCGACCGGCGGGAGGCGATCGCGGCCCTGAGCGACGCGCTCGACGGCTTCTACATCCGCGGCGTCCAGCACAACACCCGCTTTCTCTCGGCGCTCCTGCGGCATCCGCGGTTCGCTGCCGGCAATCTCTCGACCGGCTTCATCGCCGAGGAATTTCCGAACGGCTTCCACGGCGATGCCGCGGATTCCAAGACACTCGGGCTGTTGACGGCCGTGGCCGCCATGGCCCATCACCTGCATCAGGAACGCGACGCCGGCATCAGCGGGCGCCTTCGCGCCGCGGAGGCGCGCTCGGGGAGCGAGTGGGTCGTGCTGCACAACGGAACCGCGCGCCGCGTGACCGTCGCCCTGACCGCCGGCGGCTTCGCGGTGATCGACGGCGACTCGAGCCACGAGCTCGTCGGCGCCTGGCGGATCGGCGAGCCGCTCTATCAGGGCGAGGTCAACGGGCGCGCCGTCACCGTACAGGTCGAGCGGCGCGGAGTCGGTTATCGCCTGGCTCATGGCAGCGCGCAGATCGATCTGCTGGTGGTTCCGCCCCATGCGGCGGAAATGGCGGCGCTGATGCCCGTGAAGAAGCCGCCGGATCTGTCGAAGTACCTGCTGTCGCCGATGCCCGGCCTGCTGGCGTCACTGGCGGTCAAGGCCGGCCAGGACGTCAAGGTCGGTCAGGAGCTATGCATCGTCGAGGCGATGAAGATGGAAAATCTGCTGCGGGCCGAGCGCGACGGGCGCGTCAGTATCATTCACGCCAAGCCCGGCGACAGCCTGGCCGTGGACCAGGCGATCCTGGAGTTCGAGTGAGCGATGGCGGGTGCTGATGCCGACATCAGCGTGAACGTGCGAATTCGGGGGCGCGTGCAGGGCGTCTGGTACCGGGGCTGGACGGAAGAGGAGGCCGCCCGGCGCGGCCTGCGCGGCTGGGTCCGCAACCGCCGCGACGGCAGCGTCGAGGCGGTATTCTGCGGACCGGTCGCACTCGTCCAGGACATGGTCGATGCCTGCTGGAAGGGGCCCCCATCGGCGCGCGTCGAGGCGGTCGAGCAGAGCGCCGCCGCGCACTTCGAAGGCGCGGGTTTCGACACGCTCATGACCGAATGACCAATGCCGTCAGCCTCGATATCTCGGAAGTCGTCGGCAACTTTCCGGCCTTCCGCGTCGTTCTGGTCGTTGCCGATGCGCTCGTCATACCGCCCGGGCGGCCGCCGATGCTCGATGCTTTCGTCGCGGAGACGGCGGCGCAGGTCGCTCGCGATCTTTCCGGTGTCGATCTCGCCGATGTCGCGGAGCTGAAAGCCTGGCGGCAGGCCTACCGCGCCTTCGGCGTCAAGAAGACCAGCTACCGCAGCTCCGTCGAACGCTTGCTCAAGAATATTCAGCGTGGCGCCGGCCTGCCGCGGGTCAACGTTCTGGTCGACGCCTACAACGCGATCTCCGCGCTCTATCGAATGCCGATCGGCGCCGACGATCTCGACCGCGTGACGCCGCCGCTCGCATTCCGTTATGCGCGACCGACCGATACGTTCATGGCGCTGGGCGATCCGGCAGCCACGCCAGATCCGCCCCATGCCGGCGAGGTCGTCTACGCCGACGCCGAGACGTGCCTATGCCGCCGCTGGAACTGGTACCAAAGCGGACGCAGCGCCATCGCCCGGGACACGGCCCGCGCCGTGCTGACCGTGCAAACGCTGGCCGACGACGACGAGCAGCTACAAAAGGCGGCCGCACATCTGGCCGACCTGATTGCCGGATGTGCCGGTGGCCACGCGAGTTGGGCGATCGCTCACGCAGCCGCGCCCTTGGTCGCCGTCAATCGAGCATGAGCTGTACGACCCGCGTCAGAACTTATAACGGCCCTGCCACGTGACGCTGAAGCTGTTGGTGTCCTCGTCGAGCACTTCGGCCTCGGCGGACAGATCCATGGTGAAATCCGGCGCCGCATCCATAGCGAAGCCGATGAGCAGATAGACGAAGTCCTTGTTCTCGGCGTCGATGTTGAAGTTGTACTCGTATTGCGCGCCGATATAGGGCCGCACCGTGTCGATCTTGTAGCCGACCTTACCGCCGGCGAGCATTGTATTGGCATCGGAATCGGTCGAGCCGAACCCATCGGCGTGACTGGTGGTGTGCCGGTAGCGGTGTCCGACCTTGCCGGTCGCGAGCCAGTTGCCGTCGCGCCAGACGGCGTTGGCGTCCTCCTCGGTGAAGACGCCCGTGCTGTCGCTATCGAAGCCGCCGAAGTCGGAGTTGCCGAGGGAAAGGCCGACCAGCGCATTGAGGAAGAACCAGTCGTTGATGACATAGCCGAGATAGGGCGAGATCGTCGCCGTGTCGCTGGAGCCGCTTATCTGGTCCAGGCCGGCTGTCGAGCCGGTTACGGAAATGCCGGGGATGAAGGCATCGAACCGGTGGTCGTAGCCGACCGTGCCCAGGAATATGTCGATACCGCTGCCACCGCCGGCAAACCCGCCATTCTCAGCCGTGATACGGCTGTAGGTGAGCGTGCCCCAGGCGGTGTTGAGGAGCTCGCCGTTTTCCGTCGCCATTCCCTGCGTTCCCGGAGCGGCATAGACGACGCCTACATCCTCTCCGACCCGCTTGGAAATGGCGTCGCTGATGAGGCGTGCCGTCTGCTTGGCGACTTCCTCTTCCGCGCTTTGCGCCGCTGCGGGCATGGACCAGCTGCACAAGCAAGAAAGCGCGCCCGCCGCTGCGGCGAGCGTGGCGAACCTGTACATATTCCGAACTCCCCCATTTGGAATCGAATCACCGGAACCCTAGGCCGGGTGCGGCCATGTGTCCAGGCACAGCCGCTTTGGAGCGCAATCGAACGGATGTTACAATAGGGATGCGCGCATCACCGTGGAGGCCGGCATGAATTCCGCAATTGGGGTCAGGAACCCTTCGCTGGCATCTCCGCAGAGACTCCGTGATCGCGCATGGAGCCGGCCTGCCGTGCTTGCGGCGATCCTGATGGCGGCGCATGTCTGTGCGCCCTGGCCCGCTTTGGCTCAATCCGACGTCACCGACGCCATCACGAACTCCGTGACGCATAGTGTGACGGAGAGTATCGGGCGCAATCTCGAAGCAAATCTCGTGAAGCCGACCTTGAGCGTGAAGCAATCGGCGGGCGCTGTGCGCGGCCAGGCCATCAGCACCGACGGCCGCTATCTCGGCCTCCTGCTGGCCGACGGTACGGTCCGGGTATGGGACCTGGAACTGGGTGTGCAGCGGCCGTCGCTGAAGCCGAAGGGACAGGCCCAAATCGCAGTGCCGTCGCCCGATGGCCGAACGGTCGCAGCGATTTCGGCAGACGGCGTAGTGACACTCTATGACCTCGGGACTCGGCGCGAACTGGGCAGCCTCAGCGGTCAGAAGGGGGCCGCGCTCGCCGCCGCCTTTACCCCCGACGGCAAGCTGCTTGCGACCGGCGCCGCCGACGGCAGCGTGACGCTATGGACCGTCGACAAGCGGACACCGAAGCAGGCGCTGCAGGCCCATGCCGGCGGCGTCCGCGCACTCGCCGTCAATTCCGATGGCACGCTGGTCGCCAGCGGCGGCGGCGATCGCGCGGTCAAGGTCTGGGACGCGAAAACCGGCAAGAGCGCCGGCGAGTTCGGCGGATTTGACGGGGAGATTTCCTACCTGCAATTCGCGCCGGATGGAAAGCGGCTGTTCGCGGGAACAAGCGCGGGCACTCTGTCCGCTGTCGACCTTGCAACGGGGAAGTCCGACGCCAAGGTCAACTCGGCGAGCAAGACCGCCGTCATGGCCGTGAGCGGTTCCGGCCTGGCGGCGTTCGGCGGATCCGACGGCCAGATTGCGCTGATCGAATTTCCCAGCGGCCGCGAGATCAAGACCGTGCCCGGCCACCAGGGCGCCGTGCGCTTCCTGGGGTTCGGCGGCAAGGCCCAGCGGTTGATTTCCAGCGGCGACGATGGCGCCGTACGGCTGTGGGACGCGGCATCGGGCGAGAAGCTCGCCGAGGTCATCACGACGGCAAGCGGCTGGGCCGTCATCGACCGCCAGGGGCGCTTCGACGGCTCGGAGCAGGGCATGAACGATGTCGGCTGGCATGCCCGCGACCAGAACATCCCGCTCGAGAGTCTGTCCGACCAGTTCTTCGAGCCGGGCCTGCTGGCGCGCTATCTCGACGAGAAGGCCAGCTTCGCGACCAAGGTCCCCGCCAACGTCACCGACGGCATCGCCCTGCCGCCCAAGGTGGAGATCGACCTGCCGGATGCCTCGCGCGTGGCCGGCAAGCCGTTCACGGTCCTCGTGGTGGTGACGGACCAGGGCGGCGGCATCGACCAGGTGCGGCTCTACCACAACGGGAAAAGCGTGCAGCCCGGCTCCCTGATCCAGCAGCGCGAAGTCGAGGCCAAGGGCCAGCGCATCCGGGCCGTGGCGTTCCAGGTCAAGCCTGTTCCGGGCATCAACACCTTTCGCGGGGTGGCCACGGGCTTGTGGGGCATCGAAGGGGAATCGGGCCGCGCGACCGAGACGTTCACGGGCAACGGTCCGCTGCCGAAGCTGCATATCGTAGCCGTCGGCATCAACAAATACAGCGACCCCAGGCTCACGCTCGGTTACAGCGTGCCGGATGCGAAGGCGATCGTCGACCAGCTCCAGCGTTCGGCAAAGGGCGCGTTCTCCGACGTTGACGTGCACGCGCTCTACGACGGCGACGCCACGCGGGCCAACATCGTCGCGGCGCTGAAGGGATTGAGCGGCGTCGACGAGAACGATGTGGTCGTGGTGTACCTGGCGGGACACGGCACCGTCGTCCGCGACGACTGGATCTTCCTGCCGCACGAAGCCACGGTGCAGAAGACGTTCGAGGATTACCGCAAGGGCGCGATCACGGCGCATGAGATTCAGGACGCGCTCGTCGCAGCCCAGGCGCAGCGCGTGCTCGTCATGATCGACTCCTGCCAATCCGGCGCCACCGTCGAGACGTTCGAGCGCCAGCAGAACTTCGAGCGGCGCTACATCCGGAACTTCAGCCGGGTCGCCGGCGTCACGGTGATTGCCGCCGCGCGCAGCGATCAGGAGGCGATCGAGCTGCCGTCGCTCGGCCACGGCCTCTTCACCTATGTCGTGCTCAAGGGTCTCGACGGCGATGCCGATGACGCGCCGC
>Ga0137403_10001242_pt1 | contig 32151 bp, 33 predicted proteins | sample CZOMad2_1_16fung_FD_122057 | JGI IMG/M metagenome (GOLD analysis project Ga0137403, IMG submission 122057) | Vadose zone soil fungal communities from Angelo Coast Range Reserve, California, USA - CZOMad2_1_16fungal (Hybrid Assembly) | ecosystem: Environmental > Terrestrial > Soil > Vadose zone... | reverse complement strand
AGCTCGAAGGTCAGCGGCTTCTGGGGGCCGTATCCGGCCTCGGCGAGCAGCGCCTTGGCTTTGGTCGGGTCGTAGGGGCACATGTGGTTGACGTCCACGGTGTCCACGGTGCCGGGCGGGATGATCCCGAGCCACGGCGTGGCCTGGCCCTTGTAGGCGATCTTGACGATCTCCTTGCGGTCCATCCCGTAGCACGCGACGGCCTTGCGCACCCTGATGTCGTTGAAGATCGCGTGCGGCGCGCGGTCCTTCGACAGGGGCTTTCCGTCCGCGGGCACGGTGACCTTCATCATCGCGACCATCGGCGTCGTCTCTTTCCCGGTCATGATCTGGGCGCGCGGGCTCTGAGCCCGGAGTGTGTCGACGTGGTCCGCCGAGAAGTCGGCGATGAAGTCGATCTCGCCCGCCTTGAACGCGGCCATCTGCGTGACCGGGTCCTTGATCGCGCGGATCACCACACGGTCCAGATAGGGGAGCCCCGGCTCGAAGTACTTGTCGAAGCGGTCCATGACCAGGTGGGTCCCCTTCACCCACTCGACGAGCCGGAAGGGCCCGCACCCGACCAGCGCCTCAGGCTTTCCCGCGCGACGCTCTTCGGGAGAGTACTTGTGCGTCACCGTGGGCGAGATGATGATCATCCCCATGCGATAGATCGCCAGCACGTGCATCATGAACGCGTACGGCTGCTTGAGTCGGATCTGGACAGTGTGGGGATCGACCACCTCGACGGAATGCACCGCGCCCAGGAACTGCCGCATGTTGGCCCGGTTGGCGGGGTCCAGGACAAAGTCGAACGTGAACTTGACGGCGGCGGCGTCGACCTTGGTGCCGTCGTGGAACAGGACGTTCTTCCTGAGCTTGAACGTGTACAGGAGACCGTCGGGCGAGACCTGCCATGATTCGGCGGCGTCGGGGATGAACTTCCCGTCGGGGGTCATGCTGACAAGGCCGCACCCGACGTTCGTCGCGACCCAGACCATCTCGTAGCCGGGCGTGGTGTAGAAGTCCATGCCCAGGATCTCGTTGCCGTAGGCGACCCGTAACGTGCCGCCGCGCTTCGGCGTCTGCGCCTCCGCGGTTGTCACGACCTCGGGGCCCAGCAGCATGGTAGCTCCGAGGAGAAGGCCGAGGAGGGAGCGTATCGAACGCATGACACGTGTCCTCCCTGATCCCATGATCATCAGAACGGGCACTCGTTATTTGTCCAGCCAAACCTTGTTGTAGTGCACTTCGAACTCCGCGTTGTACACGTAGCCCTTCATCCACGGCTGCGCGACCATGTAGAACGGCGAGCCGGAGATCGTGTTCCAGTAAAGCTTGTCGGCGCTGAACTCCTGGAACTCCTTGGCGATGGCCTTGCGCCTCACCGGGTCCAGCTCCCGCGCGTAGCGGGCGTAGAAATCGTCCACCTTGGCATCGGTGTGGCGCGTATGGTTCCAGGAGGCCTGCGTGGTCGACAGGAACGCGTTGCTGTCCAGCGTCAGCAGGGACAGGAGATCCTCGACGTACATGTCCCACGGCCCGTCCTGGTTCGCCGCGGTCATCCACGTGACCTTGTCGACCAGCCGGATGTTCGCGGTCACGCCGATCCGGCTCATCTGCTCCTTGATGACCGTGGCGATGACGTTGAACACGCTCTTCTCGGTGTTGGTCATCAGCTCGAACGTCAAGGGCTTCTGCGGACCGTAGCCCGCCTCGGCGAGGAGCGCCTTGGCCCGGGCCTGGTCGTACGGACACATCAAGGTGACGTCGACGGCGTCCATGGTGCCGGGTGGGATGATCCCGACCCACGGCGTGGCCTGGCCCTTGAACGCGATCTTCACGATCTCCTTGCGATCGATCCCATAACAGCCGACGGCCTTGCGCACCCGGATGTCGTTGAAGATCGGGTGCGGCACGCGCTCCTTGGACATGGGCTTGCCGTCCTTCGGGACGGTGATCTTCATCGCCGCCAGCATCGGGGTCGTCTCTTTCCCGGTCATGATGTGGGCCTTGGGATTCTGCGCCCGCATCGTGTCCACGTGCTCGGGCGAGAACGACGCGATGAAGTCGACCTCCCCGGCCTTGAACGCCGCCATCTCCGTAACCGGATCCTTGATCACGCGGACGATGACGCGGTCCAGATAGGGCAACCCCGGCTCGAAGTACTTGTCGAACCGGTCCATCACCAGGTGGCTGCCCTTGACCCACTCGACGAGCTTGAACGGCCCGCAGCCCACCACCGCGCCGGGCTTGCCCTGCTTGCGGTCGTCGAGGCTGAACTTCTGCGTGGCGGTCGGCGAATAGATGATCAGCCCCGTGCGATACCCCGCGAGCATGTGCAGCATGAAGGCGTAGGGGTGCTTGAGCCGGATCTGCACGGTGAAGGGATCGACCGCCTCGACCGAGTGCACCGATTCGTAGAAGATCCGCATGCCCGATCCGGTGGCGGGGTCCATGAGACGGTCGATGCTGAACTTCACGGCGGCGGCGTCGACCTTCGTGCCGTCGTGAAAGAGGACGTTCTTCTTGAGCTTGAAGGTGTAGAGCAGGCCGTCGGGCGCGACCTGCCACGACTCGGCGGCGTCGCCCACGAACTTACCGTCGGGCGTGATGTTGACGAGGCCGCACCCGACGTTCATCGCCACCCACATCATTTCGTAGCCGGGCGCGGTGTGAAAGTCGAGATGGGCGATCTCGTTGCCGTACGAGACCTTGAGCGTGCCGCCGCGCTTCGGCTGATCCGCGGCCAGCGCGGTGCCAGACACGAGGAGGAAAACGCCGAGAAGGGCGAGGATTCGTGGGCGCATGGGGGGTCTCCTCACTTGTCCAGCCAGACCTTCTTGTAGAGAATCTTCCACTCAGCGTTGTAGACGTAGTCCTTCATCCACGGCTGGGCGACCTCGTAGAACGGTGACCCGGAGATCGTGTTCCAGTAGAGCGTGTCGGCGCTGAACTCCTGGAACTCTCGGGCGATGACCTTGCGCTTCGCCGGGTCCATCTCGCGCGCGTAGCGGGCGTAGTAGTCGTCGATCCTGGTGTCGGTGTGGCGCGTCGTGTTCCACGCCGCCGTGCTATGCGAGAGCAGAGTGTTCTGGTCCAGGGTGAACAGCGACGCGAGATCCTCGACGTACATGTCGAAGGGCCCGTCCTGCGTGGCCACGTTCATCCACGTCACCTTGTCGACCAGCCTGATGTTCGCGGTCACGCCGATCCGAGCGACCTGCTCCTTGATCACGGTGGCGATGACGCTGAACACGGACTTCTCGGTGTTCGTCATCAGCTCGAAGGTCAGCGGCTTCTGCGGTCCGTAGCCGGCCTCGGCCAGCAGCGCCCTGGCCCTGGCCGGATCGTAGGGGCACATCTGCGTGACGTCCGCGGCGTCCGGAGTCCCCGGCGGGATGATGCCGACCCAGGGGGTCGCCTGTCCCTTGAAGGCGATCTTCACGATCTCCTTGCGGTCGATGCCGTAGCAGCCGATCGCCTTGCGCACCCTGATGTCGCTGAAAATCGCGTGCGGCGCGCGGTCCCTGGACATGGGCTTCGCGTCCTTCGGCACCGTGACCTTCATCTGGGCCACCATCGGAGTCGTCTCTTTTCCGGTCATGATCTTGGCGCGCGGATTCTGCGCCCTGAGCGTCTCGACGTGCTCCGGCGAGAAATCGACGATGAAGTCGATCTCTCCGGCCTTGAACGCCGCCATCTGGGTGACGGGATCCTTGATCACGCGGATCACGACACGGTCCAGGTAGGGGAACCCGTGATCCCAGTACTTGTCGAAGCGGTCCATGACCAGGTGGCTGCCCTTCACCCACTCGACGAGCCGGAACGGCCCGCATCCGACGACCGCCTCCGGCTTTCCGCTCTTCCGTTCCTCGAGCGAGTACTTCTGCGTGGCGGTGGGCGAGTAGAACACGAGCCCCATGCGATAGGCGGCCAGCATGTGCAGGAGGAACCCGTACGGCTCCTTGAGGCGGATCTGCACGGTGTACGGATCGAGAACCTCGACCGAGTGCACCCGCTCGTAGTACACGCGCATGCTGGACTTGGTTGCCGGATCGCTGATGCGATCGATGCTGAACTTGACGGCGGCAGCGTCGACCCTGGTGCCGTCGTGGAACAGGACGTCCTTCCTGAGCTTGAAGGTGTAGAGGAGCGCGTCGGGCGAGATCTGCCACGATTCGGCGGCGTCCGGGACGAACTTGCCGTCGGGCGTGACGCCGAGAAGCCCGCAGCCGATGTTCATGGCGACCCAGTTCAGCTCGTAGCCCGGCGCGGTGTGGAAGTCGAGGTTCGCAATCTCGTTGCCGTAGGAGACTCGCAGTGTTCCCCCGCGCCTGGGTGATTGAGCATCGGCCGGAGAGGACGGGACCGTGATCGTCCAGACGATCGACACCAGTCCGAGTAGCAGGCCCGGCAGAAGGCGTCGTGGGCGCATGGCGTTTCCCCCTGGTTCTACGGGTATGCGCGGCCAACGGGCGTCAAAGTTGGCCTACCTTACAGGATTCCGATCATGTCAACAACAGGATTCCTATCCTGTCAACAACCGAGAAATGCGGGGGATGTCTGGTCGCTACTGAGCCTGGCTCGGCCGCCGGAGCTTGCGCCCGGGGAGCGTGCCGGTGTGGTCGGCTCCGTCCACGACCACCTCACCGTTGACGACCACGGTGGAGACTCCGACCGAATAGCGGTGAGGGTCGTCGTAGGTCGCCAGATCGCCGATCCGCCCGGGGTCGAAGACCACCACGTCCGCCCACGAGCCCTCGCGGAGCACGCCGCGGTCCGTGAGCCCGAGCGCGGCGGCGGAGGCGCCGGTGGTCTTGTGAATGGCCGCGGGCAGCGTCAGGACGCCGAGGTCGCGGACGAAATGGCCGAGCAAGCGGGCGTGTGTCCCGTACGAGCGCGGGTGCGGCTTGCCGCGGCTCGTCGGCCCGGAGGTGGCGAGCGCGTTGGCGTCGGATCCGACCAGCACCCACGACGCGCCGATGATCTCGCGCACGTCCGCCTCGCTCATCGACCTTATTAATATTCGCGTCTCGCCGCGGTCGGTGATCAGAAAGTCGCACACGCCGTCGAGCGGATCGACGCCGCGGCGCCGCGCGATCTCGCCGAGTGTGCGGCCGGCCTCGTGAGGGAGGTTCGGCGCGACGGCGATACGCACGACGTCCCACGACGGAATGCGGCCGAAGTTGGTGAGGCCGTCTCGCTCGATCTCCGCGCGAATTCGCGCGCGCACCTCGCGGCGGGCGAGCCGTTCGAGCATCGCCGCGATCCCGCCTTCGACGATCCAGCGGGGCAGGAGGTTGCGTAGCGGATTGGTGGCGGTGTCGTACGGGTACGCGTCGCAGTCCACGGGCAACCCGCGACGACGGGCCGCGGCGATCTCCTCGAGCATGCGGCCGGCGCCGCCCCAGTTGTCGATACCGGAGAGCTTGAGGTGGGCGATCTGCACGTGAACGCCGGTCGCCTCCGCGACGGCGACCGCTTCGCGGACGGCCTCGCGGCCGCGGTTGGCCTCGTCGCGAACGTGCGACGAGTACGCGGCGCCGTGGCGGCGGAGCACGCGCGCCAGCGCCAGGATCTCGGCGCCGTCGGCATGGCAGCCGGGAGCGGTGAAGAGCCCGGATGAGAGCCCCCAGGCGCCGGCGGCCAGGGCCTCCGCGAGAAGGCGCTCCATCTCGGCCAGCTCCTCGGCTGTGACGGGCCGGCTCTCCATTCCGGCCGTCATGAGCCTGAGCGTGTTGTGGCCGACCTGGAAGACGACGTTGACCGAGGTGGCCGGGAACGCCGCGACGTAATCCGCGAACGTCGTCTCGGAGAGCTCGAGCCCGGGCGCGCTGGGCGCCAGGTACTCCCGCAGCATCGCCAGCCGCTCGGGCAGCGCCGGGGCGGCCGAGAAGCCGCAGTTGCCCACGACCTCCAGCGTCACGCCCTGGCGCACCTTCGACTCCGCGCGCGGATTGAGCGGCAGCGTGAAATCCGAGTGCGTGTGGATGTCGATGAGACCGGGCGCCACCACCTGACCGCGCGCGTCGATCTCGCGATGGGCCGGCCGCGACGCCCGCCGCTCGATCGCGACGATGCGGCCGGCGCTCACGCTCACGTCGCCATCGCGGCCCGGCGCGCCGGTGCCGTCGATCAAGTGACCGCCCCGGATCAGCAGGTCGTCCATGGCCGCTCCCCGACGCCCGCCGTCACCGGCGCCGCGCCCGCCAGATCTCCTCAGCCGGCCAGCGGCGCGACCATTCGAGCGTGGCGTACGCGTAGCTGGTCGTGGCCGTTTCCGGCGGCCGCACCTCGATGAGGTCCTCGATCTCGAAGCCGCTGGCCCGAAGCCGCCGGATCCAGTCGCCGTGCGACAGGTGAAACTCCACACCCGGATCGCCGGGCCACTCGATCCGGAACATCTCGAATGCCGGGCGCAGCAGCCGGTCGGCGGCCGGCTGGTCCTCCTCCTCCGGAACGCAGAGCGTCAAGAGCGTCGAGTTCACGAGAAAGACCAGCTCGCCGCCCGGTTTCAGGATTCGCGCCGCCTCGGGAATCCAGCGATCGGGGTCGGCCCACAGGCAGGCGCCGTACTCCGAGATCGCCAGGTCGAAGGCCGCGTCGCGACACGGCACGGCTTCGGCGTCGCCGTGAATGAGCGGAAACGCCAGGGCGTGACGGCGCTGAAGCCGGCGCGCGGTCGCCAGCTGCGACATCGACGCGTCGATGCCGACGACGCGCGCCCCGCGCCGGGCGAGCCACGACGACACGTACGCCGTCCCGCAGCCGAGCTCGATCGCGTGCTTGCCGCGGAGATTCGCCGGGATGACGTGCAGCTGCGACTCGGCCACGCGCCAGATGCCCCACGCCGGCTCCGCGCGCGCCCAGCCGCGCTCGGCGGCCGTGACGTAATTCTTCGCCTCCACGTCCCAGCGGGCGCGGTTGCGGTGCACGTGCTCTCGCGGCTCACGCTCGGCGGCCACGGCCCGCAGCTCAGGGCCGCGCCGGAGTCCGGGCACTCACGCCCGGGCTGCTCCGAGGTGCGCGTCGCGCCGGGCCTGCAATCCGGGATCGGCGTAGCTCATCAGATCCGGCCGCGCGCGCCCGAGCATTACTTGCAAATACGCTGGCTCGAGACCGACGTTCTCGAACCCGTGGAGAACGCCGGCGGGCGCCGAGACGCAGTCCCATCGCCCGAGGACCGTCTCTTCGCGGCGCCCGGCGCCGTCCTCGAAGAAGACTTTCACTTTGCCGTCGAGGATGAAGAACACCTCCTCCACCTCGTGCGTGTGCGCGGCGTTGCCCTGTCCCGGCGGCACGAACATGATGCTGAGCGTGAAGTGCTCGGCGGCGATCGCGCGGGGATCGCTCTTGCCGGAAGCGCCGGCGCCGATGTACCGGTGCTGGGCGCGGCGATAGCCCTCGACACGCGCGTCGGCGAACGCGTCCCAGTCGGGCTGGCGGTCCACGAAGCGCGCCACCCGGGTCCGCAGGAGCTCGTCGAGCGTCGTCATGCGCGGGTTCCTCCTTGCGCCGCCCGGGGGCGGCGGCACCGAGTAGAATACGCCCGTGCGGATCGGCTTCCACCTCACCCCGTTCTGGAGCCCGACGGACCGCGCGCCCACGGCGATCATCGACGAGGCGATCGAGGTGGTGCGGGCGGCCTCGACGATGGGCTTCGCCTGGGTCTCCATCGGCCACCACTGGGTCTCGCACCCGACGGTGTGGCCGCAGCCGATCCCGATGCTCGCCCGGCTCGCGCCGGAGACGGGCCACATGCGGCTCAAGACCTCGATGCTGCTCCTGCCCCTGCTGAACCCGGTGGACGTCGCCGAGAACGTGGTCACCCTCGACCACATCACCCACGGACGCCTCGATCTGGGCGTCGCGATCGGCTATCGCGAGCGCGAGCTGGAGGCGGCCGGGCTCGGGCGCAAGGACCGCGTGCCCAAGCTCGAGGAATCGCTCGCCGTCATGAAGCGCCTCTGGAGCGGCGAGGAGGTCACGCACGAGGGGACCTATGTCCGGCTGTCGGGCGTGCGGCTGGGCATCGGGCCCTGCCAGCTCCCGCACCCGCCGCTCGAGATGGGCGCGCAGAGCGTCGGCGCGACGCGCCGGGCGGCCCGCCTCGTGGACACGGTGTTCTTCGGGCCTCAGGTCGCCTGGGCCGACATCGGCCGTCTGGTCGGCGTGTATCGCGAGGCCCGCGGGGCGAACGGGCCTGGAACCGCGATCGCCTCGCGCAGCCTGATCGTCGGGCCGAGCAAGGAGGCGGCGCACGCCGCGGCGCGCGCCTATCTCGAGCGCACGTTCACGATGTACCGGACGTGGCAGATGCAGGAGGGGAGCATGGTTCAGCTCCAGCTCGGCTTCGACAAGAGCCTGGACGACTGGACGATCAACGGCACGCCGGCGGACTGCCGCGCGACGCTCGAGCGGGCGCACGCCCTGGGCCTCGACGGGATCGGCCTCACCATCTACAGCCTGCCGCGCGGTCCGCGCGCCCGCGTCGAGTACCTGCAGATGATCGCCGAGGAGCTCGTGCGCCCGGCGGCCGCGCTCGGGCGCTGACCATGCTCCGGCCGTTCACGCTGCACCGGCCCGAGACGGCCGAGGAGGCCTGCGCGCTCCTGGCCCGGCTCGGCGAGGACGCCGTGCCGTACGCCGGCGGCACCGAGCTGCTCCTGCTCATGAAGCTCGGGCTGCTCCGCCCGCCGCATCTCGTCGACGTCAAGCGCATCCGCGAGCTCAACGAGCTGGCCGACGGCGGACGGCTGACGATCGGCGCAACCGTCACGCATCGCTCCCTCGAGCGGTCACCCCTCGTTCGCGCGCGCTGTCCGCTCGTCGCCTCGGTCGCGCGCCACGTGGCCAACGTGCGCGTGAGGAACGTCGGCACCATCGGCGGCAATCTGGCGTTCGCCGATCCGCACAGCGATCTCGCGACCCTGTTCCTGGCGCTCGACGCCCACGTCGAGCTCGTGTCGCCCGGCGGGCGCCGCGAGCTATCGCTCGGCGATTTCGTCCGCGGCCCCTGGGAGACGGCGCGCCGGCCCGACGAGCTGCTGGCGGGCGTGCGGCTGGCGCCGTGGCCCTCCCGGGCCGCCGCCTACGTGAAGTTCGGCGTCCACGAACGTCCGACGCTCGGCATTGCCGTGGCGCTCGGCCTGAATGGCGAAGACGACCGCGCGAGCGCGCGCATCCAGGACGCGCGTATCGCCGTGGGCTGTGTCGGCCCGCGTCCGGCGCGCATGTTCACGGCTGAGGCCCGACTGCGCGGCGTCTCCGTCGACCGCGTCGACGACGTGGTCGGGGCGGTCGGCGACGCGGCGGCGGCCGGCGTCGATCCGGCCGACGACCTGCACGGCTCCGCCGACTACAAGCGCGAGATGGTCGCGGTCTTCGTGCGGCGCGCGCTGCGCGTGGCCGCGGCCCGGGCGGGCGGCGTCGAGCCGGCGACCAGCTTTCCGTACGCGGTGGTCGCGTGATGGACGGCGCGCGGTCGCCGGCGACGATCCACCTGGTCGTGAACGGACGCGCCTGCGACCTCGAGGTCGCGCCGCACGCGCTGCTGCTCGACGTGCTGCGCGACGTTCTGGACCTCAAGGGCGCCAAGCGCTCGTGCGATACCCAGGTGTGCGGCGCGTGCACGATCCTGATCGATGGCATGGCGGTGAGCGCCTGCACGTATCTCGCGGTGGAGGCCGACGGGCGCGCCGTGCTGACGGTCGAGGGGCTGGCCGAGGGCGAGACCCTTCACCCGCTCCAGCGGGCTTTCCTCGACGCCGGCGCCGTCCAGTGCGGCTTCTGCACGTCCGGCATGCTGCTGACGGCGCGGGCGATGCTCGCCGAGACCACGGCGCCGAGCCGCGAGGACGTCCTGCACTACCTGCGCGGCAGCCTCTGCCGGTGCACGGGCTACCGGAAGATCGTCGAGGCGATCATGGCCGTCGCGGAGACAGCCCGGTGAGCCAGCCGCCGTTTCGCGCCGTCGGCCGGCCGATTCCGCGCATCGACGGTCTCGAGAAGGTCACGGGCCGTGCGCGCTACGTGACCGATCTCGTCATCCCCGGGATGGCGCACGCGAAGGTGCTGCGCTCGCCGTACGCTCACGCCCGGGTGCGGCGCGTGGACCTCACGCGCTGCCGCGCGCGCCCCGGCGTCCTCGCCGCGCTCTGCGGCGCCGACCTCACGTGGTGCGAGCCGTACTACGGGCCGGCATATCGCGACCGCCCGGTGCTGGCGATCGACGTCGCCCGCTACGAGGGCGAGCCGGTCGCGGCGGTGGCCGCCGTCGACGAGGCCACGGCGGACGAGGCGCTGGAGCTGATCGAGGTCGATTACGATCCCCTGCCGCCGGTGATGACGCTCGAGGAGGCCCTGTCGCCGGGCGCGCCGCGGGTCCACACCGGCAAGCCACAGGCCGGTCACTTCGCCGATCTCGCCTCGCTTCGCCCGGTACCGGGCACCAACGTCTGCCACCAGTTTCACTTCGCGCGAGGCGACAGCGGCCGCGCGCTCGCGTCGGCTGATCTGGTGCTCGACGAGACGTATCGCTTTCCGCCGGTCCAGCACGTGGCGCTCGAGGCCCACGCGGCGGTGGCGGTCTGGAGCGAGACGGACGGACTGACGGTCTGGGCGTCGACCCAGAACCCGTACTCGGTACGCGTCGAGCTGGCGAAGATGTTCGGCGTGCCGCTCGCCCGGATCCGGGTCGTGGTCCCGCATCTCGGTGGCGGCTTCGGGAGCAAGACCTACGCGAAGCTGGAGCCGCTGGCGGCGGCGCTCGCGCGCGTGGCCGGCCGGCCGGTGCGCCTCGCCGCGTCCGTGGCCGAAGCGTTCCAGACCGTGCGGCGATGCTGCGCGCGGGTGCACGTGCGCGTCGGCTTCCGGCGTGACGGCGGGCTCGTCGCCGTCGAATGCGGCGCGGACTACGACGTGGGGGCCTACGCCGACATCGGCCCGCGCGTCGTCCAGAAGGCGACGTACACGGCGACCGGCCCCTATCGGGTCCCGGACGTCACGCTCGACGCGCGGGCCGTCTACACCAACACCACGCCGGGCGGCGCGTTCCGCGGCTTCGGCGTCCCACAGCTCGCCTGGGCGCTCGAATCGCTGTTCGACGTGGCCGCCGAGCGGCTCGGTCGCGATCCCGTGGAGCTGCGGCGGCAGAACTTTCTCGCCCACGGCGAGGAGTTCGCGCCGGGCGATACGCCCATCGACGGCAAGCTCGAGGAAAGCCTCGGGCGTGCCGCCGAGACGATCGGCTGGGCGCAGACGGGCGCGGCCGACCGCGGGCGCGGCGTCGCCGCGATGCTCAAGGCCTCCGTCGCGCCGAGCGTGTCGGAGGCGATCGTGCGGCTGCACACCGACGGTAGCGTCACCGTGCTGGCGAGCGCCGTCGAGATGGGGCAGGGGACCCGGACCGTACTCGCGCAGATCGCCGCCGAGGTGCTGAGCGTCCCCATGGCCAGCGTGATCGTCGTCCAGCCCGACACGGCCGTTACACCCTACGACCAGACCACCAGTTCGAGCCGCTCGACCGCGATGACCGGCCGCGCCGTGCAGGTTGCGGCCGAGGACGTGCGCGAGCAGCTTCTCCACGTGACCGCCGCCGGGCTCGGCGTCGCCGTCAAGGATCTCGCGCTCGACGACGGGTCGGTCGTGACGCCCGGGCGACGTCTCACGTACGCCGAGGTGCTCATGCTCCGGTTCGGAATGTCGGGCGGAGAGATCATCGGGCGCGGCGTCGTCGCGCCGGGCCGCACCGCGGCGCCCCTCGGCGGCAGCACGCCATTCTGGGAGGTCGCGGTGGGCGCGGCCGAGGTCAGCGTGGACGAGGAGACGGGCGCCCTGCGGGTGGAGCGCTACGTCTCGGTCGCCGACGTCGGCCGCGCGATCAACCCGCTCCTGCTCGAAGGCCAGGACGAGGGCGGCGTGGTCCAGGGGCTCGGCCACACGCTCTTCGAGGAGATGCTCTACCAGGATGGACACCTGCTGAACGGCACGCTGCTCGCCTACCGGGTGCCGCGCGCGGACGACGCGCCGCCGACGCTCGAATGCCGATTCGTGGAGAACGCCGACGGCAGCGGGCCTTTCGGTGCGAAGGGCGCGGGCGAGGGCAGCCTGATCCCGGTGAGCCCGGCCGTCGCGAACGCCCTCGCGCGCCTCACCGGCGTCCGGCTCCGCGACCTGCCGCTCACGCCCGAGCGCGTCTGGCGCGCGCTGCGGGCGCGTGGCCGTCGGTGAAACGAGCTAGCGCCCGGCGGCGTACGTGATGCGGTAGATGCGCCCGGCCTTGTCGTCCGAGACGAGGAGCGAGCCATCGGACAGCACGAGCACGTCGGCCGGACGCCCGGATGCGCTGCCGCCCTTCAGCCACCCCGTCGCGAACGGCTCGTACGAGGTCGCGCGCCCGCCCTCGACCCGGACGAACGTGACGCGGTAGCCAATCGGCGTCGACCGGTTCCAGGAGCCGTGCTCCGCGATGAAGATGCCGCCCCGATAGCGCTCGGGGAACATCCGGCCGGTGTAGAAGCGCATGCCGAGCGCCGCGACGTGCGGGCCGAGGAGCCGGGCCGGCGGCGAGAACTCCGCGCAGGCGCGTCCGGCGTTGTGCTCGGGATCGCGCAGGCCGTCGCCGTGACAGTAGGGGAAGCCGAAATGCTCGCCCGGGCGGGTCAGACGATTCAGCTCGTCCGGAGGCTGATCGTCGCCGAGCCAGTCGCGGCCGTTATCGGTGAACCAGAGCTCGCCGGTTTCTGGCTGGAAGTCGAACCCGACGCTGTTGCGCACGCCGCGCGCAACCACCTCGGGCCGGCCGCCGGCGAGGTCGAGTCGCGTGATGGTCGCGTGCAGCGGACCGGGCGGCAGGCATACGTTGCACGGCGCCCCGACGGGCACGTAGAGGCGGCCGTCCCCGCCGAACGCGATGAATTTCCAGCCGTGGTGCGCGTCGGACGGATAGGCGTCGCTGACGACCTCGGGCTTCGGCGGACGCTCCAGATCGCGCGCCACGTCGCGGAACTTCAAGATGCGGCTCACCGCGGCGACGTAGAGCGAGCCGTCGCGGAAGGCGACACCGCTCGGCTGGTTCAGCCCGCTGGCCAGGACGTGAACCCGGTGCTGGCCGTCACGGTTCACCACCGCGTAGACCTTGCCCTCCGAGCGCGAGCCGACGAACACGATCCCGTCAGGCCCCGCCGCCATCTGGCGAGCGTTCGGCACGTCGCCGGCATAGACCGAGATCTGAAAGCCCGGCGGCAGCGTGATGTCGCCGGGCTCGGCGCCGGCGCTCGGGAGGAAGCCGGTGAGAGAGCCGCAGCCCAGGGCGAGGAGCGCGGCGACGGCGACGGCCACGGATGCGGAGACGGCAGCGCGCATGCCAGGTCATTGTGCCTCGGCGCGGCGCCGCGCGCGACCTCCGGCGCGTGGGGCCCTGCGCGCCGGTGTAGACTGTCGCCGCCATGGCGACTGCACGCGACCTCTGCTTCACCCCCGCGGTCGAGCTCCTGAAGCTCTATCGGACGCGCAAGGTCTCGCCGCTCGAGGTCATGCAGGCAGTCCTCGCGCGGATCGACGCCGTGAACCCCGCCGTGAACGCGATCGTGACGCTGGCGCGTGACGCCGCGCTGCGCGAGGCGCGGCGAGCCACCGCGTCGCTCCGGCGGGGCGCAGCACTGGCGCCCCTCTTCGGCGTGCCGGTCGGCATCAAGGACGTGACGCCGACGAAGGGCATTCGCACGACCTACGGCTCCAAGCTCTTCGAGGGTCACGTGCCCGACGAGGACGCCCTGGTCGTCCAGCGGCTCCGTGCCGCCGGCGCGATCGTGATCGGCAAGACCAACACGCCGGAGTTCGCCTTCGGCCCGAACACGGTGAACACGGTCTTCGGGGCGACGCGCAATCCCTGGAACCTCGCGCTGACGGCGGGCGGATCGAGTGGCGGCTCGGCGGCGGCGCTCGCCACCGGCATGTGCCCGCTCGCCGAAGGGACCGACCTCGGCGGCTCGCTGCGCGGGCCGGCATCCTACTGCGGCGTCGTCGGGTTCCGCACGACCCCCGGCCTGATCCCCCGCCATCCGTCTGTTCTGGCGTGGGACACCTACTCGGTGGAAGGGCCGATGGCCCGGACCGTCGCGGATGCGGCGCTGATGCTGTCCGCGATGGCGGGCATCGACGAACGCTCGCCGCTCTCGTACGAGGTCGATGCTCGCGACTTCGTGCGAGCGGTGCGGGCGCCGTCGGTGAAGGGCTGGCGCATCGCGTGGACGCCGGACCTCGATGGGCTCATGACGATCGATGATGACGTCCGGGCCGTCGTCGAGCGCGCCGTCACCGTCTTCCGCGGCGCCGGGGCCCGCGTGGAGCAGGGCGGTCCGGACCTCGGCGAGGTACCGGAGATCGTCCGGCTCACTCGCGGGCTCCTGATGGTCGCCCGTCATGCCGACAAGCTCCCGGAGCATCGCGCCATTCTTCAGCCGGGGCTCGTCGAGAACACCGAGCAGGGCCTGGCGCTCACCCCGGTCGAGGTGGCGCGCGGCGAGCTCCTGCGCACGCGGCTCTGGCAACGGGTGCGGGAGTTCCTGAGCGAGCGCGAGCTGCTGATCACGCCGACGTCGGCGACGCCGCCGTTTTCCGTCGAGCAGGCGCACGTGACCGAGATCAACGGCCGCCCGGTCGGCAAGACGATGCAGCGGTCGTATCTCACCTACGCCTTCTCGGTTCTCGGGCTGCCGGCGATCTCGATCCCGTGCGGATTCACGCGCGCCGGGCTTCCGGTGGGCCTGCAGATCGTGGGCAAGCGCCGCGGGGAGGCGGCGGTGCTGCGAGCCGCCGCGGCGTTCGAGGCGGCCCGGCCCTGGGCTCCGCACATGCCTCCGATCGTCGCGCGTCGAGGCTGAGGAGGAGGAATCGATGGGCACCTATCGACGCATCAACGTGGCGTCCGGACGGTCGCTGGAGAAGCTCGCGCATTACTCGCGGGCGGTGCGTGTCGGCGACGTGGTGCTGCAGTCGGGCACGACGGCCATCGACCGCCAGGGCAATGTGCGCGGCGTGGGCGACGTGGCCAAGCAGGTCGAGACGATCATGACGATTGCCGAGTGGAGCCTGGGCCGAGCGGGCGGCCGGCTCGACGACGTCGTGCGAAGCCGCATCTACGTCACCGACATGGGCGTGGGGCCGGATGCGGTACGGACGCTGGCCCGCTACTTCCGGGATGTGCGTCCGGCGGCCACCCTCGTGCAGGTGAGCCGGCTCGCACGGCCCGAACAGCTCGTGGAGATCGAATTCGACGCGGTCGATGGCGCCGCTTCGACGGCCCGGCGCATCTCGTCCGGGCGGGCCCTCGAGGACGAGTACGCCTATTCGCGCGCGGTGCGGGCGGGCGACCGCGTGTTCGTCTCCGGCACCACCGCGCTGAGCGCCCGCGGGGTCGTCGAGGGCAAGGGCGACGTGTACCGGCAGACCCGCGCGGTCATGGACACGATCTTCACGGCGCTGGAGCAGGCGGGTGCCGCGCGTGAGGATCTCGTCTACACGAAGACCTATCTCACCGATCTCGGCGGCGGCGCCGCCTACACGCGCGCATGGGTCGAAGCCCTGGGCGATGTCCGGCCGGCTTCGACGCTGCTCGGGATTCCCGCGCTCGTCCTCCCGGAGATGCTCATCGAGGTCGAGGCCGAAGCGCTCATCGGCGCCGCGAGAACGCGCCGGGATATCTACACGCAGCTCGGACGCGAAAAGCCGCGCGGCTACGCGCGGGCGGTGCAGGTGGGCGACTGGATCTGGGTCAGCGGCTGCACGTCGATGAATCCGGCCGGCGAGCCGCAGGCGGTGGGCGACTGGGCCGGGCAGTCAGACGTGGCCCACGACACGATTCGCTGGACGCTCGAGCAGGCCGGCGCCACGCTGGACGACGTCGTTCGCCGGCGCATCTTCACGGTGGACGGCGCCGACGTGAATCGCGCCCACGGCGCGGGCCCGGCCTGGTTCGCCGGCAGCTGCCCGTCGTCGCTCGGCTGCCGCATCACCGGTCTCGCGCGGCCCGAGCTTCTCGTCGAGGTCGAGGTGGCTGCGGTCAGAGGGGCGCGCGACGGGATCGAGTGGATCGGGCCCGACGCCGTCGACCCACTCGATCGACCGCGCAGCGGCTAATCGAACATCAGGACGGTGCGGGCGACCTCGCCGGCCTTCATCGCGCGGAACGCGTCGTTGACGTCCTCGAGCCGCCCTCGCCGGGTGATCATCTCGTCCAGGCGCAGCAGGCCGCGCTGGTAGAAGTCGACGTACTTCGGCATGTCGACCTTGAAGCGGTTCGAGCCCATGCTGCAGCCCTGGATGCGCTTCTCGCGAAGGAAGACGCTGCCCTCGAGCTCGAGCTTCTGACCGACCGGGATCATGCCGATGACCGTGGCGGTGCCGCCCGGGCGGATGCACTCGAAGGCCTGCTCGGCCGCCTTCTTGAGGCCGATCGCCTCGAACGCGTACTCGACGCCGCCACCGGTCATCTCGCGGATCGTCTTCACCGGATCGACCTTTGACGCGTCGATCGCGTGGGTCGCGCCGAGCTCGCGCGCCTGCGCGAGCTTCTTCTCGAACACGTCGACCGCGATGATCATGCCGGCGCCCGCGATGCGCGCGCCCTGAATCACCGCGAGGCCGACGCCGCCGGCGCCGTACACCGCCACCGTCGCCCCGGCCTCGACGCGGGCCGTGTTGAGGACCGCGCCCACGCCGGTCGTGACGCCGCAGCCGATGAGCGCCGCGCGGTCGAGCGGCATGTCGTTCTTGACCTTCACGAGCCCGTTCTCGTGCACCAGCATCTTCTCGGCGTAGGCCGAGAGATTCGCGAACTGATTCACCGGCGAGCCGTTCCAGGTGAGCTTCGGCGGCTCCTGGGGCGTGCGGACGGGCCGCGACTGGCAGAGGTGCGTCCGTCCCGTCAGGCAGTACGAGCAGTGGCCGCAGAAGACCGACAGGCAGGCGATCACGTGATCGCCGGGCGTGAACTCGGTCACGTGCGGACCGACGGACTCGACGATGCCGGCGGCCTCGTGGCCGAGGATCGCGGGGGTCGGGAACTGATAGTAGCCGTCGACGAAGTGAAGGTCGCTGTGACACACGCCGCTGGCGACCGTGCGGACGAGCACCTCGCGGCCGATGGGCTGCGCGACCTCGACGTTCTCGATGGTGAGAGGCTTCTGGGGACCGTGGAACACGGCGGCTTTCATGGGCGGCTCCTTTTCATTCTGGCGGTATCAGCGGGACGCTACGTCAGACGGGGGGAGACGTCAATGCTCAGGCGCGGCCCTCGGGCTCTCGCTCGACCGCACGGCCGGCTTGCGCCCAGCCGGTGAAGCCGACCGCGAGGTGGGCGACGTTCGGGAATCCCATCTCGCGGAGCACGTCGGCCGCTAGGGCCGAGCGCTGGCCGCCCGCGCAGTACACGATGATGCGCTTCGTCGGGTCGACCTTGCCCGTGTAGTAGTGCGACGTCGGATCGAGCCAGAACTCGAGCATCCCGCGCGGCACGTGCGTCGAGCCGGGAATGAAGCCGAGCTTGCGCCGCTCACGAACGTCGCGGATGTCCACCACCTGGACGTCGCCGCGGGCCATCTCGGTCTCGACCTGTTCTACGGACAGGTTCTCGATCCGCGTCTTCGCTTCCTCGACCATCTGGCCGACGGTCTTTCTCGGCTTCCACGTAGGCATGGGCATGTCCCTCAGGATTGAATCGTCGCACCGGCGCCGGCATCGGGCAAGCCGTTGGGCGCCGCGAAGCGCCCGAGGTCCCGGCGCGCGCGCTCGGTCAGGCCGTAGGTGGCGCGCTCGAGCCGCCGGAACCAGCCGTAGACGTCGCGCTGCAGGATGCGCGACGCGTTGGGCACGAGACCGGTCTCGCGCAGCGCCTTGAGGCTCGCGCGGCCGCCGCGCCCGATGAGCATCGCGCACCGCAGAGCTTCCTGGCGGTACGCCGTGACGATCGGCGTGCGCGTCATGCCGCCGCGATTGGGATCACCGATGCGTCGCGCGTGCTCGCCGAGCAGGCGAGTCAGGCTCGCCGTGCGCCGGCGCGGCCGGTAGGGCGTGGGATCGACGATGACCTCGACGCCGGCGGCGCCCCGGCCGGGCTCGACCGTCAAGAGGCCGAGCCCGAGCCGGCGGCAGAGGTCGCGCACGTCGCGCCGATGAACCGGCGCCCGCCGAGCGCGGCGGCCGCGCGGCCGGATGACCGCAAGGTACACGCGATCCGTGAGCGCGAGCCGATCGACGCCCTGGAGCACCAGCGCAAGCCCGAAGCTCAGCTTCAGCTCCACGATCACCGGCGGCTCGTCGCCCCGGATGGCGACGACGTCGCAGCCGCGCACCTCGGCCTTGACGTCGTATCCCTGACCCTCCAGAAAGGCTTTGACCGCCGGGTACAGGTCGGTCTCGGCGGGTAACGACACCGCGCGTGGCATCGACGCGATTCTACGCGACCGCCCCGCGGGGACCGCTCAGTTCTGTGGGTTGGCGGCTCCGAGGATCCGCCAGAACACCACGACGTGACCGGCGATGATGAGCGGCACTAGGAACGTGACCAGGAGGCTCAGGGGCAGGTGCAGCAGCGCGTTCATCGAGTCCGGGTCGGCCAGAGCCAGCCGGGACGCCGTGGCGACGACGAACAGGATGTCGATCAGCCCCAGCGTATTCCAGACGCCGACCAGCCGGCGCCGGGTCTCCAGCGGCCCGGAGACCACGAACAGACCGAGCGCGAGCGTGGCGACGAGGATGTCGCCCCATCCGCCGGGAACGGCGAAGGCGTACGGGAGCGCTCCATCTCGATAGTAAAGAACGAGGAAGTAGATGCCGACGAAGCGCGTCAGATGGAGCGCGACTAGCCAGCGAAGATCGAGCGCGCGGACCCACCGGCGAAACCGCGGCAGCGCGACGACTGCCACTAGCACGAGCGCGGTCAGACCCACGAGCACGATCTGCGGAATGGGCGGCCGCCAGGTTGCGACCGGGCCCGAGGCCCCCAGGGAGACGGCGGTCAGGAGCCACAGGAGCCCGACGATGATGTACCAGCGGCCGTCGCCGTTTGTCGCGGTCATACCGGGGCGCGTCCGAGCTCCCGGCCGAACAGGATCCGGTGCCCGTCGGGGGTCTCGATGCCGAACTCCCGCATGCCCCAGGGCCTGTCGGCGAGATCCTGGATGATCTTCACGCCCTTCGCCGCATATTCGGCGTGCAGCGCGTCGACCTCGTCCATGTCGGCATAGGCGAACCAGGAATGATTCCCGATTCGGGCGGCGGGGACCTCGTCGGGGCAATGCCCGAGCATGACCTTGAAATTATCGCGGGACATGAAGAACCAGCCCTCGACCTCCAGCTCGAGCTCGAAGCCGAGCTTGTCGCGATAAAAATCGGCTGAGGCTCGATGATCGACGACTGCAAGCACGCAGCGGACCTGATTCAGGCTGGGCATGACGTCTCCCCGGCGCGCATCACCGGGAGCACGTGCTCGCCGAAGAGCTGCACGGTACGGACGGGATCGACGGCGAGGCTCACGGAGAACATGAGCCGGCGCACGCCCGCCGCCTGGGCCGCGCGCACCTGCGCCAGGCACTCGTCTGGACTCCCGCACACCGCGAGTCGGCGGCTCAGATAGTCGAACAGTCCGAGCTCGGCCACCAGCGCGGCGTCGGCCTCGCCCGGGCGCGTGCTGTAGCGGCGACGCAGCTCGAGCAGCGGCGCCCGATGCGCGGGCGGTACGCCGCGGCGGGCGAGATCGCCGCCGCCCATGACGTACGCCGAGACGAACGCGAGGATGGCGCCGATCTTCCGGCGCGACGCCTCGCCGTCCACGGCGCAGTCGAGGCATGCGATCTGCCAGATCTCGACGTCGTCCGGCTTCCGCCCGGCCGCCCGCGCCGCCAGCGCGACCGTTCCCTCGGATTCCTTCACGTCGTCGGCGCCGAGACCGTAGTTGATGAAAACGCCGTCGGCGTGGGCCCCCGCGGCCTTGAGCGACCGCGGATGCGAGGCGGCGAGAAAAACGGGGCTCGGGCGCTTCACCCAGGGCAAATGCGCGGTGCCGCCACGATAGGAGGCCGGCCGGGCTCGCAGGAGCTCCTTGATGAACACGACGCCTTCCGCCAGCTCACCCGGTGGCAGGCTCGGCGCGCCCAGATTCCGCGTGCCGCTGTGACCGACGCCGATGCCCAGCACGGCGCGGCCCGGAGCGAGCAGCTCGACCGAGGCGATGGAGGCAGCCGATACGGCCGGATGGCGCGTGACGAGGTTGCTCACGCAGACCGCGACCCGCGCGCGGCGCGTCCGGGCCGCCAGGAGCGTCGTCGCCACCCAGGGATCCATCGCGTTGCCGGGCGTGTCGGCGATGCCGACCATGTCGTAGCCAAAGGCGTCCGCCGCCTCGGCCATCGCGCCCACGAGGGCGACGTCGTAGGGCCAGAAGAAGAAGCCGATCTCCAAGGAGCGTTCTACCGCCGGGTGAGCTCCTCGCGCAGGCGCGCGGCCACGAGCGTCTCGTCGCCGGGCTGGAGGTTGATCGGGTCGACGGCGATCTCGTCGAAGTAGCCGCCCTGGTGGGCCCCCTGCTGGACGTAGATGTGGGGATCGCCCTGGGCCAGAGCAATCTGCACCGCGTGGCCGGACGGTCCCCGCCAGTCTGGCGTGAAGTAGACGACCGCGTGAGGAAGCACGCGGTTCACCGGATCCTGCTCGACCACCACGCGAAGGCCGTGGATGTCGGCGAGCCCCTCGACGATCGTCGCGCACACGTCGGTGTAGCGCTTCATCTCGGACGCCTCGTCCTCCGCCATGAACAGCTCGAGCGCCGTCACGAGGCCGGCGATCTCCTCCTTCGAGGTCTTGGCGGCGCGGCCGAGGGCCTGGTTCGGGCTCGCGTTGAGCGCGGCCGCGCGCACGAGATGGCTCCGGCCGGCCAGGATGCCGGTGCTTTGCGGCCCGCGGATACCTTTGCCGCCGCTGAAGCTCACGAGGTCGGCGCCCAGGCGCAGGAACTTCGTGAGGTTCTCGCGCGGCGGCAGCATCGACGCCGCGTCGACGATGACGGGGACGCCGCGGCGATGCGCGATCGCGATCACCTGATCGAGCGGCAGGGTGCCGGGCGGGCTCGTGAACGGCGAGATCAGGTGGGCGACCGCCGCCGTCCGGTCGGTGATCGCGTCTTCCAGCTCGAACGGCTGGGTCCGGCGCGCCAGGCCGATCTCGACGAGGACGCCGCCGGCGACCCGGTAGGCCTGATCGTAGGCGAACCGGTGCGCGCGCTGGATGACGATCTCGTTGCGCATGTCGCGCGTGTCGGGCAGGCGAGTGATCTTCGCCGGGTCGGCGCCGGCGATGCACGCCGCGGCCTGCAAGATGAGGCCGGAGCTGGCCCCCGCGGTCACGAACGCCGCCTCGGCGCCGAGCATGCGGGCGATGGCTGCGCCGGCGGCCTCGTTGAGCTCGTCGATATTCACCAGCGCCTGCGAGGCTTCGCGCATCGCCTCCAGCGCTTCCGGCCGCAGCATGGAGCCGCCGTAGCGCGTGGTCGTCCCGGAGCCGTGAATGACGGGGCGCACACCGAGCTTCCGGTAGATCGCGGGGATCATGCGAGGCCTTCTTCCTTCATCGCGTGAATGGCCGCGTCGAACGCGGCCAGGGTCTCGGCGATGACGTCGTCGGTGTGGCAGGTGCCCACCAGCGCGCGGGCGCCGTTGAAGTCGACGCCGTTCAGGATGAGGGCCTGACGGAGGGCCCGGCTCTGCTCGGCGTTCTTCGCATCGAGCCGACGCCAGTCCACGTCGCGCACGGACTGATCCGATCCGTCGCGGGGCGGCGCGTCTGCGCCGAAGAAGATCTTCCAGTCGCTGTGCTCGCCGTAGATCTTCCACGTGACCTTCTGGCGCGCCAGGATCTCGTTCATGCCGTGCCGCAGCGCGGCCGCCTGCTGATTGACGAAGCGGATAGCCTCTCCGTCGGCGACCGAGGCGAGCATGGCGACGCCGGCCGCGGCCGTGAGCGGGTTGGCGTTGAAGGTGCCGGCGTGGGCGATCTTGGCGCGCCGGTTGTCCTCCGGCTTGGGCTTCGTCGCGATGTAGCTCATCACATCCTCGCGCCCGACGCAGGCACCGCCGGGTAGCCCGCCGCTCAGGATCTTCGCCAGCGTGGTCAGATCGGGCGTGATGCCGAATTTTTCCTGGGCGCCGCCGGGCGCCACGCGGAAGCCGGTGACGACCTCGTCGAAGATGAGGAGCGCCCCGGCCCGGCGAGTCTCCTCACGCAGGGCGGCGAGGAAGGATGCGGGGGTGGGCACCGAGCCGAAGTGCCCGCCCGTCGGCTCGATGATCACGACGGCCACGTCGCCGGCCGCGAGGCGCTCGCGGACCGCGACGATGTCATTGGGCGTCAGCACCGTGACGAGGTCGACCACCTCCGGAAGCTGGCCGGCCTCGGGCTCGGCCTCGTAGGGTGGGCGCACCCCGACCTCGAGCCCCTCGTGCCAGCCGTGGAAGTGACCCGCGAACTTGATGACGTGGCGCTTGCCCGTGAAGGCCCGCGCCAGGCGAACCGCCATGTGCGTGGCCTCGGTGCCCGACGCCGTGAAGCGCACGCGCTCGGCGCTCGGCACAAGCCGGCGCACCCACTCGCCCCATTCGACCTCCTTCGGATGGCAGGCGCCGTAATGCGTGCCGTGGAGCGCCTGCTCGCGCACGGCGTCAACCACCGGGCGGGGATTGTGGCCGAGGAGCAGCGCGCCGTGGCCCATCCAGTAGTCGACGTAGCGGTGGCCGTCCACGTCCCACTTGTAGGCGCCCTCCGCCCGGTCCACATAGAGCGGGAACGGCTGCATGCGGCGGTTGTCGTGGGTCACCGCGTCGGGGAAGAGGCGCCGCGCCCGCTCGTACAGCGCGCGCGAGGCGGGGAGCGCGGCGGCGTAGCCATCCTGGATCTTGGCAGGACCGACTAGACGGGCCATGGATTCTCCTCTCGGAGAGACTCGGATGTCTCAGGCGTCACGACGCCGGCCAGCGCGCTTCGGCGCTGACCGGCGTCGCAGGACTCGGGGAGCAGCGCGCTGGCGAAGCTTAGTCGAGGTCCAGTGGATCGCGCTTCGGCCCCACGGACTGCATGGTCTCGAAGCCGTTCTCCACCATGTCGCAGTAGAGCTCGACGCGGTTGCCGTCCGGATCGAAGAAGTAGACGCTGCGGGTGACGTTGTGCTCGGCGGTACTATCGAGCGGGATTCCCATCCGCTTCAGCTCTTTGTAGGCGGCGCGCAGCTCCTCGAAGTTGTCGAGGCGCCACGCGACGTGATGCAGGCCGGGCTGCGTCTTCGCGGGCGGCTCGCCGGTCGCCTGCTGGAACAGCGCGAGATCGTGGTGCTCCTTGCCGAAGCTGAGGAACACCGCCCCGCGCTCGAGGTTCTCGTGGGCCACCTTCAGGCCCAGCGTCTGCGTGTAGAAATCCCGCGATTTCTCGGCGTTCCGGACGTTCAGCACGACGTGACCGAGCCTCTTCGCCTGGATCATTGTGGCTCCTCCCCCGGCGCTCCCCGGCGCCCGGCCTACTTTACCCCGCTTTTGCCCCGAGGGCGCAACCGGCGTGTTGGTCGAGTCCCTGGGGCCCCGTGCTCATGGTTGAACCTTCACGGCCGAGAACTCGCGCAGCCCCTCGAGGACCTCGACCGTTCGAGCCGGCTCCGACCGACGCGTGTAATCCGGATCGGCGTCGACGGCACGGATGATGCCGTGCCGATCGATCACGAAGCGGGCCGGAACGGGAAGCCGCCAGGTCCCGTCACCGTTACTCCGGGCCAGGTCGATACCGAACTTGAGATAGATCTCGCGAAGATCGTCCGGAAGCGTGAACACCAGGCCGTACCGCTCCGCGACCGGATTGCCGAAGTCGCGCAGCATCTCGTACGCGAAGGTCTTCGGCGCTTCGGTCTCGCGCCGCGTCCGCGCCACCTGCGGCGAAACGACGACGAGGCTGGCACCGGCGGCGACGATCGCGGGCAGAGCTTGCTGCAGAGCCTCCAGCTCTGCGTTGCAATACGGTCACCAGCGACCGCGGTAGAACGTCAACGCGACGGGGCCGCGCGCCAGCAGCTCCTTGAGGACGACCGACCGGCCGCCGGCAGTGGGCAACGCGAAGTCCGGAGCCGGTTGGCCCACCTTGACGATCCGGTTCATGATCCCGGAGGCTCGCAGATCGTCGATGCTCCGCTGCATGACCGCGCGGGCTTCGGGCGGGATCCGTGTCTTGGAGGCGTCCCGGATGGCGTCAAGCCTTTCCTGAAGCGTCATCATGGCGTTCTCCCCGGGACCGTAGCACACTCGGGGAGAGCAGCGAGCCTTTCAATCAGCGAGGAGACTTGCCATGGGTGAAGTTATTCACGTGACCAGGGCGCGGGTCGTCAAGGAGCCGGGCCGCGGCATGAAGACCGCCTATCTCGACGCGTTCCCCGACACGCCGGTCCCCTACGGGATTCACGGGGGCATCAAGGCCTTCTACAAGACCGAGCCGGAGGTGGAGCGGCCGGCAACGCTCGACCATCTCGTTATGGCGGTGGCCGGCTGACTCACCGGCACCATGGGGAGCGCGCTGGATGCGCGCGGGATCAAGAGCTCACCGGATAATCTGGTCGCCGAAGTCGAAGGCATCATCGAGAACGTCGACGGCGTCCCGCTCATCACGACAATTCGCGTCCGTTACACCTGCAGGATCCCCAGGGGCAAGCGCGCCGAGGCCGAGCGTGCGCTCGGCGTGCACGAGAAGGGCTGCCCGGCCAGCCAGAGCGTGCGGCGCGGGATCAACGTCGAGTACAGCGCGGAGTTCGAGGAAGTCTGACGCGACCCTGCCGGAGCGGGCAGGGTCCTATGGCGCCGGATAGACGACGCTCGCGCCAGCGCCGGTCGCGTAGGGGCCGATGATCAGATCGACCTTGTCGACGGTGATCAGGCGCTCGTAGAGCGTCCGGGTCACCTCGGGTTTCGACTGATCGTCGGGCAGCACCCATTCGATCGGCCGGCCGAGGAAGCCGTTGCGCTTGTTGATCTGCTCGACCGAGATCTCGCCGGCGATCTTGTGGATCGTCGAGGTCGCCGCGAGCGGGCCGGTCAGCGCGAGCGTGCTGCCGATTCGGACCGGCGGGCCGGACGGCGCGGCGGCCACCGGCGTGGCCGCCGCGAGCACGGCGAGGATGAGGGCCAGGAGCGGGGGAATCCCGCCGCTCACAGGCCGTCCGCTACGCGATCACGCGATTGAGGAATCGCTCCGGCGGCCGCTCGCCCCACTGCGACATCAGGCCGTCTTCCGCCGAGATCAGGTTCGAGCCGTTCTTCCTGTTCAGCCGGTCGGTGTCCGACCAGTGCTCGTGCACCCGACCCCACGGGTCGGACCAGTAATCGTAGATCTGGCTGCCCAGGAGGTGCCGGCCGATGCCCCACATGTGCTCGTACTTGCCGAGCTTCTGCAGATGCTCGTGCCCGGTGAACACGTCGTCGATGTCCGCCACCTCGAACGACAGGTGGTTCAGGCCGGCGCGCTCGTTCCGGACGCAGAAGAACACGTGATGGTCGACGAAGGCGGTGCCGCGATCGAGCCGGTTGAACGAGCCGATGATGTTGTCCTTGCTGCCGGCGTAGACGTCATCCGAGCAGATGAAGCCGAGGATCTCGCGGAACCACCGCGCGGTCTCCACCACCTTGGGCGTCGCCATGACACCGTGGCCGATCCGCTTCACCCGCGACGGGCCCCGGTGGATCCGCATCACGGCGCCGGCGCGCTTGAGCCCCTCCGAGCCGAGGTTCAGAGGCTGGCGCTTCACGGTGATCGGCTTCAGCTTCTTGATCCCGTACACCACCTCGACCTGGTAGCCGTTCGGCTCCTTCAGCCGGACGCGCTTCCCGCCGCCGGGCTCGTCGATGTCCTCGACGGCCGACGCGCCCGGGGCCTTCGCGACTTTCTTGAGGTCGTCCAGGCTGGCCGCGTAGTACGCGAGCCCGATGAATCCGGGATCGCCCTTCTCGGTAACGTGCAGGTGGTGGGGCGCGTCGGTGCCGCGCATGTAGAGGGCGTTGTTCGTCCGCGCGGCGCGAACCATGCCGAAGTTCGTCAGGAACTCTTCCGCCGCGTCGAGGTCGGGCGTCCGCAGCCGTCCATACGCGAGATCCGTCGCCTTGATCAGTGCCATCGGCGTCTCCTCCTGTTTTCTGGGACGCCCGCCATGCTAGACCACGGCCGGTCGGACGGCAAGAAAGCCGAGAAGGTTGCTCAGCGCCCCATGTTCCGCTCGTACGACTGGTAGATGCGCTCGATGAGCTGCGGGTCGACCTCGGTGGCGCCGACCGTCCTGAACTCGACACGGACGCTACCGTCCGCCTGGTTCCGGACGTACGCGGCCAGGTTGATGCCGCTCTTGGTGCCGCTGATGGTCCCGGTGCTGCGCTCTTCCCCGACGACGCGCACGCCCTGATCCAGGAAGGCGTTGCGGGCCGCGGCCCACGAGCGCTCGAAGGTGGTCGCGGGGACCACGGTCACCGGGGCCGGGCCCGGGGCGTACACGCCTGGCGCCACCTCGTAGACGGCGCAGCCGGCGATCAGGCTCGTGATGATCCCGAGCGCGAGCCAGCCTCGAACGATCGTCACCGTGCGCTCGTGATGGCCGCCGTCTTCTGCCACGTCCGGTCAGGGTTGTACGTCTTCATCGCCTCCGCGATCTGGGGAGTCTTCGGTCCAAGGTCCTTTTGGTACACGACGCCGTCATGGCTCACGGTGAACGTCATGATTCCCGAGACGCCGTACTTGGCCGGGAAGGCGACGAGCGCGAATCCTCCGATCATGTGCCCCCTGACGACGAAGTCGTAGGCGCCCCCGGGCGCATCGGGCCCCTGCGCGAGCAGGATGCGATAGAAATAGCCCTCATAGGGAACCGGACCGCCGCCCTGCTTCGTGTACCCCCTCGCCCTCGCCTGGGCCACGAGGGGACCGAGCGGACTCGGTCTTTCGTCCGGCCGCGTCGCCCAGTAGAGGCCGTCCCGCTTGCCCGTGCTGCTGGCGAAGTGCTGCGCGTACTCGAGAAGACCGGCGCCCGTCCGGTCCACAGCGTAGTACTCCCGCTGGGCGTCGACGAAGGCCAGGCACACCTGGATCGTGCTGAGCTCGTTTCGTCCGACCCGACGGTAGAGGATCTCGTCGTCGCCGGCGTCGGTGTCCCAGAACCAGAGCGGGCCGTCGGGCACGAGCGGAATGGGAAACGGGAAGTCGTCCGCGCCGACATAAAGGATGACCTTCCCGCCGCCACCTTCTAGCCGGTGCGCGCGATCGTATTCAGCCACGAACCGCTGGAACCCCCGACGGTCGGCCGTGTCGTCTCCCGACGAGACCAGCGGGCGTCCCAGGGGACCAAGGACTTCGACGATCGCCTTGCGATCGCCGGTGCGAAACGCCGAGATGAGCGCGCTGACGGCATCATCCAGGGACTCGAAGCTCTTCTGCTGCGCGGGCGCGGCGAACGCCGCGCCCTGCAGGCCGATCACGACCGCGAGCGCGATCCCCAGGACTTTCATCGCCGCCCTCCACCGCCGCCTCTCCCTCCACCACCGCCCCTCGAACCACCCCCGCCGCCCCTCGAGGCGCTACCGCCACCGCCACCGCGACTGCCGCCCCCGCCCCCGCTGTAGCTGCTCCCGCCCCCGCCAGCCCGACTGCCGCCCCCGCCTCCGCTGTTGCCGCTCGCGCGTGACGATCCCACGCTCGACTGGCCGCGCTGGCTGTAGGAGCTCTGGCTTTTTCCTTGCCCCATGCCGTCGAACGCGCCGGCTTCGCGTCCTCCGCCGCCGCGCTGCGCACCGCCCGCAGACCCCCCGCCGCCCTCGCGTGTGCTTGCTTGAGGCCCGCCGCGCTGCCCGCTACCCGCGGCCCCTCCGCTTTCGCGTGTGCCTGCCTGAGGCCCGCCGCGCTGCCCGCCTGCTCCGCCGCTTTCGCGCGTGCTTGCTTGAGGCCCGCGCTCCCCGCCACCCGCGGCCCCGCCCCCGCCTTCCCTGCCGCGGTAGGCGTCGCGCGTGCCCGCCTGAGGACTGCTGCCGCGGTTGTATTTCTGCTGAGAGGCTGAGTCTCGATACTGGGCGCCCTTGCGGTGCTCGGGATTGTGCTGGAAGTTTTGCCTGCCGCCCTGGCCGCCCTGGCCGCGCTCGTTCTTGATCTGGGTGGCCCGGTCTCCGCGATTCACGTTGTTGGTGAAGTTGTTGTTCTTGTTCACGTCCACGTCGACGTCGCCGCCACCCCAGTTGCAACCGCCCCAGACCGCGGCGCCGACGGCCATTCCCGCACCGAACGAGAGCGCGGCCGCGCCCCAGGCGTATCCCGGCGGGTAGGGGTAGTAAGGCGGATAGGCCGGGGGCCAGGCCCCGTACACCACGGTCGGGTTGTAGCTCGGCACGTAGATGACCTGCGGGTTCGCCGGCTCGATCTTGATGATGGTCTGCTGGGCCGGCTGCTCCGCCGGGGCTGGCTGGCCGGGCGGAGGCGGTGCCGCCGGGGCGTTTTCGACGATCACCTTTTGCTGCTCGTTCGACTTCAGATTGCCCTGAGCCTGCGCCTTCGCACGGAGACGCTGGATCGCGTCCATCGTGTCCTTGCGCTGCCCGAGGAAGGCGTCGCCGAGCTTCTGCATCCAGTCGATCTTCTCGTTCATGAGGCTAAGAATTTGTGGGAAGCTGCACAGCGACTTCACGCTGTCGTCCCAGTCGTATTTCTTCAGCTCGTCGTTGAGCGCTTGGTCCTTGAGATCTGGCTTGGATTTCATGAGCCTGGCCGCCTGGATGACCTCGAGCGGATACGTCGACGCCATCATTGTCTGCGCCACCAGCGAATCCGGGTAGAGCGCGATCGGCGCCACGATCTGCTCGAGCTCCTCCGGCTTGAATGGCGGAGCGTCGGTCGGCGCTTCTCCCTCGGCCGGCGGAGCCTGCGCGGCCTGCTGGGCCCGGGGCGGCGGAGCCTGAGGCGGTTGAGCCTGGGTCTGTGGAGCCGGCGGCCGAGGAGCCTGAGGCGGGGGCGGAGCCTGCTGGGCTCGCGGCAGGGGAAACGGTGGAGCGGCAAGCAGGATCGCGAGCGCGATCACCAGCGATCGAATCGGTCTCGTCAGGATCCAGCCTGTGCCCATCCGCCTACCTCGCGTCATCCGCTATCGTCCATAGGCCGGCCGCCGGGCGGCTGTTCCTTGCAACCCCTTCAGCCGGAAGCCGAGCATGATCATCACGATGCCGACGATGATCGCGAACGTCCCGATGAGCCACAGCACCGCGAGCGCTCCCGCACCCGGTGCGACGATCAGGAGAATACCGAACAGCACGGACAGGACGCCGTTCAGCGCGAGCAGCCACTCGTTGGTCAGCTCGCGACGCAGGTGGTAGGCCGCGATGATCTCGAAAACGCCGCGGACGATGGCCCACGCCGCGATCAGGTAGAGCAGGACGAGGGCGGTGAGCCCGGGCATGAAGAAGGTCAGGAGGCCACCCACGATGCTCGCCAGGCCCGCCAGCAAGACGCCCCACGGGAACGGCCCCGCGGCCCGTCCCGCGATCGCCCACACCACGGCCATGATCCCATCCGCGAACAGATAGGCGCCGTAGAGAAGCACGAGGGCCGCCAGCGTGATTCCGGGCCAGAAGAACGCGCCCAATCCGAACAGCACCGCGAAAACGCCGCGCAGGACGATCGCCCACCAGTTCTTCGCCAGGGTTTGGAGCATTGTCTTACCTTTCCGCCCTTCGAGGCTGAGCGTGGCCTCCGAGCCGTTTCCGGTCGAGCTCCAGCGTGCCAAGAGCATCCGGGGCCATGGGACGACCAACAATGAGACCTTAGTCGGATGCCGGGACGGCGTTGGACCTTGGTCCACTATGCGGCGGGGGCCGGAGCGGGTTCAATGCACGGGCGCACCGAGGCCGCGCTGGGTTCGGCGTGCCGGCGGCCACGGCGGCACACGGGAGGAGCGGGGCATGGAGCTCAAGGACATGCTGCAGGTCGCGATCGACGTCGGAGTGCGCTTCGGGGTCCGGATCATCGGCGCCATCGCGCTGTGGATCGTCGGTCGCGCGCTCATCGGCTTTTGCGTGCGCTTCATCGGCCGCTGGCTGACCAGCCGGCACGTCGATGCCACGCTCGGCCGCTACATCGCGTCGGCGGTGTCGATCGGCCTCAACATCGTCCTGGCCATCGCGATTCTCAGCCTGTTCGGCGTCGAGACGACGACCTTCGCGGCGTTCATCGCCGCCGCCGGCGTGGCCATCGGCATTGCCTGGGGCGGCCTGCTCGGCAACTTCGCGGCCGGCGTCTTCCTGGTCATCTTCCGTCCCTTCAAGTCGGGCGATTTCATCAGCGCCGGCGGCGTCACGGGCACCGTGCAGGAGATCGGGATGTTCGCGACCACGATCAACTCGCCGGACAACGTGCGGACGATCGTCGGCAACAACAAGATCGTGAGCGACACCATCCAGAATTACTCGGCCAACCCCTACCGCCGCGTGGACCTCACGGCGCAGCTCGCCCACGGAGTCGACGTGAACGAGGCCGTCGGCATGCTGAGGGCGCGGCTCGTGCGAATCCAGAACGTGCTGGCCCAGCCGGCGCCCGACGTGGAGATTCTCCAGTTCAACCTGGCCGGGCCGGTCCTGGCCGTGCGGCCGTATTGCGACAACGCGCACTACTGGCAGGTGTACTTCGACACGAACCGGATCATCCGCGAGGCGTTCAGTACGGCTCGGTATCCGGTGCCCGAGCAGCACTTCCGGGTGCAGAGCCCGTCGGCCTGAGCTACTGCTGGCCAAGGTACGCCTCGCGGATCCGCGCGTCCCGCGCGCGCGCGAAGTTGGCAAGGTTGATCACGCGCAAGAGGCCCCAGGTCACGCTGAGCCCCAGTCCGAGCAGCGCGTAGAGACCGCCGGTGAAGAGCCCGGCCAGCAGCGACTGGCCAATCAGGTTCAGACCTGGCAGCGCGGGGTGCTCCGGACGGGCGTCACGTAGAGAAGAGCGGCAGCCGCTGGCCCGGCGGCAGATTCGCGATCGCGTCCTCGAGGGTCCTCGCCTGACGCCACTCGCTCGCGGGACGTACGTAGCCGTTCGTGCCGACCTGGTCGATGCCCCAGTAGACTTCCAGGTTGTTGCCGTCGGGATCCTGAAACTCCACCGCGATCTGGCAGCCGGCGCGCCGGCGACCCTCGAAGACGATTGGCACCCCGTGCTTGCGCAGCCAGGCCCGTGTGCGGAACACCTCGTCGAGCGTGGCCACCTCGAAGGCGAAGTGGTTGAGGCTCGTGCGCTCGTTTGTCTTGGCGCCGCCGACCAGCGCCACGCCGTGGTGGTCGGCGTTGCAGCGCATGAAGACCATGCCGCCCGGCACCATGCTGTCCGGGTAACGGTCGCTGATCTCGAGCCCGAGCAGGTCGGTGTAGAAACGCACGGACCGCTCGAGGTCGGTGACGTTGAGGACGACGTGGCCGAGCTTGCGCAGCTGGAACTGGAGCGGAGCCTCGGACTTGTCTGGCATGAGCGCTCTCCTCGGGTCGCCTTATTCCGTCGCCAGGGCGTGACGCCGCGCTTGATGGTACTCGGACAGCTTCAGGTTGGCCGACGCGATCGTCTGCGCCTCCGCGGCCACTCGCGCGACGTCCTTTCCCGGAATCATCACGTAGAGCTCGTCCTCGCCGAGGTCGGTGTAGACGCGGTTACCGACACACCCCGTGCTCGCGATCACACCCTGGGCGATCGACGCGGGAAGCGCCATGCACGTCGGGCGACCGAGGAGCGGAGCGAGAGCCGCGATCCCGGCGCGCAGCGCGGCTTCCTGGAGCAACATCACGCGGCCGGGCCGGCCGGCGACGAGCACGACGTCGGGATCGACCGGAGCGTCGGACAGCGGCGAGTAAATCACGACACCGGGGGACTGGGCCAGTCGCGGAATTCCCGGCACCTCTTCCATCTTGAGATAGCCGAGCTCGGTCATCAGCCCCAACGTCTGGGTGAGCTCGCCGGAGCGCTCGGGTGGCAGGGGCATGTTGTGCGTGTAACTGCCGATCGGGCAGTTGTGGTGGTCGGCGGCAACCGTGTAGAAGGTCCGCTCGGCCGCGGCGAGGCGCCAGAAGCTACAGCCTGAGGGCTCCGTCCCGGTGA
>Ga0137403_10001239_pt1 | contig 32195 bp, 32 predicted proteins | sample CZOMad2_1_16fung_FD_122057 | JGI IMG/M metagenome (GOLD analysis project Ga0137403, IMG submission 122057) | Vadose zone soil fungal communities from Angelo Coast Range Reserve, California, USA - CZOMad2_1_16fungal (Hybrid Assembly) | ecosystem: Environmental > Terrestrial > Soil > Vadose zone... | reverse complement strand
TACAAAACCCCGTATGAGATGATGCACAAACTTCATCGTGCAACTACCAAGTGATGCACTTCCACCTAGAATCTACGGGTTCCAATAAGAAAGAATAAAGGACTTATAGATTGAGAAATAAACGCAACAGATTCGACATTTATTGGATGAATAAGGAATACTATCGCTAAAAAGAAAGCGATGCTAGGTGAGAGAAATTTACGAAAAAGAATGTAGAGAAGTATGACTGCAATGCTATGCAGAATAATTTGCAAAAGATGGTATAGAAATGGATTATTACCAAAAAGATTATACTCAAACGAAAAAAATGCAGCAGGTATTGGTCGATATTGCCCTGCTAGATTGAAGATATTTGTTCCGAACCACTGCGCAATATTTAACTTATGGACTTGAGGATTATCAATTATGTAGCCTCTGTCATCAATAATAAAATTGTTGAAAAGCGTATTGCCGTAAAGTAAGAAAAGCTAAGAAGAAAAATAGTATTGATATATTTGGCAAAGTAAGCTTTTTCAAAAGTCCGCTAATTTTTAGCTCTATATGCCGAATCATTTGTGTAGTATATAAATAATGCTATATTTTGTCTTGACATAAGTCAACAACGAGGACTAAACTTTACTAGAGAGATTAAGTTTAATGATACAGAACAACCTTCTTAGGCGCTTTTCATCCTTCTTTATAATTGTTGTTATTTTGTTGCTATCCTTTCCTTATTATTCGGAAAGTGTGGATAAGCTTGAAAGACCCAACAGATCTCACCGTGAAATTTGATTTGAAAGCAGAAATATCAAAAGAGAACATACTTGTCAGTTCAGGACAACTCACAAGCGTCTCACCAGGAAGTGGGATACTAGGATTTACTAGTGCAACCCTAGAAACCATACCTTTCTCATCAAACACCCCGGTAACCATTCCCCAAGGGACAGTATTGAAACTAACACTTTCCGTGAGAAATGCCTGTAGTGGATCACTGAGAAATCAAGGGATAGCAAGATTGTGGTACAATGACAGTAAAGCAGATAGTAAATTAGGAGTAATACTAGGAAATAGTGTACAGAATTATTTTTTACACAATAACTTTTTATTAGGAACGACAACAGGAGTAGTACCGAAAAAGACAATAGATATCCAATCAGGAGCAAGATGTTCTTCCTTCAAACCTTTCGGTACCTGGTCGATTACGCTATAATTGAAAAGATATGTTGCTTTCAATTATTACTCTCAACTATAAAAAACCCGAATTAACACTTGCGTGTATTGCTTCAGCCTATAAGCAGTACCAAAAAGAATTCCAAAATGGTACGATAGAACTTATCGTTGTAGATAACGGTTCAGGTGACGGATCGGTTGAAACGATAGAAAAGGCAATCAAAAAAGAGCAGTACGCTCATGTCAATCTGATCGCAAATACGGAAAATGGAGGATTTGGAAAAGGATGCAATCTCGGCGCACACAAAGCAAAAGGAGAATATCTGTTATTTTTAAATAATGATACCTTTGTGAAAGATAAAAATCTTTTGGTAATGGCGAAGTATTTGCAAAATCATACAGAAGTAACTATTTTAGGTGGGTTACTTCGTAATACCGATGGTACGCCACAAGCATCAGCAGGGAAGTTTTATACACCTTTGAAAGCTTTATCGTTTTTACTTGGTTTGCAGCGATATGGACTTTCAGATAAAAATCCGACAACTATTTCACAAGTTGATTGGGTCAAGGGAGCGGTATTTATGATTCAGAAAAATATTTTTGAAAAATTGGGAGGTTTCGATGAGAAGATTTTCATGTATACTGAGGATATGGAACTTTGTTATCGAGCAAATCTTGCAGGATACAAGACTTTTTTCTATCCTGATATAATGATCGTACATAAAGAACATGGAAGCGCAAATAGAACATTTGCAATTGTTAATATTTATAAAAATCTTTTATATTTTTACAAAAAACACCGATCAAGAGGAGAATATTTATTTTTGAGATCACTTATGGCAACAAAAGCAGGAATTTTACTAACCGCCGGAAAAATATTAAAAAATACTTATTTAACGCAAACATATGAACAAGCTCTTAAAGCTCTATGACACCTATGCTCTCAAGGCATTGGTGGCTTTTCTTATTGTTTTTACAGCGCTCTATCCAAAACTTCCGAGCGTTCATATCGTGCGAACATGGGTGTATATTCGGCTTGAGGATTTTTTTATCTTCGCAACTGCTGTTTTATGGTTTATCCAACTGATCCGACGAAAAGTTACCATTCCATTTGACTTAGGTCTTCCAATAGCAATTTTTTGGGCTGTCGGTCTTATTTCAACGGTTTTTTCAATTCTTTTTATCGGACCGCATCTCCAAGGTTTTTTTTCTCATCTGGCGCTTCTGGAATACGCCCGGAGAATTGAATATATGATTCTTTTCTTTGTGGCTTTTACGACCATAAAAAGTTGGAAAGATGTACGGGATTACTTTGTCATTCTTTGCGCTACATTGGTATGTGTTGTTCTTTATGGCGTTGGGCAACGATATTATTTAGATCTTTGGGCAGCATTTCCTAAATTTTTCCAAAAATATTCTTTTTGTTTTCCATCTTTTCAGACAGGCAATGAGGAATTTGCCAAAGGGTTACCACTTTGTCTACCAAAAGAGGCTCGTATCAATTCCACTTTTGGAGGACATTATGATTTGGCTGCATATCTTGTTTTTATCCTGCCGATTTTCATTGGTGTTTTTCTTAGCATCAAAAAATGGTATTGGCGGCTTACGACCTTTGCCTTATACATCGGGGGACTCATTCTTTTGCTTTTTACTGCTTCCCGAACGTCATTTTTGGCATACGTTTGCGGTGCTGTCTTAACGCTTATTTTTTACAAGAAAAAATGGTACATCATTCCCGTTTTATTAATTAGTACGATTCTTTTGTTTACCTTTAGTGGGTCAACTGCAAAGAGACTTTTTTCGACATTTCGCATAAGCTCGGTAGTTACCAATAGCCAAGGGCAAATTGTTGGTGAGGCACTCCCTCAAGATTTACAAAATAAAATATCTAAAAACCCCGTTGTCCAAGCACCACCCCCAGCACAGGATCTCCAACTTGGTTCAGCTGCGATTACCTTACCTCAGGCCGTAACTCCGGTTGCTACCAATACTGCTGTCGTCAAAAAAACTTTAACACCGGAGGAAGCGCAAAAGTTGAAGTTAGCAAATGGAAGCATTGAGCTATCGACGGTGTCTGGTACTTTTTTGGTTAAAAAAGCTCTCGTGTATGATATCTCGTTTACAACTCGCTTTCAGGCAGAATGGCCAAATGCATGGAAGGCATTTCTTCGAAATCCACTCCTCGGAAGTGGATATTCAACGATCACTTTAGCAACAGATAATGATTATTTCCGTGCTCTTGGAGAGACAGGATTGTTAGGAATTCTTTCATTTATCCTCATTTTTATAATTTTTGGTATTGCTCTGAAAGAGGTTGGGAAACATATCGAGTCAAAATTTGTCAAAGGATTTGTGTATGGGCTGGCAGGAGGAGTTGTTGGACTTGCACTCAATGCTGTTTTGATTGATGTTTTTGAGGCATCAAAAGACGCTGAGAATTTATGGCTACTGCTTGGTATAGCAACAGGTGGATTGATGCTCTACAAACAAAAAAAGATTGCCTATTTGGACAAATTGAAAACGGTTGTTACTTCAAACGTTCTTATCTCAATGTATCTTTTGGTGATTACCTTCTGGGCATTTTTATCAAGCGTGAGCAATTTCTTTGTTGCAGATGATTTTACTTGGCTTCGATGGGCAGCATCATCAAATCTGTCCGACCTTATCAAATATTTTACCGATGCGCATAATTTTTTCTACCGTCCACTTGATAAGTTAACCATTTTTGGATTGTATAACTTCTTTGGTATCAGACCCGAAGGCTATCATACGTTTATTCTTATTCTCAATTATTTTGCTGCACTTGCCGTGTATTTCCTGGCAGCACGAATTTTCAAGAGAAAATTATTAGGATTTATTGCAGCGGTTTTCTTCCTTATTAATCCTGCACATAGCGAGAATGTGTTCTGGCTCTCAACAATTTCTGTAACACTGAGTTCTGTTTTTATGCTTTATGCATCCCTTGCCTTTTTACGATTTAGAGAAAAGAAATCCATTTTTAGTTATTTCATTGCTTTTGTCTTAAGTGTTCTGGCTTTTCTTTCTTATGAAATGGCTGTTGTTCTTCCGTTACTTTTTGTGGTTCTTGATATTTTTGTTGTCCATGCGAAGAAAAATATCAAAACAATTCTTTCCTATCTTCCTTTTGTTTTGTTAGTGCCGGGTTATTTCGTCTTGCGCTATATTGTACATGCATTCTCAGGTGGAGGAGATTATAGTTACAATATTCCTCATCTTATTCCCAATATCATTGGTAATTTCTTCGGTTATATCGGTTTATTCCTCAGCGGAGAAGCATTCCTACCATTTTATACGCTTGTGAGAGAGAGTTTTCGACACAATATTGTTCTTTTTGCCTTACTTATTACTGTTGCTGTCATACTTGTTTTTGTGCTCGTCAAAGCGGTAAAGCAGAAAATCATTTTGTTGAGCAAGAATCCCAATATGCAAATTATCCTTTTTGGATTAGTATTTGCTTTTGTTGCACTTCTTCCGTTTTTAGCGCTTGGTAACATTGCAGACCGTTATCTTTTTCTTCCATCAGTTGGCTTGAGCATTTCATTTGTTACTGTTCTCTCTTCTCTTATTGCCTGGTTTTCTCCGAACACGAAAAAAGCTAATCTGATTTTTGCTTTCATTGCTGTACTTTTTGTTTTAACTTACCAATTCCAGAATACCCAAGCAGCAAAGGATTGGGGTAAGGCAGGCCAAATTGCCAAAAATACCCTGACTCTCTTTAGAGTAAAATATGACACTTTGGCACCAACAGCCAATCTCTACTTTGTAAATACACCCATGAAGTATCATAATGTTTGGGTCTTCCCGGTTGGACTTTCTGATGGGTTATGGATTGTCTATCGAGAAGCATTACCACAGGTCCATCAAGTAAGTAATCTTAATGATGCAAAGGCAGGTGCCAAAGCAAATAGCGCTGTCACGAACTACATCTTCCGATTTGATAAAAATAACAATCTGCAAGTGGTAGAATAGACTCATGAGCAATTTTAAAAAATCACCACTTTTCTTTCTTAGTATCATTCTCATTTTTGGATTTGTGGTCCGGCTCTATCGTTTCAATAATCCCATTGCTGACTGGCATAGTTGGCGACAGGCAGATACTTCAGCTGTTTCTCGCAATTTTGCGCTCTCTGGTTTTGATCTTTTGCATCCTCGAATGGACAATATTTCTAACGTCCAGTCAGGTCTTGAAAACCCGCAAGGATATTTTTTTGCTGAATTTCCTATTTATAATGCAGTACAGGCAGGACTTTTTAAATTTGTTGGTATCTTAACACTTGAAGAATGGGGAAGAGTAGTTACTATTCTTTCATCAACATGCAGCACTCTTTTTCTCTATCTTATTGTTAGCCGGCATAGTAATAAAACACTTGGGCTTCTCGCAGCTTTTTTTTATGCGTTTACACCGTACAATATATATTATGGCCGGATTATTCTTGCCGATCCGTCCATGGTGATGGCAATACTTGGGGGAATTTATTTTTTTGACCGATGGCTGGATTTTGAACGTCATCCTGCTAAACAAAGCGCATCCAGGATCTTTTATAGTTTATTGGCTATTCTTTTTACCGGAGCAGCATTTCTTCTTAGGCCGTATGCTGTCTTTTTTGTTTTACCAATTGTTTATTTAGCATTCAAGAAATTTGGTTGGCGCACTTTTTTTCAATGGCAACTTTGGCTATTTGTCATTGTGAGTGTTATCCCACTTGTCTGGTGGAGAATATGGATGACACAATTTCCCGAGGGTATTCCTGCAAATGCGTGGCTTCTCAATGGCAATGGGATACGTTTTCATCCGGCTTTTTTCCGCTGGATTTTTTATGAGCGACTTACTAAATTAATTAGCGGTTATTTAGGAATTATTATTTTTGTTTTTGGATTTTTGAAAGTAGTGAAATTAAAAGAATGGTTATTCTTCCTCTTTTTTATTGTGAGTTCGCTAGCTTATGTAACAGTTTTTGCAACAGGAAATGTCCAACATGATTATTATCAAATTCTCATTATGCCAAGTGTTGCAATCTTTTTTGCTATTGGCAGTTATTTTCTTTATCATTGGTCACGCAAAAAGCTCCCTGTTGGGAAAATCGTTTTAGCAATTTGTTTAGTGAGTTTTTTTTGGTTTGGTTGGATGCAAGTAAAAGATTATTTTAATATCAACAATCCTTCAATTATTATTGCAGGAGAAGCGGTTGATCATCTGACGCCAAAAAACGCAAAAATTATCGCCAATTACAATGGTGATTCTTCTCTTCTTTATCAAACTAAACGAAAAGGCTGGGCAAGTTTTGAAAAGCCAATTCCAGATATGATAAAAATGGGCGCGAGTTATCTGTTATTAGTTAACCCGACAGAAAAAGACATGGTCTTTGCAAAAGATTACAAACTCATCGTCCAAACCAAAGACTATCTATTGTTTGATTTGAAGCAAAAATAAATTTCTATTGCAATTTTTTTCTTTTTTCTTCTTTTGTTTTTGCTCGAGTACCCAATTCATTCGCCCATTCTTCATAGCTTTTATATTCAAACTGTCTATAGCTCTCTGTCTCAAAACCCACTTTTACTCCTAGCGCAATCAGTTCTTCGTGAGATAATCCTGTTAAGTTAACTGTTATTTCTTTATCCTCTAATTTTCCCTTAGATGTAAGTTCAGTAAATTTTTTGACTGGAGTATAGGTATACTGATCTCTTACCCCCATCACCTTTTTCAACGATGCGAGTTCTCCTTTTTATAAGATCAAAATTTTCAGGTGTTATATCAAGTTTAATAACAACAGGAATTTTCCTTTCGCTTTCTGCGGCATTTGTAGCCATTATTTCTTCATAACCTGCTCTTGTATCAAAAAAGATTCCAGGAGGTTTTTGGGAATCTTCTAACTGTCTACTTGATTCATTACGAAGATTTAATCCCGCTTCTAATGCAGCTTCTTTGCTTATTGCTACAGTGCCTCGGGAGAATCGGATCACTTCTGTTTCTTTTCTTCCTTCAGCATAAGGTTTTTCTGCTTGTGGATACTGTCTAGGCATTTCAATGCCCATAGATAACGTATATTATATGAATTTTTGATACACTTTGCAATTTAATTCGTTTTAATGAATTAAAAAATTTTTACTTTTGTTTGCATTTGCAATACAATAGAAAAAGAATAAGTCTTATGAAAATTTTGATGGTTTCATCATATTTGCCCTATCCCCTCTTTTCTGGTGGGCAAGTCCGTCTTTATAACCTCATCAAAGAATTATCGAGCAAACATGAAATTACATTGATTTGTGAGAAACGTCCTCAGCAAACATTTGATGATATCAAAGAAGTTGAAAAGATTTGTAAAAAAGTTATTACCGTTGATCGACGCAAACAATGGAGTCTGGAGAATATTATAAAATCCGCCGCATCCGTTCACTCATTTTTAGTAACAGGTCATACCAATCCAGAAATGAAACAGCTTATCATGGATGAATTAATCAGAGAAACATTTGATCTTATTCATGTTGAGACATTTTACGTGATGCAAAATCTTCCTATGTCATTGCTGCAAAGGCAGGAATCTATACAGAAAAACGTGGATTCCCACTTTCGCGGGGATGACAGGAAAGATGGTTTGCCCATCGTTCTTGTTGAACACAATATTGAATATCAAGTTTATAAACGCTATGTTGACCGTGCACCAGCGCCACTTCGCCCATTTTTAGCACTTGATGTTGCCAAAATAAAAAGAGAAGAAGAAAAGTTTTGGCAAAAAGCAACAAAGGTCGTTGCTGTTTCAAATGATGATAAAAAGATTATTGAACAAGCAGGTATCCATCCGGCAATTGTTGCAAATGGTGTTAATATTGATGCATTTTTTTTCAAACAAAAGTCCGAAACAAAAGTAAAAAAACTTTTATTTATTGGTGATTTTAAATGGCTACAAAATAGAGATGCTCTCAAATTTATTATTGAAGATATTTGGCCCAAAATTAGTTTGGAATCAACAATCAAAGCACAATTATGGATTGTTGGAAGAACTATTCCTGATTCAATAAAAGCATTGACAGATGATCCGGATGTACTTTTTGATGAAGAAAGCTCAGTCAAACCTACCCCTGAAATTTTTCAAGAGGCAGATATTTTACTTGCTCCAATTCGAGTTGGTGGGGGAACAAGTTATAAAATTCTTGAATCGATGAGTAGTGGAACGCCTGTTGTTACTATGTCACTTAGTGCAGATGCAATTGGCGCAAAAGAGAGCGAACAAATAATGGTAGGGAATTCTGCCGAAGAGTTAGCAGCAAAAACGTTGCAGCTTTTACAAAATGAAAAAAAATATCAAAAAGTCGCAAAAGGAGGAAGAAAATTAATTGAAGAAAAATATAGCTGGCAAACAATTGCAAAACATTTAGATCAAGTGTATAAGGAGGTTGCATGAGAATTGGTATAGACGGCAGGCTTTGGAATGAAACAGGAGTTGGGCGATATATTCGGAATCTTGTTTTTCAACTGCAAGCAATAGATAAAACAAATGAATATGTATTATTTTTCAAAAAAGGATTAAAGATTAAAGACCTAAGCTTTAAGAATGAAAAATGGAAGATTGTTGAGACAGCTATTCATTGGCATTCATTTGAAGAACAGATACAATTTCCACAAGTTCTACAAAAAGAGAATTTGGATCTGATGCATTTTCCTTATTTTTCTTTACCAATTTTTTATAACAAGCCGTTTGTTGTCACGATTCATGATCTGATTATTAATCATTTTCCAACAGGGAAAGCATCAACACTTCCGTATCCGCTTTATAGAATGAAGCGTATCGGTTACGATTTTGTGATGCAACATGCAATACAAAAGAGCCAAAAAATTATCGTACCACTTCGCGCAGTCAAAGAAGATGTTATGCAAACTTTTGGCGTCCCTCAAGAAAAAATTGTCGTGACGTATGAGGGAGTAAATACAAAATTAAAAAATCAAAAGTCAAAATTACAAGAAAAAAGTCAAAACTATTTTTTGTACGTTGGTAATGCCTATCCACATAAAAATCTTGATTTTCTTATTGATGGATTTGTCGATTTTAAGAAATCTTGCAAGACGGATGTGCAGCTTATTTTGGTTGGTAAAAATGATTATTTTTATAAGAGACTTCATGAAAGAGTTGCAAAAATGCAAAGAACAGATATTGTTTTTCATCATGATGTGAACGATGAAACATTATTTTCGTTCTATGCCGACGCACTTGCGTTTGTTTCAGCGTCTCTTATGGAAGGATTTGGTTTGCCTCCACTTGAAGCAATGAGTGCTTCTTGTCCGGTGTTATTGTCAGATATTCCTTCGTTTAAAGAAGTATGCAAAGATGGTGCGTTTTATTTTGACCCAATGCAAAGAAATACTCTTAAAGAAAAACTTACTTTCCTGTATAATCTTGATCACAAGACAAGAGCAAGATATATTGCTCAAGGACTTGACCGGGTGAAAGATTTCTCCTGGGAAATAATGGCAAAAGAGACAAGAGCAATTTATGAAAGTAGCATTAGTCTATGATAGAGTCAATCGGTGGGGTGGAGCTGAAAGAGTTCTCCTCGCGCTGCATCAATTATTTCCGAAAGCGCCATTATTTACTTCTGTTTATCATCGTCAACAAGCCGCTTGGGCGGATAGTTTTACAATAAAAACATCTTTTTTGCAGCATCTTCCTTTTGCAAGATCACGGCATGAATTTTTACCTCTGCTTATGCCCGTTGCTTTTGAAAGTTTTTCTTTTGACGAGTATGATCTGGTTATCTCTGTCACAAGTGAAGCGGCAAAAGGGATTATTACCAAACCTCATACCAAGCATATTTGTTATTGTCTTACTCCTACTCGTTATCTTTGGAGTGGGTATGAAACATATTTTAATAAAAGACCACTGAAGTTTTTAGCACAACCTGCTGTCTCTGCTCTTCGAAAATGGGATAAAATTGCGGCTTTTCGTCCTGATATGTTAGTTGCAATTTCTGAGGAAGTGAAAGGAAGAATTAAGAAGTTTTACGACAGAGATTCTCTTGTCATTTATCCGCCAGTTACGTTGCAAGATATTACATCTGAGCAAAAAAAAGAAGGGAGAAAAGGAAAAACAGAGCCCTTTTTCTTGGTTGTTTCCCGTTTATCAAAATTTACAAAGTATAAGCGAGTTGATTTGGCAATTGAGGCATGTAATCGATTGAAGTTGCCATTGAAGATTGTCGGAAGCGGTAGTTGGGAAAAAGAGCTAAAGGCTCAGGCTGGACCAACGATTACTTTTTTAGGGAACTTGACTGATGATGAGTTGGTTGATTATTATAGAGATTGTATTGCTCTTATTTTTCCGGGTGTCGAAGATTTTGGGTTGACTATGGTAGAGGCGCAGCAATTTGAAAAGCCGGTTATTGCTTTTGCTGGTGGCGGAGCAATTGAAATAGTTCAAGAAGGGAAGACAGGCTATTTTTTTAGAGAACAGACGATTGAATCATTGATGAAGGTGCTTGAACAATTTCATACTTATACGTTTGATAAACAAGCTTACAAAAAGCAGGTAGAAAAGTTTACATTCAAAAATTTTAAAAGAAATTTCGAAACTGTTGTGAAGAAAGTATTTTAATACTATAATAAGACTATGAAAATTGTACTGTTTGCTGGTGGCGTAGGAAGTCGTTTGTGGCCACTCTCTCGTAAAAATGCGCCAAAGCAGTTTGGCAAGATTATTGGTGACAAAACTATGTTGCAGCTAGCTGTAGCCAAACTTTTTCCTGATTTTGCCTGGAAAGATATTTACATCTCAACTGGTAAAAAATACGAAGACAATGTCAAATCTCAACTTCCAGAACTTCCAAACCTGAATGTTTTAGTCGAACCTGAAATGCGTGATGTTGGTCCTGCGGTTGGATTGGTCACTGCATTGTTTGTCAAAAGAAATCCTGATGAGCCAATTGCGCTTCTTTGGGGAAGTGATCACCTTGTTCGCAAAGAAGATCTCTTCCGTCAGGCGCTTAAAACAGCAGAGGAACTTATCAAAAAAGATGGTAACCGGATCATTTTTGTCGGACAAAAGCCACGATTCGCAAGTCAAAATTTGGGATATATTGAGTTTGGAAGTCAAATTGCAACAGTCAATGAGCTTCCTGTTTATAGTTTTAATGGTTTTAAATACCGTCCACACTTATCGACAGCAGAAAAATGGTATAAAGATGGTCATCATTCGTGGAATTTGGGTTATTTTGTGACAACGCCTCAATTCCTTTGGAAACTTTTTGAGGATTTTGCTCCTGAGCTTTACCGTCAGTTAAAACAAATTAGTGATGCAGTTGATACGCCAGATTATGAACGAGTATTGGCAGAAGTGTATCCTCAGATTGAAAAGATCTCTTTTGATAATGCAGTCCTTGAAAAGATGGATCCAAAATTTGGTTATGTTATTTCTGTTGATTTAGAATGGAGTGATATTGGAGCATGGGAAGCGCTCAAAGAAGCTTTGGAAAAGCATGAAGAAGATAATGTGATTAAGGGTAATGCATTGGTTGAAGATTCGCGAGATACTTTAGTATTTAATTTCACAAAACAATTAGTTGTCGGGATTGATATGAATGATATGGTAATTGTCAACACGGATGATGTGATCCTTGTTTGTCCCAAAACTTCTGTACCGAAAATTAAAAAACTCGTTGAGAGCCTGGAAGGGACTTCTAACGGGCATCTGGTGTAATCATGACTTACACAACAATTAAAAAAAGTAGAATGTATGAGGCAACAAAGCGCACAATTGATGTTCTTTTTTCTATCATTCTCGTAATCTTTTTCTCTCCAATATTTCTTTTAGTGGCATTGTCAATTAAGTTAGAATCAATAGGGCCTATTTTTGCCGATACTCCAGCGCGAGTTGGCAGAGATGGCAAGACATTCAAAATGTATAAATTTCGTTCCATGGTACAAAATGCTCACCATTTGCTTCGTGAGGATCCACAGTATGCCCATCTCTATAATGTATATAAAAAAAGTAGTTATAAACTTCGTGATGACCCCCGAATAACAGGAGTAGGAAGACTTATCAGAAAATATTCTCTTGACGAATTACCTCAATTTTTTAATGTCTTGAAAGGGGAAATGAGTGTTGTTGGTCCACGAGCATATTATCCTGATGAGCTTGAAAATCAACAAAATAAATATCCTCATACGCGTAGCGCTGTGAAAGTTGTGTTAAGTGTCAAACCTGGAATTACTGGATTTTGGCAGGTATCGGGAAGAAGTGAAATTAATTTTGATAAGCGGATAGAAATGGATGCTGCGTATGTTAAAAAACGTTCTATTGTTTATGATTTTTGGATTATTCTCAAATCTCCTTGGGCCATGATTTCCGGTAAAGGAGTATGAGTAAATAGGTTGACAAATGGTAAAAAGGTCGAGTATCATATATAAATGAGTGGATTTGATAAAATCGAGTTTGGTTCAAAGAAAAAAGTAGAAACAAATGATGGATCAAAAAAAACGGCTACAATGGAAAAACATAGTTTGGTAGATCAAAAGAATAATAGTTTTAGTATGACAAAAGCAAGAAAAACAAGTAAACCGACATTTAAATTCTCTCGCAAGGCACTTCCTATTATTGCTATTGTGCTTGTGCTGTTCGTTTTGACAGGTATTCCAGCATTTGCTGCTTATAAATCAGGTATTAAAACATATCGAGAAGCAAAATTAATTGCGACCGCAATGAAAAACCAAGATCTTAATTTGGCTTCAGATGAAATTGTCAAAACCAAAAAAGATCTTCAAGAAACACAGAGAAATCTGCATTATTTAATTCCTTACAAATTTGTTCCTTTGATAGGTTGGTATTACAATGATGTTGATCATCTTTTGCAAGCTGGATCATACGGACTAGACACCGCAGCAACAACAATTGACGCACTCAAACCGTATGTTGATGTCTTGGGACTCAAAGGAAAAGGCAGCTTTACCGGCGGTTCAGCTGAAGACAGAATCCAAACCGCTGTTATGGCAGCGAGTAAAATTACTCCACAAATCGATCAGATTGGAGCTTCATTAGTCTTGTTGCAAAAGGAAATAGATCAAGTAGATCCTAATCACTACCCAACACTTATTTTTGGTAAAAAAATAAAAACACAACTGGCTGCATTAAAGCAAGGATCTGATGAAGCGGCAACATTTATAACAGATGCAAAACCGTTGGTTAAAGCCTTACCATCGCTCTTAGGTGAATCTGAAGAGAAGAAATATTTGATTCTCTTCCAGAATGATAAAGAACTTCGTCCAACAGGTGGTTTTATGACAGCATACGCTGTTTTTAGAATCGATAAAGGCGTTATCCATATTGATCGATCAGATGATATTTACAATCTTGATAATACTATCGCAAACAAACCAAGTGCCCCATCTCAATTGCAACAATACTTAAAGGTGTCGGTACTCAACTTACGTGACAGCAATATCTCTCCAGACTATATTCAATCAATGAAGACATTCCGTTCAATGTATGAATCTTCAGGATCTTCAACAAATATTGATGGGATTATCGCTATTGATACTAGTGTGTTGGTGAACACCATTAAGATTCTTGATGATCAAGTCACCGTTGATGGCATTACCTTTACTACCAAAAACGACCCACGCTGTGACTGTCCACAAGTTATTTATGCGCTTGAGGATAATATATCGCGACCTGTTGGCTATGTCAGAGCAGAAAGAAAAGGTTTATTAGGCGATCTTTTATCAACGATTCTTACCAAAGCTCTTTCTTCATCACCAAAGATTTACTGGGGACCGCTTTTCCAGTCTTTTATTGCCGGATCAAACCAAAAACATATCCTGTTTGATCTTTATGATCAAAATGCACAGCAAGGTATACAGTCATTGAATGCAGCAGGGCAAATTCACGATTTTGATGGAGATTACCTCCACATCAATGAAGCTAACTTGTCAGGAGCAAAGGTTAATCTTTTTATGCAAGAGATAGTTGATAGTGATTATCAATTCCAAGGTGATTCAGTGACTAAGACAGTCACGATTCACTACAAGAATCCGCATCCAGCATCTGACTGTAATTTAGAACGTGGGGGATTGTGTCTAAACGCAGAATATCGTGATTGGATTCGAGTCTATGTACCAAAAGGAAGTCAGTTGGTTGATAGCAAAGGTTCTGATGTTAAAGTTACAACGAGTGAAGATCTTGGGAAAACAGTCTTTGATGGCTTTGTGAGTGTGCGTCCACAAGGTGTTGCAACATATACATTGACTTACAAATTACCATCATCATTGTCGAGCAAGTCACCATTGCCACTGATGATCCAAAAACAGCCCGGCACCAATCAATTTACCTACAATATCATGGTCAATGGAAGAACAGTTGACAGCTTCCCACTACTGACTGATAAAGAGCTAACAGTTAAAAAATAGCATCAATTATTGTCATTCCCATGGCATGAGAGTCTCAATATGAGGAATTTTAGAACAGAGGGCATTGTTATCCGTAGACGAAATTTCCAAGATGCAGATCGGATCATCACAATTTTTACCAAAGAGCATGGCAAGCTTCAGATAAAAGCAAGTGGCATCCGTAAGATTTCCAGCCGTCGTTCTCCTCATGTAGAACTCCTCAATTATTCGATTGTTAATCTCTACAATGGCAATAAATTTCCAATCCTTACTGAAGCACAGACAATAGAAAGTTTTTCCGTCATTAAAGCAGATTTAGAAAAAATTGGCTTGGCCTATCATTTGTGTGAATTAATTGATGGACTTTGCCCAGAAAATCAAGAAAATAGGGGAGTGTTTGAACTCTTAAAAAATACACTGTCTAAATTATCTTGTCATTCCGAGTCTTTCGACTCTCTTCGGTCTGTTGGAATAACGAAAATTATCAATGAATTTGAAGTAGAACTTTTATCTCTGCTTGGTTACTGGAATAAAGCAGACTTTCTCACAGATAAAGTTGATATTGATCACTTTGTCGAGAATATTCTTGAACGCAAACTAAAAAGTAAAGCAATTTTCGCAAAGCTATAATTTATCTAAAAGATTGATTTGGTTTAGTTATTTTTATACAATCAAAAAGTATGACAAGTATAGAATTTCGATATCGTGAAGTACCATTAGCGAAAGCATGGAAATATGGAAGAGCTGCAAATAGAATACCACCAGTAGAAGCTTTCTTGGAAAAAAATGAAGGAGAAAAATATGTTGCTTATTCTAACGGTAGAGCGAAAGAAAGAACTGTAAAGGATGGACATGTTCTTGTCAAATTAGTAGGTACAGAGCAACAGCTATTATTTTTGTCTCATGAAGTAAGAAAGATAACAAGAAATGAAGATAGAGGTTTTGGCGGTATATAAGTTTTAGCTACGAACCTTATACACTTTCGTATTCAGCATGTTATAATAGTTCTATGGCTGATCTTACACTCATGGACAAAATTGTTTCTTTAGCAAAGCGTCGTGGCTTTATTTATCCAGGTAGTGAAATTTATGGAGGACTCGCCAATACCTACGACTATGGACCACTTGGTACAGAACTGCTTCGAAATATCAAAAATCTTTGGTGGCACTATTTTGTTCAGTCAAGATCAGACATGGTTGGACTTGATGCAAGTATCATTTCTCATCAAAAAGTCTGGCAGGCTTCAGGGCACGTCGCAGGATTTGCTGACGCGATGATTGACTGCAAGAACTGCAAAGCCCGCATGCGAGCAGATCATTTGCTTGAGAATTATATCGAAACACTTCCTGAAGAAGAACGAAAGGAATTACTGCACAATAATTTAGATGATGAGACAGATAAGAGTTTGGTCTCTGCATTGGGAACGGGAAAAGTAGAAGGATTGTCACTAGAAACACTCGAGAAAATTCGTACGATTTTTAGCAACAAGCACAATAATCCCCTTCGTTGTCCAAATTGTAGTAAAAACGACTGGACAGTAATCCGCCGGTTTAATCTTCTTTTTCCTGTCCAGCTGGGAATTGTTGAAGGAGAAGGCGGCATGGGATATTTGCGGGGAGAAACAGCACAAGGAATTTTTATTAATTTTCGAAATGTTGTTGATTCGACTCGTGTGAGGCTTCCGTTTGGTATCGCCCAGCTTGGCAAGAGTTTTCGAAATGAGATAACTCCTGGTAATTCTGTTTTTCGAACAATTGAGTTTGAACAAGGCGAGATCGAATACTTTTTTGATCATGAAGCGACAAATTGGGAAGAGCTATTTAACAAATGGGAAAACACTATGTGGGATTTTGTGACCAAATATCTTGGTATCAATCCCGAACAATTACGCTGGAGAGAACATAGTGATAAAGAACGGTCGTTTTATAGTACTCGGACAGAAGATCTGGAATATAATTTTCCTTTTGGATTTAAAGAACTCTGGGGGCTTGCCTATCGTACTAATTATGATCTGACGAAGCATATGGATGTCTCCAAAAAAGATTTATCCATCATGGATCCTCAAACAGGCAAAAAGATTGTGCCTCATGTGATTGAGCCGGCTGTTGGAATTAATCGATTACTTCTTATGGTGCTTCTTGATGCCTATACAGAGCAGGCGACATCAGCAGGAGGAAGTGAAGGAAAAAGAGTCGTCTTGAATTTACATCCAAAACTTGCGCCCTACAAAGTTGCTATTTTTCCACTTCTTGCCAACAAAGAAAATTTGGTTGAAAAAGCAAAAGGGATTTATGATGAGTTAAAAAAACATTTTATGGTGACGTTTGATGCACGAGGTAATATCGGCAAGCGATATCTTTATCAAGATGAGATCGGGACGCCGTGGTGCGTGACTGTTGATTTTGATTCTTTAGAAGACGAAGCAGTGACGGTGCGAGATAGAGTGACGACAAAACAGGAACGAGTTGCAATCAAAGATTTAGCATCCTACTTCTCCTCCAAACTTGCATAGATCATTTTATTGTATTTTTTCTTATAATTGCCTATACTAGCATCATGACAGTTAATGATGTTAAGCAGAAAATAACGCCGATTTTGGAAGAATATGGTATTAGCTATGCAGGTGTTTTTGGGAGCGTTGCACAGGGAAAAGCAAAGGAAGATAGTGATGTCGATCTTATTGTTCGCTTTGGCCGTCCAATGGGAATGTTTACCTATATGAAATTTGTAAATGGTTTGGAAACATCACTCAAAAGAAAGGTTGATGTAGTGACTGAGAATAGTCTTAATAAATTTGTCAAACCTTATGTTCTTCCAGAAATAAAAGTTATTTATGAAGAGTGATCTTGTCTATCTTCAACAAATTATAGAATCAGTACATAAAATCAAAAAATTCATCAAGGGATTTGATCAGGATAAATTTGTTGTTGACCAAAAGACCCAAAGTGCGGTCATCATGCAATTAGCTTTGATTGGAGAATTGGCAAAAAGGGTATCAAAGGAAAATCAGTCACAAATATCCTTACCATGGAAAGATATATCTGGATTCAGGGACAGAGCAATTCATATAAATTATAATTCCTTCTATGATAGAAAAAAGCCGCGGTGAATCCCAAGGACCAAAAGAAATAGGAAAAACAGAAAAAGAAATTACTAGAATTAGAAAGTAACCCGTTTAGTGGTATAGAAGTCAGAGATATACTGCATAGACAAGGCGCATATAATTAATTTTAACTTTACCTATAGCTCCATCGCTTCATGTCCCGCCTTTGCATCATGACGGGGTGGGTCTTTGAGGAAAAAGGCTGAGATACCACCAAGAACCACAATAAACGCGGCCCAACCGAACACACTTCCATATGCTGAAATATTGGCTTTAGAAATCATAAGCGCTGGAATGGTCTGTAAAAGCAAGGGGTCGTGAGTATTGATAACAGTATATTTTTGCAGAGAAACCAATTGATTTGTTATGCTATTGGAAAGAAGAGTGGCAAAGATAGCGATACCAAAAGCGCCTGCCAAATTTCTTGCCAGTGCAAGAATTGATGAGGCAACACCAATTTCTTTAAGAGGCACTGTTCCTGTTGCAGCTTGCGTAATAGGCCCAAACCCTATGCCAATACATAATGCAAATAAACCAAGTCGCCAAGCCATATCAAAAAATGTCCATTTAATATCCATACCAGTAAAAAGAAAAAGCACAAAAGCAGCACCGAACATGCCGATTGAGACAAAGATCCGCATCGGAATCTTAAAAAGCAATCGTGTCCCAATTTGTACACCGACCATAATACCCATAGCCATAGGGATAAAAAGATAGCCGGATTTGGTGACGCTATAACCCAAATACGTTTGAGCAAAGATTGGAAGGAGAAAAATGCCGCCAAACATTCCCATGAAAGAAATAAACGACGTAATATTAGCAGCTGAAAAGCTCGGATTTTTGAAAAATCTAAGATCAACGACAGGTTCTTTTTCGTGTTGCTCTATAAAAAGGAAGGCAACCATCGTTACGACAGTAATCACATAACTTATAATGCTGTTTGCACTTGTCCAACCCCAATCTTGGCCTTTATCCAAAACCAAAACCATCGTTCCAAGACCAACGCCAAGAAAAATCGAGCCAAGCCAGTCAAAATGTTTGATGCCTTTGATATGCGTTACTGGTTCTTGAATATATTTCCATGCCATAAAAATACCTAATGCTCCAAGAGGCACATTGATATAAAAAACAGCCCGCCAGCCAAAAATATCAGTCAGTGGCCCACCAAGTAGTGGACCAAAAACAATCGCCAAAGCAAAAACACCTGACCAAATTCCCATTGCTTGGGCACGTTGTTTCTGATCGCTAAAGGTAAAAGCGATAATTGAAAGCGCAATTGGATAATCGATTGAGACAGTCACAGCTTGAATGATACGAAAGATAAGCATTGATGAAAGATTAAAAGAGAGTCCGGCAAGCATTGAGGAGATGGTAAAGCCGACAATTCCCCAAATATAGAGAGGTTTACGTCCGACCAGATCTCCCATTTTTCCAAAGACTGGCACAAAAACAGCATTCGCGATAATATAGGCAGTTGAAATCCAGCTTGCTTGAGAAACAGTTATGCCAAAGTCTGTGATAATCTTGGGAAGTGCTAGGTTAACAATTGTTCCATCGAGTCTTCCTAAAAAAGTCCCAATAATAAGCGTTCCAATAATCAGCCATTGGTCCTTGGTGAATCCTTTTTTTTCTTGCATAGGAGGAGTGTTAGTTTGTCTTAGTAAAAACGGTCATCTTTGCGGACATACCGTTTTTAATTTCAGGGTATTTTGTGGTATCAAACCGTGCGTAGATTATAAATTGTTGTGTTGGTCGTTCATTGGAAATAGAAAATGATAGCTGTGTTTGTTTGGCTGTTGGAGAAACTTCATCGACATATCCCCAATAGGTTTTGCCAGGGAAAGCATCAACGGTAAATGACACAACTTGTCCAACATGAATAGTGTTGAGTCCTTTATTTTCATCAAGTGTCCCTGCCACGCGAACATCAATTGGTCTTATGAGTTGCATCAATTGTGTTTGTGGGCCAACGGAAGAGCCTATTTGATTGTTTGAAAGAATAACAAGTGCGTCTGTATCAGTTCTAATCGTTTCACCGCCAACAACAGCGAGTGTATCACCTTTTGCAACTTTTTGTCCTTCGGTCACATCAAGTTCTTTCAATTTACCGCTGGTTGTAGGTGAGATAGTAATGACTGGTGCAGCAATAATTGAGTTATCGATGAAGACACGATTTGTCGTTTTCAAAAAGAAAATAGCTCCACCAATCACCAGAAGCACAACTAAGATAATTCCTACTTTTTTAAGAAAATTTTTGTTTTTGAATAAAGAAACTGTTTTTTTCATAAGAGTAAGTATTTTTTGCTCGGCAAGGACTTCGGGTCGGTGATAACGTTATCATCAGTTGTTAAGCCATTGAGCACTTCAGTCTGATCTCCATGAACTCGTCCGATTTTTATTTGTTTAAGTTCTGTTGTGCCATCATGATTAACCCAAATATATTTGCCAGACAGAATTGTCCATGTTGGGACAAGAGTTACATTTTGATCTGCGCTACTGGTGATAAGCACTGTTCCTGATTGATCAAGTTTGGCATTTTTCAAATCATCACTCTGAATATCAACTTGATAGACAGCTTGGCCGTTTGCAAGTGTTATTTTTGATGGATATATCTTGAGAACTGTTCCTTTGATTCGTTTTTGAGAACCATCCACAATAATTGTTGCTTGTGCGCCTTCTGCCACATAATCAATATCATTTGCCGAAATATTTGCCCTGAAAACAACTGATGAAGGATCAGCAACAACAAATGAAGTTGTCGGTATCACATTTACTCCCGCAACGGTCACATCCTCATGCGTCACAATACCAGTTAAAGGAGAAGTAAGTGTTGCCAACTGTACTGCGTAATTTGCGAGATCGACGTTTAATTGTGCTGAATCTTGTGAAAGTGAGCTATTGTCAACGATTCTTTTGACAGCATCAGTAATAACTTGTGCTTCTGTAATATTGTTATAACTATTCTTATTGGTGGTATCAAGTGAGACACGCTGTTGACCTTCCACGACATTTGCTTGGTTATTTTCTTGGATTTGGGCATTGTTATTTTTGCTTACTTGATATGTATTTGCTGCAAGTTGTAAGCTTTTTTGTAAAGCATACGAATCAAGCTGAGCAACTGTCTGCCCTGCAGTAACTTTATCTCCTTCTTTCAAGGGAAGATAGGCAAGCTTACCTCCTGTTTGGAAGTGAAGCATTGCTTGATTTTGTGCAGTTATAGTTCCATCTGCTGATATCTGAGAACTTACTTTTTTGACGCCAACTGTGCCTGATGGAGTTTTCTTTGCTGCATAGGAAAAAACTGTAAAGTTGAGAAAGATACCTGACTCTACGAGTAATATCAAAACAATAAGGCCCAAAAGAATTCTTCTTATTTTCATTTCTTTTCCTCCATTTTTGTAAGCAATTTTTCAAAAATATGGAGTAAATTTTCTTTTTCTGTTTCTGAAAGATAGGAAAGCAGTATCTCTGTTTTCTTATTCCTTTCTATCATAGCATCTTTGAGGAGGGTTTCGCCATCCGCTGTCAAAGAAATTTTAACAACTCTTCGGTCAGTAGCATCGGTGCTTCGGCTTACCAATTGCATTTCATGGAGTTTGTTAAGTAAACTTGTTGCAGAAGGAAGTTCAATATGAAAATGCTCCGCAATTTCACGCATGTGGACATTTGGTTTGCTTTTTATAAAGCTCAGCGCTTGCAACTGAAGCATGCTGAGATTGATAAATTGAGAAGTAAAACACATTGTGCCTTTTATTTGGCGGGAAAGTTGAAAGCTTAATTCAATTAATCTACTTGTAATATTTGCATTCATAACTTTGATGTCCTAATATTTAGATAATCTAATTATATCGCAGTTTTTTTTCTTGTCAACAGCATACTTGACAGGTTGGATATGATTCGTTTATTCTGGAAACAACCTGAATATGTTTAAAAAGAGAACTATACAGATTGTCGTCGGAGTTGTTTTGGTAGTACTTGTTGCCGGTGGTGGCTACTTCTATCTAGCAAATAAATCCAAAGCCAAACCACAAGAAGATCAGTCTCAAAGCCAGGATATCGTTCAAAAACTTTCTCCTGATGCTATCGGTCTGACCCTCACCTCTAAGCCAGATAATAAATCTGTTAAGTTTGCTATTGCCAAAATAAGTGGTATTAAATCAATTGAATATGAATTAACCTATGAAGCTGATTCGACAGCTCAAGAGCAAAGCGAAGGAGGAGAAGCTCGTGTGCAAAGAGGTATCACCGGACAAGCACAAATTAATGGAAGTGATAGTACGTACGAGTCTCCTTGGCTTGATTTAGGAAGTTGTTCTCGAAATGTCTGCCATTATGATACAGGCGTTAAGTCTGTCGATCTCACGTTAAAAATTATTAAAATCGATGGAAAAACCTACGAAGTTGAAAAGACTCTTGATTTATAATTTGTCGTTTGTCATCCCGAATTTATGTCGGGAACTTCAAAAAGAGATGCTGAAGCAAATTCAGCATGACGATTAAATTCTCTTACCTTTTTCTTACATACTTATACCCTACATCTTGTATTTCTTATTTTTCACGGACACTACAACGTTTATGAACCTGTTGACAAGTTTTCACGAAAGGTGCATTATAGAATATAGTAGTATTACGTAGGAAAAAGTAGGAAATTTAAGAAAGCTGTATGTATGTTGATTGGACAATATGAAAGTCGAGTTGGAGAAAAACATCAAGCAAGTCTGCCAAAGAAATTTCGAGACATTTTAGGCGATAAATTAATTATTACGAAAGGGTTTGAGAATTGTTTGATTATTGTTTCAGAGGGAAATTGGAAGACACTCTTAGAAGGGACTGAGGGAAAACCATTTACGAATAAAGCGACACGAGAATTACAAAGATTTTTACTAGGGAACGCGACGGATATTGAGCTTGATGGCAAGGGGAGATTTGTTTTACCTGAGTATTTGCGAAAATTTGCAATGATTGAAACAGAAATACTCTTTGCAGGCATGCAGCGATTTATTGAGGTATGGGATAAGAAACATTGGGATGATCATCAAAAAGATTTATCAAAAGATATAGAGCTTATCGCTGAAAGGCTGTCAGGACAGGAAGATGAGTAAGTATCACATAAGTGTTCTTTTACAAGAGACATTAGATTTATTACATATTCAAAAGAATAAGAAATATATTGACGCGACATTGGGCGGAGGAGGACATACGCAAGCAATTTTGGAAAGAGGTGGAAAGGTTTTGGGAATTGATTTTGATCAGGATGCACTGGATTTTGTTAAGAAAGAATTACTAATTAATAAACAGGAAATAAGAGACGAATTAATTTTGGCAAAGGGAAATTTTAAGGACATTGACAAGCTTGCAAGTGAGAATGATTTTATTCAGGTTTCGGGAATACTTTTTGATTTAGGAATATCAAGTCACCATGTAGATAGCGCAGAGAGAGGGTTTAGTTTTCAGAAAGAAGCGGTGCTTGATATGAGAATGGATCAGGATTTGAGTGTAAAGGCTGGGGATTTGATAAATATCCTAACGAAAGGAGAACTTTATGAATTATTTACTAAATTGGGTGAGGAGCGGTTTGCTCGCTCCATTTCTGACAGTATTATTAGGGCCCGTAAAATAAGTCCGATCAAAACGACAACCGAACTTGCAACGATTATTAATCGTTCAATACCAAGAAAACAGACAACAATAAATGGAGCAACGAGAGTTTTTCAAGCATTGCGAATAGCAGTTAATGATGAACTCAACAATATACGGGAAGCATTACCAAAAGCTCTGGATTTGCTTGAGGAGAAAGGAAGAATTGCAGTTATTTCCTTTCATTCACTTGAAGATAGGATTATTAAAAATCAATTTAAAGAATGGGAAGAGCAAAAGCGAGGGACAATACTTACAAAAAAACCAATAACTGCAAGTGAAGAGGAAATTGAACGTAACAATAGAAGCAGAAGCGCGAAGTTACGAGTTTTTGAAAAATTATGAAAAGACCAGTTTATTTACTTATTTTTGTTATTTCAGTCATTGTCGGACTTTCTCTGGCGCAAATTAGTGTCGCAAATCAAATAGCAACGACAGGATCGGAGCTTGCTGATTTACAAAAGCAAGTGAGTGATTATAAAAGAGACAATATGGTTCTTAACGAACAATTTCTTGAGGCATCTTCTTTGACGAATATTTCTCAAAAAGCAGATAAGTTAGGTTTTGTCGAAGCTAAATCTCAAGTCTACCTCAACACGCCATTGCCGTTGGCTTTAAAGCAATAATATTTTATACTTAGATTATTGGAGAGATCGCCACAACCGATATATCGGTTTCGCGATGATAGACATTATGACCTGGAGATATCGAGTAACTCTCTTATTTTTTCTTTTTTTCTTCTTTTCCATTCTTGCAAGATTATTTTATTGGCAGGTTGTTCGTGCTGAAGAATTGGCAGCTTTAGGGCAGGATCAATATGGTCGTATCGTCAAACTCAATCCGCAGCGGGGAGAAATTATAACCTCAGATGGTTTTGCTATTGCCGCTAACAAACTTTCCTATCTTGTTTTTGCCAATCCTAAGGAAATAAAAGATGTAAATGAAGAATCAGCGGTCTTATCAACACTTCTTGATGAAGATACAGCAAGTATCAGTGCGCTTTTATCGCTCAATCGGTACTGGGTTGCTCTCAAATCACATGTTGATCGGCAAACAAAAGAAAAAATAGAACCGCTGCATATTCCAGGCGTTGGCTTTGAGGAACAGACAGTAAGATTTTATCCAGAAGCATCAACGGCTGCAAAACTCTTGGGTTTTGTCGGTAAAGATGAAAATGGTAATGACAAAGGATATTTTGGTCTTGAAGGATACTATGACAGACAGCTTCATGGGAAAACAGGTTTAGCAGTACAAATTCATGACGCACTTGGTCAACCGATTCTTGCAAAAATGAATGACACGGTTGGCGAAGTTGATGGGCGTAATCTCATCCTCCATGTGGATCGAACAATACAATTCCTGCTTGATAATACATTAAAATCAGGAATTGAAGAATATGGTGCGGCAAGTGGTATGGCTGCTGTCATGGACCCAAAGACTGGCGGCATCTTGGCTATGTCTTCCTTCCCAACGTTTGACCCGAGAGATTATCAAAATTATTCTGACTCGTTATATCGCAACCCTTTTCTTTCGGATACGTATGAACCAGGATCGACATTTAAACCGTTGATTATGGCAAGTGCTTTAGATGCTGGATTTCTTACACCCGATACTCGTTGTACGATTTGTGCCGGTCCTGTTGCTATTGGCGGCTATGATATTCATACATGGAATGATCAATATAACGCAAATGAAACAATGACGCAGGTCATTCAACATTCTGACAATACTGGTATGGTTTTCGTTGGACGAAAGCTCGGAGAAGATAGAATGCTTTCATATATCAAAAAATTTGGAATTGGGGATTTGACAGGAATTGATTTACAAGGAGAAGGTACACCACCGACAAGAGCAGATAATCAGTGGTATCCAATTGATCTTGCGACTGCGACATTTGGACAGGGGATTACCGTAACGCCAATCGAGCTTTTGACTGCTTTTTCCGCGATTGCAAATGATGGCAAAATGATGGAACCACATGTTGTCTCCGCTGTCCAAACACCAGATGGAGAAACGATTCCTATTCTTCCCAAAGTGGTCAGTCAGCCTGTCTCTGCGCAAACTGCAAAGGTGATGACAGAGATGATGGTTAACGCAGTTGACAACGGAGAAGCCAAATGGGCAAAACCCAAAGGGTATCGAATAGCCGGCAAAACAGGTACGGCACAGATTCCAATTGCCGGACATTATGATGCAAATAAGACAATTGCTTCTTTTATCGGTTTTGCTCCGGCTGAAAATCCAAAATTTCTGATGTTAGTTATTATTGATCGTCCGACAACCTCAATTTACGGAGCGGAAACTGCGGCACCGGTATTTTTCAAAGTAGCGAAGGATATTATGACCTACTACGGCATTCCACCGAGTGAATAAAAATGCTATAAAATTGTTGCGCCGGCGGGTACTTGTGAGATTGTTTGGAGCGGCTCGGGTTTTTCACCCTCTGCGGCAAGGAGCATACCTTGTGATTCCTCATCCATCATTTTTCGAGGTGCAAGATTGAAGACAAAAACAAATTGTTTGCCTTTAAGGTCTTCTGGGGTATACCATTTTTTAATTCCAGAAAGGATTATTCGTGTTCCGTCTGTGCCAAAATCAACGGTTAGTCGTAATAATTTTTCCGATCCTTCTTTTTCAGTACAGTCAATAACAGTACCAACACGAAGATCAATTTTGTCAAAATCAGTAAAAGAAATTGTCGGTTTCATAAATAATATTCTAGCACAATTTTTGCTATACTGTTTGTTATGATCGGACGGACGCATGATTTGGCTGCATTTACTGCTTTGAGCGCAATCGCTCTGACTCATCCACTGCCAAATATTACGTTGGCAACAGGACTGGTTGCTGTTTTTGCCAATTTACTTGGTGGAATTGCGCCTGATATTGATCAGCCGACTGCTCCATTTTGGAATAATTTACCCATTGGAGGAGCGCTTGGTCGAGTTTTTGATCGGTTTTTGGGAGGACATCGATTTATTTCACATTCTCTCTTGGGCGTGTTTCTTTTTGGGTTTGCTTGCCATGGTGTTCTGCAAGTGCTGACTCCGAGTTTTCCGCGTCTTAATATGACAATCATTTGGTGGTCGTTTATGATTGGATTTTTTTCACATCTGATTATGGATACGATTACTCGTGAAGGAGTTCCATGGCTTTTGCCGATTCCGATAAAGTTTGGTTTGCCGCCGGTAAAGGAATTTCGTGTGCAGACTGATGGATTTGTTGAAAAATTTATTATTTTCCCAGGATTGCTTTTATGCAATATTTACTTGTATTATACGCATTATAATATTCTTCTGGAGCTTCTTCATCGTCACGTGAAATGATATAATAGTATCCATGTGGCAGGGAGCAAAAAATATTTACCATTTTTTTCAAGCGATTCTTGCGACCATACTTTATCGGTTTCCAAGTTCAGGATTAATTGTGATCGGAGTCACCGGTACCGATGGTAAGACAACAACGACAAATCTTCTCTATCACGTCTTGCACCAAGCGGGTAAAAAGGCGGCGCTTATTTCCTCAGTTGGAGCAATTTTAGATGGAAAATCTTCAGATATTGGTTTTCATATCACCACTCCAGGTCGATTTGCTGTCCAGTCATATCTTCGAAAAGCAAAAAAGATGGGTATAAAATATGTTGTCTTGGAAGTCACCTCTCACGCGTTGGATCAACATCGAGTGGCGGGTATTCATTTTGATATTGGGGTTTTGACTAATATCACTCGCGAGCATCTTGACTATCATAAAACCTACGAGCGATATGTAAAAGCAAAAGCCAAGCTTCTTAAGAAAGCTCATGTCGCAATTATTAACAAAGATGATACGTCGTATACAAGAATCAAGAAGCAAGAATTAAGAAGTAAGGATAAAAAGATCATCACATACGGTTTAAAGACAGATTCAGAAGTAAATCCTCATAAGTTTGCTTTTAAAACAAAACTTATTGGTAAGTTTAATCAATATAACTGTCTTGCAGCAATTGCCACATTGCAGCAGTTACAAATTCCTGATGAAGTGATCCGCAAAGGAATCGCCGGTTTTAAGGCACCGGTTGGAAGACAAGAGATTGTTTATGATAAGAACTTTACTGTCATCAATGATTTTGCTCACACACCAAATTCTTTTTCGAGCGTATTGCCTGAAATAAAAAAGCTAACAAAAAAAAGACTTATTCACGTTTTTGGCGCAGCAGCCAAACGGGATACCTACAAAAGACCAGAAATGGGGGGAATTTCATCTGAGTATGCGGATATTATTATCCTCACATCTGAAGATCCAAGAAATGAGCCGATAGAGAAAATTAATGAGCAAATACTTTCGGGCATCAAAAATACTAAATTTGAAGTTATTGATTATGAAAGAATCAGAGATCAACAATTAGAAATTAAGGAAAACAAGAAATATATTTTAAAAGTTCCTGATAGAAAAGAAGCGGTTAACTTCGCTATTTCTCTTGCACAAAAAGGTGATACTATTTTACTCACCGGAAAAGGACATGAGAAATCAATAAATTATGGTCGCGGCGAAGAGCCATGGAACGAAAGTGAGATTGCATTGGCTGCTATACGGGAAAGGTTTAAGAATTAATAGTTGTTATCTCGAACGAAATAGTAGCGAATATGAAAAAAAATAATAATATTGTAACCTTTGAAAATTTATCGAACTTCCCTTCGCTTATTCATGGATTTTCTACTCGTCCTTTTGGAAGTATGAGACCCTCACATCTCGATTCTCAAGATGCGCTAAAAAAATTTGCCAATGCTCTAAAAATTAATACGCAAAAAATAGTCCGGATGCATCAAGTACATAGTAATGTTGTTCATTGGGTGACAGTAAATAATCAAGACAAGATTATTGATCGTACAGATGGTCTTCTTACAAAAGAGCAGCAAATTTTTTTAGGTGTGGTTACGGGAGATTGTATCCCGTTACTTTTTTATGATCCCTCGCAGCATATTGTCGCAGCTGTGCATGCTGGCTGGAGAGGACTGTTTAGTGAAATTATTAAAGAGACTGTTAATTCGTTTGTCGCCAAAGGAAGTAACGCTTCGGATATTCTTGTCGGGATTGGGCCGTGCATTAGAGATTGCTGTTACGATATTGCGCAAGATCATGCTGATAAGCTGCTTACAAAATTTCCTGATTGGAAAGCATTTATCACAGAACGAGAGAAAAAACTGTTTCTCAATTTGCCAGGGGTGACAATATATCAATTGCGCGGATTAGGAGTTCTGCAGAAGAATATTGAGGATGCAGATTATTGTACCTTTGATCATGAGGATGTGTATTCCTATCGGAGAGAAGGGAAAGATTTTGGTGAGATGATGGGGATTATTGGAATCTTTACTTAGTCTTAACGATTTTATCTACTGCTTGTATGATATCCAAACTTTCCAAAAATATTACTAGTAATCCTGAGATTTTGGGAGGAACATCTGTTATTGTTGGGACAAGAATTCCGATAGAGTGAATAAAAGAGCTTGTCAAACAGGGCTACACGCTAGATACTTTTTTAAAAGAGTACCCGCATATTGCATTGTATAACATTTGCATCTTCACAAAAGATTGCTACAATACCTGTAGATGAGTAAGAAAAAGTATATTCATTTTGTTGGTATTAAAGGTGTTGGGATGACGCCACTTGCTTTAATTGCTAAAGGTGCGGGGTTTCAAGTCACTGGCTCGGATCTTGAAAAAGAATTTATTACTGATGTTGCATTGCGAAAGGCAAATATTACGCCATTTGTTGGATTTTCTTCAGATCATGTCATGGGTCCTGATTTTGTTATTACAACTGGGGCACATGGCGGGTTTAACAATGTTGAAGTCCTTGCGGCAAAAGCAAAAAAAATTCCTGTCGTTACTCAAGGAGAGGCAGTTGGTCTGTTTATGAGTGGTAAATTGTTTGTTAAAAAATGGAAAGGTATCTCAATAACTGGTACCCATGGCAAAACAACAACAACTGCGATGCTCGCGACAGTTTTGGCAGAGAATAAGCTCGATCCGACCTATGTTATTGGAACTGGAGATGTAGGATCACTTCCTGCACCCGGACATTTTGGCAAAGGACATTATTTTATCGCTGAAGCTGATGAATATATGTCTGAGCCGCATTATGATAAGACAATCAAATTTCTTTGGCAATATCCTGAAATTGCTGTTTTTACCAATATCGAATTTGATCACCCTGATGTTTATAATTCCGTTGATGATGTGCGAAATGCATTTGCAAAATTTGCTCAACAAATTTCACCAAGTGGCGTTTTGATTGCTTATGGTGATGATCCGCAGGTTCGTTTATTACTTAAAACATATAACAAGAAAGTAATCACTTATGGTTTTAACCCTGAAAATAATTTTATTCTCAAACAAGTAAACATTTCGGGTGATCAGACATTTTTTTGGGTGGAAAGTAATGGTGTCTCACTTGGTCAATTTGGTTTGCGAGTTGCTGGAGAACATAATGCACTCAATGCTCTGGCTGTTATTATTGTTGCTTTAGAAATTGGGATTCCTCTTGAAAAGATAAAAAAAGGACTTCTTGCATTTGCAGGTTCAAAAAGAAGATTAGAATTTATAGGTGAGCTGACTTCAGGAGCACGAGTGTATGATGATTATGCCCATCATCCAACGGAAATTAGAACAACTCTCACGACGCTTCGCAAACAATATCCAAAGAAAAAAATTCTTTGTGTTTTTCAACCACATACCTATTCACGGACAAGAATGTTGTTTGGTGAATTTACTAAAGCATTTGATAATATTGATGAACTTTTTGTGGTGGTTACGGATATTTATGCCTCCTTACGTGAACAACCAGACAACGCAATTTCAGGCAAAAAATTGGTTGATGCTATTGCCTTTTCCAAAAAAGATGTCCATTATCTCCCAAATCTTACCGATGTGGTACAATATATCAACGAAAAAAAACTTCGATCAGATACGATTCTGGTCACTATGGGAGCAGGAGATGTTTATACGATTCACTCAAAGCTGAATTTTGTGTAATATGGAAAAATTTGTTATCACTGGGGGGAAAAAATTACAGGGAGAAATGACTGTATCAGGTGCAAAGAATGCAGCGCTTAAGGCATTGGTCGCGGCTTGTCTTACTGATGAACAGGTTACGATTCATAATATTCCTTTGATCACTGATATTTTTGTCATGATTGATATTATGAGAGAGCTTGGTGCTCATGTTGAACTCCATGGTCACACAGTAACCGTTCAATTGAAAAAATTTGCTCACTCCTCAATTCCTCTTGATAAAGCAGCATTAGTTCGGGCTTCATCAATGTTTCTGGCGCCGCTTCTTGCAAGAACAAAAGAAGCAATTATCCCAAATCCTGGTGGTTGTCGGCTTGGTGCTCGTCCAATTGATCGAACGGTAGATGGTGTTGGTAAGATGCATGTTGATATCACCTATCACAGTGAAGATGGTTATTTTCATGCAAAGACAACTGGACTGAAAGGCACATCTTATCATTTTGCCAAAAACACGCACACTGGGACAGAGACAATGATTTTGGCAGCAGTTCTCGCAGAAGGAACAACGATTTTGACTAATGCAGCAGAAGAACCAGAAATTGATGATATCATTGGATTACTCAATGCCATGGGGGCAAATGTGACACGAAGTGGATCACGAGAGGTAACAATTGTTGGTGTTGCAAAATTGCAGGGGACGGAATTTACAATTAGTCCGGATAGAATTGAAGTTGCAACATTTGCAATTGCGGCTGTAGTAACAAAGGGAGATATTTTTATCAAAGATGCACATAAAGCAGCAATTGAGGCATTTTTAGAAAAATATAAACAGACAGGCGCAGGATATGAAATCAAAGAAGACGGTGTTCGTTTTTACGCAAATGGAACATTAAAGTCAGTCGATGTTACAACCGGCATCCATCCTGGATTTTTAACAGATTGGCAAGCGCCTTGGGCTGTTTTGATGACGCAAGCAACCGGGATTTCAATCATTCATGAGACTGTTTTTGAAAATAAATTGGGCTATATTGCGGATTTTAAAAAAATGGGAGCAGATGCTATTCTTTTCAATCCCGAAGTAAAAAATCCTGAAGAACTTTACAATTTTAATCTCGCGGATGATAGGGCTGAACATTTTCATGCGGTTGAAATGAAAGGACCAACCCCACTTCATAATGCAGTTATGACAACGCTTGATATTCGTGCCGGTGCAGCGGTTGTGCTTGCGGCATTAGCAGCAAAAGGCACATCAACGATTTTTGGTGTTGAAAAATTGGATCGTGGATATGAGTCTTTGGAGAAACGTCTTGAAAAACTCGGAGCAGACATGAAACGAGTAAATCATTCATAATTATGAGAAAACTTGGAGCAATTATTTTGGCAGCGGGAAAAGGTAAAAGGATGCAGATGGAAACAGCGAATAAAGTGACGGCTTCGCTTGGCGAAAAACCGATGGTTTCCCATATTGTTCACTTTATGATGCATCTTGGTATTCAGACGATTGTCGTCGTTGTTGGCTTCTCTAAAGAATCGGTAATGGAGATTTTGAGTGGAGAAAAGGTTTTATTTGCAGAACAAAAAGAACTTCTTGGTACTGGTCATGCCGTTTCTTCTGCGCTTGAAACACTTCCTCAAGATGTCACCGATGTGGTTGTTGTCTATGGTGATGATGCTGTTCTCTATGCTGAAAAAAATGTCCCACTCATTGACGAGCTTTTTAAAGTCCATAACCAGACCAATGATGCGATGACCTTTCTCACCATCGAACAAGAAAATCCTTTTGGTTTGGGAAGAATTGTCCGAGATAAGCAAGGGAAAATTTTGGCAATTGTTGAGGAAAAAGATGCGACAGAAGAACAACGCACAGTCACAGAGATTAATCCAGGTTGTTTTGTTTTTTCAGTAGAGTTCCTCAAAAAATATTTA
>Ga0137403_10001238_pt1 | contig 32199 bp, 54 predicted proteins | sample CZOMad2_1_16fung_FD_122057 | JGI IMG/M metagenome (GOLD analysis project Ga0137403, IMG submission 122057) | Vadose zone soil fungal communities from Angelo Coast Range Reserve, California, USA - CZOMad2_1_16fungal (Hybrid Assembly) | ecosystem: Environmental > Terrestrial > Soil > Vadose zone... | reverse complement strand
ACTATACGGTCAAGCATGGACGACGATAAGCCGACCTTGCCTTGGTCAATTGTACAGGTTATTTTTTAACAGCCCCTAATCACGTTCGGCCCTTCAGCAATGTACAACTTGCCATTCGCGACATCCACGGCAAACCCAATGGCAGAGACATTCGGGAGCGTCCGCAGGACCGCTCCGGTGGTATCCGTGTTAAGCACTCCGAGAGAGCTACCCGTGTCATTCCCGATCCAGAGTGAGTTATCGAAGCCCGCCGCGTGCGCAGCCCCCATCGTGTCGGCGACGAGCAGGGCTACGGCGAGCAGGGCTTTGAACATGACTCTCCATGGACGCCTGTGCATGTTGAGCTCCTTTCCTTGGTAGATGACCATCCGCATGAACAAACACTGTGTCCATCGTTGGAGCTTCAGCGGTGAAATGAGGTCTCTCCACTGGCGTAGGAGAAGGAATATGAGCGTGTCAGGAGTTGCGGCCTCCAGAGGAAGCGCGGCGGTGGCCGAAGGGCGGCGCTGGTCCACGCAAAAGCGCGCATCACGGCGCGGCAGGCACCCTGGGCCCTGGCGATTGTGGCAGGGGAAATCGCCCCACGACGAATGCGTCGAGCAGGCCGGCCGGCAAGCTTTTTGTTGGGGTGGACTGACTGGCTTTTAGGGGAACGGCGTGTGGGCAGCACGAGCGCGATCCCTCTCCACGACCACAATAACATGAACGTTTTGTCAGTGGGAGTAGGTACGAGAACCAGTGCAAACTACACAAGTGTAGCGAGTTTAGCCTAGGCAGCCACAGCCGACAATCCTTCGAATGATATATTTTTCTATAACTTACGTTATAATTGATGTGGATAACGGACATGCCAGTGCGAGCCTAGAGTGGCTTTTTAACTCACCGGAAGGCGTAGCCACAATGATGGAGGCAGCTGCGAGCATCCGAGATGGTGATGGTGGCAAGGGCCTGCTCAATGGCATCATCCAACGCCTCACAGGTGCGCGCCTCGACGCCACGACTGCCGAATGCTGCCGGGATGGTCACATTCGCGCCATAGTTTTGGGGGATGGTCCCGATGACCCGCTCCCCTCGGGGTGCACGGCCATACAAGCGGGCCATCGCGAGGCTGACACCCGAGTCATCTGTGAACTTGAGGCGCTGGGGGTCAAGCGCGGCGATCTCTTCCGTATAGGCCGCTCGCGCTTGCTGGACCCGCTCGGTGTCGCGCTCATCGGCGTGGAGCGACTTTTTTTGCGGGGTGGCCCCAGGTGTTTGACCATGCGTGCCATGGTCAGCACACTGACGCGCAAGCCCTGCTGGGCATGCAGTTGCGTACACAGCTCTGCCAGCGTCGCGTCCGGCTGCTCGTGGACAAGACGGTGCGCATGGGCCAGCGCCGCCTCATTGCAGATGGCCCGGGCCGCCCGCGTGGGGAATGGGTAGCGATGTCCCCAGTCCTCCGGCGCCGCTGAAGGAGCTTCTCTACAAAGGACTAATTCATCCCAAAGTTTGAAGGCTGCGGCTTAAGTGGACAGCCATGGGATTGCAGCATTGAAGGCCTTTCCTATTGCCACGTATCGCAGCTTACCTCCAGTAGGGCGGCAATTGACTTTGCTCGGCACCCCAGCTACCATGAACCGGTCATAAGCGGACAGAGGAGGTGCTTTCGTGCCGACACAGACGCAAATTCGCCCTGAAGAGGACATCGGAACGGACCTTGGTCAGCCATGGATGGTGATCCTCTTCAATGATGATTGTCACGCCTTCGACGAGGTTATCGCCCAGGTACAAAAGGCGACCGCATGCAGCCCTGGTGAGGCCTTTCAAATTACCTATGCGGCGCATAGCAATGGGCAGGCGGTGGCCTATGTCGGCGACCGGCCACAGTGTGAACAGGTCGCCAAGGTCCTGCGTGAGATCGACTTGCGCGTCGAGCTTGAAGAAGCCTAGACGCGGGATGACGAGATTCACATGGGCCTTTCTCCCCCATAAATTCGAGGTCTTCGATGTGAGTGGCGAGATTGAGTGTGCCCACGCGCGACGGAGTGTGGAGCTGTGCGGATGTGGGGTGCTCCCGGCCGTCGCTGATCTCTGAGGATGCATGCCGTCTGTGCCTTTTCCCGTTACGCATTGTATGCTAGATTAGATCTGCATGAACGGTATTGTGTCCATGTTATGATTGGCTGCGCAAGAGGCGCGTTTGCCAAAAAACCGCGATGGCGACGACGCCGTTGTGCGCATGGCGCCGACCGGTGCGGCCAGCATCACATGCCAGTCGTGCCACTCCGTGAAGAGGAGATGTTCATGGCGTTTCCAGGGTACGCGACCCCTGAAGGCACAGCCCGCTATGCGGCGCGTCTGCAGGGAACTGTCGCACAAGAGCATTTCCGCGAATTTCAGGGGCTGAAGATCTCCTCCATTGGCCTTGGAACCTATCTCGGTGAGCATGATGTGAGCACGGATGCCCAGTATCGCGACGCCATCATACGAGCTGTCGAGCTGGGCTGCAATCTTATCGATACCGCTGTCAACTATCGCTTTCAACAAAGCGAGCGCACGATTGGGCAGGCGTTAGCCACGCTCTTCGAGCAAGGACGCGTACAACGCGATGAACTGGTCCTTGCCACCAAGGGGGGCTTCATCCCGTTTGACGGGAGTCCGCCTCGGTCGCAGCAAGAATTTTTTGGCTACGTCGAGAAGACGTTTATTCAACCGGGAATCATCAAGCCAGCGGACATCGTCGCTGGGTGTCATTGTATGACGCCAGCGTATCTCCAACATCAACTGGACACGAGCCTCCACAATCTTGGCCTGGAGTGCGTGGATATCTATTACGTGCATAACCCCGAAACCCAGCTCGAAGAAGTCCCACGCGCGGAGTTCGTGCAGCGCATGCGTACCGCCTTTCAGGCGTTGGAGGCGAACATCGCTGCCGGCAAGGCGCGTTGGTCTGGCACGGCGACCTGGGAGGGGTATCGTCGACCACCGGACGCCACCGATTATCTGGCATTGAGAGAACTCGTCGCGGCCGCGCAGGACGTTGGGGGTGAGGGACACCATTTTCGGGCAATTCAGCTGCCTCACAATCTGGCGATGCCTGAGGCTTTGACCCAACAAAACCAACAGGTCGATGGGCAGACGCTGTCGCCGCTCGAAGCCGCGCCGATGTTTGGGATCTATGTGATGTGCAGCGCTTCGATCCTGCAAAGCCGTCTGACCCGCGGGTTGCCCGATGTCCTGGCGCAGGTTTTTCAACTTGACACCGATGCCCAGCGCGCCATCCAATTCGTCCGCTCCTCTCCTGGGGTCGGCTCGGCCCTGATCGGCATGAAGCAAGTCAGGCACGTGGAGGAAAATCTCGCCCTCGCCAAAGTGCCGCCAGCCTCGCTGCAGCAGTTCATGCAGTTGTTCGAACGGTCATCATAGCTGAGGAGGACTCGAGATGGCTCAAGTCAGCACGGTGGATCTGGTCAAGGAGGATCAGGAACATCTCTTCCATCCGTTGCATCACCCCGCCGATCACCAGTCCCCCAAGGTCTGGGTGAAAGGCGAGGGGATCTACCTATGGGATGCCGAGGGGCGGCAATATATCGATGGCTTGGCCTGCTTGTGGAACGTCAATGTTGGCCACGGTCGTAGAGAGTTGGCTGAAGTGGCTGCGACGCAGATGGCCGAGCTGGCGTATTGCTCGTCCTATGCTGGTGCGACCAATATCCCAGCCACGAAGTTGGCCTCGAAACTGGCGTCGTTGGCTTACCCCAGCCTCAACACCGTCTATTTCACCAGCGGTGGAGCGGAATCCAACGAGAGCGCCTTCAAGACCGCGCGCTTTTATTGGAAGGCCAATGGCAAACCGGACAAGGTCAAGGTCATCGCGCGTCAGCATGGCTACCATGGGGTGACGCTGGCGGCTATGAGCGCCACGGGGATGGCTCCATACTGGAAGATGTTCGAGCCACGGGTGCCGAATTTCGTGCATGTGCAGGCGCCGTACCCCTATCGGTTTGAAGGTGTCAAGCCGGGTGAGACCATCGGTCAGGCGGCAGCCCGTCAATTAGAGGAAAAAATCCTTGAGGAAGGCCAGGACACCGTGGCCGCCTTCATCGCTGAGCCGGTGCAGGGCGCTGGCGGTGTACTCGTGCCCCCCGACGACTATTTCCCCCACATCCGCCGCGTCTGCGACAAATATGAGGTCTTATTCATCGCCGACGAGGTGATCACCGGCTTTGGCCGCACCGGAAGCTGGTTCGCCCTCGACCGTTGGGGCGTTGAGCCGGATATTATGTCGTTCGCCAAAGGGGTCACGAGTGGTTACCTGCCGTTAGGCGGCATCATGATCTCGGATGCCATTCGCCAGGCCGTGCTGTCGGCCAAGTACGAGGATCGCTGGATGCACGCCTATACCTATTCCGGCCATCCAACCTGCTGTGCCGTCGGTTTGAAGAACATCGAGATCATGGAGAAGGAGGGTCTGCTCAAACACGCTGGGGAGATGGGGGCGCGTCTCTTAAGGGGGCTCAAGACGCTCGAAGAGTTTGCCGCCGTGGGCGATGTGCGTGGGCTGGGCCTGATGGCGGCCGTCGAGCTCGTCGGCGACCGCTCCACCAAAGCGCCGACGGATCCGACCCTGAAGATCGGCCCGCGCGTGCAGGACGAGTGCATCAAACGTGGGCTTTATACGCGCATTCGCGGTGACATTATTATGCTGTGTCCGGCGCTGGTGATTCGGGACGAAGAAGTAGATCGGATAGTCGACACCCTGCGAGACGCCTTGCAGGCTGTCGTGCCAGAGCGGGCGTAACCCGAGGGGGTGAGATCGTAGAGGCGGGCTGCGGCGTGGGCTGCTAAAGCAGATCGAGCTGCCGCGGCTCGTCTGTTCCTGTCGTCAGGCACTCTCGTACTTCACCTGCTCATCACCAACCCGTCGCTTCTCCTCCCTCCTGCCCGTAGTTATCATGGCGTGATGGTGCGCTGATGTGGCATGGGGTACCATATATGCGCCTGATCATGAAGACGGCGCGAGGGGGACGCCCTCGGCACAGACGCCACACACACCGTAGAACTCCAGGGTATGCGAGGTGATGCGCGAGTGCGTACGGCGGATAATAGCCTGTTCGGTAGTGGCGAGGGGACAGGCATCGATATCTTCCACCCTGCCGCAAAGGTTGCAGACGAAGTGATGATGATGGCTGCCAAAGGAATCCGCCAGCTCGTAGCGGGCAAATCCTTCATGAAATTGCAGGCGACGAACGATGCCTAAGTCGCAGAAAAGCTGGACCGTGCGGTAGACCGACACCCGGTTGATCGAACGGTCGCCGAGGCGACTGTGGATCTCTTCGATGCTGAGTGGTGTCTGTCCGGCTAACAACACCTGCGCCACCGCCCGTCGCGGCTTGGTCAAGCGATAGCCAGCCTCCTTGAGCAGGGTGTATATGCGCTCCGCCGGAACGGTTACAGTCATAGCTTCCCCCTCACGTTGCAGGTGTGAAGTGTGCTCAGTATGGCAAAATTATGCCGTCGATGCAAGTCTCTTCCGATGCTTACAGGACTTGGTGGGAGCGATTAGCGAGGTGAACTTCGGATAGATCTATACAACCGAGAAGACCTCCGTTTACACGGTACCCGTCTGGCTATGGAAGGGAGTATGTCGCCATCGACCCCGAATCAGGCCGTGAATGCCTTGGTGTTCGTGCGCAATGAGTCCAGCCGCCCCCAGAAGGTGCGTGAGCTGGCGATGCTGACCGCGGCTCGCGCCAAAGATTGTCCCTATATCTGGAACGCCCATGTCGGACTGGGCCGACAGGCAGGCCTGAGCGATGCCCTGGTTGACGCATTGCGGGACCGCGAGCCGCTGCCGCCGATGCCGGTTGAGGAAGCCGTGGTCATCAAGCTGGGCATGGAGTTTTTCCAGACCAACCGGGTCAACCAAGATACCTTTAACGTCGCCCTGGAGCAGTTCGGGCCGCAAGGGTTGGCGGAACTGACCACCTTGATGGGATAGTCGCAATTTGACCAAAGGGAATGTTCCCCTGAATCGTCAATGGCTGCTCTGGAATCCAGCTCACCCGGATGTCGAGGGCCTCGATCGCTAGGCGTTTCTCTGCCTGATCGAAGGTTTGTAACTGCTGGCGCACCCGTGCACAGTCTGCTATCAGGGCGTCGACCTGCTGCACGGCGGCGCCGATCGCCTCTAACTGTCGCTGGCACGCGGCCTGTTCAGCCTGCAGGCTCTGGCGGCGAGCTTCGATCTCCGCGCGATACCCCTTCAGCTCCGTCAGGTTGATCACCTCCAGCCGCATAGGCGTCGGCCCAGCGTTGGGCCTCCCGATCGCACTGCGCCAGCGCGGCCTCGATCAGCGCCACCTGTCGCTCGATGTCCGCGCACTGCTCGTCGGCGTGCGCTTCCTATCTGGCGACTTCTGCAGCGATCAGTTCCGGGTGTTCCAGCACCCGCATGACTGTGCCCCAGACCTCGGGCTCGACCACATCGGCCCGCAAGCTGCCAGGACATCTCAGGGTGGGGTCCGTCAACTGGTGCTGCGAATTGCACAGGTAATAGCGGATATTGCGCTGTCGACAGAGGCTCGACATCCCCCGCCCACAGCGCAGCCGTCCACCGAACAATAGATACTCATGCTTCCGGTTGCGAGAGGCCAAGCGCTGATGATTGCGCAGGGCCTGCTGTGCGGCCTCAAACGTGTCGGCGTCAATGATGGGAGGCACGGGGAGCCGGACCCATTCATGTTCCGGCCGTCGCCGACGCGTGGTTTTCGTGACGTTCTGCTGCTTGCCCCAGATCGCTTCGCCCTTATAGGCCGTATTGCGTAACATCTGCCGCACGGTTTGTTGCCCCCAGACGCCCGGAGGGAGCACCTTACAGGTGCGACGGTTGCGAGAGCGCTCGGATGGCGTGGGGAGGGGTTCCGCAGTGAGCTGCGTGGCAATGCCTCGTGTGGCCATGCCATTGATGCACATGGTAAAGATGCGGCGCACGATCGCGGCCTCTTCGTCGTCCACGTCCCACCGACCTTTACGGGGCTCGCCCACATAGCGATAGCCGAAGGGCACGCCGCTGCCCCACGCATATCCAGCCTGGATGCGCCCCACCTTCCCACGTCTGGTGCGTTCCAATAGTTTCGCCCGCTCATATGCGGCCAAGGCACCACGCATCTGAAAGAACATCCAGCCCTCTGGGCCTGGCTCTAACGGATACGAGACGATCAGGAGCTTCACCTCGCAGCGTTCCAATTCTTCAGCCAGCAAGAGTTGATGCCCGAGGCTGCGGGAGAGGCGGTCGGGGTCATACACAATTGCGGCCATACTCGCTCAGGTATTTACCAGGTCTCGGAGCTTCCGCAGATTGGGCCGATCCATTGTGGTCCCGGAGATGCCTTCATCAATCAGCCCATATTCTTCCGGGACTGTATAGCCTTCACGCGTCGCCTGTTTATGATAGGCGTCGATCTGGGTGGGGATAGAGAAGCCCTTGCCCTGGTCTTCAGTCGACACACGAGCGTAAATGGCGGCATACTTGACGTCACCCGTGAGGTGCATCACCGGTGAGAACGACGATTTCATCAGCGCTTCCTTTCTTAGGACTGCTCTTCTTATGACTGCTCTGCATCTCGATGGCCACTCAAGGGACTATTTGCCCTGGACCCGCGTGCCATTCGTGCGTCCTGGCGCCTCCGGCGACATCGGCCGCAGATCAAACACCCCATAGGGCGTGACCCTGCCATCTTCATCCGCACACGCCACTAGACGTGTGCGATCCTGTCCCTTCCTGGCATGAATGACATAGCCGTAGGGTAACAGCTGAGCATTGAGCCGCGCCAACGGCAACTCAGTAATCCCCTTGTCCCACAGCGCCACGGCCTGTCCCTCCGGCAGCAACGCCTTCATCTGGTCGATGAGCTTGCCCGCATCCCAGGGCACCGCAAGCCGCTCCTCGGTCTTCACTTTCAGGCTACAGCGCCGGCAGGTGAGATAACGCATCCGCACGACGTCATCCTGGCCCGGCCGCGTCGTGGTCGTTTTCCAGCGATGGGAACAGCCCCACTGCACCAATGTCGGTGAGTGTAAGACTCGCATACCCTCACCCCCTTTCAGTAGATATCACTATATATGGTATTATAGCACATACATGGCACGTATCAAGCTGGAATCATTTGAGGGAATCGGAGTGGATGCACATACCTTGATCGTTGGCGTGATGACGCGGAGCACCGGAGGGCCAGTGGAGCGAGCACGAGGGGCACGCCACATCAGATGCCCAAGGGAGAGCCACATCCCGCGGCAGCACCCGATGCCCCAAGAGCCTGGGGCACCCGTGGGCGGGGATGCACTACCACTCCCAGGCGACCCCGTGTGCGCGGCACCGCTTAGCTGTGCGGTACTGACCCTTTTGCCAGCGTGCCCAGTCGCAGCATCAGGGCCGCCGCCATGCGTACGGGGCCGGTCAACTCTCCGGATGTGTTGGGATGGCAAAGCCCGTGTGTCGTGGGACCCCAGGAGAGGCCTCTACAAGCCGCTCGGTGTCCCTCGCCGTGCGTCATCTCTGGGAATCGTCGGGGATGATGCCGAGGGTGCACGCTTGCTGGCGGTGGTGCCGCTGCCCACACCGGATGAGAGGACGGCTCATAGAGCGTCCGACCCAGCGATGACTCTAGAAGGAGGCCATATGGCCGCCATCAACATCGAGCCGGGCAACAGGTCGGGTGGGACCAGGGCGCGCATATGTCCTCCAGCTGGCCTACACGGAACCGGCGGCGGCCTTGGCGAGGATTGCCGTCATTGCGGTGATCGCCTTGCCCCATCAACCGGTCACCTCCGTGGTGCAAAACAGCGGACAGGCCCCGCCGACGGTGGGATATCGTCGCGTCTGCCTGTAGAGCTGGTCGTCGCCCGCGTGGTCGAGCAACCGGCCAGAGGTGCTGGCTAGGGGAATCTAGCATAGCCTTCGGGCGAAAGGGGTTTTTCTAGGCCCTGATATCCGACAGTAACTGTCTGGTCGTAGTTCCTGTTGACCAGCGCCCAGGAGCTACCCCCTCTTGAGCTCTGAGGTTACTCAATCTTTCCCCGATAGCGGGGTTTTGCAACGCGGTTCTCGAATGTGTCCATGATCGCCTGGCTTCGCTCTTCCTCTTTTTCCGGTAGCTCAAAGAACTCAATCGTCGGGGGACTGTTCCTCCGGAGACGCATGGCCTCTCGAATGAGAAACCGACCATACTGATCTTCCGGTGGAAAGCTGTAACCGACAATGACGAGGGTATCGGCATCGCGAATAGCCTCGACCACCGTCCTCCACTGCCCCATGATCGTTTGGTACACGTCAATCCAGGACCGGCCGTTGTCGCCGTAGGAAGCCTGTACCTCCTTAATCAGTTCACTCTTGATGGGAACCGCCCCTAGGACCAGAGGCTCTCGGCGGCTTTTGATATCGTCCGTCACATCTTCAGGGCTTAATGAATCCACCAGCAGGCCGCCACTCGCCGACGTAGATCGGACGCGACAGGTAGAGAAATCCATCGTCCACGATGTGGAACCATGGGGCTTCGCCAGAAGGATCGCTCCATGCCTCCTGAGAGGACCCACGGGTTGGATATAACGGTCAAAACGGCGTGCGAGACGCTCGATAACTGTGTCGTAATTAAAGGAGATGATACCATCACCCCGAGCTAACTCGTGTTGTAGGAAGTTGCCGAGCGTATAGCTGCCATCTCTTGGGAGCGAGTCCGCCGCTTGATCGCAGCGCTTTTCGTACACCTGTAAGAGAGCTCTCTTCAACTGAGGACTTTCTCCGGACCATTTTTGACCTCCTGGAACAGCGTTTCGGAGCTTCGCATAGTAGTCCATGTAGGTCCAGACCGGCTCAAGAGGCCAGTTCGTAAGGGGAAGGTTCAGGTGGTTGACGATCTTGACAAGCTCTGAATATTTCTTGGTCCAGCCAGGATCAATCTCGAAAAGCACCGATCCGAACTGTACGGCAACCGGTACACGTATACCACGGGACTGCAACGTGCCGGCCGACGCGCCAGCGCCCAGGAAATACGCTTTCATTAGGGGCTCCTTGTGCGTGAGGTCGAGCAGTTCCAGTAAGGATTTGGTGAAGCCATCGCTGAACCGCGAGTCAAGCTACTCCAACCACGTCAGGTCTGCTCGACCTCGAAGGCCTCGGCCGCCACCGTGCCGATGTCCTCGTCGGCCGCCATGCCGTCCAGGTACGGTCCGACCTCGTCGGGATGCTGCTGGCTGAGGTGATAGAGCAACATCGACCCCTCGGGCCGCTTCGCCACCGGCAGCCAGGCCGGCAAGATCGCCCCACAATAGCGACACCGATAGCGCTTACGTGGGGGCATCGATCCTTATCTCCACGCTTTCACCTATGGCCCGGTGGGTTAGAACGATGCCTCCACCTCAAGAAGGGTGGGCGGCCATAAACTCTCGAACCATCCGCTCCAGCAACCCAAAGTAGCGCGCACAGCTATCAACAACCTCGACCTTACCGCTGCCTAACCTAAACGTGGAGGTAGGGTATTTGACGTGAGAAGGTTCAGTTCCGATAGGCCCAAACCAGGAAACCTTGAAGTAGTCATGAGGACGGGTCAAGTACTCTATAAAGGGGATGGGTTCCCACTCTATACTCATATCTGCTCCCGGTTGATGATGTTCCTTGTTTCGCTGCTCCTTCAGCTCGTAAAGCAGTTTCCGCTCCTCGTCGCTGCAATTCTCTTTCTGCTTCTGCCATGCCTTAATCCAGGGGCCAGCCTTCGGCTGTCCCTCGTTCATCAGGGCAAGTCTGACACCTAGTGCCGCCGACAGAAAAGCACTCAGGAAAAACTCGAACGTCTCTGGGTCGGGCATGGTGCCAGTCCGCAGGTGCTCTAAGAAGAATCGGGCCTCTCGAAGCTTTTGCTGGGTATGGTCGAGTGTTGTCATGTCATCCTCATGTCGCGTGGCGCAGTGCACGGTAGTCGCCAGGACTGGGCTGGCGAGGATCAGCAGCAACGCCAGGATGGTCAGGGTTCTCATGGTGTCTCCACGCCTCAGCGCCGCTAGCGGCCCCCGCGCACGGGCCACACAGGGGCCATGGCCTCCCAGGGGGCGGGGTTGATCCTGCCGTCGTACAGGCGGACGGTATAGGCGTGGCGCGGGTTGCTCAGGTCCGAGGTCGACGACCAGCACTCGATCAACATGCCCACGAAGGCGTCGCCTTCCATCCAGTGGTCCGTCCCCGCCGCGTTGGAGAGGACGGGACAACAGAAGCCAAAATCCAGCAGACTATACAACTCCCTGACATTCGGTAAGCGCCAATCGCCAGCCACACTGCCATCCGACAGGCCACATGCGCCATGCGCCAGCTGATGGGCGTTGGACACGGCTGTCGGCCAGTCCACGAGGCTGATGGTGACGCAATTGGTCTGCTGCAGCCAGATCAGCCCGGTCAGGTGGTCCCTCACCGTGCCATCGCCCTGGTCGATGAAGCGCGGGGTGGGGAGCGGCACGCCCGCCTGGAGATGTCCATCGTCCCCTGTCACGAACGGCGTGGTTTGTCTGGTCTGTGGGACGGGCCCCCGGGGGGGGACGGCTTTTTCGCGCCGGCCACCGGCATGACTCCGCTACCCACCCATACGGCCATCAGCACAACGATCAGCACTGCTCCCAGCGTCGGTATGGGCTTCGACATCACTCAACTCCTTTCTGCACCATTCATGAGCTCCAGCGGTTTCAATTTCCCCTGGGCGTGGCTCGACACCAACTGCATGAACGCTTCAGCGGTCCTCCTCGACCACCTCGAACGCCTCCGCCGCGACCGTGCCGATGTCCTCCGTCCGCATGCGCTAAGGTCCACCACGGACCGGCCACACCATGTAGCCGTCGCTCTGCTTGGCGATGAAGGTGGTGTAGCTCCCGTCCGTATAGACGACGAACGCGAAGTGGGAGTCTACGAACGTCGTCGACGACCAGTAGCCGGCCAACCGCACACCCGAGAAGGCATCACCTTCCATCCATGGCCCTGTGCCGTCGGCATTGGAGAGGCTCGGAGACGAGAATCCAAAATCCATGAGACTCTCCAACTCCTTGACGTTCGGTAATCGCCAATCGCCTGCCACACTCTTATCCGTGAGACCACAGGTGCCGTGAGCTAAGGTCCTGGCACCCGCCAAGGCTGTCGCCCAGTCTGCTCCTCCTTCGGCTGGGCTGATGGCGCTGCAAGTCGCCTGCTTGAGCCAGGGCAACCCGGTCAACTTATCTGTGACCGTGCCATTGTGGTTGTCCTGAAAGCGTGGGGTGGGCCATAGCACCCCCCCTGCAGCTCCCCGTCTTGCCCCGTGCCATCGCAAAGGACGCTATTACCTGACGCGTCAAAGCACTGCGTCTGCCCGGTCTGCGGCACACGCGCCCGTTGGGCGAAGGCCGGCGTCACCCAGCCACCCGCGCACGCAGCCATCAGCTCCACCATCGATACCGCTCCTAACGTCCGCATCGTCTGCTGCATCGCGTGGCTCCTTTCGACACGAGTTCCAGTAAGCATCATGTCTCCACCACGGCGTCGAGGATCGACGGGCGGTGAGGGCTTGCTAACAGCTCCTCCACGTGTGTGCGTCAATACGTTCATACGCCAGTGCGGCAGTGCGTCATTCCGCCACCTAGTCGAGGTAGGCATCCAAGGCCTCGACCAAGATGTCCTGGTGGGCCTTCCGCGGCACAAACCGGGCCGCACGGACGACCAGCCGCCGGTACCGTTCCTGATCGGGTCGCACCGTCAGGGCGATGGTGTCCTTCGTCCCGTGAGGCACACTGGCCGCCGGCGTGCTCGTCGGGGTCGGGGCCATCGCTGGTGCCGCCTCGCCTTTGCGGGCGATCAAGTCTGCAGCGAGGGAAGTTGCTTTGCGTGCCGCCATGTCAGGCCCTCGGGGTTGATTTACGTAACTGCATTATGACGTACTGCGATAACGACGCCACCTCTTCGGCCGAGCGCCACTGCGGGTTGAGCACACCCACGGTGCGGCCGTCGACCATGCTGGCGGCAAAGTCGATGCGCTGATGGAGCGTCACCGGGGCGACCTTGCCATGCTGGGCCAGGGCGCGGACGGCTTCCAGGGCAATCGTGGTGCGCGGGGTGGCGCCATTGACCACAAAGCAGAAGGAGATGCTGGCCGCCTCGGCCATCTCGACGATGACGCCGACGGCCCGCAGGTCGTGAGGACGCGGCCGAGCAGGGATAAGGACGAGGTCAGCTACGGCGATCGCCGCGCGGATAGTATCGGTGAGTGCCGGCGGGGTATCGATAACGACGAGCTCGACCAGGCGGCGCTGCAAAGTGCGTAGGTGTTCGGGCAGACAGGTGATCTCCACCGAGGCAAAGACGGGGGTCGGAGCGTCTCGGGTATTCCACCAGGCGGCGAGACTGCCCTGGGGGTCAGCATCGACGACGGCCACCGGACCCGCACCGGTGCGCTCCGCTTTGACGGCGAGGTGAGCGGCGAGGGTAGTTTTGCCCGCCCCGCCCTTCTGTGACGCAACGGTGACAATGTGCATCGGCGTCAGTCCGTGGTGACGTGCTCACGTAAATAGGCATAATAAGCATTCGTGGGTCTTACGGATATAGCTTTACCTGCCAATACCAGCGCAAACGAGTTCAGAACGTTCAGGTTCTGAGCCCAGAGCAACCGCTTTGAGCCTCTAGCCTGATACTCATGAAGGGTCTCTCAACACAAGGTGTTCTAGGGTTTCCTTAAAGAGTGGTGAGGATAGAGAAAATGTTCTCCCTTCTGGCTCGCGTATCTCAAACTTCATCCACATGCGGGCGGACTTGCTGGCGTCGAGAACATTGCACTCTCTACCAGCATGGAGGGCCGCTCGCCAGCTTTCGCCGGTGGCTTGATCGATGAGTTCCGTCGCCCAGACCTGCGTACACGCCATCACGTCCTGACTCGAAGTGGTTCGGAGCGTGATCTCCGTGGTAACCAGTTCTCCGCTTTTCTGAAACCGCGTAATACTCGCCACGACGCCACGAATCGTGGTTTGGACTGGCGAAGTCCCCACGTCTTTTCTGCGAGTCTCTACCGTTGACTTGGGTATAGATGGTGGGGGTTGTGTGTGTGGTACCTCTGTGGTGGGCCTTAACGGCTGCTCTTCAGCAGGTGGCGTAGACGGCTGGGACACCGGAGTTTTTCGGGTTCCGGGGGCACTCTGCCATATCTGCGGAATAACGTGGAGTCCAATCCCTGCCATGAGTAACACACCGCCCGTGACCGCCGCCCATCGCTGTCGCTCAGGAGGCACCTTAATGTGGCCTACGAGTTGACCTACCATGGAGAGGAGCAGAAACATGATGCCTGCGATCACCAGGAAGGTCGGGATTGGTGTCTCCTTCAGCGCGGCAAGAACACTCTCCATCACACGTCTCCTGTCCGCTGTTCGCCCATTACAACGTCGCTGATCGGCGCTCCGTTAGCACTTGGCTGCCACAGGGCGATGAAGGTGGCCTCGTCGGCGGGGGTCATGGCGTCTGCCCTGCTGGACGGACCAGAAATTTCAGGTCATACCCCTTACCGGTCGGCCAATCCTCACGGGTGAGTTCGAGCATCGCCGCCTTGACTGTGCCCCGCCAGGGTTTGCCAGCCATGATGGCCTGCTCCGCCGTCTTGGGCAGCGGCGTGTTGAGGGCCTGCTGGGTGAGTGCCTTCGCCGCGCGCAAGAGGGCTTGATGGGCCTGCTTGGCCTCGTGGCGTTGGTTCACGTCAAGGTTGAGGAGCATCTTGTGGATTTGCTCGGCGTCGCCGTCCACATAGTAGGCGAGGTTATTCTTGAGGCCGAGGCCAAGGGGATCGGCGACGGTGCCCAGCTCTGTCATCGGGCTCAAGCAGTGGAAGAGCGGCTCACCGTCATCGCGCCAGTAGCGGTCTGTGCCCAGGCCGACGCTGCGCAGGTAGGCGCAGGCCGGCGGCGCCGGGCGAAAGAAGCGCCTGTTGATCAGCTTACCCTGTCGATTCTCCATCTGCTCCACCGTCTCGCCCGCAGCATTCTCGTACGCATAGACATTTCCGGCAGGTGCGCTCCTAATGAGCGTCCGACTCGGTGGTGAGGTGACCTTGCCCGTTTCGCCGGCCAGGGCGGGACTCACCAGGAACAGCCCCATAGTCAGAATCAGCAGGGTACTAGGAAACCGGGTCGCCTCGCGCACGACAGAGCATGTGTCACGCCACAGGCGGTAACCGGCAAGGATGATGAGCAGCCGAGCGATCAATGCTGTTACCTCCCAGGCGTTCAGGATATTGGCGAAGACGAGACCAATGATGGCAAGGGCCAGGATGACGAGCGTCCGGCGTAGAAAGCCATGGAGGATGTGCAGCAACCGCTCCTGCTCGCCAGGGATGGCTCTCCAGCGCGCGGCTAAACGTTCCAGCGGCGGCGGTCTTACCGGCCCATCCCCACCGCGTTCAAGCTCGTTGACGAGCTCCTCGGCTTTCTCCACGAAGTATTCGTCGCCGAGGCGCGCGAGCGTGGTCGGCGCATCCAGCCCTACCTTGCCGGAGAAGTTCAGCTGCCGTTGGATCATCTGTATGGCCTGTTCCCGTTCCCCCCGTAGCCGGTCCAGCCGCCACAGGTCGAGAAAGCCAATCAATGCGGCCAGCGCCGCGGCGCACTGGGCAATGGTGCTGAGGGCATAGTAGAGGGCGTTCGGGTCCATCGCGTCGGGGTCCTCCTCCTTATTCCCAACTGGTCGTCAGCGAGGCGACCCGGTTTCGCCCCTCGGCGGTGAGGTCCACGGACGCGCTCTCCCGCACGGTGCGGGTGTCTTGACGCCGCCGACACTCCCGCAGATTTGTCCCAGGCGGCGCGATCTCCCCTCGCCCGTACCGGCCCTTTCCTCTCAGCGGCCCTTTTTCTTCTTGGCTGGTGACGTGGGTTCTGGTGTGGCCTCGTCTTGTTTCTGTGCACGACACTCAATCAAGGCCATGCTGGTCCACACATACTCGGTCATACCCTCGAACCGTATCAGGGCATAAAGAATCGGCAGCGCATCATAGCGCCATTCTTCGCCCTTCACATGGATGGGCGTCCCAGGTTTAATCAGCATTAAGCGCTTGTTCTCAATAAGTTTGGTGAGCGCCGCCTGGTCATTGGCCTTCTGCAGCTCCCAAAATAACTCCATGTCGCTCTTCGTCCCCGCAACCCATGTGTGCTCTGACGTATGGCAGGGATATTCCCGTGCGTGCGCCATCGTAGCACACAGCAGCACCCCCATAAGCATCCCCATCAGGATGATCTGGCGTTTCAGGCCATCTCCTCCTCGTCGGCATCTCGGGTGTAGTCAGCCCTCACCAGTCTCTCCTCTGCGGGTTACCTGCCGTCACGCAGTTGGCGCAACAGTTCATCCGCTAAGGGCTGATGGCCCGCGTGCCGTCGTCGCCGAGGGTGTGCAGGCGACCTCGCGTCTTCTCTTCGTAAATGGTACAGCGCAATGAACCGCCCAAGGCTGGCGCAGCGAGCCCGATCGCATAACCCCACTCACTTCGATGGGCGTGCGGGGCGTGCACCCACGCCTGGGGGCTGCTTTGGTACCTGTCCCGATGTGGTTGTTTGATTTACCAACAACTGCTTGACGACCTGCAGCGCCATCGAGAGCGCCTTTAAATCGTATCCCCACATCCGCGGTTCTAATTCCTGAACACAGCACTTCTTCAGCGTGGCGAGGTCAGTCAGTGCCTTTATCGCTGCGGTATTTAGCTCGGCCTGGTCCTGGACCTTCTTCTGTGTCGCCTTTGCCATGATATCTCTCCTCTTCCGCATCAGCGTTCATCCGTCATGGCGCCCCGGCCAGGATGCCACGCTGCAGGCGGGACAGGCGCCTCACGGTCATCTCAGGCCGTCCTCCTCCGGGAGCCCCAGGCGCCGGCGGGCCTCGCGTGTGATCTCCGCCTGGCGTGCCCGGTACTGCCGATGCCACTCGCGTTCCTCGTCTGCCATGTGTTCCTCGCGAATCTGCCGCTCCATGTCCCATAGTTGGCGCTGCAGCTCCCACTGGCGCTGGAGGACCTGCGCCTGGTGCCGGTGCCGGCGGTCGCGGACCATACCCCAGACACACACCCCCAGGAGGAGCGCCACACCGGCGAAGCCGCAGAGGGCCACAGCGACGATGAGGGTCTGGGGGTCCATGCTCATACCTCCTCCGGCCAGAAGTCCTCACCTAGCACTCTCACGATCGACCACGGGCACGCCTCCGGGAAGGTGGCCAGGGGCAATCCGGTCTCCTGTGCGGCATCACGGCGGGCACGGGGAGAGGACCACGTGCACATCTCAGGGAGCTCGCGGGCCAGACTCGGGAGCTCCCTCAGGCCCTCCGGCACCAGCACGCGGCCGTTGGCGATGATGCCGCGCCAGCTCTCACGACGTCGCACCAGGCGGTACCCTTGCTCTCCCCGGACCGCTCTACCATGATGGCCAGGCTCTGCGTCATGACCTCGGGCCTCCATCACTGCCTGGGCCTCCATGCCTGGATGTCTGGGCGCGGCGTTCGGCCGCCCGCGTGTGCCAGCTCGGGGGAAACGCGTCAGGCGTGGCGTGCGCGATGAGCTGACGGATAATGGCCGCTCGCGAGGCGCCAAACTGTTCGACCAGCGGCTGAAGCTTGGTCTGTGAAGGGTCATCCAGGCGCAGCATGAAGCGAGTGCCGTAGCGGCGAGAATCATGGGACCGTGCCTCCGCTCGTGCTTCCTGCCAGCTCGCGGGGCTTGTGGTCTGGGGGTGAGGTCACCCCACACCCTTTCAATCGCGATCGCGGTCCTGAATGTCGACGACCACGGGACAATGGTCAGACAACCGCTCAGCGGTGGCCGGCATGGGGCCGGTGCAGTTTGCACACCCAGCCACGGCACAGTACCCGGTCACGCGGGCGGTGGCGGCGACCTCCTGCATGCCAGTGCTGGCCACGATGTGATCGAGTGCGCCAGCGTTGCCCTCGAAATACTCGGTGCACGCTGGGGTCATGGGTAGACGGCGAAATCCCGGCGCCAGCTCTTGATCAAAGACGGCGAATTCCTCCTGGGTACGTTTCGGGGCATCCATAATCTCGTCTGACCGCAAACGGCCCCCTGTCTTGGCATGACTCCAGATGAACCCGTGGATCACTGAGCGGCGGCACACCGCCACGCGGGCCTGGTGGTGGCATGGACAAAGGGTGACGCGACAGACTCTGCTGGTTACGTCAAATACGCGTGGGCAAGCAGCCTTGCATCAGACATTTACAGGGCAAAGAGACCGTGGCCATGCCTCTGGTGACATACACGTCCATGCTGTTAACGATGGCCTGCCACCCCTTCACCGCCAGCGTCTGTGTGAGTCCGGTGTGTACGGTTATTTCAAACTCCTGAAGCCACGACGGATGATATCGGCCATGAGATGACGACGGGTCTCCAAAAAGTCGGGGTAGCTCAGGTCATACCAGCCTTCGGGCAAGGCGTGAAGCGCATGCATCTGCCTCCAGACATCCGTCGAGAAACGCGGTTTGATGGCAGCCACGTATTCCGCGGGGTGTTTGTCTCGGATATCGACATTCTCCGGCCATTCGAGCAACGCATAATTGGCCATCTGATTGACCAGCCGACGGTCGTCGATGCCTTGCCGAGCAAGCCAAGCCCTCGGGAACAGGTGATGCCGCTCAAGCGGCTTGCGCTGCGCCTTGACCGACGGATCGATCAACTCACTGATCTTCTTGTGCGAGAAGAGGACCGGCGCTCCCAGGCGGTTCTGTGCCGCGACATAGGCAAACAATTCGGGGTTCCGGGCCGAGGAGCTTTCGAGTGCGGCAGGCAAGGTGATGGCCCAGAAGTCATGGGTCAGCTCTGCCGCGATCACATCATTGAGCTGCTTCAAAAAGCCTTCGGCATCTTGGACGCCGCGCAAGCGGGCAAGATCGCCATCCATGATGGTTTCTGGGGAACTCGTATAGCGACCCGTCAGGCTGCACGCGAAGAACCAGCGCCCAATGGCCTTCTGCAGCGCGTGCTCAGGCACGGCGAAGCGTACGCGGCCGATGAGGTAGAACGCATACGCAAAAAGCAACGCGTTGTTGGACGAGATCATCTCTCCACTGCGAAATCCAGCGCCGACTAACGCGCTCAGGAACTGATGCCAATCGCGGAGGTTGAGCACATGGGCCTGTGCCTCTTGCAGGACCGCAAACTGCTTCTCCCGCTGGACGGCCGAAAACTCACCGGTCTCAAGGTCTTTGCCACGGAGCACCAGATAGACGCTCTGTAAGCGGCCACGCCCGAACCCAAGCGCAATGGACACGCGGAGCAACTGGTCCGCGTCCGGTCGAATGAAGTGATTGAAGGGCGAGGGCGGGGACCCTGATGCGGGAATCTGACGTGCAGCGCGACAAAACCGCTCTAATGCGGCTCTGCCTTCATCCCAGAAGACCGACAGGAGGGTAAGGATGAAATCCGCTTGGTTGAGCTTGACCCCTTCACTGTTGATGCGGACAAAGATGTCTGCCACCTGCTCTTCATCGACGGACGGGGCAATCTCCAAGGCGGTGAAGGGGTATTTTTGCAGGTCGATGAGACGATCGAGGCTGTGGGCAATCAGCTCTTCATCGTCGTCGCTGAGTGCGGCCCTGGCGGCCAACCGGTCGATGAAGTCGTTGACAAGCTTGCGGCTGGATTTCCCGGACGTCCACACGTCGGAAATGTTGGGTATCCACTCCGGATCGCGGCGAATAGGGGCATCAGCCACCTCAAAAGTCCCATCGCGTGGCCGGAAGGCAATCTCGATCTGCCGCTCTCGATAGTCATCGTCCAGAACCTTGCGTCCCCGAAACACGGCATACAGCGAGGTCAGGCGTTGCTGGCCATCGACGATCAGGCGGGACGGCGCCTGCCGCTGTTTGCGGTCCGTACCGATGGGGCGAGGTCCTTTGACGTCAGCATTCTCCCAGAACAACAGGTATCCGACGGGAAACCCGCGATACATCGAATCGAACAGGTCTCGGACTTTCGCGTTCGACCAGACGAAGGGGCGTTGGATGTCCGGCAGGCCAATATCGCCGATATCGAGATAGTGAAGCAGCCCGGCGAGGTCATAATCGACGCGCTTGAAACACGTCTTCAGCTCGCTCATACCCCCTCCCCGACACACCAGGCCAACACAGACCCTGGTGATCAACTCAAAAACATGCGGAACAGTGGTCGTGCATCGAACGTGTAAAGGTCATTCAGATCGAATCCATGTCTCTGGTGACACTCACTCCCATGGCGTTGGAGATTGATCGCCGCGACTTACCCAACAGAATCATGACATCCTATACATAAGCGCGGAATGACGCCGGCTCTCGGTTATGATCTTTAAGCCTGCGGTATTCGGGAGCATGTGAGGTTGACGACGTGTACAGGTCGAGCCTCCGCGCCGCGAACTTCGAGATTAGTTTTTTATCTGGTGTCGGTTTACCCCACGCTCTCGACTTAGCTGCATGTTGCGATCTAGAGAGCCTGCCTGGAATTCCTTTTTAGCCTGATCATAGACTTTGTCCGGTATTGTCGGACTTTCCTCTGAGAGTTCAGAAAGTCTTGTGAATATTCCTTCAAGCTCGGAGAGTGCGGTCGAACGCATATCATCCTCTGCGTCAGTATACTTCAGCTCAAAATGCTCAAGTTGACGGCGAATGGAGGCGTATCTGGTGCCAGCCACTTTGTGCTGTTCCGCGAGCTTTGAATACCCAAAGAACGTCTGGAGGGATGATAACAGCGCCGCCAGTAACGCTAGTATACCGGCTGCGATGCGCCAGCCCATTTCGGGACTTTCATTGATTGTTGCGAAGATCGATGTGCCAACGATGGTACTGGCGACTGTTACTGGAACCCCCAAATATTGGTTCCACTTTGTGGCTTCTGAGGCGGCAAGGTGGTGACTACGGGCAGAGATCGCATAGGTAGTTTGGCATTCGCGTGCGCGAGCTAAGATATTGTCCATGCTTAGCTCCTATAGTTTCAAGAGACTTGGCTATCCGGTGTCAGGTCATGTTCCCTTCCGCTTATCGCAGCTCAAAGAAGCCACTTTTCACCACGACCTCGGGATTGGCGACACGGAACAGCGCCTGGAACCCCTGGTCGGTGCAGGCGAAGTCGACCGGATGGCGGGTGGTCATCAGACCGACGCCTCTGCATCTGCGATTATCGGCTCAGGCTCCACGAGGAAGGCCTCTAGATCGCACTCGCCAATCCGCCACTGCCGCCCGGCTTTGACCCCTTTCAACGTGCCCAACCGCAGCCAGTCCAACACGGCCTTTTCGCTCACCAGCAACCGCTCGGCCGCCTGCTTCGGGGTCAGTAACGGCTCAAACATCTTAGGCGACCTCCTCGGCATATAGGGCGTTGCGGAGCAGATACCGCACCGTTCTGGCATACCACTGCCCGCCCCGTGTTGTCGACACCTGCTGGCGGGCCAGTTCCCCCGCGATCCAGTGCAAACTCTTCCCGGCGCGCTGCCATGCCTGGACCTGGCCAATGACCGCCTGCTCTGCGGGATTCGGCCGCAAGACCTCACCCTCGCAGTCGAAGCCGTAGGGGGTTCGGGCATACGCCTGGGGGCGAGCGTTCTTGTGCTGCATACCGGCTGCGGTGCGCTCGCCGATCAGGCGCGTTTCCGTCTCCGCGAAGCCGGCCAACACGGTGAGAAACATCCGGCCCACCGCGGTCACCGTTGCAATAGACTACCCACCGTGATCGACCACATGCAGGGTGATCCCAGCCTTATCAATTGCCTGCACCGTCGACGGACCATCAATCGTCGAGCCAAACACGCGGTCGAACATCACCACTACCACATGCTGCGCCTCGTGTCACGCCAGCGCCCGCAGCAGTGCCGCCCCGCCTGGTCGGGTGGCCAGTGGTCGAGCGCGGGAGACTCCGTCGTCGGGGAAGCTTTCGATCAGCGACAACCCTGCTCCATCACTTTACGCCCGTACACGCGCCTCCTACGCGACCAGGTAGACGCCTTCATTGACCTGCTCCTCTGTCGAGACGCGGCCATCGCTGATTGCCTCCATCGGCCCTTCCTGCTCACGATCAGACTGCTGATCCTTGTCGACGCTTATCATCGCATACTGTTGTGCCTAAGAATATCTGACGGTTGCATCCAGCGCTGTATAAGACGAACCCGTTTTATTCACCTGATGCCAGTCATCGGCTCCGCATCCAGGGCCATCGCTGTACTTACACGCGTGTGACAGCGGGGTCCCACGGTAACAGGCGAGATACCCAAATCGAACGCCGTGAGAAACGCCCGATTCCCTTAGCCATTACTCGGCGCGTACACCGTAGAGGAAAGTGGAAAAACTCTTCGCTTGAAAAACTTTGCGGGTCACGATATCCTACTAACACATTTCGATTGTGCTGCCCCCGCCTTTAATCCCGGTGTGGGCAACGTTCCGCATGTAAGGCCGAGATCATGCGAGGAAACTCGTGGCAGTGTGGGCACTTTAGTGGGATTCAACACTGGTGATGTGCCCGCTCAGGTCCGAGGCTCTTACATTTTCGCCTGCCGTCTCCGCCCTCCCAGCGGGCACTCCGAAAGGAGTGCTCTCGTGCTTTACCCCGAAGCTTTGACCCATGTAGCTTTCCAGCGCATCGCGCGCACTGAATTAGAGTTTTTGCGTGGCTTGGATCATGAACGTTGGCTGCTCTTCGATCTCAACGGAAACCTTCTCGACATGGTTGATGGCAGCCGGTATCAGGTGGGAATCTCCGCCGAGGTCATTCGGCAGCTGAAGCCTGCCGCCTCGTCCCACAATCATCTCTGGGAGGTGGCGCACTCGGAGGATGACGTTCTTACAGCGATTCATTCGGATTTTCTTGAAGCGCGCGTCATTGGGCCTGCCCATCGGTATCGGCTGGCGAGGCCAACGATGGGGTAGCCGGACCCTCATGTCGCCGAGGATTTCCTGCAGCGTGCATGGTTGGCGGAATGGACGTTGCTGGGCGACGGTGATCCCGCGGCCGGTCGCTTGCTGCGGCGCCGAGTATTCGAACACGCCAGCGGCTCTTATAGCGATCCTACCGATCCGCACGAAGTAGTGGCCTGGGCAACGTGCCATTGGGGGATGGTCAACGAATTTTCATTGGCCTTCGCGACTCATTTTGTCATCGAACCGCTGCCGTGACCCTCAAGCCCCCTCATACCTGCCTAGGGCATGCATGACGTCCTGCAGGCAATTGTGGGCAAGATGGAGGGGCGACCGCATGGAGGCGGAACCACCCCTCCCTCCCCCGACCCAAACCGGGCCACGACCGCTGGAACGACAGGTTGCCGCGCAGGCCAAACAGTATCGGCTCACGTGCCATACTCGGTACGCCAGTAATTCCCAAGTCCAACCATGGGTTTCGTCCACACGGACTCACTGCGACACGCGAAGCACCACGCCTCTAACAAGGCCAGAGCCCCAGACCGGAACGCACTAAACAGCCATCCACACCAGGGTGAAGTGCTGGGGCTTCAGACACCTTACGACCGTCATCAAGCACTTCCCATCAGTTCAAAGACCAGCCGTTCGGCCTCATGCCGCACCACGGTCCCCCTCCACGCCCGTGGAGCGCGGTCATCACGCCATTCACGGAATTCACGGGATTCTCTTATTTGTTGAATTTCCGGGATCACAACTGTGACAGAGCAGTCGTGTATGAAGATGTTGAGGAATAACAAATAGAGAAATCCCGTGAATCGCGTGAATCCCGTGAATCGAGAGCACGGGCGGTCGCCACTCCCCATCCGTCCCTGTAAGGCCTAACCTGCGCCACACCCACACCTGCTCCTATCCTCCCCAGAACCGTGATGCTTCTCCCTGTCGCGGTCATCCATGCCATCCGCCTGGCTAACGCCATGGACCGGCTGGATGTGCGATCATCCAGCCACGCGGTGAGGTGGCGCCACAGGGGTGCTGGCATCGAGTGCTCTCCTTCGGGGTGGGTGGACGAGCACCCTCTGCTCTCTCACCGCTCCTGCGTCACCCCTGACCATCTTGAACCTCTCGCTCCCAACCCTAGCCGTCGGGCAACACCCAGAGCCGCGCCTCGTGCGCTTCGCCCGGGCGCTCACCACCACGCCACGAGGCCGAAGCCGACGAGGACTTCCAGCGTCAACCAGACGCTCCACCAGTACAGCTGCCGCGTGAGGCGGTCAAACCTGGCATCCAGCCGCGCTTCTATCTCCACGAGCCGGGCCTCGATCCGGTCGAGTGCGGCGTCGACCCGACGGGTCTCCTCGTCGCTATCGAAGGGCGTCTCATACCGGTCACATGGGATCTCATCAGCGTCGTGCATCTACCCCTCCTCCGGCAAGCCCAGGCGTCGCCGGGCCTCGCGCCGAATCTCCAGCTGGCGCTCCTGGTACTGCCGGTGCCACGCGCGCTCCTGATCGGGCAACTGCTCCTCGCGAATCTGCCGCTCCATCTCGCGGAGCTGCTCCTGCAGCGCCCACTGGCGCCGGCGCACCTCCTCTTCGTGTGCCCAGCGCTGCCGATCACGGATGAACGTCCCTTCGCTGAACAACAGCACCACGCCTGCCCCACCCGCCACGGACAGAACCAGATAGCCCATGAGGAAGAGCTTGACCCCGAGGCCGAGCTGGATGGGTTCGGTGATGGGTTTCTGCAACTCCGGGAAGAGCGCTGGCATCCAAGAGCCGGCGAGCCCATGCATCAGCACGACTCCCACCGCCAGCACGGCGGCCGCCACCAATAAATTACCGGCTTCGACATCGATGCTGCTCCTCTTCACGTGCGCCGCCAGCGCCTCACGCGAGCCGACCGCAGACGGCCCCGTCCGTCGCCCGCAGGGCCGCGGCTTGCGCCTGCGTCCGCGCCTAACCATCATGCGCATCGTCGCGCCTCGCGTGTCCTCCGTCGCGGGCAACACATCCTCATGTGCCACCCGCCCCAGGTCGGCCAGCGGCACGCCGCCTCCAAAACGGTCACAGCCCCACGAACAGCCCCCCTAGGGCGATGCACGCCACCACCACCAGCCATGTGCTGGGCCGATGGACTACCCGCGCGTCCAGGCGATCGCAGCGGGCGGTGAGCTCGCCCGTACAGGCCTCCAGGGCGGCGGTCCTGCAAGCGACGCGGGTCTGTAGGCGGTCGAGAGCCTGGTCGAGGCGAGTGACATGGGCGCGCCACGGGTCATCGGTCATGAGGCGTGTTCCTCGTCCGGCAACCCCAGGCGCCACCGGGCCTCGTGCCGGACCTCCGCCCGTTCCTCGCGATATCGCCGCCGCCGTTCCCTCTCTTCCTCCGGCAGCCGTTCCTCGTGAATCTGCTCCTCCAGGTCCCACAGCTGGCGGCGGGCAACGTCCTCCTGCTGTGTCCGTCGTAGGTCACGGCGGTTCAGCCACCAGGACACGATCCACACCGGCAGCTAGCCGGCGATGAATCCTAGCACGGCGCCGAGGGGGGAGTTCAAGAACTCACGCATACCGTCCTCCTCCTGCGGCTCCCACGGGCGACACTGGTGCTCCCAGCGCTCCTCATGATCGCGGCGCCCCTCGTCCCAGTACCGCCAGTGGGCCTCTGTGTGACGTACCTCGTGGTACCTTTGCCACACCATGAAGCCTCAGAATGGCGCCATCCTCAGCCACGCCATACCGATCGCGCGTCGGGTCACACTCGCGCATCGATCGACCCTCGATTGGCTCCCCACGGTCTGTGCCCGGATGCCCGAGAATACCCACAGGAGACCTTCGACCACCCAAGCTCCGCGATGACGCCGAGCCCTGGTGTGTGGGCACCGGAGCAGACCAGGTCGAAGAGGCACATAGCGGACATGGGTGAGGGCGGGAGTGCTCGTGGATGGGGGGATCGGCGAGGCTCTCAGCCATGACGGCACCTGCCGTGATCGCCGGGCCGATGGGGTCCCCCCTGGCACGCGTTCCCCCTCTCTGCGCTGTCGGCGCGGGTCGCCCCTGCCGATGTCGGTGAGGGGCGACGACGGCTGGTCAACCGGGGGGCTCATCCTCGTCCGGCAACCCCAGGCGCCGCCGGGCCTCATGCCGGATCGCCGCCTGCCGCTCGCGGTATTGCCGCCACCACTCCCGTTCCTCGTCGGACATCGCCTCCTCGCGGATCGCCTGCTCAATCTCGCGGAGCTGCTCTCGCACCTCCCGCCGACGCCCGTCACGACGGAACAGCCACGGCATCAGTCCCCACACGACCCCCGCCGGCAGCATGCCGACGATGCATGCCAGCACGATAGCGAGGGGGGAGTTCAGGAACTCAATCATCGTCCTCGACCTCCCGCATCCCACAGGTCCGGCAGCGGTGTCACCCCTGACCGCTCTGGATCACGCGGTAGTGCGAGTCTCGAACCTGGGACTCGCGCATCCTGGCCTCCTGCATGGCCTCGTCGTGGCGGTGCAGCTGCCGGAAGAGGGTCAGCATCACGGCGCCAAAGCCCAGCACCAGGGGCAGCAACAGCCCCAGCGTGATGCCTGCGCCTTTGTAGAACTCCTGCCAGAAGAGGTCGGTGCATTCCATGAGAGAATCTCCTTCGGTGTCGACGCGAGTGGTGCTTCATCACCCGTGCCCTCCAGGGGCGAACGGAGCCATGTGGCCGGGGTGACGCCCTGGTCTCACATCACCTGAACCAGGACCGCGCCATCAACGCCAGTTCTCATCCTCCTGCCACGACCCTCCCGCCCGTCTGGCTGACGCGTCCGCTCCCAGCACTCCTGATCCTCGCGGTGCCAGCCGTCGGCACTCCGCTCCGTCCCCCACGTGTGCCAGATCATCAGGATCATGAAGGGCCGCATCGCGGTCGTCACCACCTCATACTCGCCACCTGGGGCGTGACCTGTCCGCAGGCGGTCACGGGACCATGGATCATATGTGTCCCGCTCCCAGTGCCTCGCGCCCGTCAGGAGCCCCGCATGCCCAATCGTCCTGACCTCGCGGGACGACGCGGGCACGCTCACGCCTGTGCTGCCAGACGATATGCCCCCGCAACAGTCGTACGAGGGCCAGGACTCCTGACCCGTGGCCCACGCGTTGGGAAGACGGGCGAGGGCAGGCACTGGACGGTCGCGGTGCCCAGCACGGACTTCGATCCCCATGTCATCGCCACCCCAAAGCCGTGCCTCAACGGCCACTCCGTCCCCCGCCCCGGCGTGGGGAGCCGCCCCGATCGCCACGCATCCCGGTTGGTTCTCCGCGCGCGATGGCGGCCTTGATGGCTCCATACGACTGGTTGGCGACCTCGATGGCTCGGGCGAGTTCGCCCTCCGTCCGCACCCGCAGCGAGCCCCACAGGTGTGCTGATAGCGGCCTGACACCTGGCCAGGCCTATCCCCGCGTGAACGCCTCCACACCTAGTCCATGGTGCTCTTGGAACATGACAAAGAGAAAGACCCGCTCTGGAGATGCGTAGGACATCCCTCCTTGCGCCCGCTGCCCGCGCGTGACCGTCATCCGGATCTCCGGAGAGAGGGCACGAATGGCCTGGTGTAGGCGCTGAAAGGGGTACCGTGTGGCGGCCGAGCGCCGGGCGAGATAGGTGTCGAGAGCCGTAGGCTCCGCAATGGCTGACGCCACGTCAACCTCGGGCTCCGTCAGGGATGTCTGCAGCGCTCCAGAGGCCTCAGTCCTTGTCCGGGGCTTGAGGGGCAGCACCTCGACCAGAAAGTCCACCCCATCATTGACGTAGCAGATGACCAGATCGATCGGCCCCGTAGCGGCGATGTGGCCCTTCACATCCTGGCTATGGACGGCGGACACGACCTGGAGTTTCTGCCACGCCTCACCCACCCGCCGCTGAACGCTCCCCGTCCCATCGGGCCAGTATTGGACGTCGCGCATCTGGAGATCAGGCAAGAGGGTCAGCAACATGTCCTTCACCCCCTCTGGAGTGACCGGGGCAAACAGCATGCCTCGGAAGTCGAGCACATCACCCACCAAGCTGGGACGATCGTCCATGCGGCACTTCCTCCTCGATCGGGACCTCTGGAGTCTGACCACCAAGACGGCACGCCTCGCCGTTGCGCGGCACCCCAGACAGCGGTCGTCACGGCTTCTCATGTCGCGGGGGGGGACGTGCCTACTCGCCGCCATGGGAGGGGTCTCCCATGGCACCCGTCGGCACGATACTCCCGGAGCCTGCTGCAGTGTCCAGGTTTGGACCGTCTTGTACCAAAACATTGCATACGGGTCAAGTTTATTGCTGTGAATCTCGCCTATACTCACTTCCTCTGCGCTTCCAAGCCCGCTACCTTGAGGCGCAGGAGGAGCGCGGCATGGGGACGATCAGCGAGCTAGTGGGGCGCAATATCCGGGGGGCCCGGACGGCCAAAGGGCTGACACAATGGCAGTTGGCGGAACGGAGTGGGCTGTCGGCCGATTTCATCGGCAAGGCGGAGCGGGGCACGACGAGCCCTTCCCTTGAAAGCCTCGACCAGATCGCCAAGGCCTTGGAGCTGCCGCTTCGTGAGCTCTTCCCAGGTGAGGGGGCTTCCGATGCCTCGCCGGGCCTGCTGATCGAACTGCTCCATCTCTGCCGGGGTCGCGCGCAGGAGGATATGGTGCTGCTCCTCGGGATTGCCCGACTGCTGTTTCGCCGGGGAAAGGATCACATCCCTCAGCCATAAGCTCCCCATAGGGGAGCGTACGTGGGTGGGATCGGTCTTCGGGATGGGGTGTGGTGGATTCTTTGTCGTGAGCGCCTGCTTGGGTCTTGCTGATCATCGTGGTAGGACGCGTGAGCCATGCGTCGTCCGGCCACGGCGAGACTCACCTGCAAGGTCAGGACCTCACGCAGCGGCGTGAACAGGATTAGGACATCTCGTCATCTCAACGCGGGAAATCGCCTGTCTATCATGTCCCGGCCGGTGCCCGCACGTTCGTCAGCAGACACTCACAAACCAGGCTCGGAAATCAAGCCATCGGCACACTGCCTTCAGTGCCGCTCGCCGAGCGGATCGACATCAATCTGAAGTATCCGAACAGCATGAACGCGGCGATGAACACCCGACGCTCGACCTCTTGATCCGCTTGGCGAAGGGATTACCGGTGGAGCTCGATGAACTGTTGACGTGTGAAGCGGAAGGCAGCCCTGATCAGCTGCGCCAGAAGCTGACCGGTTTGCTCGCGGAGATCCCCGCCGATGAGCGTCGACATATGGTCCGAGTCTTCGAAGCCCTGGTCCATTGAGCCGACCCGATTGCGCGGGACCGACGGCGTGGCGCGGTGCACACGCTGGAGATCATTGGCGCGGCATGACTGTTGGAGATCAGCTGAGCCGTGTCGCAGGAGGCTGAGGAGTTCTGTCGCACATTTGCTTTTGCGAGAGTTTTGGCGTCTGCGGGCCATGGAATTTCTGATACCCGATTTTCGGATGTTGCCCCGAATATCGAAATGTGCGACAGAACCCCCTTCACGCCGCCCTGACCGAAAACACCTGGTGGCGAGGACTGCCAGGTGGCAACCCCTCCCATGCGTCATGGGTTTTGACGACGGGCTCGCTGGTCGCCACTCATTTGATGAGGGCCCCCGTCGCAGCGCCGGCCGCGCCGCCAATGGCCGCGCCAATCGCGGGACTGCCGCCGACGATGGCCCCGACGGCGGCCCCGCCCGCCGCGCCAATCGCTCCACCACTCAGCGCCCGCTGTTGCCGGGGCGTCATGTTCGCACATCCCATCCCCCCACTGCCGAGCACCACCAGCAGTAGGCCTACACCGAGTCGTTTCATCGAAATCTCCTCGCTAATCCTTCTCATGGCCATGGCCATGCTGTTTGGCCTTCTTCTTCTGCCCGTGGCCAGCCCATGGCGGCGGACCTTGCTTCTTCAGATGTCCAGGAGGAATGTTGTCGTACTCCAGCGGCACGGCGAGGACGGGCGGGGGCACCCGGCCGATCTGAATCACGGCCCATGGTCCATTGTAGACCGGGGCAGTGAACCAGGCGCCGTTGGCCAAGGTGTAGTAGCGCCCTTGGTAGGAGAAATAGTTGACAGGCACGTCCGGGGCGTAATAGACCGAGGTGCCGGGCACGACCACGAGCTGAGGCGGGGTGCCGAGACCGATGTTAATCGTGACGTCCCCTGCGACGGCCGATGTGGCTGAGAACAGCACCGCTCCTGCGGCCGCGAGCATCAGGAGGCGCGTGAGCTTGCGTGGCATAGGCCGTTTCTCCTTCTGTATCAGGTTACCCCCTCGTTCGTTAGAGGCAATGTCCGTTCACGCGCACGCTCCCTCGGACTTCGAACGGCTGCCCATCGACACGTCCTGTCCCCCTGAGCTCAACGGTGCCTTGGTCCCGGCCGGTGTCGCACAGCACGCCGATGAGGTCACGTCGGCTGAACTTGACCATGAGCTCCGGGGTGCCATCCTCATCGCCGTCCCCGAGCTTCGGGGTCGGAGGCATGACGATCGGCAGGGCGCCTTCGAGGAGGAGGCTGGTGGGATCAATCCCGGCAGGATTGAAGGCGGGGGGCAGTTCGATGAACGTGGTGACCACCCGGCCTTTGCTCTTGAGGTTGAGGGTCTTGGGAGTGATGACGAGGCGGCCGCTGTCCTGCGCATCGGAGGGGGTCAGATCGCAGGCATCGCCGATCCCATCGCCATCGGCATCGGCTTGGTCGGGATTGGACCCCACCAGACAATTGTCGGCAGCATCCGGCGTCTCATCGCCATCGAGGTCTGGTAGGGTCTGGGCCAATCCGGGTGAGGCGATGGCGAGGATACCGGCAAGCAGGCCGGGGAACACCCAACGGCCGACGTGAGATACACGCCAAGATGGCATGTGTGTGACCTCCCTTGCTTCTGAGAGCCATGCTGAGGTGCGATGGACGCCACGGGACCCCGCACCTGATGAGTGCCTAGATGATGACACCTCAGATGTCTTCGACTGCGGACGGCAGTTTCTTAAATGCGTGCGCGCAGTTCTGTCGCACATTGGCTTGGTCGAGAGTGTTGGCGTCTGTCAGCCATGGAATTGCTGATACCTGATGTTCGGATGTTGCCCCTACAATCGAAAGGTGCGACAGCACCTCTGCGGCTGAGCCCAGGCCATACAGTCGGGGTCCTGCGCGCTCACCACATGTTCACACGAGCAGCAGAAACGTCAGGATGCCCAAGGTGACCAACGCCGCCGCCACCTCCCCATAAGTCATGACCACAGACGCTCGAAGCATCGCGCTCGTCCCTCCCAGGCCTGGGTGCCTGCGCCCCTTCATCGACGCTCGTCGGCACCAGCCTCACCTGCTCTCTACCTCACGAAGGTGTCGGACCGCAGGCCGGCGGGTGCATCGTCGACGGCTGATCCAGCATGGCCCGCGCCAGATCGCCACACCGCCGTACCTGACCGTCGTGCATGCGATGGGCCACCGTGGCTCGCGTCTCCTGATCGCGCGCGGCCACTTCACGCACCGCGTGGATCACGTTCAGCGGCCTTGAGATGGAGTGCTGGGACGCGAGCCGCCTGCTGTCCCCGATAGGCGGCTCGTGCAGGGTTGCGCATCGCCGCTGAGTGCTGCAGAACAGCAAGTGGCATGCCAGCGCGTGCCGAGAGGAGACAGGCGTCGCACACGACCACCATTGACCTGCCAGGCGAGTGGTGAAGGACTAGACGCCGCGGGGCATCAGCGGTCAACTGCGCACCCCTCACCTCTGGCACAGCGGCCTCCTGTCGATGTCTCAGGGATGAGAATTCAGGCCCTGGAGAGGTCTCACCGATGAGCCTGCACGTGTCCGCACCGTATCCCCACCCGCTCGGTTCTGAGTGGTCGCCTCAGGCGGGCTGGTGGCGAGTGCGCCATCAATACAGGCCCAGCCGATCCCATCGCGTGACATCCCGCGCAGAGCGGCGTGCGGTGTGACGGCCACCACGCTGCCACCCCTATGATCCCGCGCTCGTGAGAGGCCCATGCGTCTGCCGTGGCGCTCCAGCCTCATGGGGTGTGCCCCCATGCCGCACCGCTCCCGCCCACACCCGTCGATAGGCGCATGCCCGGAGGCCTCGAGGCGCACCACGCCACGACGCGATGGGGAACGCGCTGTTCCGCATCCTCTGCCGTCAATGGCGGGGCTCCTCAACTGGCCTGCATATCTTGCGGTCTAGGCACCGCGTCGCCACGCGATTGACCATGCGCGTATACTTAGGGGCTGTTAAAAAATAACCTGTACAATTGACCAAGGCAAGGTCGGCTTATCGTCGTCCATGCTTGACCGTATAGT
>Ga0137403_10001235_pt1 | contig 32250 bp, 26 predicted proteins | sample CZOMad2_1_16fung_FD_122057 | JGI IMG/M metagenome (GOLD analysis project Ga0137403, IMG submission 122057) | Vadose zone soil fungal communities from Angelo Coast Range Reserve, California, USA - CZOMad2_1_16fungal (Hybrid Assembly) | ecosystem: Environmental > Terrestrial > Soil > Vadose zone... | reverse complement strand
ATAGACGGAGGATCCCTTGCAGCCGGAAAATGTCTGCCCGTGCCACTTTACGCCTGAACACATTTTATGCACACTCATGGCGGTTCGCCGTGAGCAAAACGATACCGTGTTGTTGGCACAACTGCCACAGATCGCGATCCGACGTGTTATGCGGAATACCCAAGCGCTCAAAGGACTCGACCTCAAGATCGAGACCCTCCCACACCGCCTTCCATGCATCTGACGTCCACAGGCGAAGCAAGACAACCAAGTGGCCTTCGACGTTGTGGTCAGCCATGATACCCGCCATCGTGCGGCTCTTCCGGCTCTCCCACGTGAGACGATTTCATGACGGCCAAACGTGCCTGGGCGCGCTGGCGGCTCGCGGCGATTTTCGCTTCGACATCCGGTGCATACTGATAATGCTTCTGGCGAGCGCGGATGCGTTGGTAGGTCGCGGTGACTTCGTCGTGATGCTGGTCGATGTAGTCTAAAGCGGCCTGAATGTCACGTGAAGACAAGCGAAACAATGCCGCAATGCGGTCCCGGTGCCACCCTTGTCTAGCATAGTCCAAAACGTCATATACGGTGATGCGTGTCCCCTCGATTTCCGGGCCACGACCACGATTGATGATCTTTGCACCCATCGCGCACCCCGTAGGTTACCACGTTATGCGGCTTCATCATTATAATACGTCCTCAATCCACCCAGCCGTTTACGGTACGGGACAGGGCTTTTACGCGCGGTATCTGGGCCCTGTGGGGAGGGCATGAGCACTCCCTTGTCCTTGCCCTGATCAGGCCGTGCCTGATAATCATGCGTGTTGGCATGTTCGACCACCGGGCGGAGGGCGCGTTTTCCAAGGAGGATAAGATGGAAGGGAGGCGCCTCTTTGATCGGGTACACCCACCGCTCCCTGGAGGCATGCACATTGGGCGACCCCGGTAGCCATAGGACATGCGTCCCGCCGACGTCATTCATGAGGGGGTGAAACGCAAGGCAGCATGTCTCATCATAGGTATGGATCAGGCGCCGGTCCCATTTCAAGACACCCCAGGCAGCTATCATGATGTTGTGGGAGATCTGCATCATCCACCGCGCAGTAGACTGGAGGATCTCACTGGCTCCATGTACGTTATAGCTGGCGAGGCGGGTGACAAACAACACATAGTAGGTTACCAACACGCCCCAGGCCCAGACCTCCGTCGTGAAAAAGTCGGTGGCCATGAGCACGTCCATGTGGAAACGGATGAATTCCCGCCAAGTCGTGGTCTTCTGCCGCTCAGGGGCCGATGGGATGCTATGACGCTTGAGAATGTTCCCGACCGTCTGGTCACTGATCGTGTAACCTAGGTGTTGTAGATCTCCCACAATACGGTCATACCCCCATGAGCGATTCTCTCGAGCCATCCGCACCACCAAATCCTCGACTTCTTTATCAATGCGGGGACGTCCGACAGGCTGACGTGGCTTAGAGCTGTCACACGGCTCAACGACGAATGTGCGGTGCCAGGTGAGAATAGTGTCGGGCTTCGCAACCGTCGCGATCTCTTCCAGTACCTTCTTCCCCAGTTTGTGACCAATCTCGGCGAGTGTCTTGCGCTCGGAGTCGGTCAGTTGGACACGACCCGTGATCTGCTGGCGGAGGATACGGTTCTCCGCTGCCAGGTATGCATTGCGCAGCCGGAGTTCTTGGTCAAGAGACCCTGCGATAGACCCCAGTAGTTGCTTCCAGTTCATGTCTGTTTTCACCTCTGCCGCGACTTCCCATATTGACGATGAGTATGGGCCATAGTGTAGTGGAAATCAAGACGAGGCGTGAGTCGCGGCAGTGTTTGTAACTTCTGGTAGAGCAATGCGTTCGGATTTTTTGACTATACGACAGACTCTGAGGAGGCGCGGGACGATCGCCGGCAGGACAGACCGGAGGAACGCCAGCAGAAACGTGCCGTCAAGGCCTTGGAGCGTCTCGGCTCCCGCGTCACCCTGGAACGCATGGCCTAGCGGTCAGGTACTTCACCTCTTCTCCTCCACGCGCCACTCGCCTCCCCCTCGTGGCGCCACACGCGAGTGAGAGGGGAGTAGTCTGTCTCGTGGTGTGAGAGATTTCGTGGGAAGTGGCCATGAGCCCAGATATGGTGAGAGTGATTAACGGACCATTCGCCGCAGAGGCGCAGATTCCCTGGAAGGGCTCCAAATTCAATAAAGTCAGCGTTGGCAGCCACGAAACCGCATCTGCCGAAGTGCGCGTCCAGCAAGATTTCGCCCCCGTCCACTCCAGCTGGGCCGCGTACCCTGAGTGGTCATCCATACGCTCACTGATGAGGCGCAGAGACTCGCTCAGGTCGAGACCCTACCCCGCTTGTTGCAACCGCTCGAACTTCGGGCGAACCGTCAGTGCATCGGTTTGGATCAGAGGAATGGTTCAGGATGAAGGGAGGGATCAGCACGATCATGAACTTGCGTGATCGCATCGGGTATGACGCGGGTGGCACACGCCTTGAGGACGCGCTGGCATGGGCTGCGGCCAACGCCTTGCATTACGTTGACTTCAACGCCGACCGCGGGCCGAATCACCTGGACTCCTGGAGCGATGAACGCATACAGGCAGCGCGCCAGACCTGTATGCGCCACGACATCCACCTGGGCCTGCATACCGCTTCCGCCGTCAATGTGGCGGAACTCTCACCATACGTCAGCGACGCCGTGGATGCCTATCTGCGGGCTAACATCGATGTTGCCATGCGACTGGGGTGCGAGTGGCTCGTCGTGCACGGCGGCTACCATTTCAGCAGCGACATCGATGCGCGGAAGGCTGCCTCCTTGGAGCGCCTGAAGCGTACGGTGGCGTATGCGGAGCAGGCCAAGGCCCACTTACTCCCGGAAAACCTCAACTTCGAGCCCAATGACGCGGAGATCCACTACCTGGCACACAACGTCGACGAGTGCCGCTACTACTTCGAGGCCATCTCGTCGGCTCATTTCGGCTGGGCCTTCACCGTCAACCACGCCAACCTCGTTCCAGAGTGGATCAACGGCTTCATCGACGCCTTCGGCATTAGCCGCATCGGCGAGGTACGCCTCGCTGATAACCTGGGCGACAAGGAAGTGCACCTGAATCCGGGCGAGGGGAATATCGATTTTGCGTCGCTGTTTACACGGCTGGAATCCGCGGGCTATCAAGACCATTATATGATGGCCTTCGGCAATCAGGCGGACAAGCTGGCCGCACGCGACTTCTTCGAGCAGTGCAGCCGCACTGTGTAAAGCTAGGGTGAGGACCAGCGTGCGTATCGCGCTGGCAGGAGCCCGCGGACGACCATAATCTCTGGCGCTCCACGCGCAGGCACATTCGCGCTGGAGCGCCTCATGACGGCGGCGTGTCGCACTCGACGCTGGTTATGTCTTGGCTATGGACTCCCCCGGAGGCGGTGCGCGATCGACATACAGCGTCAAACGCTCGACAGAGATCACTTCCACGCGTGTGCCAGCATCAATCGGTTCGCCGCTCAGCGACACCGCATTCCACAGTTCCCCCTGGTAGTCCACTTTCCCCACCGGTGCCAGGGGCTTGACGACGGTGGCCTCGCGATAGAGCATGCCCTCAGCCCCGGACCACGTGCGGCTGTCATATTGGTAGTGCAAAGGGCCATGAAACCGCTCGTAGCAAATGATATAGCCCGCCAGGACAGCGCCGCTGGCGAGACCAAATGTGCCGACCATCACCGCCCACCAGACGCCTGACAGGGCCGAGAGCAGCACGCCTCCCACGAGTACCACGCCGATTGGGATGGCCAGATAAGGATTATACCCCACAGCACTCACGAGCACTTCGACGATACTGAGGTAGTGCACGAAGATTTTGTTGCGCTCGAAGTGCCGGTCACGCCGGGCGATGCGACGAGAAAGGTGCCGCCAATGCCAAACCGCGTAGAAACTCCCGGCTATCACCCCGAAGACGATGGCCGTCCAGTGCGCCCACAGCTGCACACGCACCAGCCAGAGCACGATGGTGCACACGACGGCCCAAACCATCACCTTACGTAACACCCGCACCTGCTTCACACCTGGCATCGCGGCGCTCCCGACCACCACAGCGAGGCCCTATCTGCAGGCTATCTCGGAGGATCGACAGATGGCAGCCTCACCGGCGGCAACGCACCACGACCCTACGCGATGAGTCCCTGCTTTTGTAAATCATTGGCGACGGCCTGCGCCACACCGCGCACCAGAGCCTGGGCGTCGCGAGGATTGAACGTCTCGCTAAGACCTGCCCAGATGAGTTTGTCGTCCATCAGTGAATACACCTTGGTCTCGGCCTGCACGATCGTATCGGTCCGCAAGTAGCCCGGATCGTAGACCATCGGCCAAGCATGGCCGTAGTAACCCCAGAACCGGGGATACGACGTGGTGTAAGCTCCAGGCACCTGAGTGACCCGTTTCTCAGACTTGATGAGACGCATGGTGACGACTCCATCGAAACCTGCAGCCGTCACCTTGGCCTTGGCTTGTTCGAGATCTCGGGAATCCTCCTCGGTGAGCACGGTGTAAGACGCGACCGCCTCAACGCCCGGCATCTGACGTACCATTTCGTCCTCGGCAATACGGCGTAGCGTGGCATCAGCAGAGATGGCCATCGCCAGAACCTTCTTGAACTCGATACGCCCTACGCCGGGATCCCTCCAGGATTCCCTGATAGTGGTTGAGGCACAGGCGACGAGCCCCACGACAAGCATAAGTAGCACCACACCCTTAGTGAGCTGAGACATAGCGATCCCTCCGTGGAACATCTGCCCTTTGCCCTAGGGGTCGGCAGTGACCCGCTCGTACGGGGGCCTGATGTTCTTGTGCTGACGAGCAACCGGTGAAAAATCTCTCTAAGCTGCTGTAAAAAATGCCTCTAGCCAACATTCATGATCCTGTCCAGTCTTCGCAAGTCAGAGCCTGGCGTCTCCAACCCTCTTGCACGTGTGTTTGCGGGTGCAGTAGTATACGCCCCGTTTTTGCACGCTACGGCCCGTAAGATGGGGAGTGCTGGAGTCACGATATCAAGGCCCTGGCCGGACCTGTGCCGTGAGGATATCCGACAGCTATGCAACAACGTTACATGACCACCGTGCTCATGCCTCTTCTGGGTATCCTGACTCTCGCCGCTGTGCTTCTCTTCCCTGGTCTGGGGGCCTCCCCAATCGAGCGCGCGGAGATCTACTTCCTCGACGGTGCTCGCAGTATGGTAGAGCGCCAGGACTACCTGATCCCATACTACCGCGGCCAGCCGTTTTTCGATAAGCCGGTGCTGACCTACTGGCTGATGGCGGCCTCCTTCCAGACCTTCGGGTTCACACTCGCGGCCTCCCGCCTCGTATCAGTTCTGGTTGCGCTCCTCGCCCTGACCTCCACGGTCTGGCTTGGGGTCCAGCTCTTCGACCGCCGTACGGCGCTATATGGCGGCATCCTCCTCGCCACCACCCTGGGCTTCGTCAGTTTCGGGCGCCTGGCCATGTCCGACATGCTGTTGACGCTTTGGTCGACGCTGGCCATGGCGCTCGCGGTGGCGGCATTCCGCGATGGCAATGCTTCTGGCTGGTACATCCCCGTCTTGGGGGCTGTCCTGGGACTGGGGTTCCAGACCAAGGGCCCGGTGGCGCTGCTCCTGCCTGGTCTGGGCATCCTCGCCTTGCTCTGGCAGCGACGTCGACAACGGTGGCCCATCACGCTGAGGCGGATCCTCCTGGCGCTGGCACTCTTCGCCGTCGTCGGGCTCGGCTGGTTCGCTCTCATCTATCGACGGTTGGGTGCGGAACCTCTCGCTCACTTCTTTCTGCGGGAAAATCTGGAGCGTTTCGCGGCTGCCACCTACGATGTCGGTCGCCGCGCGTGGTGGTATTATCCCCCCGCCTATCTGGCCTTTGGATTGCCCTGGTCCCCGTTCCTGGTCGTGGCCAGCTGGCACGTTGTGCGGGGTGACCCGGAAGACCGGTACAGTTGTCTGCTCTTGGGGTGGATGGGGCTGATGGTCGTCCTACTCAGCCTCTCCCGTGGCAAGATCGACTATTACCTGCTGCCACTGCTGCCCCCGGTGTCCCTGGTGATCGGCCGCTACTTCGGTGTTGTGCCTTGGGGGCGACTTGACCGCATCTGGGGGTGTGTCGTCATGCTGCTGGTGGGTTTGGTGGTGGTTGTGACGCCGGCCGCCATCTGGCAACTGCCCAGCGACTGGCTGCCCCCACCTGCGCTCGTCCTGGCACTTGCCCTCCCCCTGCTGGGCGGCGGTCTGGCCTGCCTGATGACGGCCCTGTCCATCACACCCCAGCGCACCCTGGCCGTCATGGGCACCGCTGCCGTCCTACTCTTCTTCAGCGTCAACGCAGTGTTCTTGCCCGCCTTTCGAGGGGCGCAGCCACAGCAGGCGGTGGCCGAGGATGTTCGGCGTATGCGGCAGCATCAACCCGAAGCTGGGCTCATCTTCTGCGAAGACCACGCACGTCTTCAGCGTGACCTGCTCTTTCACGCTCGTGTGGTGGCCCAACAACGCTGTGACCTCAAGGCTGCGGCCGCCTCACCGCAGCCCCAGCTCCTGCTCCTGCAATCGGAGGAACGCGCCGCGCTGGTAGCCCTGCGCGAGTTAGGGGAATATCGCTATCTCCCAGCCTCGGCTCTGACACTACGTGGTTTTCTGGCTGGCCTGCGACCCTCGACGGTGATCCTGATGGCGAACGAGACCATCGTGGCACTTGGGATGGAAGTGGACCGACACCGCAGGCCAACTCCCCCATGAGACTTGGGCGAGTATCACGCCTATCTGTGGCGGGAAGTCCAGTTCCCAGACTATCGCCAACAGGACACCGCGGCGCGGGTAGATTAGCGATCGTAATAATTTCTACCGGTCTTGCAACTCTCCACCGCGAGCCTGGACATCTCGAACAGGGGTTGCGGCAGGTGCTCGATATCGTACCATTCCCAGGCGCCTGACGCCTCTGGCTCCAACACCGCTGGCGTACCGCTTTGCCAATCCGCCAGCAGACCGACATGCACGTAGTGCCGAGGCGCGTATGTCTGCACATTCGCCACAAATTGGAAGCGAACATTGCCAATCGTGATGCCGCATTCTTCCAACGTCTCGCGCTGCGCGCACTGTTCAAACGATTCCAGATACTCAAGGTGTCCGCCAGGGAAGGCATACTCGCCTGCACCATGGGAACCTTTTCTTTGGCCAAGCAGCACCGAGCCATCCTTGATAATCATCACTCCGACGCCGACTTGTGGTTGGTTATGCGCCATACACTCTCCTAACGATCCCTGCGGGGAACGTCTTTACGTTCGCCTTCAGATCCGGCGACCCTCTAGTAGGGAGGTGTGAAGCGGTCAAGAGTGCTGAATGCGCGGCGGCAGCCGGTTGTCTGCCAGCCTCCAGACGCCTAGCGGCCAGACTGCGCCAGGAGCCGTTCCGCGTCCCGCCGCGGCGGGTCCTCCGGCGTCAACGGCATCTGCAGATAGCGCCGCAACAGCATCTGTGCCTCCTTGAGGTTGCGCTGCCGCTGGATGTACATTTCCGCGCGCGTGAACAGAAGCTTCGGCGATTCCGGCGCGACCTCGGCTGCCGTTGCCAGTGCCTGCTCGCTCTGTTGCACCTTGCCCCGTCGCGCGAGAAACTTCGCTAAGTCTATCAGCCGATCGATCTGCCGTGGCGCCATCTCCGCTGCCTGTTGTAGGTGTGCCTCGGCACCCGAGAAATCCTGCCTTTTCTCCGCAATCCGTGCCTGCACAGAGTGCCCCGCGGCCGCGTCCAACGACGCAATCCGCGATGCTAGATTCGCGGCTTTCTCCAGGCCCCCGCCCAGAAACCCCGGAGCCTCCAAATAGAATGTTGCCAGATCGCTCATCGCCTCCAGGTGCTTTCCGTTCAGGGCCACGGCTTGCTCCAGCGCCTCCCGACACCGTCTCGCATAGCCAGGGGCGGTCAAGAAGCTCGATGCCTCCGCCCGCCGACCCAGGCTGCGCCCCAGCCAGAGGAAGATCTCGGCGCTTCCCGGTTGCAGCTCTGATGCCTTCTCCAACTGCTCCGATGCTTCCTGGTATTTCCCGAGCTGATAGTATATCTGCCCCGCCAGCAGCAGCACCATGGCATCCTGCGAGCCCTCTGCACCCAGCGCCCGTAACGCCGCCTCATACGCTGTACGCTGATATAACTGCCGGGCGTTGTCAATGTTACCAGCCCACAGCGATGTAGCCAGGGCTGCAAAGAACCCAAAGAACGGGAGCATCACGCCCACCAGTAGGCTTGTTCGCTGTTTTCCTGAAGACAAGCAAGCGGTCATAGCAGATTTCAGGTCGATTGTTATCAGTTGACATCGTCGCCAGAATGGCCTGGGCACCATGCCACAAGCGACCATGCGTCGTATCCATACGAAAGGGAGCAAAAACGATGACGTGCTCCTGCACTATGGGACCTGCGGTCGCCGTCACCTTGAACAACATTGAACAAGAATTGAACGCCTCTGGACGACTTCGCCACAGCCATTGAAGACCTAGGCATGTTCTTGAATAGGGATTCGACGGATATTCCTCGCATAGAGTATCCTAGGTTTCCACATGAGGACAACTCAGAAATACCACCAGGGCACGTCGCAGGCCAGGAGATGACGATGTCCCCGTCCCCACCTCGCCCTCCCGACCAATTGGGCCTTTGTCGTGCAGTGTCGCGCTGAACCCAGGGAGACGTGGCCGCACTGGCAAGGTCGCATCGAGCCTGCGGTTTCCGGGCAGGCGGTGCACTTCGACGCGCTGGAGGAACTGCTGGCGTTCGTGATCCGCGTGCTGACCGAGGTGGAAGGACCACAAGCTGAAGAGAATACCTGAATGCCACATGGTCTGGGGTATCTAGGGCGTTGACGCCTACCGTCTCGGTATGCTAATCCTGACCGAGGCACTCGGCGTTTTCAAGCACAAGCAACCGCATAGGAGGGAGGTGCACGAACGAGCCAGGACACGATGGAGCAGAAGCCCTGCGATGTCACACTGGAAGCCGTCTCGCCACCGGCATTGCCCATGGCCTCTGACTTAGCTCACGCAAGTGAGTATGAAAATGTAGTTCACGGACGGCACCGTAACGAAGGAATCGAACTTGACCACACCGAATAATCAACAGCTCATAGTGAGGGGAGACTGATCTGTGGCAGACTTTGTAGAAGTGGCGAAGCTGGACCAGCTTACACCAGGTCAAGGTATGACGGTAACGGTACACGGCTGGATTGTGGCCCTCTTCAACGTGGATGGGACCGTGTTCGCGATGGACGATGCCTGTCTTCACGCCGGGGTTTCGTTGGGGACAGGAGAACTGCGAGGCAAGATTGTCCGGTGTCGTGCCCACGGCTGGCGGTACGATGTCACCACGGGCAACACGATGGATGTTCCGGATTGCAGGGTCACGTGCTACCCGGTGCAGGTCGTTGACGGGGCAATCCTAGTAGCAATCGGCTGGCCATGAGATTCGTGATCGTTCACCCATATGGGGTGGTTGATGTACGAACGTGCCACGGCCCCCTCAATGACTGGCCTATACCACCGTCATGCAAGCAACAAGGGACCTTCCATGGATTCTTCTTAATAGGCCGTGGGCCGCCCTATAGCCTATCATCGCGCTAGCGTTTCGGGGTCAAATCAGCCGTCAGCCGTTGGCCGTCACGGGCTACCGCGTCAGCCCGCAACAGACGTCGACCATTCTCGGCATACAGCGTAAATGTGGCACGTCCGCCGCGTGGCCCTTCTAAGAACAACTGACCTTGGCTGAGCCGCAATGTCCCACTACCCTGGAAGACGCCGATCTCGCGAAAACTTGCGAACTCGTAGGAGCCGTCTTCGCCGATTCTCATCATCACCCAATCGCCCTCGGCCCGAGGACTGGCCAAGCCAAGCAGCAACCCTTCCCACACCCCAGCCACGGTCTTGAAGTCAGCGATGCCGACGGCCGTTGACGGCAGAGGTCCGGTCGCCGGTCTCGAGGTCGTCGTGTGTTGTCCCGTGCAGGCGCTCAGAATAGGGGCGAGCAGGACCAGTATGAGGAGCCAAGTCGTTCGCTTCTGTCCTCTCATGGTGTCTTCCCTCTACGTATGCTCTCCATCTCCCAGCCGACCACGACCAACAGGAGCAGCTGCCAGGTAATATCTCTCAGCAGACGGCACACGGCTCTGACCACCCCCAGGCCTAATAGTCGCGGCGCCAGAGAAAATCGACGGCCGAGGCCCCGTTATCGCTGGTGCTCCCCTTTAACTTGAAGCGCGGGGTGATGCTGTATTCAACGCCGACGCGATTACCCCCACCTTTGCCCATACCGAACTCATAGGACATAAAGATATCCTGGGTCACATACTGCCCGACACTCACACTGCCGCCCCCGAAGCTCTCGCCCGCGCCGATGGTGAGCGTGTCGAGGCCAAGCGCCCCGCCGAGGGCCTCTTGAAGTTGCCCGGCAATCATGCTTCCGGCGGCCCCGGTTAATTGACTGGAGACACTCTGCTGCTCAGAGCTGGTCAGACGATCCGTGGTCTTGCCTACGATCAATAACGACAAGATATCAGACTGTGGCAGCTCGGGCGTGCTGCTGAAGGTGATCTCTGGCTTCCGGGCCTTCCCTTCGACGTGAATGGCCACCAGGTAGTTCGAGACCGTGTGGTTGACCGTGATATCGAGCAGGGGATTGATGTCGGGGGATCCGGTAAATGTTACCTGGCCCTGTTGCATGACAAACCGCTTGCCGTAGATACTGGCGAAACCGCGCACGATGGTAATCCCGCCACTGAGCACGAAAGGCTGTTCCATCTCCTTGGTGATCTGGAGGTCGCCGCTCATCTCCATCGCCGTGCCAGGGCCATGGATCCAAGCGTTGCCGGGCATATCCACGCGGATATCGGCCCGTAAGAAGGGCAAGGGCACATCAACCTGCAGTGGCACGGCTGCACCCTCATCGCCAACTGCCACCGCCTGGGGCCCTGGGCCGTACACGCCCTTAACAGTGAGTTCCCATGGCTGGACGTCTTTGGTGCCCGACATGGGAAGCTTATTAGTCACCACCCGGAGGCGCGCCACCGTCACCGTGCCGGTAGCCGTCATTGCCTTCAGGGAGCCGCGTACAGCGAGGTCCATATTGGTCATGGCTTGGATGCCAGGCGTGTTCATGGCGGTGAACTCATGTGCCCGCACGGTCACGTCGATCTGTTGCAGCGTTGATCCCGCAAGCAGGACCCAACCCATCACCTCCAGTGGGCCGCTTTGTGACCCCACCCGTAACTGTTGGATGTCGATGCGATCCCCAGTCATCACGATCCGCATCTGGATATCCCGATAACGCTCTCCGGTAGCCGCTAGTTGCAACGCACCATTATTCAATACGAGGGAACCATTCAGTCGTGGCTGTTGCAGGGTACCGGCCGCCTGTAAGTCGAGGTTTAGCGTACCCTCGCTGTGTGTCAGGCCGGGAACCAGGCCTTGCAGCATCTCCAGGGGGAGGTCTGGGGCGCGAATCTGCATGGCCAGAACCCCGTTGGCTGACAGCCCAACACTGCCTTGCACTTGCAGCAGCTCACGCTCTTGGGCGCGCCAGCGCAGGTCTGTCCGTGCGGTCTGATTGGCCAGTTCCAGCGTAGCACGCATCTCACCCAGTGCGCGGCCCTGATAGGTCAGGGAGGTCAGCTGCAGCGAGCCTTTCCCCTGAGGCTGTTGGAGCGTACCGCCGAGGGACAACTCCAGCGACAGTTGACCGTCTGCCACGGTGGCATCGGGCTTCACCGCTCGGACGCTGGGACCGATCTGGAGCTGTTGCACCCGCATGTCCATTCCCAGTGCGCCGGCCTGCGCCAATTTCCCCGTAACACTGAGGCGCTGGGTGCCACTCCGGAGATTGAACCGCTGAATGTCGAGGTCGCCTTGTGGATTGCGGACGACCTCGACAGGACCATCGTTCTCCCATGCCAGGTCCTGGTGTTGGAGGCGCAGGCGATCGAGCGTCACACGCTGTCCACCATTGAGCGCGATCCTCCCCGCGAGCGTTGTCCGTTGGTAGGGGCCTTTCGTCACCGTGGTCGTGATCCGCCCCTGTGGTGGGGCATAGTTGGCCTCCAACCGCAGGGATGTGGCGGGCAATGAGGGAGCCTGCACATCGGTGACCTGAAGCTTGACAGTCCCCTGAGGTGCTGAGGGAAGCTGCGAGGCGGAGAAGTCGGCCTCGACGGCCTGGCCGCTCAACTCGGCAAAGCGCCATGTCTTTATGCGTAAAGCCCCTGTCGTCTCCAGCGCGTTGAGAGGCCCCCGTACCTTGCCCGTCAGCGTACCGCTGGCCTGCAGTGCTGCGCCGAGCAGTTGTTGTAGCGGTGTGAGGTCACCCAGCGTGAGGGTATAGCTCACCCCCGTCGCCTGTGCGGCCGACAGGGTGCCACTGGCGTTGAGTTGCACTGGCGTACTGGTGACACGCAACTCCTGAAGGTTAAGCGTTTGCCCGGCCAGGTTACTCTGTAACCGTACGGTAAGCCCCGGTGCCAACGTAAAATTGCGGCTATCCACTGCCAGACTGAACGTGGCGCGGCGTTGCTCCGCGGTGAAACCGCTCCCCTGAAGTTGCAGCGTGGCCTGGATCTCCCCAGCCATGGTTGGCGACAGCCTGGCGACATTGAGCGATTCGATGCGCAGTTTCGCCTGGTAGCGGGGAAGGGATTCTTGCAACTGCGCCTCAAGGTCGGCGCCGAGCCGGGCGCCGGCGTAATTCAAGCGTGCCTCGACCCGTGGCGCTCGCAGGCTGCCGTTCGCGGTGATCACCCCTTGCATTTGCTTGGGCAGATCTGGGGGCAAGGCAATGGGGAATTCGTCGAGCTGCAGATGGGGTATCTCCAAGCGAAATTGCAACTGCTGGTCGGCCATGGTCAGGCTGCCGCGACCGCGCAACTCCGACTGCGGCAGGCGCACCTGCAGACGCTGCAGGTCAAAGCGCTCTGGTGTCAATCCCGCCTCGAGGATGAGCTCCGTGCGGGGTAATCCGAACGCTTTTGCTTGCAGGCGCAGCGTCTGTAGCGTCGCGGCCATTCCATTCGGGCTCCACCGCCCATCCGCTTGCAACACCAAGTCCCGTACTTCGAACGGCTGCGCAGGCCCCTCCTGAGCAGACAGTTGGCCTTGCAGCAGCGGAATACTCAGGGCCAATGTGTCGGCTGTCAGTGTGAGATCACCGCGCTGGATGGCGTGCTGCAAATCCTGTATAGAGGGGGCGACAGCCATATGGCCTGTCATACTGATGGTGCCCTCGACTTGCTCCGCGGTGCCCTTGACGCCGAGTTTCTGCAAGTGCAGATCCGTCTTGAGGTCGAGTTCCGCAGCGGTGCCATGCAAGCCGATCGTGCCTTGTATGGTTCCGGCGAGCTGCGGCAGTCCCTGGTACCAGCGGGCGAACGCCCCCAGATCCGGTTGCCTCAGGTGCACATCCAGCGCGATCGGCCCTTCCACCAGACGCTGATCAGTGGCGATGGCGGTCAACGCCATATTGACTGGGAGATGCAGGTCAACGGCAAGGACGTCCCGGTCTGCCTGCTGGATCCGCACCTGCCCTTGTAATAGCTGCTCGGCATAGGCCAGAGAGGTCTGCACACCCTGGAAGGGAAGATTCTGCCGTCCTTCAGGCTGAAGATTCAGATCAACGTGCAGAAGAGGTGCAGGTAGCGTTCCCGACAACAGCACCTGCAGGGTCGCTCGTCCACGCATAGGATCTGGGAAAGCCATGAGGCGCTGCACGACGCTGAGATCGATCTGTGAGGCTTGCACACGAATATCCTGCAGCTGCTCGCCAGCGATGCCGCCAGAGATCTCCAGCGACTCGTCGGCATGCACCAGACGCAGCGGCGTAAACTGCAGGCGATCGCCTTCGCGGATGACCTGCAGCGGCGCCGCGGTCTGCCAGAGACGTTCAGCCACTTGTAACCGTAGCGCCTCGAGGTCCACGCGCTGCCCAGCTTCCTGCAGCGTGAGCATGCCCTGCGTGCTCATACCGTTGCCAGGAGATTGGTCCACGTTGACCTCGAATCGGACCTGGCGCGCCGCGCCGTCGTATGCTCCCTGGAGCTCGACCTGCGCCAGCGGAACGGTCCCCAGGCGAGCCCGTTGCAGCCGTAGCTGGGTCGTGGCGTGTGGCTGGGCGCCCAAATCAGAGGCTTCGAACGTCAGTCGCAGCGCGTCCAATACGGACTCTTGGTACTGTACATCACGCACGTCGAGGGTACCACGTGCGGTGAGGTCAGGCCACTCGCCGGTCGCCTGTCCCTGCAGATGCACGCTACCATTGAGGCGTGCCTCGTCCAGGAGCTGTCGGAGGTTGCTGAGGTTGGCGGTGAGTTCGTACTGCAAGTCCGACCGCCCTGACAGGTCAACCGCCCCGGTCGCACGCATGCGCGCCATCGACGTCTCGATGTCGAAACGCTGCACCTGAAATCGCCCCTGCCGCGCCTGCAGGTCGATCTGTGAGGGCTGAAGCTTGATATCCCCCAGGTGCGAAGGGTGAATGTCGACGCGGATATTGCTCTCCAGCTCCCGCGGCGCCAGCCCCTTGCCTTCGAGGCTTACGTGTATATTCACATCGCTTGCCCACGTCGCTTTGCTGAGAAACGCCGTGAGGTCCAGATGGCCGATATCCACCTGCGCCTGATAACGCAGCGGTGTGGCCAGCACGTTGGCCTCCCCTCGGACCGCCACCGTCCCCTTCACGTCCTCGCCTATAGGATTGAGATCGACGCTGGCGATGAGTGCCTCCGGCGGCCCTTCGACGTTGACGCCGAGGCGCAACTGACCATGCAAGACCTCCTGCTGTAGGAGGCGCCCGATCTCAGCTACATCTAGGGGGTCTATGTGCAGTGAGAAACTGGCCGGTTGCTGCGCATGCGGCAGGACGCCATCGGCCGTAAGCACCGTATGGCCTATTTCAAGGCGCAGGCCATCCACCTGCATCACGCCTGCGACCTTCTGGAAAGCCCCGTGCAGGGTGTGGATATCCACCTGGGCGGGTGTGGTGTGGGCGGTCATCTGCTGCAATCGCGCCTGCATACCTTGCTGATCGAGCTGTGCCTGCGCCTGCAGCTGCAGCCCCGTCACCTGTCGGACGCCAGGAAGCGCCGGCAAACTCAGCGCCGCCTCGCCATCGCGCAGGTGCAAGTCTTCCACCACGATGGCAACCGGCAACCCGAAGCCCCTTGCAGGCTCCTGGGGTGTATCGGACTTACGTGGTTGCGCCGACGACAAGGCGCGGCTGATATTCAACGCGCCATCGGGTTCCTCCGTCACCGTGAGTCGTGGCTGGACGATTTCGATCTCATGCACCGTCAGGCGCAGGCGTATCAGAGACAGGAGGTCATAGGACAGCCGGAGCGCGTCGATCTGTCCAATGACCGTGCCCTGCGCATCTTTGAGGACGATGTTCTCGAGCACCAGGGCGCTGAGGAGCGAGCCCCGTAGGCCGCCGACCTCCAGGCTGCCTTGGAGGGAGTTTGACACAGTTCTGAGAATGGCCTGCACGGCTGCATCGCGGGTGGAGCCCAGGATGTGGCCGGCGAGGATGCCGTAGGCTAGCAGCCCGAACACCACAGCTACCGCTCCTCCGATCATCAATAATTTGCGCACCATCCTCGCACCCTCCGTCAAAAGGCCTGCCCGATGCTGAAATCCAGTCGACCAAATGGGTCGCCAGATCGCCGGTTCACCGCGACGCCGAAGTCGAGTCGGAATGGCCCGATAGGTGTATTATACCGAATCCCTGGCCCGACTCCGACACGCAGATCGCCCAGATCATAGGCCGGTGAGCCGCTGTAGACGTTCCCGGCATCAACGAACACCACGCCGCCGAGATCGCCGGTGATCGGGAAGCGCAGTTCAACACTCCCCACGAGCAGGCTGTCGCCGCCGATCGGCCTCCCTGTGCTGTCCAGAGGGCCAACCCGTTTTGGGCCATAGCCGCGAAGGCTGCCGGGTCCACCGGCGAAAAAGCGTACGTTGGATGGCACGCTGTCGCTCCCGGCATACGGTTGGATACCTCCCACGCTGAGACGGGACGCCAGAATCACCTTCTCCCACAAGGCATAGTAATGGCGCCCCTCTAGCAAAAGCTTGACGAAGCTTTCAGTGGAGATGAGCGCGGTAGTGGAGTGGTCGAGTTCCCCACTGAGCACGATGCCTCGGGTGGGGTTCAGTAAGTTGTCCCTGGTGTCCCATTTCAGCTCGGCGAATTGGATGAAGAGCGTATTGTTCTCAGCGACCCCCGTCCCGATAAGGTCCTGGTCGACGTCGCTGAACACATGCCGGCTAAGCTCCACACCACCGGAACCGCTCAGCCGGCGAGAGAACTCATGCCTGACGCGTGATTCCGTGCCCACACCGAACTCCGAATACCTCGGCGTGGTATCCTGAATGCCGAATAAGGTACCCCCCCCCAAGCTCAACGGGTCCTCGTCAAGTCTGGGCATGTTGCGCGCGAAGACGGTTTGCGTAAAGCTGGTACGACGGGCCAGAAAGTACGGCAGCAAAAAGCGTCCCTCGGCCGCCTGCTGAATGGACGACGCCTTGGCAGAGAAGTTCAGCGACTCCGCTCCTCCCCACAAATTACGCTGTGTCCATTGCACCTCTCCACGGAATTGTTCCACCGTGCTAAAGCCAAATCCGAGCTGTACACTGCGGGGTTTGCGTTCGCGCACGGAGATTTCCACGTCCATCGGTGCGCCCTGCTCGTTGGGATTCAGCACGCGCGGCGTGACCGCCTGGAACATCCCGAGACCGTAGATGGTATCGACGCTCTCCTGCAGCTCGGTGGCGTTGTACGGGTCTCCCTCCCGGATCCGCAGCTGGCGGCGGATGGCACGCTCATTGACCTGCTGTTCCCCTTCGATGGTGATCTGGCCGAAGGTCGTCGGGGCGCCCGGACGCAATTCAAAGGTCACCACCGCCGTGTGCGCCTCCGGGTCGACTTCGGTATTGGGAATGATCTCCGATCGGGCATAAGTGGCGTTGTGCAAGCGCGTCAAGAGCAGCTCTTTACTCTGGTCGAAAGCAGCTTTATTGAGACGCTGCCCGGCTTGGAGTGGTAGCGCTTTGATGAGGTTGGGGACTGGCGAGAGCTCGGGCGGAATCGCACCGGTCAGACGCACCTCTGCCACCTGCGTGGGAGCGCCCTCGTCGATGGCGATCTCGATGGTGACGGTGTTCTCTTCCGCATTCTCCTGCAGCTGTTCGACATGTGCTGTCGTCTCCAGAAAACCACGATCGAAGTAGTACTTCCGAATGCGCAGCAGGTCCTCTTGCAATGTGGGCGGATTATAGGGCTCACCGTGCTTCCAGAACTGCAGCCAAGGCCGCGGCTTGCTGACCATCTCGCCGATCAGGGTGCGGCTGCTGAACTGGGTATTGCCGGTGAAGGTAATCTTCCTGACCTCGGGCAACACTACGGTGGGGGCGGTCTCGACCGGCCGCTCTCTGAAGAGGGCGCAGGACACGCACACTGGGAGTATCAAACTCATCCCCACCAGTCTGAATAGCCACCGCATCCGCACTCCCAGAGATTTCATAATGACCGTGCTGTCTCTCGCAACTGTCCTGTACGCTCGGTATTATTGGCCATCACGGACCTCTTGTGGAGGGCGGGCTTCATTCTAACACCACTCGCCTCCTGGGTCACGCTGTATTTGCGCCATGGGCATGTGTCAGTGCCTGGCGCGGTCGTGCCGGAATTCGCTCTTCACCCCCTGTCCCAAAGGGCGGGGGAAAGCGGCTTGCCAATAGCGTCGCAAAATTCTGACGCATACCCCTGCGCAAATCGGGAGCGAAGGCTACTCTCTCCCTGAAGAACTGGGAACCGCTCGTATATTGAAAATAACTGTGCGAAATGGTCGAAGATTATTTTGAACAGTATGTCCTGTCGAGTCAGGCCCGTCAGATCGCTGGGCATATTCTCGCTGCTTATCTTGAACGGACCTTCGAAGGCGTCGATGGACTCGCCACTAGCAAGGTCAGCGTTAGCGGCTATGACCGACCTCGTGCCACTCTACCATTATGGGGTCGGGTTTGTTACGTCACTGCGCAGTTTTTCTTAAAGCTACGTCTGTGCATAAAAAACATTCACTCGGGATCTTGACATTTAATGAAAAAATGAGTATTAGTATCTGACAATGTCAGATTACAGATACGTCCCGCAGTGTGAGGGCATGAAAATGCCGGACAAGGATCGTTTCGAGAAATCCATTCCATCGGCTTGGCGGAAGGTCTTCCGCCTCTCCAAGGGGGGTGTTGCTTCTGAAGCAGAACTGGGCGACGCCTGTAGCACGGCTTTAGCACACTCTCTTCGCCAAGTAGGTGGGTGTCCAGGCCTCCAAGACATCGGAAAAGTCTTGCAAGATTTTGTACGGGGCCGGGAGGACCTCCCGCTACTCTCACCAGTTGGGGGTTCTACTCTCACCGAGGGTTTTGAGGCATTGAGCCAGATAGAGCTGGCGCAGGGAGGGCATCGGACCACGAAGGTCGCAGTACGTGCAGCCAGATCGGTCCTGGTCCAACTATGCAGGCAAGACCATCCACACGTCTCAGAAGCACAATTAGGCCGAATGGTATCAGAGCGGACGTGCATTGAGCTGGTCGATCATCATTTCTTCAGACGTGCCAGGGCATACCTTGTCGCCGAGCGGTTTTCCACCTTCCACGCAGCGAAGGCATGGGAACAAGCTGTTAAGAAGGCTATGACCGTAGGCATACAAAAGCTTGCAACTCACCTGTGGCAGGACCCCAGTGCAGCCCGTCTCCGGGCACCAAAGCGGACTGTAGCACGGCAGTCTACCCGAGATCTTCTCAATGATCCTCTGACGTGATAAGGACCTTACTATGATACAGGGTTCTAGTAATCATAAGGGAAGGGAAGTTTATCGATTTGATTTTAGTAACGATCCGGTGCAGGCAGAGCTAGAGAGCTTCTACTGGGTCGATGATAGCCAATTGTCGCGTGCCTTTAGCTCCAGCCTGCCGACGAGACTTGCCGATCTCGTCGATCTGGCGATGAGCGTCTATTACGCTGACCGCCGAGCTGTGCGCGTTCGGAGTCCGTATGTGCTAACTGGTCTCCGGGATTTTGACATTCGGCTGCCAGTACGCGATCTCGAATTATGGCGTGAGAGCGGAGTAGCAACGCGCCTCGCTAATTTACTGTATTGGTTTACCGAGGATCGGTGGACCTTCACTTTTACTTCCCGCCAAACCCCTCCTCGTCCATCCGAGACTGAGCAGTATCTCTCTTTGTGGCCCGAACAACAGCCGAACATAACCGTGCTCTTCAGCGGCGGGCTTGACTCCCTGGCAGGCATGGTTACTCAGCTAGAGCGCTACAGGGATTATTCATTTATATTACTTTCAGGATGTACCCACACTCGCATGGCCGCGAGTCAATTGGGCTTGGTACAGGCTCTGAGGAGGCATTGGCACAATATTTCGAGGGAGTTGATCAGCATCAGAGTGCCCTTCGGGATACACAAACCACAAGAGGCTTCGAGGGAAGAGGTGAGCCAGAGGAGCCGAGGATTTGTGTTTCTCTTGCTGGGCGCGGTCGCGGCTGTTATGGCGAGGAGCCAATCTCTATGGGTCTGTGAGAACGGTGTGGGAGCCGTTAACCTGTGGCTGAACGAAGGACAACTCGGAATCGACAATGCGCGAGGGGTGCATCCGTTATCCCTCATCCATATGAGCGAGTTCCTCAACCTGATCCTCCAGCAACCGCTTCGGATATACAATCCTTTCCAATTTTCGACTAAGGCCCAAATGTGTCAGCCCCTCAAGAGGCTAGGTCTTGACAATTTAATAACGAGGACGGTTTCCTGTGATAGCTTTCCCCTCCGAATTCGGGGAGTCCCACAATGTGGGCTATGTACCTCGTGTCTGCTGCGTCGGCTTGCTCTCCATGCTGCAGATCTTGAACATGTCGATCCGGGAGAGGGCTACCGCTACGATGTGAAGAGCTCACTTGCTGAGGTTGATGAAAAACGCATGTACCCCCTATGGGCCACGCTAGACCATGTCGACCGGCTGAGGGACTGCCTATCGTCGGGGTCGGCCTGGGAAACGCTTACAGAAACTTTTCCTGAGCTCCTTGAGATCCAAGAAGAAACGGTTCGACACAAAGATGGAAACCCGCAAGAGATCGCGAATGCGTATGTTCAGATGTACCGGACGTATGTGACTGAATGGGAAAGGTTCCCCCTTGGCGCTCTGGCGACAACCATGTAGAGGCAGATATCCATGCAGGAGCATACGCTTGATACAATTGATCCGAAAGTTTTGGGGCGTCGCCTTCAAGATGCCCGCAAGGCTCGCGGTCTTACCCAGCAAGATGCGGCCAACGACCTCGGCATCGCTCGGACGACAGTGACCGCCATCGAACAGGGGGAGCGACGAGTCCGACCTGAGGAACTTATCCGGTTGTCCAGATTATATGGACGGGGGGTCAATGAACTCGTACGGGACCGCGAGGTCACAGAGGAATTCGCCATCCAGTTCCGAGCTGCAATTGCCCAGGCTGGCCGTCATCAAACGGAACTGGAGCGAGCCATCCAGGAGTATCAACAACTCTGTGAAGATTACCTCGAACTTGAACGATTGTGCGGTGCTCCACTGACGCGCAACTACCCGTCACCGTACTCAGTTGAAGGAATCTCTCCAGAAGAAGCGGCAGAAGATATCGCCTCGGCAGAGCGGAACCGCTTGGGCTTGGGAGATGGGCCGATCCTTCGGCTGCGCGAAATCCTGGAAAGCGATATAGGTCTACGTATCTTTTATCCAAGACTACCCTCGCACATCGCCGGGATGTTCGCGTATACCGAACGACTCGGGGGTTGCATCGCTATTAATGCCATGCATCCTGAGGAGCGGCAACGCTGGTCATTAGGACACGAATACAGCCACTTTCTGACCAATCGTTTCCGGCCAGAGGTATCGGTCATGTTCATCTACGAAAGGGTACCGGCATCTGAACGGTTTGCCGATGCATTCGCCGGGGCCTTCCTCATGCCTAGCAATGGGCTGAAGCGTAGATTTCATGAACTATCACGTCTTCGCCAGGGAAAGATCACCCCGGCGGAGTTATGTAGACTGGCCCACTACTACTTCGTGTCGGTGGAAGCCCTCACCCGCCAATTGGAAAGCCTTCATCTCTTGCCCAGCGGGACATGGGATCGGCTCCGAGATAGTGGTTTCAAAGTACGAGAGGCACAAACGATCCTCGAACTGGAGCCACATCCACGTGCAAACCACCTCTTGCCCCTGCGCTATCAATACCTAGCCGTGGAGGCGTATCAACGAGGAGACCTGACGGAAGGTCAATTGGCAAGATTCCTACGCGTCGATAGAGTGGAAGCCAGACGATTGGTTCAAGTATTGACGAACTACCATGAAGTCTCCGAGTCAGGGAAGATCGCCAATCTTTCTGTCAATCTGGCCCACAACATCAGTGGCAATCGAGAGTAGAAAGGGCCGCAGATGTCTGTGCCGCAGCGGCCGATCATCCTGGATGCCAGTTGCCTGCTCAACTTGTATGCCAGCCGGAAATTACGGGAGATCGCTGTAACATCGCCGCAGCCGTTTGTTGTTGCAGAGTACGTTGTTCAGCAAGAAGTCCTCTACATCCGACGGAGACCATCAGATCAAGAGCCAGAAGAACGAGAACCCGTTGAGATAGGGCCGCTAGTAGCTATGGGGCTCATCCAGGTCATCACACTCAACAGTGAGGCAGAAGCCATCACCTTTATTGACCTTGCAAGCGAGATGGATGACGGAGAGGCAATGACTTGTGCTTTGGCGATGCATCGGCAATGCGATGTCGCGACGGACGACCGAAAGGCACGACGAGTCTTATCTGGACGTGCGCCTCACGTACCCATCATCTCCACGCTTGCCATAGTGAAGCAGTGGGCCGAGCTTGCTTGCATTGCAAGAGGGGAACTTAAGGCTACTCTACTGAGTATTTGGTCTGGCGCAAATTATTATCCTGGAGAACGTGAGCCTCTTTATGCATGGTGGGTCGGTATCCTGTCGTAGGAATCGGTTGTAATCCTTATTATGGTCAATTATATGTATACTCCTTTTGTTTACAATCCTCAGCGCGATGCTTGGAAGGCCATCAGGGGCTTCTACTACCAAGTCGAAGTCACCATTATTCGCTGGCTCGAACTCCAAGCAGATACTGTCATGTATTGTGAATATGGGGAGGACATCGACCACGTCAAACAACTGCTAGATATTGACGAAGCAATACCGACTCGGCTTCTTGAACAAATAAAAACAAGGGACAAAATCACTCTCACAAGGCACGAAGCTCTCACAGCCCTTGCCAGATTTCATGATGCTGGTGTGACGAATCCCTCTCTCCATATCCTCTACCGTTTCTCAACCACAGCGACTCCTGGCCGAGAGCAGGGGATACAATTTCCACGCAACCTTCCCGGTAATGCCGCCTGGAATAGCATCCGAGAAGGGGCTTTCGATGCCAATGAGGTTCAGAAATTCGTCGCTGCGTTGAAGCACATTGTTGCCTCCGCGTCATGCCCTAAAGACCTACCAGCAGAGATATTCCTGCAATTCCAGAATTATGTCGCATCCGCAGAACCCATAGCTCTGACCGATGATCTCATCCGGCGCTATGAGTGGGCAACAGATCTTCCAAACCCTCCTCGACTCCGGGAAGAGATTGAATCTCGTTTGCTCAACCAATCGAGAGCCTACAGGCAAGAGGAAGCTAAACATCTCACAGACGTTCTCATCGTCCATGTCCTGGAGCTGCTGACCAAGAAAGGCGAGAAGCGACTAACTGTTGGAGAGCTTGAACGCCTCCTCAGTGAGCGGTCCATCACAGAGGTTGACCGACGGATACTGACTCGCCTCCTGAGCTTTGTTGAACAAGCCGCTGAGTATCTACCCCAGCTCGCTTCCCACATCGAGTCTATATCGCAAAATACTGCAAGGCTCCCTAATATTGAGGACATGCAAAAAAGCCTGATTCAACAGGTTTCAGGCATTCAAGCTCAACTCGTGCATGTGCCACTTCCGCCCCCTGACGACCCGCCCATTCGCCCCCTCGCCTTCGCGAAAAGAACAGATCTCGTGTTTACGTTGTATAGGAAGCTATCCGAAACCACCTGGCTCAATATTACAGGTGCAGCAGGCCTGGGAAAGACGTATATTGCCAGACTTCTCGCTGAGATGCATGGTCTTGACAGAGTCATCTGGATTTCCCTTCGTGGTGAACAAACTACTCAAAGCCTCCTTAATTATCTTGACCGCCATCTACTGCGGATTGCGAGCTACCCTGACTGCCCAGATCTTGTTCAGGCGTATGCCATCGGTGCCTTGTCTTTTTCGCAGCTCTCACGGCTCGTCGCTGACCGTCTTACTGCTGAGGGAGTTATTGTCACTGACGAGCTGCCCGATCTCCTCAAGATTCCAAGGGTTGGAGAGAAGTTGGTTGACTTGACCTTGGCCCTTCAGGAGTCTGGTGGAAAACTTCTCACCACCGCTCAGAGAAATGTTCCCCCCTCTGTCACGCAACATCTTTACGACGCTGATAGTGCCTTCATCGAAAGTCCTATCCCTCCAATGACTCAACAGGATATCGATGAGATGCTTACCGCTACAGGAGCACCACCAGCTTTCCATGGTTCAGACAACCTTAATCTGATCCAGAGTGCTACGCACGGCCATCCTGCTTTGGTGGCAGCAACCATCTCCTTCTTACGTCGTAATAATTGGACCATCGATGAGCCCATGCTGATTCTGAAGGGCGATCCGCTAGAGGAAATCAGAGCCGAAACTCGCCGCAAAGTCTTTCATCTTCTCCGTGATGAGAATCTGTGTGCGCTCCTGTACCGTCTTTCTTTAGCAACTACTTCTTTTGATAGAGATCTCGTGAGAGTTGTTGCGAGAGTGCACCCGCCAATCCAGCGCCCTACAGAACTGTTTGCCGAACTGACTGGACCCTGGGTCTACAATCTTGGCTCGGATCGCTTCGAAGTATCACCACTCCTCAGTAATGCTGGTCAGAACATGCTAGATACCGCGTTACAGCGAAAGATTCATCTTAGTATCGTATCTCATTATTTTAGAAGCCGTACCATTAATTCTCCGCAAGTGTTTCAAATTATTACTCATCTTATAGCTGCCAACGACTCACAGGGACTGACGGCATTCCTACTACAAATAGCTTCTCATCTCAACGAGAGATCTCATGCAAGGGTATTTGAACCAATTATGATGATGTTTACCTCATGGCCTCAAGATGCGCCTTTAGCTTTACGTATTGCCATCCGTACAGTGCAGATTCGTATACTCACCCTTCTTGGAAATGATGCCAAGAGCTACATCGCTGAACTTGAGACGATGGTTCGACAGATAAATGCTTTTGATCTCCCAACTGCGATGCTAGCATTATTGCTCATAGGCCCCTTTAATCCTGCCGCTGACCCGGTGATGGCAGCTCGCAAAACGCTTCAGGCCCGACGTCTCTATTCCCGTCTTTCGTCCGGGGAGCAGCTGCTTCCTTCTGATATTTCGCTTGAGTCTCTCATGTGGGCGCGCTTGGCAGATATTCAGACGCGGGACGATATCCGAGGCATCTTGGCTGTCCTTGCTGATATGACCGAAGCGGAGCGTAGAGCGGCATTCTCTTTCGATTTATATGACGTTCGTCAGCTTTTTACCGATGACTGCTGGCTGATCGAGTGTCTGAAATCGGAGGACGAGCAAGATTGGGAGGGAGTACTATCGCTGATCGCGGAAATGCTCCGAATTGCGGGGCTACCTGGCGGAGAACCGCTCTTAGCACCCACTATGCGCGCCAGGGCCATTGTGCTGGCTGATTACATGGATCGCCCTCAGGAAGCTTTGGCTGTACTCGAGGCCACTCCTCCTCCTACTGATAACAATGCACGCTTCCTCCTCCATTACACTGCAGCCTGCATTCTCTTGGAGTACAGCACCCCTGAGGCGTCTCTTGAGCGTTTCCAACAAGCACTGAGCGAGGGACCTAATGCTTATTCATTCCTTCAATTCGATGCTCTGCGCCGGGCGGCTGAGACGGCAGGTAGGATTGGTCGATGGGAGCTCATGAGGGCCTTTGCTATCAGCTCGCTTCAGCTTTCCAAAGAAGTCCACATCGTTCATGAGCAACTTGAAATGATGGGGGAGTTGGCCTGGGCATACTGGTCATTAGGTGATCGCCTCAAAGCCTGCAGCGCCATGTCTGGTCTAGTTCGGGGCCTCCTGCGGAATCGAGACTTTGACAAGAGGCGCTTTCGTGAGGTCTTTGGGAAGGCCGGCCATACGCTTGGTTGGATGTCATCTATGGCAGACTTGGGTAGATCGCCAAAACAGACTCCAGACGGCCATCCGTATACCACACCTTTCCCTGGATTTTTCTCCAGATCACGACCTCAGATGGCTGACTATAACTTCCCTCGCCGTTTCGACTTGCTACTCACTCAACTCGGGTGGCTCTCGACCGGATGCAGGCTATATAAATTCGCCTCACGCACGTTTTGCGAAGCGAAACACTTGGCACAACCTCAAGACTTGTTATCCCTGCAGCATCTCATTGACTTAGAGCTTGCAGAACTTGCGGCGCGTGAGGAGCGTTATCGGGAAGCCTTTCCGCTCGCTATTTCGGGCATACGCACGATCTCGCTATCTACAGATCAACGGCAATGAGCGCTTAACATCAATGCTTCTACTCCTAGGATGTCTCTTCAAGAAGTGTGGAGCAGTCTTCCATTAGAACGACGCCAGGACACTGAACGCGGACTTTACTGGATCATCGTTGGGCCAGCGATTACTAGACTTTTCGTCAAAGACGCTCCCCCTGAGGGATGCGTTAGTACAATTCGGGAACTTGAAATCATTTTTCAGCAATCCGAATCAGAACTTGCAGAGCCTCAGCATTGGTCGAATATATTTAGGGAATTACGCACCGCATTCAGTCCACTTGCTACCCGAGAAACCATTCAAGGCCAAATCCAAACTCTTCCAGAAGACGAGGCGCATCTCCGCCTACTACTCTATCTTGCTCTCTCACGTACCCCTAACGCTACCGTTTCTGAGATTTGTGGAGCACAAGCTGCAACCTTTGAATTCCTACTCCGCCAACGATCGATAACTCAACTGATGGTAGAAGATATGATCATCTACCTCTTGCGATATTGGACAGAAGCAGCGAAGAATCAAGGCTTTGCACTTCGCAATCCTCAATTGTTTAGAAGAGCCGTCAGTGTATTGCAGCAGCCGATGCTTTCCAATGTTGCTGCTCTTTTGCGCTTGGCAGCTTATGAAACAGGAACTCAACTAGGTGAGAGCTTGCACCAGAATCTTATCAAGGCTGCTGACACCTCATCCGAGCGAAACTCTACCTCACCATAGTTTACTGATCAAAACTTGTCCCGTTAAGAGCACAGGTCAAGGTTTTATGGTTCAGTGCATCAGCTCTACTAAACGACCGTGCGCTGCGAACCGCGGCCAGCGACGATGCGGCGAGTGGCCGTATTATGAGAGACACACCGTTCAATATGGCCTCAAGCCTGCAAAGATGAAAGTGGAACCTCCGCCTAACGCATGCGCCAGCTTTTATCGATGTATCGTTGGTGTTCCAGTGTGGAGATCTGGATGGCGGCCTGGTAGCGGCCGCCGCGAGTCTCTGTCGTCAGGACCCGGGTGTCGACGGGAATTTGTTCCTCGTCCGGCCCCCCAAGCAAGGCCTCGCCCAAGACACGGCCATCGCGGGATGCACCGGCCGGAATACCCTTGAGGGCCAAGATCGTCGGCACGAGATCAACGTTACTGACAGGGACATGGACCTCGACACCGCGCTTGAAATCTACACCCCAGGCGAAGCAGGTGTTGCGGATGGTCCACGGGCTCATGCTGCCATGATTGCTCGCCTCGCCGCTACGCGCGCCCGCAGCCCGCGTGGTGTGCATCAGGTCGGTCCCTGCCAGCCCAAAACCGTTCCTGGCTGAGGTCCACGGGAAGGTGAAGAGGATATCGGGACCACGCTCCTCGTTCGCCAGGTGGATTAGCTCCAACGAGAATGTGCCGTCAATCCATCCCTGTGGATCAACAGAGGCGGACGGTCCGCCGACCTCGGTCGGCCTGGTGCCCTGGGTGAAAATCACGCCGATCCACTCCTGGGCCTGCAGCCACTGCACGAGCTGCTGGATGCGCTCCGGCGCATGATCGCGGACGTGCAACAGCACTGCCTGGTCGCTGCTGGCCAACACGACATCATCGGAGTCCAGACTGGCCTTCAGCCCCGCCTCCATAAGCGCCTGCACCACGTTGATCGCACACATGACGCGGCTGAATCCATGGTCCGAGACCACGAACATATCGGTCCGCTCGGCAAGCCCCAGGGCCTGAAGCGTGTCGAGGATGCGCCCGATGTGTCGGTCATTGTTCTGCAGCATCTGGAGACTCTCCGGTGAGCCCGCGCCGAAGGCGTGTTGCATATGGTCCGGCTCGGTCAACCAGTTGATGATCACGTCCGGCCGCAGCTCTGGCAGGACGAACTCCCGGAGCACGTCTTCGGTCCAATCCACCGCCGCCCGGTGAGGTTCGGAGCCCCCACCCTTCGCGGGGGCAGGCCCGAAGCGCTCGAGAATGGTCTTATTGACCTGGGGCGGGAAGGCCACCAGTTGGCCAGGATCAAAGTACCCATTCACCAGGGTGCCGACGCCATGGAGGGCATGAGGATTGAGCAGCAGGGAGGTCCCAGTCGAGCCCGAACTGACCACGGCGAGCCGCAGCCCATGCTCCTGCAGGTGCTCGCCCAGCGATTTTACGAAGACGAGCCGCCCACCGCTCACCGCCTCGAGGCTGACGAGATGCTGAAACTCCCCGAGGCTGAAGGGACGCCCCTGATTGACCTCCGGCACGTACATGACGTTGCTCACGATGCCGTTCGTCCCCGGATAGGCGCCCGTCCCAATCGCCGCCGCGTTGACGCGGGTCACCGTGGGAAAGACAGCATGGCTATTGAGGTAGTACACCCCCTCCTGACGCAGCCGGAAGAGCGTGGGCGTATCGCCGGGATTAATCGCATCTGGACGCAGGCCATCGAGGACAAATGCGAGGACCACTCGGGCTTGGCCGGGTAGTCCTCCTGCGGTGTTTAGCGACTCGACTGGGAGTTGGACAAGGCGCGTGTCATCCATCATGGTGCCCCTGCTAATGCATAGGGCTTCCGGTGCCACGCGCCAGCCCTATTGAAACACCGCACGTTGGGAGCCACCGCCAGCCGCGATGACTTCTCCCGTGATGGCTGTAGCCTTCGGCGAGGCCAGGAAGCAGACCACGTAGCCGATCTCTTTGGCGTCGACGATGCGGCGAATAGCGATGTTTTGCGCGGCACGCCGTTCGATTTCCTCGACCGTCACGCCTTCGCGCCTGGCGCGCTCGGCATACGTTGGGCCGGTGCGCTCGGTGCGGGTGGTCCCAGGATGCACCAGGTTCACGGTAATGCCTTGGGGGCCGAGCTGGTCGGAGAGCGTCTTGGTGAGATGGGCAATGGCGGCATTGCGCAGGCCACTGATGTTGCCCGATTGCCTTCCCGACAGGCCGCCGATATTGATGATCCGCCCCCAGTGTTGTTGGCGCATGTGCGGTTCCACCGCCTTGGCACAGCGGAAGTAGCCGATGACCTTGGTGTTGACGTCCTCCATCAACAACTCGTCACTGGCCTCAGCCAGTGGTCCCTGGACGAGTCCGCCGGGCGTCGAGGCGTTGTTGACCAGAATATCGACGCGGCCCAAGCTGGCCACGGTCTCTTTGACCATCTGTTCCACCGCCTCACGATTGGTCGTATCGGCGGGAACGGCGACGATCCGCCGGCCCGTCGCCCCTGCCACCTCCTTGGCAGAGGCCTCCAGCGTGTCACGACTCCTCCCGCAGATCACGACGTCGACCCCTTCACGGGCCAATTCTAGCGCAATAGCTTTGCCAACTCCTCGACTGCCGCCGGTGACGATGGCGACTTTGCCTGCCAATTCCAGATCCATGGTGTAGTCCTTTCAGGGAATTCAGCGTGTGATTAACGTCCAGATGAGACGACGGTTTGGCCGTTCTGGCTGGGCTCGGGTGCACCCGCTGGTTGCAGATATTTGGCAAACCAGTCAAGGATGACACGAAAGCGCTCCAGCCGGTGGCGTGGCTTCCCAGCGCGTGACAGTTCATGATCCTCATCGGGAAAGCGCACGAACACCACCTCCTTGTGCTGCTTTTTCAACGCGACGAATAACTGTTCCGCTTGCTCCATCGGACAACGCAGGTCGCTCTCAGAGTGCATGATGAGGAGCGGCGTGACGATGTTCTGAGCGTAGGTCAAAGGTGAGTGGTCGATGTACCACCGCATGTTCTCCCAGGGAAGATAGCCGCTTTGCTCTTCGGAGAAGGAGTGCCCGATGTCGCTGGTGCCAAATAGGGTATAGGTGTTGTTCACGGCGCGTTCCGAGCAGGCGGCTGTGAAGCGGTTCGTATGCCCCACCGTCCAGCTCGTCAGAAACCCGCCGTAGCTACCCCCCATCACCCCCAGCCGCGCCGGATCGATGCAGTCGTAGCGCCGCAAGGCTTCATCCAGTCCCGCCATGACATCGGCGAAATCGCCGCCGCCCCAGTCGCCGATCACCGCGCGCGTAAACTCTTCGCCGTAGCCCTGACTGCCCCGTGGATTGGTGTAGATCACCACATACCCAGCCCCGGCATACACCTGAAACTCGTCGAAGAAGTGATGCCCATACTGCGTGTGCGGGCCGCCGTGGATGTTCAGCAGCGCCGGATACCGCTCGCCCGGCTTGAAGCCGAATGGCCGCATCACCCAGCCGTCGAGCTGGTGACCATCGCGCTCGTAGCGGAAACGCTCCGGCCGTGACCGCGCTACCTCCGCCTTCCAGGCACGATTCAGCTCGGTCAACGGCTTCTCACCCGTGCCATCCGCGTGGCACACCAAGACCTCGGCCGCTGAGAGCGGATCCGTCGCGGCAAAGGCGAGTAATACACTATCGCGCGAGGCAGAAAGACCGGTCACCTGCCGCTCACCGGCGATGATGCGCTCGGGCGCCGTCGTGCCATCGGCACGCACGCGGTAGATGGGGATGTCCCCTTGATCCTCGGCGGCGAAGGTGAGCCATTGGCCATCCGCCGACCATAGGGGCGCCACATTACTGAAGAAGGGCACACAGGTGCGGTCCAGCGCCATGGTCAAACACGTCGGCGTGCCACCGGCGACGGGCATGGTGAACACCCGTTTGTTGCGTCCAGCCTCATGGCGGTAGTGATGGCCCAGATAGGCGATGGTGCGCCCATCCGGCGAGAAGGCGGGGGAGCTCAGGGGACCAGCGGTATCGGTGAGGCGTCGTGGCTCACCCCCCTGCGCGGAAATGATCCAGATGTCTGAGGCATTGTCGTAGTCGCGGTCCTCATGACGCGCGGAGATGAAGGCCAGTTGCATGCCGTCGGGCGACCATGACGGGTCGGCGTCGGCGAAATCGCCATCGGTGAGTTGCTGCGGCTCGCCGCTCTCCGCCGAGACGACGAAGAGATGCGGCCGCCGGTCGTAGATAAATCCCTCCCCATTGGCCTTATACTTGAGCCTCGTGATGATACGCACCGGCTTGGATTTCTGGCGTTCTTCCTCGTTGGTGGGCTCCTGCCAGCCGCCAACACGCGCCACCAAGGCCAGGCGACTGCCATCGGGGGACCAGACATGCTGCATGACTCCATTCGGCAGGTTCGTCAACCGGGTGGGCTCCCCGCCAGCGGCGGGCATGATGTAGAGCTGCGCTTTGGGGTGCCCTTCGCGCTCGGAGAGAAATGCCAACCGGGTGCCATCGGGTGACCAGCGCGGCTTGGTATCGCGCTTCGGGCCGGTGGTGAAGCGGTGTGGCTCTCCCCCGGCGGTGTCCACCATCCAGATGTTGGAGAGGTATTGATCTTTGTCTTCCGAGAGCATGGTGACGACAAAGGCCACCTGCTGCCTATCGGGTGAGATTTGCGGGTCGCTGACGAAGCGGATGCGGGTGAGATCCTGCGGAGTCATCGGGCGACCGGTAGTTTCGGCCATAGCAACCCTCCGAATGGTGCGCCACTCTCGGGCACATCTGTTGACCTCGCGTTCATCAGGGCAGGCTATCCTAGCATGCCTGCAGCGTCCTGGTCAAAGAGAGGTCAGGGTAAGCCTCCCTCTCGTCCTGGGGGCTTTGCCTCAAAAGGCTCGTTTGCCCCAAAAGGGAGAGGGTTGCCTCAAAAGTCGGTAGACCGACTCGTGAAACGATTGCTTCAGGCCCACAGACTTCCTGGCCCGCCTCACCTATTGTTTCATCAGGACTTCAAGCCCGTCGGCGCATGCGCGGGCGACCATCGGGCCCGCCTTTTCTTCCCCGGGCATTTTATCCCAGCCCCCTTTTTCAATGAAGGGACCTCGCTGGTAGGAAATTAATTTCCCTAAGGCTTGAAGTTGCTCTTCATGGTTCGGGTCCTTCATAAATTGGGCGACGCAGATCGCCGCCCGAGCCGCCAAGACCGCCTCTTCGCCCATCCTTTGGGTCGTGCGCTCGGTGGTCCAACCACCCCACGCAAAGCCGATGATCATGGCGATGACGGCCCCACAAATCAAGCCCCACACGCCGTACTTCACCTTCCCTGCCGTGACTGGGGTCATGGAGCATCCCTCCCGTGACCAGAAGATGGCCGGCCACGTCGTGGCTGAGGAGCGTGGCCGTCCGCCTATTGTCTCGGATGTTCTTTCGCTCGTTCCAAGTTTAAGTCCAGAAGCTTGCTGAGCATCTCATCATCAGGCATATCTGGATGCCAGCCATACGCCTCAGCAACCGCCGTGTCGAGCGCACGATGGACGTTATCAAGCCACGCAGGCCTCTCGTTATAGAGATTTGTTAGAGTCCGTCGCTTGACTACTTGGGCGGCAGCTTCGTTCTTGGGTAAGATGCGGTCGGGACAACCCGACACCACCTCCGGCACACGCACCACGAGATCAGGCGGGTTCAGCCAGTTTTTACGCAGTTCATCCAGCTGCTTGGCGGCGGCAGCGATTTTCTGTGCCCTCGGATCATTGGCATACTTACTGGCCGGAATATTTGGCGTTAGTCCTTCCGGGAAAGGGAACGTTTCAAAGGTGGTTGAAGGTGTATAGCGCGGCCTGTCCTCTAAACTTGTGCCTAGCCGTAGCGCCC
>Ga0137403_10001234_pt1 | contig 32257 bp, 23 predicted proteins | sample CZOMad2_1_16fung_FD_122057 | JGI IMG/M metagenome (GOLD analysis project Ga0137403, IMG submission 122057) | Vadose zone soil fungal communities from Angelo Coast Range Reserve, California, USA - CZOMad2_1_16fungal (Hybrid Assembly) | ecosystem: Environmental > Terrestrial > Soil > Vadose zone... | reverse complement strand
GTACGTCGACGTGAAGGTCACTACCCAGCGAACGGGCGAGGCCATCGTGATCGTCTTGGTCTCGCGGTCGGTCTTGATCTCGTACTCGTACTCCCAGGGATGGAGCGCCAGGCGGCTCCCGACCAGCGTCAGCCATTGAGGGTCGAACTCCGACGGGATGTCGAAGGGCTTGCCGGTGAACGGGCGGTAGGTCTGCTGCAGGTGCGCGAAGGCGCGGTCGGCCAGCCCGTGGTCGCCTTTCGTTCCGAGGAATTTGCTGAATACCCGCTCGGGTGAGATCACCGGCCGCAGGGTCTCCAGGTGCGCGGCGAGCTGCTCCTGCAGGAACTTGGAGACGGCTTCCGTCTTGCGCCGGAGCTCCGTGAGGTCCTGGAACGTCAGCGGTTTCGCTCGCTTGTCGGGCCCGCCCATCCGCCGCCTCCTGAGTGCGCCGGTAGTCTAGCCTCCCGGAGTCGCCCAAGTACAGCGGGAAGTCGCCCAAAAATACAGCGGATTGAGGAGGGGACGCCGGCGGCCCAACCGGAGTAAAATCGCTCTACGCCGCTCTCCGATTTTGTCCGGAAAGGTAGGGCGCTATGCTGACGATCCGCGCGGTCTCCTTCAAGGGGCGGCCACTCGACCGGGAGCTGGCGGCCCGCTTCGAGGAACCCGGGGGGACCATCGGGCGAGGGGAGACCAACACCCTGGTGCTCTCGGACCCCGAGCGGTTCATCTCGCGGACGCACGCCACCATCTCTTTCCACGCCGGCGGCTACCTCATCACGGACACCGGCACGAAGAACCCCGTCGTGGTCAACGGCCGCCCGCTGGGCTCGGGCAGCCAGGCGCGCCTCGGCGACGGGGATCAGGTCAAGATCGGCGACTACATCCTGCAGATCGTTGTGGTCGCGCCCGGCGTGCCTCAAAGCGGCCCGTCTAGCCCGCTGCCTGCCTCGCCCAGCCCCTTCGATCCGTTCGCCGATCTCCTGGGGCCCGTCGAGCGGTCGCCGCAGCGCTCGGACCCGCTGAACCCGTTCAATCCGCCGCCCGCCCAGCCGGTCGCGCCCGCGCGGGCGCCGGCCGCGGCGCCGATCATTCCGGAATTCCCGGCCGACGATCCACTCCTGGGCATCCGCGGGAAAGAGCCGAGCCTCGACGATCTCTTCAATCTCAAGTCGGCGGGTGGGTCCGACCCGCTAGCGCCTAACTCGCCGTTCGGCACGCCGGCGCTCGGGTCGTCGCCGGCGTCGGGCGGCGTCGTCGATCCGCTCGAGATGTTCTCGAGCGGAGCCAAGCCGGCTCCGCCCGCGCCGACCGTTCCGGACAGCGGAGCGGAGATCTTCACGCCGTTCACACCGCCGCAGGCGAGGCCCGAGGCGGCGGTGAAGCCTCCGGCGCCGGCGAGGCCGACGATTCCTCAGCCGAGTGCGCCAATAGCGCCGAGCGGGCTGACAGCACGGGTCGCGCCGCAGGCGCCGGTCGCGTCGCCACCGGCCGCGCCGCCGAGCCAGCCAGTCAGCGCGCCGCCCGCCGGTTCGCACGAGCAGGTGCTGCTGCGCGCCTTCCTGCAGGGCGCGGGCATTCCGGGAAGCCAGTCGGCCAAGAGCCTCACGCCCGACACCATGGAAGCGATCGGCCAGCTCCTGCGCGAGGCGGTGCAGGGCACGCTCGATCTGCTGCGCGCCCGCGGGCTCACCAAGAGCGAGATGCGCGCCGACGTCACGATGATCATGGCGCAGGACAACAACCCGCTGAAGTTCTCGCCCTCGGTGGAGGCTGCGCTGTCGCACCTGCTGGCGCCGCAGATGCACGGCTTCATGCCGCCGCTGCGCGCCATGAAGGACGCCTACGACGATCTGCGCGCGCACCAGCTCGGGTTCCTGGCCGGCATGCGCGCCGCGCTCGAGGAGGTGCTCGCGCGATTTTCGCCTCAAGAACTGGGCAAGCGCTTGGCCGACCAGTCGTTCCTCGACGACCTGCTGCCGATGAATCGCAAGGCGAAGCTGTGGGACCAGTTCGTCGAGCGCTACGCGGCGATCTCCAGCGAGGCGCGCGAGGACTTCAACGCGGCTTTCGGCAAGGCGTTCCGCCGCGCCTACGAGGCGCAGGTCAAGTCGCTGCGCGCCGGGCCGAAGTAGCTCGCGCGAGCTAGCGGCTCGCGAGGAGCCGGACGAACTCGTCCGCGGTCGGTAGTCCCGTGCAGCCGAGCATCAGCGGTACTCCATCCACCCGGCCGCGCGTCCACCAGAGCGTCATCCAGCCCGTGCTCTCGCTCCAGGCGCGCAGCGCCTCGCCCTCGGCGAGCGGCGCGAAGGCCTCCACCGACGCTAGGGCGCGCACCGAGCCGCCCGGGCCGGAGGGCTCGGCTGCCGGCACCGCGAGGACGCTCTGCGCGAGCGCGCCGTCGAGGTCGTCGGCCGTTTGCGTCGGATCGAGCACCGCGAGTGCCGCGTCCTCCAGGCCCGCGAACCAGTCGGCGCCCTCGAACACGGCGTGCGCTGCGGCGGCGTGCGAGGGCATGGCCATCGCGACCGCCAGGGGAAAGTGGCGGCCGACTCGGTCGACGCTCGGCATCAGCACGCCGGCCCAGCCGCTCGGGCCGACCAGCCCCGGGAGGAATGCGAACCGCCAGATCGGCATGGTCAGGTAGGTGTCGAGCCAGTTCTCGCCGAGTGCCTCGCGCGCGGCCGGCACGACGTCCTGCAGCCAGGCGTCCCACCGCTTGACGAACTCGACCGGCAGCCGGCGACTGGCGAAGTCCCCCAGGCTCGGGAGCTTCCCGTACCAGCCCGGAATCGCGCCGGTCAGGTCCCCGATCACAGAGCGGTCGGGCAGCGGAACTGACTGAGCTCGGGGAGGCGGAAGGGATTGCGCACGCTCGAGGCGAAGACCTCGAAGACCGTGCGGCGGCCGTCGACGGTGAGCGCCGCGACGAACCGCTCCGATTGCCGGGTGTCGATGATCTGCACGCCGTCGAACATCCGGAACAGCGCCCACGGCCCTTCGAACCTGAGGCCGGCCGAGCCCGAGGCGGGGGCCGGCGAGATCGTCGCGCGTATGAGGCTCTTGCCGCCGGGTCCGGGGAACTGCACGGGCACCGCCACCTGCGGGCCGTGCGAGTACCGCACGAGCTTTCCGTCGACGTCGAGGAGGAACTGCTGGATCGAGGCGTCCATCTCCACGGGCTTGAGCTCGAGCTGGAGGCTCGGCATGCTCCCGCCGCCGCGGAAGAGGACCTCGCGAATCACCTGCGCCCGCTGGAACTCGGCCAGCGCCGAGGACTGCCCCATGGCCGGGTCCTTGAAGCGCCAGGGCTTCGAGCCCGTGTCGACCACCGGCGCCAGGTACTTCTGGAAGAAGCCGTCGAGCACGCCGCCCTGCGCGAAAAGCTTCGCGAAATCCTCGGGCGTCACGTCCTGGTTGCTGGTGCGCACGAACGGATAGCGGCCGGCGGTCGCCCTCTGGCAGAACTCGGTCACCTGTGCGCGCAGCTCGGCGTCGATGCGCTCGCGCGTCTTGCCGACCGTCGTCTTCACGCTGCCGCCGGCCAGCGAGGCGAGCATCGAGCGCATGGGCTCGGGCTGCCGCGCGGCCTCGCCGTTGAGCTTGGTCGCGATGTCGGTCGGCGGCAGCGACTGGCCCGTCTTGAGCGCCTGATCGGTGGCCACCAGCCACTGATAGGCCTCGCTGAGGAGCTGGATGATCCCGTCGATGGGCGGTGGCCCACTACCGCCGGCTCCCGCGGCGCCACCGGCTCCGTCGGCTCCGACGAATTTTCGGATGTCCTCGAACTGATCGTCGACCATCGACTTCTCGAGGGCACCGGTCGGCACGCCGGTCACGGCCTGGCGCGCCCGGCTCGTGAGGTCCTGCGCCTTGCCGGCCAGCCCGCCCAGGGCGCCGTCCTTGTCGGGCGCGGAGAGGCTCGTCTCGCGCGCGATGGCCTTCATCAGGGTCTTGAGCGGCGTGTCCGGCCCCGACAGGGTGCGGGTGATCTCGATCGTCTTGGCGAGATCGCGGTCGCGCACGATCGTGATGTCGCCGATGAACGCGCGCCAGATCTTGCGATAGTCCTCGAGGTAGAGTCGCCGGACCGCGTCGGCGGAACTGGCGCCCGATGTCGCCAGCGCGGTGCGGGACGAGCCGAGGACCCACGATTCCTCCTCGGCCAGCTGGACCGTGCTCGTCTCGACCTTCGGGTTGAAGTACTTGTAGTAGCCGTCCTTGGTGTAGAGACCCGGCACGCCCTTGGTCAACGGCTGGCGGCTCTCGCGCTCGAAGACCAGCATCGCCTTCGGGCCCGCCTTCTCCGCGACGGTGAAGTCCCTGAGGTCCGTGCTCGCCTCGCGCTTGATTCGTCCGTAGACGCGATTGGCGAGTGTGTCGCGGGTGATCGCGCCGCGCACGCGCGCGATCAGCTCGTCGTTCCGGGGAACGACGGGATCGACCCATCCCCGATCGTAGAGCGCGTCGAAGTGCACCTTCAGCGCCTTCGGCCCGGCGTCGGCGCCGAGGAGCTGATCGCCCCGGATCTGAAACCAGCGCCACACGGCCTCGGGGTCGAGATGCTTGGGGTCGTAGAGCATGATGTACGTCTTCAATGCGTCGTACGCCTCGTCCGGGCTGCCGGGCGCGTCCTGCTTGAGATACTGCTCGAGATACGAGGCGAGCGACGGCAGGAACGTGTCCTGCAGCATCCGCCGGTAGGACGCCCCGCTCGCCGTCTCGAGCTTGCCGCCCTGGTAGAGGCCGAAGCGCCACGACCAGGGCACGGAGCCGTTCGTGGTGGCGGGCGTCTCGGCGAGGCCGTGCACGCCGGTGAGCGTCGGCAGGAGCGCCGTCAAGTCGCTCCGGGCGCCGGCGCGAACGGCCGTCACTTGCTTCTGCACCTCGCCGAACTTCCCCCCGACCTCGCCGAGATAGCGCCGGTTGTTCGCGGCGCTGAGCCACCACGCCAGGCTCGCGAGCAGAAGCAAGACCGCGCACCCCGCGATGGCGCCGGTCTGGAGCCACTGCCGGCGGCGCTCCCAGCGCAGATCGAATCCGGCGAGCCCGGCCTCGGGAAAGACCACCTCGAGAAGGGGACGCGTGAGGAAGTAGCTTCGCCCGGTCGGATGCTGCGCCGGCAGGAGCCGCCGCTCGAGGCCGAGCCCGCGCGCCAGCGCGCCCATGACCCGATCGATGGGGCTTCCTTCCTGGGTGCCGCTCGTGAAGTAGACCCCGCGCAGGATGAGCGGCGAATCGAACTTCGTCGACGAGAAAGCCGCGTCGACGAACTGGACGAGGCGATCGCGGAGAAGCGCGAACTGCTGTGGGAAGCCGTAGAGCAGCGCGCGCCGCGTCGGATCGCGCTCCTCCTCGAGGCGCTCCGGCAGCCGATCGTAGAGACGCCCCTCGAGGCGCTGCAATTCGGACGTCAGCGCGGCGGGCTCGAGCCGATCCTTGCCGTAGCGCAGCGAGAAGCCCCACGCCTGCGCGCGCTCCTCCTTGCCGAGCGTCGAGAAGTACTCGGTGAAGCCGGCGAGGAGATCGGCCTTCGTCACCAGCACGTAGACCGGAATGCGGACGCCGAGCTCCTTGTAGAGCTCCTGCACCCGGGAGCGCAGCGCCTGCGCGTGCGGCTCGCGCTCCGCCGGCGGCTGCTGCAGGAGATCGCCGACGCTGATCGTCACCAGGACGCCGTTGATGGGCCGGCGCGGGCGAGATTTCTTGAGCAGCTGCAGGAAGCTCTTCCAGGCCGCGGCGTCCACGTCGCGGTCGCTCTGCTGGGTGGTATAGCGTCCCGCGGTGTCGAGGAACACGGCCTCTTCCGTGAACCACCAGTCGCAGTTTCGCGTCCCGCCGACGCCGCGGACTGCCTCGCGGCCGAGCCGGTCGGCGAGGGGAAAGCGCAGCCCTGAGTTGATCAGCGCCGTGGTCTTGCCGGCGCCCGGGGCGCCGATGAAGACGTACCACGGCAGGTTGTAGAGATGCTGCTGCGAGCCGAGCGTGCGCAGCCGCATCCACAGCGAGGGTCGCTCCGCGCCGAACCTGATCTGCCGCAGGAGGCCGAGCGCCTCCTCGAAGCGCTGCCGGAGCAGCGTGGCTTCTTCCGACTTGGCGTCGGGCCCGGTCGGCCCGGGTGCCTTCAGCAGGGCGTCCGCGATCGCCGCGTTGCCCTTCTTGGCCTTGTACCACCGCCAGCCGGCCCGCGCGGCGGGGGCCAGCGCGATGAACGCGATCTGGAACCAGCGAACCATTTCCGATTCGAACGGGCGGAAGTTGCTGATCGAGATCGTCGGGCCGATCCACCAAACGATCATCGCGAGGGCCAGGATGCCGACGACCAGCAGCACCCAGCGGTTGAAGATCAGCTTGAAGACGCCGAATACGGCCTTCATTGAGTCCGAGGCGCCGCGCCTCCGGCGGCAGCCGACGTGCTGCCGGCCGGAACGTGGAGCGTGATCTCCACGCGGCGGTTCTTCGCCCGCCCCTGCGGCGTGTCGTTGGGCACGACGGGCTCGGCCTCGCCGCGGCCGTCGGCGCGCAGCCGCTCCGGGGCCACGCGAGCCGACAGGATCCGCGCGACCGATTCGGCGCGCGCCTTGGACAGCTCCCAGTTGGACGGGAAGCGCAGCGTCCGGATCGGCACGTTGTCGCTGTGGCCGATGACGTCGACCGGTCCGGGTACGCCCCGGAGCGCGTCGCCGATGCGGGCCAGGAGCCCCTGGTTGTCGGAGCTGATCGTGGCCTCGCCGGGCTTGAACAGCCCATCGCCCAGAATCGTCACCACACTCCGGTCGAGATGGTCGTCGACCTTGACGAGCCCGCGCTGGATCTCATCCTGGAGGAACGTCGCCAGCCGCGGGGCAGCCGCCGCCCTCGGCGCGACCGGCGCTGCGACGCGCAGACCGGCGATCTCCGCCGCGAGCCGGTCCGAGGCGCTCCCCAGATTCCAGTCGAAGCCGACGTAGATCCCGATCAGCGCCACCACCGTGACGGCTCCGACCACCCAGAGCGGCAGCCAGCCGAGCCGCCGCTGAGCCACATCGCCGAGGCCGCGCCAGCTGGGCGAGAGATCGCGCTCGAACTCGCCGCGCTGCTTGCGGATGATCTGCAACAGGCGCTGTCGGATCGCCTCGAGCTGCCGCTGGCCTCCGTCGACGATCCGGAACCGTCCCTCGAAGCCGAACTCGAGACACACGTACATGAGCTCGAGGAGATCCAGGTTGGCCTGCGGGTTCTCCGCGAGCCGGGACAGAAGCTGGAAGAACTTCTCGCCGCCCCCGGTCTCGCCGTGGAAAAGCGCCAGGAGGCCCTGGTGCGCCCACGCGCCCGACGCCCCGAGCGGTGTGCTGGTGGCGGTCTCGTCGATCAGCGTGCAGAGCGCGTAGCGGGCCGCGACGATCTTCTCCGTCGTGACGCCGGCCGCTCTCGCCTGCGCCTCGAACTGCCGCACGCCCTGCGCGAGGCTGTCCCGCAGCGCCGCCGGGTTCGGATGCTGAACCGACGACCGGAGCTGCGGCAGGACGTTGAGCAGGCGATTGGCCGCCGCGATGAGGGGATTCAGCCCGCTGCTGACGGCGGCCGCGTCGGCCACCTCGGCGTGGTCGCCCGCGGCGCTCGGGGGCGGATGGGCCGGGGCGGGCGCCGCTCGACCGGGCGCCGGTCGTCCGCCGGGAATCGGCATGATGACCGTGCGGTCGACGGGCAGATCCGCAAACGGGTCGTCAGGCACCGCGCACCGCCCAGAACTCGAGCTCGAGCCCGGGGAACTCGCCGGCAATGTGCATGGCAAGCGCCCGGGACTGCTCGGTCAATTTCCAGAGATCTCCGCCGCGGTCCAGCTCGAAGTACAGGAATCCCGCGTGGTAGGGGATCTGACGCGGCGCCACCGGAAGGCTGCGCAGCGCGATCCCCGGCAGGTTGAGATTGACGAGATCCCGGATGCGCTCGACGGGCCCGATCTTCATGAGCGTCGGCAGGCTGGCCTGGAGCCGCTCGGGCTGGAGCTGCGCCTTCGCGGCGAGCACGAACCGCGCGGTCTTCACCAGATCGCTGTCGGGGATGGCGGCGACCCGCAGCCCGTAGGCGCGCGTCTGCAGCTCGATCGGGACCGCGCTGCGCTCCAGCACCATCGACATCGAGCGCCGGATGTCGGCGACGACGGGCCCGAACGATCCGGCGAGATCGTCGTGACGATAGACGGGATACGCGATGGGCCGGCGGCTGTCGCGAGTGAACGTGGAGAGCTCGCCCGCGAGCTCGAGGCACGCCGCGTACATGGCTTCCGGGTGCAGCGGTGTGGTCGCCGCCAGGTGGGAGAAGAGGGGCTCGAATCGATTGATGGTCTTCAGCCACAGGAACTCGGCGATCTCGGCGATGCCGCCCGGCCCGGGCTGCGACATCTGCGTGGCCAGCGCGTCGCCGCGCTGGTGCAGGAGACCGTGGACGTCGCGCAGCTGGCTGGCCAGCGGCGCGGCGGCGGCGACGTCCAGCAGCGACGGGATGTACCCGGCGTCGAGCAGGACGCGGTTGTCGGCCCGGCGCTCGATGACGCGGGCGACGCCGAGACCGGAGTAGGCGGCGCTGACGTCGGCTTCCTTCAGGAGCCGCAAGCGCAGCCGGCCGATCTGGATGAGCGCGGTCCGGTCGAACGACGCGTTGCTGTCCTTGACCTCGAGCTCTCCGGCAACGTAGCGGGCCAGGCTGTCGGCGCCGGCGCTGCCGAGGTCGGATTCGTCGACGCCCGGCCGGCGCAGCGGGAGCGCCAGGACCACGAGCGAGTCGCGCAGCGTCGCGGGCACGTCCATGGGCGGCGGAAGCGGATCGCGGGCCGGACAGTCGAACGGCGTTCCGTCCGGCAGCACGCCGCGCGCGGTCCTGAGCCCCAGCTTGCCGAGCTCCAGGAGCGACTCGTCGATCGCCAGCTCGAGGAACCCCCAGGAGTACGGGCGCATCGAGCGGGTCCGCAGCTCGACCTGAGCGTCGATGTGACGGTCGTGCTGCTGGAAATGCTGGGGCTGGAGGAACGTCCCCTCGGACCAGATGATGCGATTGTCCCAGGTCACGGTTGGCTCACTTTCACTTGATGGCGAGAGTGAGGGCCCGGGCCTGGACGCCGATCGTGAGCGTGGCCTTGCCCTTCGCCGGGACCGGCACCACCTGGCGCCAGCGCGACTGCTCGAGGTCGCGATAGGCCCCGATCACACCGATGAACTTCGTGTCCGGCTGGAACTGGCGACGATATTGCCGGGTTTCCGAGGGCTGCAGCAGGAACTCCTCGCGACCGACCAGGTCGCCGCTGAGCGTCTCCTGCTCCTTGTCGTAGAGCGAGAAGAAGTCCGCGCCGTTGAACGCCGCGACCGCCTTGAGCTCGTAGACGCGAACGACGATGGGCGAGGGACGTCCCCCGCGATCGGGATTGATGGCGGGCTCGGCCTTGATCGTGCCCTGCACGAGCGGCGGGCCGCTGGAGCAGCCGACCAGGAGCGCGAGGCCCGAAATCAGCGGCGACAGTCTCCGGATCCACGGACCGATCGGGCGTGTCATCGCGCTGGCGCGTCGGAGCGCCGGGGTACGCGCGGTTGCGCGGGGCGTGTCTCCGCGGGCCGGTCGGCCGACTCGCGAACCTGGTCGAGCACCCACCCGCGCGGGCCGCGCTTGAACGTGTAGGAGAACTTGGTCTCGGTCTGCAGGCGCTGGCCGCTGCTCAGGACGACGACGTCTTCCCGCCGGCCGTCTGCCTGCGCCTCGTCACCGTTGACGGTGACGTCGAAGACGCGCAAGTCGACCTTGTGGCTCCGCTTGATATCGTTGGACTGCCGCACGCGTCGCAGCTCGTCTTCGGTCAGGTTGGGGCGGACCCGGTGGAGCAGGGCGACGTCCTTCGTCTCCACCGCGCGCACGTAGTTTTCGAGCAGCGCCCGGATCTCGGCGCGAGGCCCTGTCGCGGGCGCCGGCACCGCCGTCGCGGGAGGTGAAGCCGGCGCCGCCGGCGGCGTCCTCACGGCCGGCGCGGGCGCGGCCGACACGGGCGGAGCCGGCGCGGGCGCCGTCGTGGCCGGGGGCACCGCCTTCGCGAACAGCTCGCCGGCGGCGCGGAAGCTCGTCGTCGCGTCGGTGAAGGCCAGCTGCGTGTACATCGTGCCGCCCTGGCGCTCGAGCTCGAGCGCGCGGCCGAAGTCCGGGGCGTCCTGCGATGCGCGCTGCTTCTCCCCCGCCATCTTGGCGCGGGCCGCGTCGGCCTCGGTCCGTTGCTCGCGCTTGAGCTGGGCCTGCCGCTCGGCCTCGCCGTACCGCGCCGCGGCCGCCTGGTAGGCCTGCGTCGAGCCCGCCGCGTCCCGCGCCGCCCAGAGGCGCTCGCCTTCCGTCCTCGACGCGTCCGCCTTCGACAGGAGGTCCGCGGCCAGCGCCGGCGCATCGGCCTTCGTCGCGCGATCGCGTGCCGCCGCGACCGTCGCGATCAGCTGCTGGAGGCCCTTGTCGGGCGCCGCGCCACGTCCGCCCGAGAGCCAGACGACGAGCGCGATGAGCACAACCGCCAGCCCTCCACCCGCGATCGCGAGGTATCGCAGCGGCAGCGCGCTCAGCGGCGAGCGGGCGCGCGCGCGCGGCGTCGGGGTGCTGGGCGTCGCGACGCTTGGCGTCGTGACGGGCGCCGGCCAGGAGCGTTCGAGCGCGGGTGTTGCCGCCGGGCCGCCCATTCTCGCCGGCGGTGCCGGCGACGCTACAGGATCGGCGCCGCGCGACGTCGGCGGCGTGGCCACGGGGCCCGTGGGCGGAGCTGCGATCGGGCCCGTCGGGGGCGCCGCCACCGACGCCGTCGGAGCAGCCGGCATGGACTCGGTGAGCGGGGACGCAACCGGTGTCGTCGGCGGGGGCGCGACGGAAGCGGTCACTGCTTGCTCGGTCAGGATGCGCGCCGTGTCCACGAAGACGGTCTCGTCGGTGGTGTCGGCGCGAGTCGGCTTCGCGGCCGCGGCCGCCCGCTTCGCCATCTCGGCCTGGAGCGCCGCGGTTGCCGCCGCGGCCTGCGCCTCTCGGGCGCCCCCGGCCGCCTGCTCGTAGAGCTGCCGTGCCTCCTGGAAGTGCCCTTCGCCTTTCGTGTACGCCTCGCCGGCGAGGGCGGACTGGCCGGCGGAGAACTTGGCCTGCGCCGAATTCCAGAGGGTCGCCTGATAGCGCGGGGCGGCGGCCATCTCGGCGTCGCGCCGGGCGATCTCCGCCTGGCCGCGCATTCCCGTGGCCGTCTCGACCGCCCGGCGGCGCGCCTCGATCCGGGACGCCTCTTCCGCCTGCTCGCGGGCAATCGCCGCCTCGGCCTTGCGCCGCAGCGCATCGGCCTCGGGCGGCGCGGCGGCCGGCGCGGCGCTGTCGGCGACGCTGCGGAGGATCTCGAGGCACCAGGTGAACGCGCCGGCGTCGTAGGCGGCGCTCGCCTCTCGCATCAGCGAGGTGAGCTGCTCACGGCTCTGGTTCCGGGCGTCGACGTGGTGCTGGGCCTCTCGCAGGCTCTCGGCGGCGCGGGCGTGCTCCGGCATCTCGGCGACGACCCGGTCGAGCTCGGAGATGGCCTGCTCGTACTCGCCGCGCTGCAGCGCCTCGAGGCCGCGGTCCAGGGCCGGCCGGAGCCCCTCCGCCCGCGTGAGCAGCTCCTGCATCCGCTCGATCCGCGCCGTGGTGTCCTTGTCGACCCGCTCGAGCGTGGCGAGCGGGGCGTGCTCTTCGACGACGAACACGGTCTCGTCGGCCCATGGCCCGCCCAGCCGGGCCGTGAGCGCCTCGCGCAGCTCGTGGAGCCGGCGCAGCCGGGACTGCACGTCGCGGCGAACTCGCTCCGCGTCCTCGCTGAGCTTGCGGCGCACCTGCATGAGCTGCGTCCGCATCTGTCCGAGCGTGGGAAAGCGCCGCGTCGGATCCTTCTGCAGCGCCCGCTCGAGGATCGTGCCCAGCTCCGACGGCAGGGTCGGGTCCACCTCGGCGAGCGGCGGCGGATCCTGCGAGCGGAGGTTCTCGAGGATCTCGATCGGGTCGTTGCCCGTGAAGGGCGCCCGGTTCGTCAGGAGCTCGTAGAAGACCGCGCCCACCGAGAAAATGTCCGAGTGATGGCTGCCCTGCCCACGCGCCCGCTCGGGCGCCATGTACTGCAGCGTGCCGACGATGAGCCCTGCGCGCGTGAGCCCGGTCTGGGCCGCCGCGATGTGGGCGATGCCGAAGTCGAGGATCTTCACCTGCCCGTTCCGGAGCACGAAGATGTTGGCGGGCTTCACGTCGCGGTGGACGATGCCCTTCTCGTGCGCGAACTCCAGCCCGTCGCAGATCTGGACCATGAGCGGGAACTTGTCCTCGATGCTGGTGAGCGTCTTCTTGGCGATGAGCTGGCGAAGCTCGTCGCCAACGAGCAGCTCCATCACGATGAAGAGGTTGCCCTCCGCTTCCCCGAGATCGTGAATGGTCACGATGTTGGGATGGCTCAGCTTGGCGCAGGCCTGGGCCTCGCGAAAGAACCGGGCACGGAGCTCGTCGGTGTGATCGGTCTCGGCGGAGATGACCTTCAGCGCGACCAGCCGGTCCAGCACCGGGTCGTGCGCCTTGTAGACGCTCCCCATGCCGCCGCGGCCGATGCGCTCGAGGATCCGGTACTTCCCGATCGTCTGGTCCATCACTCGTACCGCAGGAGGATGGCGCTGATGTTGTCGCGGCCGCCCCGCGCGTTGGCGCTGTCCACCAGCTGATCGCACGTCTTGGCCAGGTGACCGTCGTAGCGGCCGACGATTTCTAGGATGGCGTCGTCCTCGAGCATGTTGGTGAGCCCGTCGGAGCACAGCAGCACGGTGTCGCCGGCGATCAGGTCGTGGGCGGCGACGTCGAACTCCACCTCGCCGCGGACGCCGAGCGCCTTGGTGAGGACGTTCTTCATCGCCCCGACGACGCCGCCCTCCTCGGTGTCGGCCCAGGCGCTGTTGGCCAGCGAATCGTCCCGGGTCAGCTGGATCACGCGCCCGCCCCGGACGATGTAGAGGCGGCTGTCGCCGACGTGGCCGTAGGTGAACCGCGCGTCGTCCGCGGCGACGATGGTGGCAACCACCGTGGTTCCCATCCCCGCGTACTCGTCCTCGGCCGCGGCGCGCGTGAAGATGGCGCGGTTCGCGAGCTTGATCGCGGTGCGGACGCGGTTGGCGTCGAAGGACAGGCTCGGGTCGAATCCATAGGGCCAGGTCAGGTCCGGATCGGCTCCCGAGCGGCTGATGAACGTTCCGATCGTGTCGACACCGATGCGGGAGGCGACGTCGCCCGCCTGGTGGCCGCCCATGCCGTCGCACACCACGAGGATGCCGTCACCGACAAGGATGCTGTCCTCGTTCCGGTGGCGCCGTCTACCTACGTCGGTGCGGCCGCAGAATTGAATCATCCCTGAAGGCCCTCTCGTCGTTGCATGATCGCAGATCGCAGCGATCCGCGGAAGTCCGCGACCGCGCGGTGTGCGCGATCAGCGCAGCTGAAACGGCACACCGGGTATTTCCGGAATCTTGAGCTTCTGGCCCGGTCGGAGCGGGACGTTCAAGGCGAGGCGATTCGTCTCGGTGATGACCTCGCAGCGGAGGCGATCGCCGTAGTAGAGCTCGGCGAGAGAGGCGCACGTGTCGCCCGCTCGAACCGTGTGCATGATCGACAGGACCTCGCGCACGTCGTTCTGCATCGTCTCGAACGCCGCCCGGTTCGTGGGATCGAGACTGAGCGCGACGAGAAGGCGCTGCTGGGCCTCGCCGAGCAAGCCCCGGCCGACGAGCGCGCGTCCCTCCTGGACCAGCGCGGCGGTCTGTTGCGCGATCCGACCTTCCAGGCGTTTCTGGGCGTCCTGGGCCTTGCGATCCCGCGGGTTGATCGTCAGCGCGACCAGGCGCTCCTCGAGCGCCTGCCGCAGCCGGCCCTGCTGCTCCAGCTGCTCCGAGCGCTCGTTATGCGCCGCCGCCAGGGAGTCCCGCGACCATTGACCGGGCGGCGCGATCGCCGTGGAGACGGGCCGGGTGACCGCGCCGGTGGCACCCGCAACCCTTCCGTCGGAGCCTCGCGCCGCGCCGACTTCCTCGTCCTGGAAGTTAGTGAGGTTCGCGGTGAAGTCCTTCAGCGTCATCTCCGAGTAGATCTGGCTCCGGCTGATCCTGAGCGGGTACGCCCACGCCGGGTTCGACTGCCGGCGGACCGTGAAGGCAGCGACGTAGCCGTACTTGACCACGTACGGCAGGAGCTCGTCGTCTGTGTCTCCGTAGGGGTAGGCGAGGACGTCGCTCGCGCGCCCGAGCTGCTTGCGAAACTGCTCGGCGGGATAGCCCAGCTCGGCCTCGATCCGCTTCGCGTACGCCTCTTGCGGCTCGCCCTCCTTACGCCGGAGACTGCTATGGGTCTTCGAGTGCGCCTGCACGTCGAAGCCCTGGGCGATCATCGCGCTGAGCTCCTTCCACGACATGCCGCCACCGCCGACGAAGTCCGAGTACACGAAGAGCGTCGCGGTGAACCCGAAGTCCTTCAGGATGGGGCGCGCGTACTGCATGAACGACCGGTAGCCGTCGTCGAACGTGATCAAGACCGACTTGCGCCCCAGCTGCTTGCGCCCGGCCGTGAACTCCAGGTAGTCCGAGAGGCTGACCGACTGGAATCCGTCGGCGTGCAGGGCGCGCATCTGGGCCTCGAACTTCTTCACGCCGATCGACAGCCGCCCGCGGTCTTCGGGGCTCATGTTGTGGTACACGAGCACGGGCACGAGCTGGTAGCCCCACGGAAACACCCCGACCGGGTTCCATTCGTGCTTGGGGATCACGACTTCCTGGCCCTCGGCAAACGACCGGACCCCGCCGTAGTCCTCGATCATCCAGCCCTTTCGCCCGTCGCCGAGGTGGCGTGCGGCGAGAGTCTCGGGGGTGTCGCCCGACTTCGCGGCGGCGACGATGAAGTCCTTCGACTCGAAGACTTCGAGATCTTTCCCGGCCGCCCTCGACGGAGTAGACGGCTTGCCGGACGAAGGCTCGCCGGAGACGGCCGGCTGGTCGGCGCGGTGGGACGCACAGGCGGCCGCGGCGAGCAACGACGCAGCAACTATTACAACAGTGAGACCTGAAGGCTGCCGACGCGCTGAGGACGTGCCCATCACGGCCCTCCACCACCTCCGTGCGCTTCCGGAAACACTGGGCTCGAGACCTCGGGGCTGTACGACTGGAGTGGACAATCACCTAAAGTTTGGCCCACGTCGCGCCCGAAATCTTATCGTGACCCACTGCGAAATGGCAACATTGATGCCACGCTCCGATCCTCCTGAGAATGCTCAGGTTCGCGCCACCGCCTCGCCGACCCCGCGGCTCGAAGTCGGGCGGATTGCCCGAGCGGTCAGGCGGTCCGGGCTCTTGACCCTTTCCAGGCTTCTCCCGCCGCGCTACAGTTGACGCCTCGATCCGGGCAGCGCACAGCAGTTTCGGGGAGTCTCACAGGTGGCGCGGACGTACGACTACGATCTCGTGTGCATCGGCAGCGGCCCCGCCGGCCAGCGGGCCGCCGTCCAGTCGGCGAAGCTCGGAAAGTCCGCCGCGGTGATCGAGAAGGACCCGTGCCTGGGCGGAGTCTGCCTGGGCACCGGGACCATTCCGAGCAAGACCCTCCGAGAGGCGGTGCTGTTCTTCAACCGCGTTGCGGCGCGGGACCGGTCGCGTTCGCAGCCCGATGCCCGTCCGACGGCGGAGCAGCTTCTCGCCAGGGTCGGCGAGGTCATCACGCGCGAGCAGGACGTCATCGAGGCCCAGCTGCGGCGTAACGACGTGACGATCGTTCGGGGCGAGGCCTCGTTCGCCGACCCCCACACTCTCCTGGTGCGCCAGGGAGACGGCTGGCGACGAATCTCGGCCGAGAACATCGTGATCGCCGTGGGGACGAGGCCGGCGCCCCCGCCCGGCGTCGCGGCCGACGGAGAAGTGGTCATGACCGGCGACGACGTGGTCGAGCTCAAGCAGGTTCCTAAGACCATGGCCGTCGTGGGCGGGAGCGTCATCGGGATCGAGTACGCCTCGATGTTCTCGGCGCTCGGTGTCCCCGTCACGCTCATCGAGAAGCGCCAGCGGCCGCTCGAGTTCCTGGACCGGGAAATCGTCGAAGAGCTCATCCACCAGATGCGGCATCGAAACGTGACGTTTCGTCTGGGCGAAACCGTCGAGTCGATCGAGATATCCGACGGCCCGCCTCGACGGGCCGTCATCCGCCTCGAGTCGGGTAAGCGTCTGACGTCCGACGTGGTGCTCTTCTCGGCCGGGCGCATCGCCGCCACCGGCTCGCTGAGCCTCGCCACCGCCGGGCTGGAGGCCGACGATCGGGGGCGCCTGAAGGTGGACGAGACGTTCCGCACGCGCGTGCCCCACATCTTCGCGGCGGGCGACGTGATCGGCTATCCGAGCCTCGCCGCCACGTCGTCGGAGCAGGGGCGGCTCGCGGCCTGCCACGCGTTCGGGGTGGAGGCCGGTCCGATGGCCCCCCACTTCCCGATCGGCATCTACGCCATCCCCGAGATCTCGATGGTCGGTGCGCCCGAGCACGAGCTGACCGAGCTCAAGGTTCCCTACGAGACCGGCGTGGCTCGTTACCGGGAGATCGCCCGAGGCCAGATCCTGGGCGACGACAGCGGCCTCTTCAAGATGCTCTTCCACCGGGACGATCGCCGGCTCCTGGGTGTGCACGTCATCGGAAGCGGCGCGACGGAGCTGATTCACATCGGGCAGGCGGTGCTGGGTCTCGGGGGCGGGATCGACTACTTCCTGCAGACCGTCTTCAACTACCCGACGCTCGCCGAGTGCTACAAGGTGGCTGCCCTCGACGCCTCGAACAAGCTCCGCGGCTAGACCGCGCGTAAGCGCGCGTTTTCGTATCAAACCCGCAGTACTATGCGTCGCTGGTAGAGGGGCCACATGAGGCCCAGCCACACGAGCACGTACACGCACGCGTAGGCGAGCGAAGCGTTGACGGGCGAGGCCCACGGGGCGAACAGGCGGTTGAACAGCACGGACTGGAGGCTCGCGTTCTCCGGCCCGACATGAATCAGGACGAGGACGCGCGCGACGGCCGTCGACAGGAAGTACAGGGCGAGGGCGTTCACGCCGAACACGACGAAGGGGACGGCCCAGCGGCGATGGCCCCGGACTTCGATCAGCCAGTAGCACGCGGCGAGCGTGATCAGCGCGAGCCCGCCCATGAGCATCACGTACGAGCTCGTCCACAGGGACTTGTTCACCGGAAACCACGCGCCCCAGATCTGGCCCACCGCGGCGCAGAGCACTCCGGCGAGCGCGAGGCGAGCGGCGGTCGCACCCGTCGTCGGCTGCCGGCGCAGCCACTGTCCGGTCAGGACGCCCAGCAGCGCCGTCGCCATCGCCGGTACCGTGCTCAGGATGCCCTCGGGGTCGTAGACGCTGGCGACCCGCCACAAGTGTTGAGGTCCGAGAATAGTGCGATCGAGGTAAGCCGCGAGGTTGCCGGCCGGGCTGAGGTCGCCGGCGCCGTAGCCGGGAACCGGGACGGTGGCCATGACGGCCCAGTAGCCGAGCAGGAGCCCCGCCGTGACGAGGGCCTGCGTCCGCCGGCTCGTCAGCAGGAACAGGAAGCCCGCCGCGAGATAGCACAGGGCGATGCGCTGGAGCACCCCGGGGATTCGCAGCGTCGCCCAGTCGAAGGCGGGCAGGCCTTGCAGGATGATCCCGAGCGCGAAGATGATCGCCGAGCGCCGCACCACGCGCGTCAGCGCCCCGGCGTGCCCGGACCGCTCGAGCCGGGGACCGAGGGCAAAGGGCACCGCGACGCCGACGATGAAGACGAAGAACGGGAACACCATGTCGGTGGGGGTCCAGCCGTGCCAGGCGGCGTGGCGAAGCGGAGGATAAACGGCGGCCCAGGTGCCCGGGTTGTTGACGAGCACCATTCCGGCGACCGTGAGGCCCCGCAGCGCGTCGAGCGAGACGAGGCGGGGCTGATTTGACGGCGCGCGGGATCCGGTCGCTGGCCCTGGCCCCACGTAGCTACGGTACTCTCGCCGGGCTCAGCCCCGGGCCATGTTACTCGCGGGCGAGGTCGACGACCGCTGCCCGAAGCTCGTCGCCGTCGACCGGCTTCGACAGATAGCGCTGAAAGCCCGGGGCGCGCCCGCGGGCATCCTTGAGGCCTCGCGAGACGAGGGCGACGGCCGGAACCCGGCGCCCCTGGCGGACGTGCATGTGGCGAAGCCGCTCGAGGAACTCGCCGTTGGCGTTCTCGGCCGAGGTGAGGTCGCACACGATGACGTCGGCGATGAGGGCCACGCGGATGGCGTCGACAGCGTTGGTCGCCGTGACGATGGCGCCCCACAGCTCGAGCACCGACCGGAGGTAATGACGAGCGTGCAGGTCGTCGTCGATGACCAGCACGTGAACGCCCTGAAGCTCCGTGAGACGGACATCACGCATGGCAACAACAACGTATCGAAAACGCGGGCCGCGCTTCGGGGTTGCGGACGCCAAGTTTGCGGTTCTACGCGACAAACGTCGGGTCGTGCGGGAACCACCTAGTCGGGAGCCTTACGGAAGGCCCGCGGGGACCTGCCGAACCATCGCCGGAAGGCTCGCTGGAACGCGCTCGGGTCCTCGTAGCCGAGCAGGAACCCCACCTCCGCCACGGCGAGCTGGCCGTCACGCAGGAGCGATGGCGCCATCTCCCGGCGGAGCTCCGCGAGCACGGCGGCGAACGACGTCTGCTCGTCGCGGAGCTGGCGCTGGAGGGTGCGGGCGCTCGCGCCCAGCGCCTTCGCCACACCGTCCAGACTCGGGACCGCTTCCGTCAGCTCGGACCACAGCACCCGGCGCACCCGCTCGCGCACGGTTCGCTCGCTGCCGAGCGTCGCGAGCGCCTGCTCGGCCAGCCGGTCGAGATAGCCGGTGAGGGTGGTGTCGGCCACCGCGACCGGGCGCGCGAGATCCTCGTTCCGCAGTAGAAAGGCCGTCGCCAGTGCGCCGAACTCGAGCGGGGCGGCGAAGAAGGTCTCGTAGTCCTTCACGTCCGCCGGGCGTCGATACGGAAGCTGCACGGTCAAGGGCGCGATGGGCGCGCCCGCGATCTCCCGGCACGTCGAGAGTACGGCCGCCAGTCGCGCATCGACCGCGGGCCGGAAAGCGCGCAACGCGGGCTGCACGTCCAGACGCAGCCACGTCGCCTCGCCCTCCGTCTCGAGCGTGACCACGAGGGCATCCGACACGATGCGGCTGTAGTGAACGAGCCGGCGTAGCGCCGATCCCAGCGTGCTGCTGAAGGCCATCGAGTAGCCGACGAGGCCGAACTCGCGCACGCGGGTGTTGGCGCCGATGCGCAGGCCGATCGCCGGATCCGGCACGTGCTTGGTGACGGCGCGCCACAGCCGGGCGATCGCGGTCAGGGGAATGCGGGAGTCGGGATCCCGAAGCTGGCGCTCGTCGAGCTTGGCCTCTCGCAGGAGCACGTCCCGCGATACCCCCAGCTGGGCGGCCCGTTCCAGATGCACCAGAGCCAGGCGCGCGAGCCCCGAGGGTTCGTTCACGTTCGGCCTCCGAGCCGCTAGAGTAGCCGATCGTCCTCGCGACGGTTGTTATACTTCCAGAGGCGCGCCCTCCTCTGTCGTCGCGGTATCCTCGAAGCCTTCGGCCGGGAGAATGAGCAAGGTGCCATGTCGGAAGTGACGGGACGAACCGGGGGCCCCGACCTGTCGGCCCTCAGGATCGACGAGCGCGCGCGGCGCGATCCGAAGCGCTCGACGGGACGCCTGATCGCCGTCGGAGTGGCGGCGATGCTGGTACTCGGCGCCGCCGCATGGCTCCTTCTGCGCGAGCGAGCGCCCGAGATCGAGGTGACGACCGTGCGCACCGACAAGGGGGGGCGTCCCGCCCTCCTGAATGCAAGCGGCTACGTGACGCCCCGGCAGCGGGCGACCATCGCCGCCAAGATCACGGCCCGCGTCAACGAGATCTACGTCGACGAGGGCATGCGCGTTGAGCCGGGCCAGATCCTGGCGAAACTTGACGACTCCGACGCGCGCGCCCGCCTGCTGTCCACTCTGGCCGAGCGCGACGCGACCGCCGCCACCCTGGGCGACCTGCGCGTCAACCTCGACAACGCCGAGCGGGAGCTGCGCCGCGTCGAGGAGCTGTGGGACCGCAAGCTGGTGGCCGAGCAGAACCGCGACCAGGCGAAGATGGCCGTCGACAGCCTGCGCGCCCGCCTCATCGTTGCGCGCGAGCAGGTGACCGCCTCGGAGGCCCGCGTGAAGGTCGCCCAGCAGGACCTCGACAACTGCATCGTGCGCGCGCCCTTCGGCGGCATCGTCGTCTCGAAGGACGCTCAGCGCGGCGAGATGGTGTCGCCGGTGTCGGCCGGCGGCGGCTTCACGCGGACGGGCATCGCCACGATCGTCGACATGGGCTCGCTCGAGATCGAGGTGGACGTGAACGAGTCGTACATCGCCCGGGTGAAGTCGGGGCAGCCGGTGACGGCCGTGCTCGACGCCTACCCGGACTGGCAGATCCCGGCCAAGGTGCGCACGGTCATCCCGACCGCCGACCGCCAGAAGGCGACGGTCAAGGTGCGCGCCGCGTTCGATCGCCTGGATCCCAGGATCCTGCCCGACATGGGCGTCAAGGTGACGTTCCTCGGCGAGGAGCGGAGCGTGCCCGCCGGCGCCGGGAGGACTCTGGTGCCGAAGACCGCCGTGCTCGAGGAGGGCGGCACCGCGGCGGTCTTCGTGCACCGCGAGGGGCGCGTGGAGCGCCGGGCGGTGCGCCTGGGCGACGTGCGCGGCAACGAGCGCGAGGTGCTGGCGGGCCTGTCCGACGGCGAGCAGATCGTGACGACTGGAATCAAGGACCTGCGCGACGGCCAGGCCGCGCGCGTGAAGCGCTAGAGCAGTGCGAGCCGCAGGCCGTCGCGGGGCTGGGGCCCCGCCGGCCGAGGCGAGCCTAAGAATCGGGAGTGCGAGCCGCAGGCCGTCGCGGGGCTGGGGCCCCGCCGGCCGAGGCGAGCGAAGGAATCGGGCAGGCCTCTAAATAGGAGCGTGGATGGTCAAGATCGATGGTCGAGGAGACGAAAGCGCACTGATCCGGGCGCGGGGGCTAGGCAAGACCTACCGGCGCGGCGGCGAGGAGATCCATGTGCTCCACGGGCTCAACCTGGACGTCGACGCGGGTGAGTTCATCGCGTTCATGGGCCCGAGCGGCTCGGGCAAGACCACCTTGCTGAACCTGCTCGGAGGGCTGGACGTGCCGTCGGCCGGGAGCGTGACGGTGGCGGGCGACGAGATCACGCGCATGTCGGCGCGCAAGCTGACGAGCTGGCGCTCGCGCCACGTGGGATTCGTGTTCCAGATGTACAACCTGATTCCCGTGCTCACCGCGTTCCAGAACGTCGAGCTGCCGCTACTCTTGACGAGCCTGTCGAAGGCCCAGCGGCGGCAGCACGTGGACACGGCGCTGGACGTGGTGGGCCTGTCCGACCGCATGCACCACTATCCGCGGCAGCTCTCCGGCGGCCAGGAGCAGCGCGTGGGCATCGCGCGCGCCATCGTGGCCGATCCCACGTTTCTGCTCTGCGACGAGCCGACGGGTGACCTGGATCGCAAGAGCGCCGACGAGGCGCTGGACCTGATCGATCGGCTCGTCCGGGAGTTCGGCAAGACCGTCTTGATGGTGACCCACGACCCGCTGGCCGCCGAGCGCGCGCACGTCGTCCTGCATCTGCAGAAGGGCGTGCTCGTGGACACGGTGACCACGGGCCGGGCTCGATGAAATACGTTCCGCTCGTCCTGTCCAACCTCTTCCGCAAGAAGACCCGCACGGCCCTGACGACCGGCTCGTTCGCGGTGGCGCTGTTTCTCTTCGGCATCCTGGCGGTGGTCGACGGCGCCTTCCAGCAGGGCGTGGACGTGGCGGGCGTCGACCGGCTCGTGGTCCTGAACCGCGTCTCGATCATCCAGCCGCTGCCGCTCGCCTATCGAGACCGGCTGCTGCGGATTCCCGGCGTGACTCACGTGACCTTCGCCAACTGGTTCGGCGGCGTCTATCAGGACGAGCGCAACTTCTTTCCGCAGTTCGCCGTCGACCGCGAGACCTACCGGCAGATGTTCACCGAGTTCATCGTGCCCGACGATCAGTGGCAGGGGTTTCAGACCGACAAGGAGGGCGCGATCGTCGGCGAGGCGCTGGCCGAGCGGTTCAAGTGGAAGATCGGCGATCGCATCCCGATCAAGGGCACGATCTTCGCCGGCACCTGGGAGTTCAACATCCGCGGGATCTATCGCGGCCGCCGGGTTCAGGACGACACGACGCAGCTCTGGTTCCGGTGGGATTACCTCGACGAGCGGAAGGCGTTCGGGAAGGGCTGGGTCGGCTGGTACACGGTGCGGATCGCCAATCCCGACGACGCGGTGCGCCTGGTCAAGGTGATCGACGAGCAGTTCGCGAACTCCCCGGCCGAGACCAAGACCGACACCGAGAAAGCGTTCGCTGCGTCGTTCGTCAAGCAGATGGGCAATATCCAGCTCCTGATCATGAGCGTCGGCAGCGTCGTGTTCTTCACGCTCCTGCTGGTGACGGGCAACACGATGGCGATCGCGGTGCGCGAGCGCACGCGGGAGCTGGCGGTGCTGAAGGCGGTGGGATTCTCGGACCGGTTCGTGCTGATGCTGGTCATCGCCGAGACGATGGTCGTCGCGGTGGTCGGCGGCGGCGTCGGCCTCGGCCTGGCGAAGCTCTTCACGCTGCGCGGGGACCCGACCGGGGGCCTCTTGCCCTTCTTCTACCTCGCTTCCGATGACATCGTCCTCGGGCTGGGACTGGCGCTCACGGTGGGGCTCGCGGCCGGTGTCCTGCCGGCTCTCTCCGCCAGCCGGCTCCGGGTCGTCGACGCGCTCAGGCGGGTCTGACGTGGCGATCCCGTTCGTCTACAACGTGCGAAGCCTCCGGGCGCGGTGGACCTCGACCGTGGTGGCCGTGCTGGGCATCGCCGGCACGGTGGGCGTGTTCGTGGCGATGCTCTCGCTGGCGCGCGGATTCGAGGCCACGCTGGTGGCCTCGGGCTCCCCGCGCAACGCGATCGTCCGGCGCGCGGGCGCCACGTCGGAGATGGACAGCAGCGTCATGCTCGAGCAGGTACGCGTCATCGAGGACGCGCCGGGCGTGGAGCGCGGGGGCGCCGGGCCGCTGGTGTCGCCCGAGGTCGTCGTGATCGCCTCGTTCCCGCTGAAGGGCCGCGGCACCGAGGGCAACGCCCAGGTGCGCGGCGTGTCGCCGAAGGCGCTCGCCGTCCGGCCGACCGTGAAGATCGTCGCGGGCCGCGCGTTTCAGCCCGGGCTGACGGAGCTCCTGGTGGGGCGGAACGTGGCGGCGAGCTACGTCGGCCTCGATCTCGGCAAGACCGTCAGGTTCGGCGGCGGCACCTGGACGGTGGTGGGCGTGTTCGACAGCGGCGGCACCGCGTACGACTCGGAGCTGTGGTGCGACTTCAGCGTCCTGCGTCAGGTCTACCAGCGCCCGCAGAACATGTTCCAGTCGGCGACCGCGCGCCTGTCGTCGCCGGACGCGCTGACGCCGTTCAAGGACGCGCTGACCGCCGATCCCCGCGTGACGGTCCAGATCGATCGCGAGATCGACTACTACGCGAAGCAGTCGCGACAGCTGACGACCCTGATCACCGTCCTGGGTACGATCGTGGCCGTGGTCATGGGCATCGGCGCGGTCTTCGGCGCGCTCAACACCATGTACTCGGCGATCGCCGAGCGCGCGCGGGAGATCGCCACCCTGCGCGCGCTGGGCTTCGGCAGCGGCAGCATCGTGGTGTCGTTCGTGCTCGAGTCCCTGTGCATCGCGCTCGTGGGCGGTCTCCTCGGCTGCGTGGTCGTCCTGCCGCTGAACGGTCTCACGACGGGGACGATCAACTGGCAGACGTTCTCCCACCTGGCCTTCGCGTTCCGGGTCACGCCCGACCTCCTGGCGATGGGAATTGCCTTCGCGCTCCTGATGGGGCTGGTGGGCGGCGTGCCGCCGGCTATCCGGGCTGCCCGCGCGCGAATCGCGGTGGCGCTCCGGGAGCTCTGACCTCGAGGGGCGGCGCCGGCCGCGCCTCGGAGAGCCGGTCCGCCTTTCTCTTGTAGACCAGCGCCCCCCGAATGTTTCGCACGAGCTCATAGTCGCGTCCGAGCGCCTGCTCGAGAATGGTTTTCGTCTCCGGGTGAGCGTCCACGTACCCGGTGTTGGCTTTTTTGACGATGAAGAGCGGATGCATCTCGAGCAAACGCGTCATCTCGCTCTCCCGTGTCGCACCGGGCGCGGCGGCAACCTCGAGAACAGACTCCCGGACGATGTTCGACGGGTGCGTGACGACCCGCGACAACGGCTTCGTCTCGGTCAGCCAGTACACGAGATGGTAGTCCAAGAGATAGATGGGCTCGCGTCGGACATTTTCGGCGCGTAGATAGTCAGCCAGCTGGTAGACGACGTCCTGGTCGCCGCGGAGGGTCTTCGTTCCCAGATCCCAATACGCGGCCGCCAGCACCCAGGCCGGGAACGCCAGGCCGACGGCGAGCAGGACAATGACGGGCCGAACGTGGCGGTGCCGCAGGAGCGTCGAGTAGAAATGCCCCGAGATCAACGCCAGGAAGACGACGATCTGGATCACGTAGTGTCGGTAGAACGGCCCGCCGAAGATCATCGAGCCGGTGACCGCGGCGACGCACGCGTACAGAAGCAGCGTCTGCCCCCGCTGGGGCCCGACCTGTGTCGTCCAGTGGCGCGTCGTGAGGACGGTCCCCCCGAGAAATCCGATGAAGATAGCGAGATGGTACTGAGCGAGCGTCGCGAGGAGGGCGCCGAGCGCGGCGCCGGGACCGCGCTCTAGGTCGGCGTAGTACAGCGGAGCCACGATGGCCGACTCCACGAGAATTCTCCACGTGCCGGTCACCAGATAAGGCGCGCCGACGAGGACCGGCGGGAGTAGGGCCCCGAGGGCGTACGACGCCACGAGGCGAGCCACGCGTGCTCGATCGCGCGCGGCCGAGCGGATCAGCAGGTCGATGCCGCCGACGACCAGAAGACAGACCAGGTTCGTCCGCACGAGGGTCGCGAGAGACAGCAAGAGGCCGGCCGCGAAGCCCGTCCCGGCGCCGTGGCGGCACATGATCAAGATTGCCAGCGCGGCCATGACCGGGACCATCGCGAGCGTCTCCGTCATGGTCGGCTGGCCCCCGGGAGTCAGCGACGCGAACACCACGGACATGACGGCGGCGAGCACGCCCGCCCGGGAGCCCCACAGACGCCGGCCGATCAGAAACGTCAGATAGGCCGACGCGAGCACGCATGCCGCGCCGAGCAGGCGAATTGCGATGATATGCCGGCCGGCCAGGAGGATCGTGAGGGCGAAGGGGACGAACGCCCCGGGCGGTTTGTTGTCCCAGAGCTCCACGTACGGCAGATGCCCGTCCACCAGGCTTTGCCCGACCAGAATGAACGTGCTCTCGTCCCAGTCGATCAAGGGCGGGAAGAAGAACGGAAACCGGACCAGCAGGGTGACCAGCAGCAGGACGGCGAGCGGCGAACCGATCGTCAGTGACCGCCGAGGCCGGGGATCGAGACCAGGAGATGGAGTGAGCCGCCGAGCTCGTTGAGCTTGCGCGTGTCCCAGCGCACGAACGCGTCCCGCTCCTCGTCCGACAGGTCGGCGTCGGCGAGGGCCCCGCCGGGATTCGCCCGGAAGCGATCGCGGAAGGCCGGGTCCTTCTTCAGCCGATAGAGCACGACGTTCGTCTCGTAGCGGCTCATGCCACGTCCCACTCGAGCGCAGCGAGGTCGATGCGTCCCATCTCGCCGAAGAACCGGACCCGGGCGCGCGCGGGGCTCACGGCGCCCAGCAGCACCAGCCAGTTGAGCAGCTCGTGCGAGCCGCTCTCGTGAAGCTCTTTCGCTGTGAGGGCGGTCAGGGCCTCGTGGTCGCCCGCTTCCATCAGCTTGACGATGCGCCGGTCGAAGGCTGGGTCCGACTGGCCGACGCGCGCCAGCGACAGCTCGGGAAAGTGGCTGAGCCCGCCGGTCGCGACGACGGCGACGTTCCACGGCCCCTCGGCCACCACGCGCGCGATGTGACGTCCGGCCGCGAAGCAGCGCTGCGCGGTCGGCTGCGGGGCCACGAAGCAGTTGACCCAGAAGGGGACGAGGGGCGGAACCGGTCGGTCGCCGTACAGCGTGGAGACCGGGCTCAGGAACGCATGGTCGAGCGGCGCCGACCACGACGCGGCGAAGTCGAAGCCGGCCTGCACGCCCTTCTCCAGAATGCCGTTGGCCAGATCTTCGTGGAGGGGATAGCGCTCCGGGAGACCGTCGAGGGCGCGGTCGAACTCGATCGCGTCCGCCTGGACCATGCGGCTCACCGAGCGGCCGACCCGGACGCAGAGGGCCGGCACCGCGTCGAACGAGAAGACGTTGAGGTGATCGTCGGCGACGACGACGAGCGCGTCGGGCGCGGCCGCCATGAGCGTACGTCCCATCGCCCGCACCACGCCGATCAGCTCCTCCACCATCCGTCGACCGTGCGGCCCGACGTTCTGGCCGTAGTAGTCGGGGTAGAGCACGTGCGACATCGCGGCCGCGTACACGATCCTGCCCATGTGGCCCTCCCGGCGCCCCATCATGCCGCGGAAGGCCTGACGCGTCGACCGGATTCCGCGGCCCGGCGCAAGACGCCGCATCGGTGGTAGGCTGTCGGGCGGCTCCACCAACACGGCCATCAGGAGAATGACGGACATGGACAAGAAGGTTGCGATCGTGACGGGCGCCGGGAGCGGGGTCGGTAAGGCGGTCGGGCTCGCGCTGCTGCGAGACGGATACCATGTCTCACTGGCCGGCCGGCGCAAGGACGCCCTGGAAACGGTGGCGGCCGAGGCCGGTGACGCGCGCTCCAGAGCGCTGGTCGTTCCCACCGACGTCTGCGTTCCTCAGGCCATCCGCTCGCTCTTCGCGCAGACCAAGAGCGCGTTCGGGCGGCTGGATCTCCTGTTCAACAACGCCGGCATCGGCGCCGCCGGGCTCCTGGAAGACCTGACCGTCGAGCAGTGGAAGGCCGTCGTCGACACCAACCTGACGGGCTCGTTCCTCTGCACGCAGGAAGCGTTCAAGATCATGAAGGACCAGGACCCGCGCGGCGGGCGAATCATCAACAACGGCTCGATCTCGGCCCACACTCCGCGGCCCAACTCGGCGCCTTACACCTCGACCAAGCACGCGATCACCGGGCTCACCAAGGCCACCTCGCTCGACGGCCGCAAGTACGACATCGCCTGTGGGCAGATCGACATCGGCAACGCCGCCACCCCGATGACCGAGCGGATGGCCAAGGGCGTCCCGCAGCCGAACGGCACGACGATGATCGAGCCCACCATGGACGTCGAGAACGTCGCCAACGCCGTGGTCTGCATGGCCCGGATGCCGCTCGACACCAACGTGCTCTTCATGACGGTCATGGCGAACAAGATGCCGTTCGTCGGCCGCGGCTGAGTCCCGAAGCGGAGAAAACGGTCATGCGTGTTCCGGCCCAGCAGGTTCGCCGTCAGCTCGTGTCCGTGTTCCGAGCGTGGGGGATGTCGGAGGCCCATGCCGACACCACCGCCGACATGATGGTGGAGACCGATCTCCGAGGCGTCGACTCGCACGGGATCGGGATGCTCCCGACCTACGACCGGGAGTTTCGCAACGGGCGGCTCAACATGCGCCCGGTCTTCAAGAAGGTGCGCGAGACGGCGGCGACGGCCCTGATCGACGCCGATGCCTCGCTCGGCCATCCGGCCGCCGCCTACGGGATGAATCTCGCGGTCGACAAGTGCCTCGCGGTCGGCGTCGGTGTCGTCGACGTGTTCAACTCGCACCACTTCGGGGCGGCGGGCTGCTATTCGCGCATCGCGGCCGACCGCGGCGTCATCGGCATGGTGACCTCCGCCACCCGCGGCGTGACCATGGTGCCGACCTTCGGGACCGAGCCGGTCATGGGCACCAACCCGCTCGCGTTCGCCGCGCCGGCGAAGCGCAATCCGCCGTTCGAGCTCGATATGGCGACCACCACCGTGGCCGCCGGGAAGGTGCGCGTGTACAAGGAGAATCACAAGCCGCTTCCGTCGGGCTGGGTCATCGATGGGGACGGCAAGACGGTGACCGATTCGGCCAAGGGCTTCCAGCACGTGACCGACCGCGACGGTGGCATCACACCGCTCGGGGGCACGCGCGAGGCGGGTAGCCACAAGGGCTACGGGCTCGCGGTGATGGTGCACGTCCTGGCCGGCACGCTGGCCGGCGCGTCGTTCTCGCCGATCCGCAACCAGACGCAGAAGCAGTCCGATCCCCACAACATCGGCCACTTCTTCATGGCGATCGATCCCCGCGCCTTCCGCGCCGAGGGCGAGTTCGAGGAAGATCTCGATCAGGTGATCGACGTGCTCCACAACGCCAAGCGCGTCGATGCGAACCAGCCCGTGCTGGTCGCCGGCGATCCGGAGCGGGCGAACAAGAAGGATCGGCTCGAGCACGGCGTGCCGATTCCGGACGACCTGATGGACCAGCTTCGCGTCGTGGCCAAGAACGCGAACGTGCCGTTCCTGCTTGCCGGCGGGTCGTGACCCAGACGGGCTGGATCGGCAAGCCGGTCAAGCGTGTCGAGGACGCGCGGCTCCTGACCGGGCGCGGAGCCTACATCGACGATCACCCTCCGGTCGCCAACGCGCGCCATGCGGCGATCGTGCGCTCGCCGCTGGCCCACGCGAGGATCCGCGGCTACGATCTGTCGGCCGCGCTGGCCCTCGACGGCGTCGTCGGGGTGCTCACCGGCGAAGACGTCGCCCGGCACACCAAGCCCTTTTCGGTCGGGGTCACGGCGCCGGTCCACTACTACTGCGCGGCGACCGATCGAGTCCGGTTCGTCGGAGAGCCGGTGGCGATCGTCGTGGCCCGAAACCGCTATGTCGCCGAGGACGCCGCCGATCTCGTCCGGGTCGACTACGAGCCGCTCCCGGTCGTCGTCGATCCCGAGCGCGCGCTCGATCCGAGCGCGCCGGTCCTCCACGAGGCGGTCGGCTCGAACCTGGCCGGACATCGACGCCTGGTCTACGGCGATCCCGACGGCGCCTTCCGGGACGCCGACGTCGTGATCCGCGACCGGTTCAGCTTTCCGAAGTACGGCTCGACGCCGATCGAAACGTACGGCGTCATCGCGCGCTGGGACCCGCTCGACGGCGTGTGCACGGTGTGGTCGAACTTCATGGGGCCGTTCATCATGCACCCCTTGACGGCGCGCGTGCTCGGTCTCGCGGAGAACAAGCTGCGCTTCATCGTGCCGCCCGACATCGGCGGCTCCTTCGGCATCAAGTCGTCGATCTATCCGTACATCGCCCTGATCGCTCTGGCCGCCATGCGCCTCGACGTGCCGGTCAAGTGGATCGAGGACCGGCGCGAGCACCTCCTGGCGTCGTCGAGCGGCACGGATCGAGTCGCCTATCGCGAGGTGGCCGCACGCCAGGACGGGACGATCCTCGGCATGCGCTTCCGGTGGCTCGATAATGTAGGCGGCTACATCAGGAGCCCGGAGCCGGGTTGCAGTTTTCGTCCGACCGGTAATTTTGTCGGTCCATACCGTTTCCAACATCTGGAAGTCGATGCTTCTGTCGTCATGACCAACAAGAGCCTCACCGGGCCCAATCGCGGCTATGCCTGCGGCCATCTGTACTTCGAGACCGAGGGAATGATCGACCGGCTCGCCGACCGGCTGGGCCTCGATCCCGTCGAGGTGCGCCGCAAGAACCTGGTCCGACCCGATCAGTTCCCGTATCGCACGCCGTCCGGCGGGCTCTACGACAGCGGCGATTATCCGGCCGCCCTCGACAAGGCGCTCGAGCTGGCCCGCTACGACGAATTGCGGCGTGAGCAGGCGACGGCGCGCGCCGCCGGGCGCTACGTCGGGATCGGCCTCGCGCTCGCGGTCGACCCGTCGGTGTCGAACATGGGCTACGTGGCCACCGCGCTCGACCCGCAGTTCCGCGCGAAGCCGGAATACCTGCCGAAGTCCGGCGCGGTGGACGCGGCGACGATCAAGATCGACCCGCTCGGCCGGGTCATCGCGATCCTCGGCACCACGCCGCAGGGCCAGGGTCACCAGACGGTCGTCTCCCAGATCGTCGCCGACGAGCTCGGGCTGGCGCCCGCCGACGTGACCGTGGTGGACGAGATGGACACGTTCACCCGCGTGTGGTCGATCTCCTCCGGCACGTACTCGAGCCGGTTCGGGTCGGTGGGGACCAGCGCGGTGGCCCTGGCCGCGCGGAAGCTCAAGGCCAAGCTCGTGGACTACGCGGCTCACCTCATGGAGCTGCCGGCGGCCTCGCTCGAGTTCCGGGACGGCGCCGTGCGCCCGCGGACCGGTAAGGGCCCGTCGTATTCGATCAAGGACCTGGCCGGTCGCGCCCACTGGAACACGGAGTCGCTGCCCGACGGGATGGAGCCGGCGCTCCAGGCGACCGCGGTGTTCGGCTTCACGGTGGCGAAGGCCGTCGACGCGGAAGACCGGGTGAACTCGTCCAACACGTACGGCTTCATCGCCGAGGTCATGGCGGTCGAGGTCGATCCCGAGACGGCGGCGATCAAGATTCTCCGCTACGTGACGGTCCACGACGCCGGCACGATCATCAACCCGATGATCGCCGAGGGGCAGATTTACGGCGGCGCGCTGCACGGGCTCGGCGGCGCTCTCTACGAGGAGCTCGCGTACGACGAGAACGGTCAGCTGCTGACCGGCACGTTCATGGACTACCTGGTGCCGACCGCCAGCGAGGCGCCGCAGATCGACATCGCGCACATCGTGTCGCCGTCGCCGCTCACGCCGCTCGGCTCGAAGGGGCTCGGCGAGTCGTCGTCGATGACGGTGCCCGCGGTCATCGCGAACGCGGTCAGCGACGCTCTCGCGCCGCTCGGCATCCGGATCAATCAGCTGCCGATGACCCCCTCGAGACTATGGCACGCCATCGATCGCGCGCGACAAAGCCAAGCCGGGAGCCACGATCCAACAACGGTGAATCGGGCAACGGTGGATCGGGCGGATCGGAGCCACGCCGCATCTGAGGCAGGCCACCCTCGGTCAAAGCCGACCTCGAGGACACCGCTAGAATGACCCCGCTACCATGAAACCCCCGAAGTTCGAGTATCACGCCCCGACAAGCCTCGATGAGGCGCTGGACGCGCTCGGCCGCTACGGCGGCGACGCCAAGGTGCTGGCGGGCGGCCAGAGCCTGATGCCGCTGCTGAACTTCCGCCTGGCGCGGCCGGCGGCGCTCGTGGACCTCAATCGGGTTGCGTCGCTCGCCTACATCCGGGAGCAGGACGGCCAGGTCCGCCTCGGCGCCATGACGCGCCAGCGAACGATCGAGTTCTCACCCCTCGTCGCGCAGCGGCTGCCGCTCTTGAAGGAAGCCACCCGGTGGGTCGGGCACCTGCCGATCCGCACGCGCGGCACCATCGGCGGCTCCATCGCCCACGCCGATCCGTCGGCCGAATACCCGGCGGTGCTCGCGGCGCTCGAGGGCGAGGTGGTCGCCCGCGGCGCCAGGGGCGAGCGGGTCATCCGCGCCGCAGACCTCTTTCAGACCTACCTCACGACGAGCCTCGCCCCTGACGAGATCCTCACCGAGGTGCGGCTGCCCGCGATGCCGGCCGGCGCCGGTTACGCGCTCGAGGAGTTCGCGCGCCGGCACGGCGACTTCGCCATCGTCGGGATCGCCGCGGTCGTCGTGCGGGCGGGCCAGCGCTGCACGATGGCGCGCCTCGCCACCGCGGGCGCCGGCCCGGTGCCGGTGCGGCTGCGCGCCGCCGAGGAAATTCTAGAGACCGAGGGGCTCGGCGAAGCGGCGATCGACGCGGCGGCGCGGCGGGCCACCGAGCTGGTCGATCCGGACGCGGACATTCACGCCTCGGCCGACTATCGCCGCCACCTCGCTGGAGTGCTCACGAAGCGCGCCCTCACGAGGGCGATCGGAGTTGCCCGTGGCTGACATGATGACTGTCCGCTTGAAGGTGAACGGCGTCGAGCACGAGGGCCGGTGCGAGCCGCGCAAGCTGCTCGTGGACTTCATCCGGGAGGACCTCGGCCTCACCGGGACGCACGTCGGGTGCGAGCACGGGATCTGCGGCGCGTGCACGATCCTGTTCAACGGCGAGGCGGCGCGCTCGTGCATCATGCTCGCCGTCCAGGCCGA
>Ga0137403_10001233_pt1 | contig 32294 bp, 27 predicted proteins | sample CZOMad2_1_16fung_FD_122057 | JGI IMG/M metagenome (GOLD analysis project Ga0137403, IMG submission 122057) | Vadose zone soil fungal communities from Angelo Coast Range Reserve, California, USA - CZOMad2_1_16fungal (Hybrid Assembly) | ecosystem: Environmental > Terrestrial > Soil > Vadose zone... | reverse complement strand
TCGGCCGGCGTGAAGTCGATGTGGACGATCGGCTTCTTGCGGTCCGGGTTCCAGAACTTCGGCGCGTACTCGACCGGATCGTAGCCGACGGCGATGATCAGATCGGCCTTGTCGAACCCGCACGAGATGTAGTCCCGTGCCTGGAGCCCGACCGACAGCAAGCAGAGGTCGTCGTCGTACGGCATCGAGCCCTTCGCCATGAAGGTGTGCGCGACCGGGATCCCGTGGGCCCGGGCGAACGCGCGAAGCTCTCCGGACGCGCGCCCGCGGATCACGCCGTTGCCGGCGAAGATCAGCGGGAAGGACGCGGCCTCGATCAGGCGGGCCGCCGTCTCGAGCGCCTGACGGTCCGGCGACGGCCGCCGGGCCCGTTCGGTCGACAGCGGCGCGCCGTCGGTCGCTTCCCGCGCCACGTCCTCGGGCACCTCGACGTGGCAGGCCCCGGGCTTTTCCGATTCGGCCAGCTTGAACGCCTTGCGAATCACCTCGGGGATCACCGCGGCGGTCTCGACACGGGTGTTCCACTTGGTGAGCGGCCGCAGGTGCTCGACGATGTCCACGCGCTGATGGGACTCCTTGTGGATGCGATCGCGCCCCGCCTGCCCCGTGATCGCGACGAGGGGCGCGCGGTCGAGGTTGGCGTCGGCGACGCCGGTCGCGAGGTTCGTCGCGCCGGGGCCGAGCGTCGAGAGGCAGACGCCCGGGCGGCCGGTCAGGCGCCCGTAGGCGTCGGCCATGAAGGCGGCCCCCTGCTCGTGACGCGTCGGGATGAAGGTGATTCGCGAGTCCAGGAGCGAGTCCAGGATGTCCAGGATTTCCTCACCCGGCAGGCCGAACACGTAGCGAACTCCCTCGTGCTCGAGACACTGGACGATCAGGTCGGACGCTCTCATACGACCTCCCCTCGTCGGGCCGCCCGCGCTACGCGATCCAGACGGACTTGATGTTGACGAACTCGCGGATGCCGTACTCCGAGAGCTCCCGCCCGTATCCCGAGCGCTTGACGCCGCCGAACGGCAGCCGGGGATCCGATTTCACCAGACCATTGACGAACACCGCGCCCGCCTCGATCTCTCCCGCCATGCGCTCTGCGCGCGCGCGGTCGCGGGTCCAGATCGCCGCGCCGAGACCGAAGGCCGAGTCGTTCGCGAGCCGAACAGCGTCCGCGTCGTCCTTGGCGCGGATCACGGCGGCGACCGGCCCGAACGTCTCTTCGTCGAACGCCGGCATGCCCTTGTCGACGGCCGTCAGCAGCGTGGGCGGATAGAAGGCACCCGGGCCCGCCGGGATCTCGCCGCCCAGCAGACGCCTGGCCCCCCGCTTGATCGACTCCTCGACCTGGCGATGGAGCTCGTCGCGAAGATCCAGGCGCGCCTGAGGACCGACCTGCGTCTCGCGCGCCAGCGGGTCGCCCATGCGGCGCGCGCGCAGCGCGTCGACGAACCTCGGGATGAACCGGTCGGCCACCGTCTCGACGACGATGAACCGCTTGGCGGCGATACAGCTTTGACCGCTGTTGACCAGGCGCGCGTCGGCCGCGGTCTTGGCGGCGGCATCGAGATCCGCGTCCTCCATGACGAGGAACGGGTCGCTCCCGCCGAGCTCGAGCACCGTCTTTTTCAGCACCTTCCCTGCCCGCTCGGCGACCTTGCTCCCGGCGCGCTCGCTGCCCGTGAGCGTGACGGCGACGATGCGGGGATCGTCGATGAGACCCGCCACCGCGGAGGACTCGATCAGCGCCGTGGAGAAGAGCCCGCGCGGGAAGCCCGCTTCGCGGAACACCTCCTCGATCTCGAGGGCGCAGCGCGGGACGTTCGAGGCGTGCTTGAGGACCCCCGCGTTGCCGGCCATGAGGGCGGGCGCGGCGAAGCGGAACACCTGCCAGAAGGGGAAGTTCCAGGGCATCACCGCGAGCACGACGCCCAGCGGATCGAAGCGGACGTAGCTCTTGGCCGCGTCGGTCTCACGGGGCTGCTGGGCGAGGAAGCCTTCGGCGGAGTCCGCGTAGTAGTCGCACACCCAGGCGCACTTGTCGACCTCAGCCTCGCCCTGCACGATCGGCTTGCCCATCTCGAGGGCCATCGTGCGGGCATGCTCGGCGCGGCGCCGCCGGAGCGCCCGCGCCGCGTCGCGCATTCGCTGGGCGCGCTCCGCGAAGGGAACGGCTCTCCACTCGAGAAACGCCGCGTGGGCGGTGGCGAGGATACCCTCGAGCTCCCGGCTCGAGAGCGGGGCGAACGTCTCGAGGACTTCTCCGGTGGCCGGATTGACCGATTGAATGCTCATGGGCTCTTCCTTCCTGAGCGCGGCGCTCGGCTCGGTGCTTCCATGCTCTCTCCGGACAGGCGGTCTTGCAACGAGACGTCGGCCCGAGCCGGGCCGGCGTCAGGACAGGTGCCGGCGGGCGAGCCCTTCGGCGTAGGCCTGGAGCAGGCGATGCATCTCGCGCATCGCGTCTTCGGCGGCGCGCCGATCGTCGGGTGTGCGCAGGTGCTTGAGGATGGTCTTCTTCGTCTCGCCCGATTCCTCCTGCTCGACCGCCTCGTGCACCGTGTAGTTCTGGCCGCCCCAGTCTGGACGCACCCCGTAGTGCTGGACGAGGGCGCGACCGACCGTCCGGGCGATCTCCACCACCTCCTCCTCCAGCAGCGCCGTCGCGCAGAGGGCGGCGCTCCACGGTCGCTCGTGGGCCAGTTGCCGGAAGAACGTCACGATTGCCGCCATCTCGGGCACGGCGACGATGCGGTCATAGGCGTCGCGCGGGTAGCCGAGGTCGTCGCCGATCCGCCGGAAGAGCTCGTCGTGATCCGGTGTGGCGCCCACTTGGCCGCTCAAGTAGCCGAGATCCTCGACCAGCAGGTGGCGCGCGCAGTCCTTGCGAACCTCGAAATCGTCGCAGCGGGTGTGGATGCCGCTGAAGATCCGAGGAAACCAGGCGATCAGCAGGTAATGCTGGGCGATGTGCGCCCAGACCTGCTCGAGGGTCAGCGAGCCGGAGGAGAAGCGCTTGAAGTATTCCGAGCGCCTGAACGGATTCTGCGCGAGCAATTCCGCCGTGAGCGAGTCGAACCATTGCTCGGTCGTCATGGGGCTTTCTCCCTGGCTGAGACTCGGCCGGCTCGGATTATAGCGAAGCGCCGGCGGGGGGCGCGGCGGGGTCCGGCGCCACGCTCGCCGGCTGGCGCCGATGACGGGTGGCGCACTCGAACGCGTGGGCCAGGCGGAGAAGGGTCGGCTCGCTCCACGCGCGGCCGAGAAACGTGAGCCCGACGGGCGCCCCCTCGGCGGTGTAGCCGGCCGGCACGATGACGCTCGGGTAGCCGGCCTTGGCGCCGATCGCGGCGCCGGTCCACCCGGGAAACACCAGGGCATCGAGGCGCTCGCGCGCCATCACCTGGTCGACACCCTCGGCTCTCGAGAGCCGGATGTCCTCGGCACGGCTCAGGCGGTACGTCGCGGTCCCGAGCCCGCTGGTGGCCTGGGCGGCGAGGAGGAGGACCTGCCCGAAGCGCAGCATCTCGCGCGGCCGGGTCTCGTTGAAGCGGATCAGATCTCGGAGCGATCGGATCGATGAGGCTTCTCCGAGCCCTCCGAGGTACCGGTTCAGATCGCGCTTGAACTCGTAGAGCATGACGTCGGAGCGGAAGTCCGCCACCTCGCGGGCCGTGGCGATGTCGGCGGGATCGACGAGGATCGAGCCGAGGCCGCCGAGTGCCTGGAGGGCGGCCTCGATCACCGGTACCTCGGCGGCGCCGAGGCGATCGAAGAACGCCGCACGCGGCACGCCCAGCCGGGCGCCCTCGAGCCCCCGCGTCGCCAGAAACTCCGTGTAGTCGCGCCGCGCGCGGCGACGGCTCGCGCGCGTGGCACGGTCGGCCGCGTCGACGCCCGTCATGGCGCCCAGGACAATGGCCGCGTCGGCCACCGTGCGGGCGAACGGCCCGGCCGTGTCCTGACTTCCGGCGATCGGCACGATTCCGGATCGGGAGATGAGACCGAGCGTCGGCTTGATGCCGACGACCGAGTTCTGGTTAGCCGGGCTCAAGATCGAGCCCGAGGTCTCGGTCCCGACCGCCACCGTGCAGAGGTCGGCGGCCACGGCGACCGCCGAGCCGCTGCTGGATCCGCCGGGGCTGAGGCTCTCCCCGTACGGATTCCTCACCTGGCCACCGCGCGAGCTGTAGCCGGCGGGCATGCCGGTCGTCATGAAGTTCGCCCACTCCGTCATGTTCGCCTTGCCGAGGATCACCGCGCCCGCCTCGCGCAGCCGCGTCACGAGGAAGGCGTCGCGCGGAGCGATGCAGTCGCACAGGGCGAGCGAGCCCGCGCTCGTGTGCAGGCGGTCGGCGGTGGCGATGTTGTCCTTGAGGAAAACGGGAATTCCGTGCAGCGGCCCGCGGATGCCGCCCGAGGCGCGCTCCCGGTCGAGCGCTTCGGCAATTTCGCGCGCCTGGGGGTTCACCTCGAGCACGGCATTGAGCCGCGGGCCGCTGCGGTCGTGGGCCTCGACGCGCTGAAGAAACCTGTCGGTCAGACGAGCCGAGGTCAGCCGGCCGTCTTGCATGGCCGACTGAAGCTCCATGATCGTCGCACCGCACGGGTCGCCGTCGGGCGTCGTTGCCACTCGAGCGATTCTATCTCACGCGAGCTCCTCCATCGTCTTCGAGACCTCGCATCCTGAGGCGCGAGCGAGTATCATTCCGAGCATGACGTCGACGATCCGCGTGGGCACCGGTGGCGGGCTCTGGGAGCTCGACGGCGATCAGGCGTTTCCCGTCGAGGCGCTGACCGGGAGATCCCTGACGGCGCTCGCGGTGGACGGCGCGCGCGCGTGGGCCGTCGTGGATGGCCGGACGCTCTGGGAATGCGCCGGCGCCGCCTGGAAGGAGCGCGCGACGATCGAGGGACCGGCCGCGACGTGCGTTGCGCCGACGCCCACCGGACTCCTGATCGGGACCGAGCAGGCGCATCTTCTCCGGCTGACCGCCGATGGGCTCGCGCCGGTCGAATCGTTCGAGACGATCGACGGGCGCGACGCCTGGTACACGCCCTGGGGCGATCCCGCCGACGTGCGGTCGATCGCGGCGGCGGTCGACGGCACCATCCACGTCAACGTCCACGTCGGGGGCGTCGCGCGCTCGCGCGACGGCGGCCGGTCCTGGGCGCCGACCGTCGACATCGAGAGCGACGTGCACCAGATTCTGGCGCACCCCTCGCGCGCCGAGGTCGTGCTCGCCGCCGCGGCCGCCGGTTTCGGACTGAGTCGCGACGGCGGCGGCTCCTGGCAATTCATCACCGCCGGCCTGCACGCGCACTACCTGCGCGCGGTGGCGGTGTCAGGTGACACGGTGCTGATATCGGCGTCGACGGGTCCGGGCGGCCGCCGGGCCGCGCTCTATCGGACGCGCCTCGACGGCGGAGCGCCGTTCGAGCGCTGCCGGGACGGCCTGCCGTCCTGGCTCGGCGACAACGTCGACTCCGGCTGCCTGGCTGCGGCCGGGCCGGTCGTCGTCTTCGGCACCGAGGACGGCCGCGTGTTCCGGTCGCTGGACAGCGGCGAGCACTGGGGAATCCTGGTCAAGGGGTTGCCCCCCGTCACCTGCCTCACGCTATGTTGACCGGGGTGCGACGCGCCATCACGGGGCTCACGGTCGCGCTCGTGCTCGCGGGCGCCGCCTCGGTATCGGCTCAGATGATTTACGCCCCACAGAGCCTCGAGCGTTACTTTCGGCTCGAGTGGCAGGTGACGCGCGACCGGAAGGGGCCGGCGGTCGAAGGATACGTCTACAACACGGCCCGTCAGACGGCCCAGCGGGTCCGTGTGCAGATCCAGCGCGTCGACGCGGCGGGCGGCGTGGTCGGGAGCTCGGTCATCTGGCTCCCGGGCGACGTCCCGATGGACGATCGCGCGTACTTCAGCGCCTCCGTCGCCGAGGCGGCGAGCTACCGGGTGCAGGTGCTCTCGTTCGATTGGGCATGTCAGGGCGGCGGGGGCGGGATGTAGCCACGCGTCGCTCGACGAGACAGCCTGCCCACCAACCCAAGACCCGGCCGTGACCCACTCACCTGCCACCCTTCCGCTGCTCCTCGTGCTCCTGGCGCTCCTCGCGCTGCTGGTCCTCCTGGTCGAAATGCGCGTCCTGACCTACGCGTATCGCAAGGTCGGCGTCCACCCGCGCTACGCGTTCGGGGTGATGCTGCTGTCGCTCCTTGGGAGCCAGGTGAACATTCCGATCTTCGCGGTTTCGACCCGGGCCGTCGCGGCCGCGCACGATCCGACGGTCGTGGCGCTGAACGTGGGTGGCGCCCTGATCCCGATTCTCGTCTCGCTGTACCTGCTGGCTCGCACGCGGATGTACGGGCGGATGCTGATCGGCGTGGCGGTGGTCGCGGCGGTCGTGCACAGCCTCGCGGAGATCGTTCCCGGCGTCGGCATCGCGGTGCCCATGTTCGTGCCGCCGCTCGTCGCGGCCGCGGTCGCCTTGCTCCTGGCGTTCCGTCGGGCGCCGCCGGTCGCCTACGTATCGGGTTCGATGGGCACGCTGATCGGCGCCGACCTCCTCAACCTGGGCCAGATCGCCCGTCTCGGCGCGCCGGTCGTCTCGATCGGGGGCGCCGGGACGTTCGACGGTGTCTTCCTGACCGGCATCCTCGCCGGGCTCCTCGCCTGACTACGACCGCCTACCCGACTCCGCGCTCTCCACTTACTCGGCGGACTCGACGGCGACCGAGCCTCCCGCCCGCGTCCCGCGGTCGCCCGCGTTCCGGCGTCCCCGCACGACAAGGAGCATGCCGGCCGCGCCGGACGCGTCGATGAGGAAATCGCGCGGGCTGCCGGTCCGCGAGGGGATCGTCGACTGGTGCGTCTCGTCGACGAACGCGCAGAGCAGACAGATGGACAGCGCGATCCAGGCAGCGTCACGCGGCGTTCGGCCGGCGACCTGGCAGAGCGCCCTGAACCAGAGCAGCGCGAGCACCGCGTACTCGGCGAGGTGCGCGACCTTGCGCAGCACCAGGTGGACCGCCTTCAGCTGCGCGGGCGGGGCACTGGGCGCCAGCATCTTCAGAAGCGGTAGGACGAACCGCCCGGTCTCCCGGGTCGCGAAGTACGCCGTGCCCACGAAGAGGACGAGCGCCAGCCAGAGCAGCGGGACGGCGTAGCGGGTGGGGATCATCCCCACCAGCGTACAGCCCAAGACGCGCGCGTGCACGCGTTCGCGGGCGCTGCACCCGCCGGCGGGCGCGATGGTCAGCCGCCGAGCTTCTCCGCCGCCTGGGCGGCCTTCCGGAAATCGCTCTCGGTGAAGGCATAGAGATGAGCGCCGCCCATGAAGATCTGGGCCGCGGTCTCGCGCGGGACGTTCTTCAGGAGATTCGTCGAGACGTGCGGGAAGTTGGAGTCGAAATGCGGATAGTCGGTCGAGATGCACATCCGGTCCGCGCCGATGAGGCCCGCCGTCGCCTCGATCTCCGGCTCGCTCCCCTCCACCGCGGCCCAGCAGTTGCGCCGGAAGTACTCCCGCGGCGTCAGCGCGAGATACGGGGCGTGGGAGTCGCGATACTGAGGATAGTCCCACTCGATGCGGGACAGGAGGCCCGGCGCCCAGGAGTTCTGGGCCTCGAGGAAGCCGACGCGAAGCTTTGGATGAAACTCGAACACGCCGCCGATGATCATCGCGATCAGCGCCTGCTGCATCTCGATCCAGTGGCTGGCGACGTGGCGATAGAACCGGTTTTCGCCGTAGAGCTCGTTGAAGTACGAGTACCAGGCGCCCGTGCCCTCGTGGAAGCCCCAGGTCACGTTGAGCTCCTCGTGGACGGCGTAAAGGGGATCCCAGTAGTTCGAGTGCCAGTAGTGGCCGTTGACGAGATTCGGCCGGATGAAGGACCCGACCGCGCCGAGCTCTCTCACGCAGCGCACCAGCTCGCCGCAGGCCAGGTGCACGTCGTGCACGGGCAGCATCGCCACGAACTTCAGCCGCTCGGGGCTGTACCGGCAGAACTCGTGGATCCAGTCGTTGTAGGCTTGACACAGCGCCAGGGAGAGCCGGGGATCCAGGTTGTCGCGGGCGATCAGCGAGAGGCCGGTGGTCGGGTACAGCACCGCGATGTCGACGCCTTCCATCGCCATCCCCATCACCTGGGCCTCGGCGTTGTACTTGCGCTCGATCGCGAAGTCCAGCCGGCCGGTGTCGGCCAGCCGAGACCCTGACAGCGGCTGCGAGCTGTGCGTGACGCCCGGGCGGCTCCGCTTCCGGTATTGCTGCAGCTCGGCGTCCATCGTCGTGGGCGTTCCGTCGATGACGATCGTGCCCCGTCGCGGTCGGCCGTCGCCTCCGACCGTGGTGGTCACGCGGTCCTTGAACCGCGGATCCAGATAGCGGTCGAAGAGGTCCACCGGCTCCATGATGTGCATGTCACAGTCGACAAATCGAAGTCCGTCCTTCATGCCATCCTCCCCGGCGTGACGAGGTCGCCGCTGAGCGCTTGCGTCGCGTCTCCCGTCCGGCTGGCGCGACTATATCGTGCCGGGCGGGAGAGTCAAGCTCTCCCGGACCAGCCGCGCTCGGACCGGCAGTGGCGCGCGAGGGCACGCGTTCGCGCGCTTGCGCACCCGGGTTGACGGGCACGCGCCTTGTCTGATATAGCGTGCCGCGTCCGAACAAGGAGGCCATATGTGCGTTGACAACGACTCTCGTCCTCCGATTTCACCGATCGCCGGAGGCTCCGCCGGCTCCCGCGACCTCCACCTCACCTCGGCGGATGGCACCCGCTTCATGGCCCACGCAGCCCGCGCCGGCAAGCCGACGGGCGCCGGGATGGTCGTCATTCCGGACGTGCGCGGTCTGCATCCGTACTATAAGGAGCTCGCCGACCGCTTCGCCGAGGTCGGGGTCGACGCGGTGGCCATCGACTTTTTCGCGCGGACGGCGCCCTCCGAGGACCGCGGCGAGAGCTTCGACTTCATGTCCCAGGTGCCGCAGACGAAGCCCGACGCCCTCCAGGCCGACATCGCGGCGGCGGTGGCCTACCTGCGCGGCAAGGACGGCGGCGAGGTTCGCTCGGTCTTCTCGGTGGGCTTCTGCTTCGGCGGCGCCCTCTCGTACCTCCAGGCCGCGAGCGGGCTCGGCTACGCGGGCGTGATCGGGTTCTACGGCTGGCCGCTCGGCCTCAGTCGGTGGCCGGACCGGCCCAAGCCCATCGACGCGGTCTCGCGCTACAAGTGCGGCGTGCTCTCGCTCTTCGGGGGCGCCGACCAGGGGATCCCGCAGACCGTCGTCGACGAGTTCGACGCCGCGTGCCGCAAGGCCGGCGTCAAGCACGACTCGACCGTCTACCCTGGAGCGCCGCACAGCTTCTTCGACCGAAAGCAGACGGAGTTCGCTGAGGCCTCGACCGACGCCTGGCGACGCGTGCAGGCGTTCGTTCGTCAGAATACCAAGGCCTAGCAGTGCGCCGGGAAGCGGCCCGGGCGCCGGGGCTCGGGCCGCCCCGTGCTCACCGCGGCCCCTGACGTGGCGGACCTTCCGCACGTGGTCGTCGTGGGCGGCGGGTTCGGCGGGCTCTACGCCGCCCGCGCGCTCGCGGGCCGGCCCGTGCGCGTCACCCTGCTCGACCGGCGCAACCACCATCTCTTCCAACCCCTGCTCTACCAGGTGGCCACGGCGGTGTTGAACGCGTCCGACATCGCGGCGCCGCTCCGATCGGTTCTGCGCCGCGCCCGGAACGTCACGGTTCTCCTCGCGGAGGTCGAGCGCGTAGACCTCGCCGCCCGTCGCCTCGCCCTCGATCGGGGCGAGATGCGGTACGACGCGCTCGTCCTGGCGGCGGGCGCCGGCCATTCGTACTTCGGCCACGAGGACTGGGAAGTGTTCGCCCCCGGCCTGAAGACGCTCGAAGACGCCCTGGAGATCCGCCGGCGGGTGCTGCTCGCCTACGAGGCCGCCGAGCGCGAGCTGGACGGCGCCGAGCAGCGGGCGCTCCTCACGTTCGTGGTCATCGGCGGCGGTCCCACCGGCGTCGAGCTGGCCGGCGCGCTCGGGGAGATCTCGCGCCAAACCATCGCCCGCGATTTCCGTGTCATCGATCCGACAAAGGCGCGGATCATCCTCCTCGAAGGGGGCGCGCGGATCCTCAGCGCCTTTCCCGAGTCGTTGAGCCGCCGCGCCGAAGACGCGCTCCGACGCATCGGCGTGGAGACGCGCACCAGCGCGATCGTCACCCGCGTGACCGCCGACGCGGTATGGCTCGGCGGCGAGCAGATCCGCGCGCGCACGGTGTTGTGGGCCGCGGGGGTCGCCGCCGCACCGCTCGCCCGGACTCTCGGGGTTCCCCTCGACCGCGCCGGTCGCGTCGCCGTCGAGCCGGACCTCTCGATCCCGGGGCATCCCGAGGCCTTCGTCATCGGCGACATGAGCGTCGTTCACGGTCGGACGGGTGCCCCGCTTCCCGGCGTGGCGCCCGTCGCGATCCAGCAGGGCTACCGTGCGGCGGACAACGTGCTGCGGCGTCTGAGCGGCCGGCCGACCCTCGCGTTTCGCTATCGCGACCGCGGGAGCATGGCGACGATCGGACGCGCCGCGGCCGTCGCGGTCGTCGGCGGCGTCGAGCTGTCGGGCCTCGTGGCGTGGCTCGCCTGGCTCCTCGTGCACATCGTGTCCCTCATCGGCTTTCGCAATCGCTTTCTCGTGCTGTTCGAGTGGGCGTGGGCCTACGTCTCCTGGCAGCGCGGCGCGCGGCTGATCACCGGACCGTGGAGAGGCCGCGACTGAGCGCTCGGCCCCCGCCGGGGACGGGCGTCAGGGATACGCCGTCTCGAAGCTCCGAAAGATCGCTTGCACCTGCTCGGCGCCGAGCTGACCGGACGGTTGGCACCCGCGCAGCGCGTTGGTGACGCTGTCGTAGGCGAGCTTGCGATAGCTCTCGAACTGCGCTTCGTCGTACCACTGGTCGAGTGTCGTCTGCTGGGGAAAGGCGGGGTTCTGCAGCTTGTACTGACGGACGTCGGCGGCGTCATCCGTCGTCACCGTCGGCTTCACCCAGACGATCACGCCGGTGCGGTCCATGTCGTCCCCGGAGGCGAGGCCGAGCTGGTCCCAGTGCTCCTGTCGATAGAGGATGCGCCCGACGACCACCTGCCGGGTCGCCAGGTCGGTCCCTTTCTCGCGGTCGAGAAAGTGCTGGACGCCGAGAGAGATCTCGGCGCCGAAGTCGATGCGGCAGCGGCGGATCGCCTCGCCCAGGTCGGCGAAGCACGGCCCGGGATCGGCGCCGCAGTCGAGCAGCACGATGTACCGGCATCCGCGCTCCACGAGGGCGTAGAGGCCGGTGTTGTCGAAGTGCCCGCCGTCCGTCAGGTAGCAGTAGGTCGACAGATCGGTGGTCTGCGACAGCGCTTCGCGCAGTAGATAGAAAGGCCAGAGCGCCGCGAGGGGCTCGCGCCAGCGCGCGCCGAACGGCGTCGGCGCCCAGAAGCCGAGACGGGCGTTGACGAGCGCCAGGAGCATGACGAGCGGCATGCTCGGGGTCCGCGAGCCCATGTTGGGGCTCGCGGCCGCCCCCGAGATCGCGACGGCGGTCCCCAGCGTCAGCTCGCCTCCCATGTACTCCGCAGTCAGCCGGTAGCCCGTCCGTGCCGAGCCGCAGTAGTAGCTCGAGAGCACGAAGTTGGCGGCCGAGCGCTGGGCGGTGGCGAGATCGACGCTGGCCACCAGGTTCAGCGTCGTATTGACGAGGTGGTAGGGCGCGCCCCGATCGTGATTGCAGAGGTCTCTGAGAGGCACGTCGTCGCCGGGAACGGCGTCGGTGACCCGTTCGCCGCGGCGGTCGGGGTTCGACGCGCCCAGGTACGCGCGGACCAGCCGCGCCTTGTAGAACGAGTGCATCGACAGCATGTTCGGATCTGACATCCAGCCCAGCCCCACCACGGCGGCGACGGCGAGCAGGATGGCCGCGACGGTCACGTGGCCGAGCGTGAACGCGACGCTGTCGGTCCCGAGGCGAGACAGGAACCACGCCTGGCTACCGCTCCCCACGATCGCCAGGCCGACGAGGCTCCACGCGCGAAGATTGACGCCGGGCGACCGCCGTCGGCGCAGCTCCGAGACGGCGAACACGAGCTGGACGACGGCCCCCGCGATCACTCCGTAGGACAGCGCGCGCACGACGTCGGGCTCGCCCGCCGCCGAGACGATGGTCGTCCGCCCCGCGAGTGCCAGCAGCAAGACCAGTACGCCGAGCACGAGGTACGGCGCGACCAGGAAGACGAGCCGCGTCGTGGGGCCCTGCGGCTCGGCGCTGTCCTTGGCCCGGCCCGACGGCGCCGCCTGATACGCGGTCCACGCCGCGCTCACCACCGCCGCGACGATCGCGGCCCAGCCTCCCGCCTGTCGGACGGTCGACCACGCCCAGCCCGTCCTCGGGTTGAAGAAGAACCAGACGACCTCGTGACCGAAGCCGGCGACGGCCAGGCACGCGGCCAGGATCACCGTGCCCATGAGCAAGCCGCTGTTCCACTGAGCCAACACCGTCCGATGCGCGTCGTGCGGAACCCGTGCGTTCACGCGCGGCGTGGTCAGAAGTTTCCAGAGATGGGCCACGGCGACGAGCCCGGCCGCGACCAGCGCCAGCCCGGGCAACGACCACAAGGACCCGGCGCCGGCCGTCCCCCCACCGATCGCGAGGGTGAGATACGCGGCGAACACGCACAGGACGAGGAAGCCGAACAGCGCCAGCCACGGAGTGGAGGTGCCGTGAAGGAGCCAGAGGATCGAGACCGCCGCCATCGCGGCGATGAGGATCACGAGGGGCGCCGCGGCGTGGGCGAGGCGCGCCCGGACCACCTCGGCGTGATCGGCACCTCCTCCTTCGCAGAGCGTCCAGAGCACTCGGTATGACCCGTCCCCGTCGCCGGGAGTCGAGCAGGCGAAGCCCAGCGCGACGTCGTCATCCCAGGCGACGAAGTAGAGCTGCGTGACCATGACGACCGCCAGCAGCAGCGGCAGCAGGGCGAGCCAGTTGAAGACGAGGCTCCGCACGTAGAACGTGACCGCCCGCCAGGTGTCGGCGCTCAGCGCGCCGCAGCGCGGTGTGAGGTAGTTTGCGAAGAGCCTGAGGTGGTGGATCGAATCCTGAGCGGTCGGCGCGCCCCCCGGCAGTCCGGGCATCGCCGGAGCGAGACTGCGGACGAGTGTGGATGGCCGTCGGGTCGGCTCGATGTCCTCGGCGTCGGGAAACCGGTCGTTCGCCTGACGCCCGGGGCGCGCCAGCCAGGCACTCCACCAGCCGCCGGTGAAACCACCGCCGGAGACCGTTGACACATAGTCGAAGATCGGCAGGAGCCCGAGCTTGTGGAACGCCTGGAGCGCGCCGAGCGCGAAGGTCGCGCTTCGAATGCCGCCTCCGGACAGCGCGAGACCGACGAGGTTGTCAGTGGGCGGCGGAACGGCAGCCGGCGGCCCCGGTGCGGCGGTGGGCCGCGCCTCGTCGGCGTTCACGTCGGGTTGGGCGGCGTGAGGCCTCCCTGGCCGCCACCACGCCCGAGCGATCGCAGACGACCCATCAGCGACTTCAGCATGCTGGTGTCGGGCCGCTGGCTCCGACGCGCGAGCTCGAGGGCACGGGGATCGACCTGCTCGTAGCCGGCGTATCCAGCTCGATGGCGGCGGAGCACGATCGCCCACCGTTCCATGATCAGGGGCGACAGGGGGACGGGGCCCTTGGGCGTTGGCGCGTCAACGACGCGGGGACTCCTGTCCTCGAGCTCGAGTCGCCGCCGGGAGGGAATGGACGGTTCTGCCATCGTGCTCCTGACGCGGCGATAGTGTCATAGTTCCGCGGATGTCGCGAACTCTTAACCCCATGACCATTGACATGACGGTTAGGCTAGGCCTCGCGTGGTATGGATGCTGCGACCGAGACGCTGCTCCGTGACCTCGAGGCGAGCCCGACCGACCTGAAGAAGCTCGTTGTCAGCGTTCTGTGGCGAAGCCGCCCCGCTATCGCGATCGAGTCGGAGGCGATTGCCCGGTGGGAGCGGGACGACCCGCACCGGTGGGCGTGCGTGCAAGAGTGGCTTCTCTCCCGGGGCATCACGATCACGGTGCTGAGGCGCCGGTCGCCCGCCGCGCCTCCTCGAGCGACGCCTCCGGCGCCATGGCAGCAGCCACCGTCGGCGAGCCTGCCGGGTTGACGGCCGCCGCCTCCGCTGGTCAAATCACGGCGCGGTTCGCCTACGTCGGGTCCTCTACGACCAGGGAGCGCGGCGGGCGCGGCGACGGCATCGGGTCTACCGGATCGACCCGGGCTCGGGCAGCTGGACCCAGGTGCAGCTCGTCCGCGATCTCGTCCTACCGCGTCGACCCGGAGCGGCGCGGACTCGAGCCCCTGCAGGTGATGCCAACCCTACCGCCCAGCTTCACCGGCCACAACACCACGTCCGAAATTGCCGTCGGCCGCTCCGGCCGCGTCGTCTACGGGTCGAACCGCGGACACGACAGCATCGCCGTCTTCGCCGTCGATGAGACCAGCGGCGTGCTCACACCAGTGGGATGGGAGCCGTCGCAAGGCAAGACGCCGCGCTGCTTCGCGCTCGACCCCGCGGGGCTGTTTCTGTACGCCGCGAACCAGGGCAGCGACACGATGCCGCGCCTCGGCCGGCGGGGCCCCAGCCCCGCGACCGGCCTGCGGCGCGGACCACCTTGCCAGCCCCCGCGGGAAGCGGGTAGTCTGGGCAGACGTCACGCGCGGCCCAGAGCTCGGGTGACGGGAGGAGCCTTCGCTACCGTGAGCGCAACCGCCGGCAGCTGGACCACCGAGACCATTCCGATCGCCGGGGTCGCAATGCAGGTCGCCCGGGCCGGCGGGGGCCCGCCCCTGCTGGTACTGCACCACGACATCGGGACGCTCGAGCGCCTGCCCTTCTACGACACGCTGGCGACGCGATTCACCGTGGTGGTGCCGTCGCATCTCGGGTACGACGGATCGCAGCGGCCCGACTGGATGCGCAACGTGCGGGACCTCGCGGCCGCGCACCAGTGGCTGCTCAGCGAGCTCGCCGTCACGCGTGACCCGCAGACGGTTTCCGTCGTCGGGCTCGGCTTCGGCGGCTGGATCGCGGCGGAGATGGCCACGCAGGCGCCGCGCGCGTTCCGGAAGCTCGTGCTGGTGGGCGCCATGGGCCTCAAGCCCGACCGCGGCGTGATCGCCGACCAGGCGCTCCTGTCCTATATCGACTACGTGCGGCTGGGATTCGCGGACCAGCGCGCCTTCGACCGCCTCTTCGGCGCCGACCCGACGACCGCCCAGCTGGAGAAGTGGGACCTGAATCGCGAGATGACGTTTCGCATCGCCTGGAAGCCGTATATGTACAACCCCACGCTGCCGCATCTGCTGGGCGGTGTCCCGACGCCGACCCTGGTCGTCTGGGGCCGCGACGATCGCGTCGTCCCCCTCGAGTGCGGCGAGCGCTTCGCCAAGGCGCTCCCGCGGGCGCGGCTCGAGGTCGTCGAGGGCGCCGGACACTTCGTCGAGATGGAGAAACCCCACGAGCTGGCGCAGCTCGTCACCGACTTCGTGAGCCAAGGAGAGTCCTGATGCATCTCATGTACTTCACCGAGCAGCCAATGTCGGCGTACCCAGAGAAAGAGGGCCGCGAGTTCGGGGCCACCGCGCTGATGTTCTCCAACCGGTTCTTCGACCCGGCCGCCGGCAGCCGCCTCTACAACGAGTACCTCGAGCACTATCGCCTCGCGGAGGCGGTCGGCTTCGACGGCATCATGCTCAACGAGCACCACAACGCGCCGTTCTGCATGCAGGCCAAGTGCAACATCTTCGCGTCGATCCTGGCGGCCACGACCAGACGCGTGAAGATCGTGCTGCTCGGCAACCCGCTCCCGCTCGCCGACAACCCCGTGCGGCTCGCCGAGGAGCTGGCGATGATCGACATGGTCTCGCGCGGGCGCCTCGTGTCCGGGTTCGTGCGTGGGGGCGGCCAGGAGCAGCTGGCCACCGGCGTCAACCCGGCCTTCAACCGCGAGCGCTTCGAGGAAGCGCACGAGCTGATCGTCAAGGCGTGGACCCAGCCCGGGCCGTTCCGGTGGGAGGGCACGCACTACCAGCATCGCGTGGTGAACCCGTGGGCGGTGCCGCTGCAGAAGCCCCACCCGCGGGTCTGGATCCCCGGCGTGCTCAGCAAGGAGACGATCGTGTGGGCGGCGAAGAAGCGCTATCCCTACATCGCGCTGAGCACCGCGATCGAGGCGACCAAGAAGATCTGGGAGCTCTACGATCAGGTCGCGGCGGAGACGGGTTACGCGGGCGGCCCCGAGTACCGCGGCTACCTGCAGCGCTGCCACGTCGCCGAGACCGAGGAGAAGGCCCTGGCGAACGCCCGCCAGTTCATGTGGATGCAGGGCGAGTTCACGGGCCTCGCGCATCCGGTCTGGTCGACCCCGTCGGGCTACTTCTCGCCCTCGATCCGGTCGCAGTTCGTCGAGTACGCGGTGGGGCGCCGGTCCAATCCCCGGGGCTCGGCCTTCGAGGACCAGATCCAGAGTCAGATGATCGTCGCCGGGACGCCGAAGACCGTGATTCCGAAGCTCCGGCGTCTGCTCGAGGAGACGCGGCCGTCCATTGTCGGATTCTGGGCGGCCGACGGATTCGTCTCGAGCGCGGACACGCAGACGTGTATCCGGCTGCTCGGCGAGGAAGTGTTGCCCGCGCTGCGGGAGATCGGCAAGGAGCTCGGCCTCTGGAGTCCCTTCGAAGCCAACGCGCCGGTCAGCATGGCGTTCCCGGAGTCGGCAGCGCCTGCTCCCGAGCGCCCAACCGCCCAGCGCACGACCCCCGTGGAGGTCTCCTGATGCTCGTTCGCTCCCTGCTCGGCGTCCTCCTGCTCGTCTTCGCCGTCGTCTCGGTCGCTCCACCGACACACGCCGCGCCGGAGGCAGGAACGATGACCTGGGGCATCCACGTGACGCTCGTCTCGCGCTGGCTCGACCCCGGCGAGACGGAGGCTCTCATCACGCCGTTCATGGTGCTCTACGTGCTCCACGACGCGCTCGTGAAACCGATGCCGACCGGGATCATGACGCCGAGCCTCGCCGAGTCGTGGTCCGTCTCCAAGGACGGGCTCACGTACGAGTTCGTCCTCCGCAGGAACGCCAAGTTCCACAACGGCGACCCCGTGACGGCGGACGACGTGAAGTTCACCTTCGAGCGCTACAAGGGCGCGTCGGCCAGGCTCCTCAAGGACAAGGTGAAGGAGGTCCAGGTCGCCGCCCCGAACCGCGCGCGCTTCGTCCTCAAGGAGCCGTGGCCGGACTTCATGGCGTTCTACGGCACCTCGGCCACCGGTGCCGCCTGGATCGTGCCCAAGAAGTACGTCGAGAAGGTCGGCGACGAGGGGTTCAAGAAGGCCCCGGTGGGTGCCGGGCCCTTCAAGTTCGTGTCCTTCAACCCGGGCATCGAGCTCGTGCTGGAGGCGTTCCCGGACTACTGGCGGAAGGCGCCGCAGGTGAAGCGCGTGGTCATGCGCAGCATTCCCGACGAGAGCACGCGCGCCGCCTCCGTGAAGACCGGCGAGGTCGACATCGCCTATCTCTTCGGCGGAGCGCTGGCGGAGGAGCTGCGCCGCTCGCCCGGCGTCAAGATCACGGCGCCCTTGCTCTACGGCATCTACTGGCTCGACTTCCTCGACCAGTGGGACGCGAAATCGCCGTGGCACGACCGACGCGTGCGCCTGGCTGCGAGCCTCGCCATCGACCGGACGGCGATCAATCAAGCGGAGATGCTGGGGTTCGGAAAGCCCACCGGCGGATTCGTGCCGCCGGAGTTCGACTTCGCGCTCCGCGTCGAGCCACCGCCCCTCGATCCCAAGCGCGCCAAGCAGCTCCTGGCCGAAGCCGGGTATCCCAATGGCTTCGAGGCCGGCGATCTGACGCCCCTGCCGCCCTACACCGCGCTGGGCGAGGCGGTGGGAGGCTACCTGCAGGGCATCGGGATCCGCGCCAGGGTCCGGACCATGGAGCGCGCGACCTACATGACCGCGTGGCACGAGAAGAAGCTGAAGGGGCTCCTCATCGGCGCGACCGGCGCTGCGGGCAACGCCGCGGCGCGGCTCGAGCCGTTCGTCACCAAGGGCGGCCTCTACGCCTACGGCTCGCTTCCGGAGATCGACGATCTCTTCCAGCGCCAGGCCAAGGAGCTGGACCGCAAGCAGCGAGAAGCCACGCTCCATCAGATCCAGAAGATCGTCGCCGATCAAGTGCTGGCCGCGCCCATCTTCCAGCAGGGCTTCATCTGGGGCGTCGGATCACGCGTCGAGGTTTCCGGGGCGGGGCTGATTCAAGGCTACCCGTATGCGGCCCCCGCCGAGGACATGAAGCTCAAGTAAGCAAGCCGACCGGCGTAAGGAGTCGCCATGGCAGCGCGTACGGGCACCGAGTACATCAAGGGCCTGCAGGAGCAAGAACGCGAGGTCTGGCTGCGCGGCGAACGCGTCAAGGACGTGACCACGCACCCCGGTCTCGCCAACGGGGTGCGCGCGGTGGCGGCGCTGTACGACCTGCAGCACGATCCCACGCTGCGGGACGAGATGACGTACGTGTCGCCGACCAGCGGCGAGCGCCTCGGCCTGTCCTTCGTCATCCCGCGCACCAAGCGGGAGCTGGAGCGGCGGGGCGCGATGATGCTGCGCTGGGCGCGCACGACGTGCGGCATGATGGGCCGCTCGCCCGACTTCATGAACGTCACCTTCGCGGCCTGGGCCGCGGCGGCGAGCTACTTCGCGCGGGGCCGGCCCGAGTTCGGCCGGAACATCCAGCGCTACTATGAATACCTCAGCGAGCGGGACCTGACCCTGACGCACTCGCTCATCAACTTGCAGCGCAGCCGCACGGCCAGCGGCGTGTTCAACCTGGAGGAGGGCACGGCGCTCCAGGTGATCCGCGAGACCGACGCCGGCATCGTGGTGCGTGGGGCGCGCATCCTGGCGACCCTCGGCCCCCTGTCGGACGAGATCGCCGTCTACTCGCCCCGCGTCGCGCGGCACACCGAGAGCCACAGCCCGTTCGCGCTCAACTTCGCCATCCCGTGCGGAACCCCGGGGCTGAAGTTCCTGTGCCGGGAGAGCTTCGACCTGGGCCGGTCGCACTTCGAGCATCCCCTCGGCTCGCGCTTCGAGGAGATGGACTGCGTCGTCTTCTTCAACGACGTCCTGGTGCCGTGGGAGCGGGTGTTCCTGCTGGGCGACGTCGATCTGCTCAACGGCACGGCCACGGCCACGCACTCGATGACGCATACCGCGCACCAGGGCGCGGCCAAGAACATCGCCAAGTGCGAGTTCGTCCTCGGCCTGGCGCTCCTCATGACCAAAACGCTCGGGAACGCGCACCTGCCGCACTCCGAGGAGCGCCTGGCCGAGCTGATGCTGTACGCCGAGCTCATGAAGGCCTGTATGCGGGCCGCCGAGGCCGACGCGCAGCTCGACGAATGGGGCGTCATGTGTCCCGCCGCGCTGCCCGCCGAAAGCACGCGCAACCTCTTCATGACCGCGTATCCCAGAATGGTGGAGATCCTGCAGCTCCTCGGGTCCAGCAGCTTCATGATCACTCCGACCGAGGCGGATTTCCGCGGTCCGCTGGCCCCGGAGATCGAGCAGTACCTGGCGACCGACACCGCCACGGCGCGCGATCGCGTGAAGCTCTTCCGCCTGGCCTGGGACGTCGCCGGCAGCGCCTTCGGCAGCCGTCAGGTGCTCTACGAGCGCTTCTTCGCCAGCGACCCCCTGACCCGCGCGCGCGCGTTGAGCGCCATGTACCCCAAGGACGAGGTGATGGACCGCGTGCGGGAGCTGCTGGACGACGAATAGCCCGGGGCTAGGCCGCGCGCGCGTGCGTCCAGGCGATGCCCGCGCGGTGGGCGACCAGCACGAGCACGAGCACGCCCAGGAGGCCGGCGGCGCCTCCCGCGGCGCAGGCCACCCGGACCCCGAAGCGCTCGGCGATGACGCCGACCAGCAGTGACCCGAAGGGCGTCATGCCGGCGAAGGTCACGGTGTAGAGCCCCATCACGCGCCCACGGAGCTCGTTGGGCGCGATGAGCTGCAGGGTGGTGTTGCAGCCCGTCGTGAAGAGAATCTGACAGCATCCGAGAAGCGCCAACACGGCGGCCGCAAAGCCAAAGCGGCCGACCAGCGCCAGCGCGACCAGGCCGGCGCAGAGCGTCGCCGCCGAGCCCACCAGGAACGAGAGCGGCGGCAGCCCACGTCGAAGCAGCGCGACACCGAACCCTCCTACGACCGCCCCGGCGCCCAGCGCCGACATGAGGAGCCCGAATCCGTGCGCTCCCAGGTTCAGCACGTCGCGGGCGACCAGGGGCACCACGACGTTGAAGTTGAGGACCAGGAGGCTCACCACGACCATCAGCCCGAGCGTGAACGCGACCGGTGGAGTTCCCGTCGCGTAGCTCATCGCGCCGAGCAGCCCTTCCCTGATTCCGAGCCGGCCGGCCGGGTCGGGGCGGCCTTCGGTGCGAATCGCCAGGAGGGCGACCAGGACGGCGACGAAGCTCACGCCGTTCAGGAAGAAGGCGAGCGCGACGCCGAAGGCGGCGATGAGCAGCCCCGCGACGGCGGGGCCGACGATGCGCGCGCCGTTCATGACCACCGAGTTGAGCGCGACGGCGTTGGCCAAGTTGGACCGGCCGACAAGATCCGTGATGTACGACTGGCGCGCCGGAATGTCGATCGCGCGCCCCAGCCCGTAGATCACGGCGAGGACCGCCACGTGCCAGTACTGGATGTACCCGCTCCAGACGAGGGCGGCCAGCACGAACGCCTGCAGCTGCATCGCCGTCTGGCTCACGAGCAGAACCCGCCGCTTGGCGAAGCGGTCGCTCAGCACGCCCCCGACCGGTGACAGGAGCAGGATCGGCGTGAACTGAAGCGCGCTCACGATTCCGAGCTGGAGCGGCGACTGCGTCAGCTCCAGCACGAGCCACGCCTGCGCCACGCTCTGCATCCAGGTCCCGATCTGCGAGACCAGCTGGCCGATCCAGAACAGCCGGAAGTCGCGGTGCCGGAGGGCGCCGAGGCGCACCGGCCGGGGCGCCGGTGCGAGCCTTCCGGCTCCTTCAGTGGCTTCCGATCCCCCGGACATTGCCCTGACTGTACACGAGCCGACTTATTGAGAACGACATGCAATGCACATCGCCCTGTAATCGGGCCGTGCTGAGATCCATGCGGCCGGCGCCGGCGGCCGGACGGGCTCGAATCGAACTCCCAGGACTGGCCTGACCGCCAGCGCGGGGAACTCGAGTCCAGGGTGCGTCGGGAGTCGTGCGATCGCCTACTTCACGCTTCCGGCAGTGAGGCCCCCGACGAGATGGCGCTCGATCACGGCGAACAGCACGACGACGGGGACGATGGCGATGACCGAGGCGGCGAAGAGATGGTTCCAGTGCTGCACGTAGGCGGTGACGTACGAGGTGATGCCGACGGTCAGCGGCTTCCGGGACGGGTCGGTCATGAGCGTGAGCGCGACGATGTACTCGTTCCAGGCGGCGATGAAGGCGAAGATCACGGCGGTGACGATAGCGGGTAGCGATAGCGGCAGCGTTATCTGGAGGAGCGTTCGCAGCCGACCGCAGCCGTCGACCGCGGCCGCCTCCTCGATCTCGCGGGGGATGGCGGCGAAGAACGCGCGCAGGATCCAGATGGCGAACGCGAGGTTGAAGGCCGCGTTGGTAAGGATCAGCGCCGCGTAGGTATCGATCAGGCCGAGCTCGAAGAACTGACGGTAGAGCCCGACCACCAGCGCCGTCGGCGAGAACATCTGCGTGACGAGCACGAGCAGGAGGAACGCCGAGCGGCCGGGGAACCGGTGCCGCGCGGTGTAGTAGGCCGCCGGGGTGGCGGCCAGCACGACGATGACCGTGGACGTCAGCGCGACGACGAGGGAGGCCCGCAGCCAGGCCTGGAAGCTCGGGTCGGCGAGGACCTCGAGAAAGTTACCGGGCCGCCACTGCACCGGGGTGAGCCGCGGCGGCGTGGCGCGCAGCTCGCTCTCCGGCTTGGCCGCCGTGCAGAGCATCACGAGGTACGGCGAGAGGACGACGAGGGCCACGAGCAGCCCCGCGCAGCTCAGCGCCGCCCGCCGGACCGGGCGCCGGCGTCCGGACGCGCTCGCCCTCACGCCTCCGCCTCCCGCCAGGACACCGTGCGCAGGTAGAGGACCACCGCGAGCAGGATCACCAGCACGTTCACCACGCCGAGGGCGGCGGCCAGGCCGACGTCGCGCAACGAGCTCTTGAACGCGATCTTGTACATGTAGGTGATCATCGTGTCGTGGGCGAAGCCCGGGTTGCGGTCGTTCAGCGTCCACACGATCGGAAACGAGTTGAAGACGTAGATCACGTTCAGCACGGTGGCCACCAGCAGGGCCGGGCGCAGCAACGGCACCGTCACCGACCGGTAGGTGCGCCAGGCCGAGGCGCCGTCGACCCGTGCCGCCTCGTACACCTCGCCCGGGATGGCCGAGAGCCCGGCCAGGAGCACGTACGTCGTGAACGGGAGCGACACGAAGATCCCCACGACGATCATCGCGCCCATCACCGTCGAATCGTTCCCGAGCCAGTCCACGGGCGTCGCGACGACGTGCAGCGAGATCAGGACGTGGTTCAGGATTCCGAAGTAGTAGTCGTAGATCCAGACGAAGAGCTTCGAGGTCATGATGAGCGACGCCGCCCACGGCACGATCAGCGCCCAGCGCACCAGGCGCCGTCCCGGGAAATCCTCGTTCAGGAGCTGGGCCAGGCCGAGCGAGGCGACGATGGTCGCGACGACGATCGCCGCGACCCAGGCCACGGTGTTGGCGACGACGGTGGGCAGCGCCTCCTGCTCGAGCAGGCGCGCGTAGTTGGCGCCACCCACCGAGCCCTGATAGAGGCCGGTGATGGAGTAACGGCCGAGCGAGGCGCGCACGAGCGCCGCTGCCGGATAGAGGACGACGGCGGCGATGAGTGCCAGGCTGGGGCCGAGCCAGAGGAGCGCCTGCCAGCGGCCCGCTCGGCGGCGGCGCGCGGGCGGGCGCGCCGGCGTCAGCGGCTCAGGCCGCCCGCCGCGGCCACGGCGTTCTTCTGAAGCTGGTCGAGCACCTGCTTGGGGTTGCCGCCGGGCTGCACGGCCAGGCCGATGTTCTGCTGGACGTCGAGCTTCACGCGGTCCCACGCCGGGTCCGTCGTCGGCGCCAGCCGGGCGTTGGGCAGCGCGTCCAGGTAGGGCTTGAGCTTCGCGTTCGAGCTCATCTGCTGGAGACCGGCCTTCGTCACGGGCAGGAAGCCCTCAGCCGTGATCCAGCGCGTGATGTTCTCCGGCTGATAGTAGAAATCCAGGAACTGCTTCACGGCGTCCTGGTTGCCGGTCTTCTTGAACGCCATCAGATAGTCCTCGACGCCCAGGGTCACCGCCCGGCCGGCGGCGGTCGGCATCTCGGCGACGCCGTAGCTCACCTTCTTGTCGGCGTCGAGCTGCGCGGCGAGCGGGCTGAAGCCCATGACCATGCCCACCTTGCCGTCCTTGAAGAGCTGGAAGGCGCCGTCGGTGCGATTGGTCTTGCCGGGATTGATCTGCGTGACCCGATAACGGTTGGCGAGGTCGGCCAGGAACCGGAGCGTCTGCACGTTCTTGTCGCTGTTGATGGCCCACGCGTCGCCCGACTTCCAGTCGCCGCCGTTGTTCCACATCCAGATCGCCCACTCGGCCTGCGCTTCCTCGGGCCCCAGCGGCAGCGCGTAGCCGATGACGCCGTCGCCGAGCGCCTGGATCTTGCGGGCGGCCTGGACGAACTCGTCCCAGGTCTTCGGCGGCCCGCCGAGGCCGGCCCTGGCGAACAGGTCCTTGTTGTAGAAGAACGCCCGCGCGCTCGAGAGGATGGGGAACCCGTAGAGCTTGCCCTGGTACTCGCCGCCGCGGGCGAAGGCCTCGATGAAGTCGTCTCGGGTCTTCGGCGACAGCACCTCGTCGGCCGAATAGAGGAGACGGTCCTTGGCGTAGCTGGAGAAGGAGTTCAGGTTCAGCACGTCCGGCGGCTGATTGTTCTGGATCATCGTGCTGACCTGCTGGTCGATCGAGTTCCAGTCGATGATCCGGAGGTCGACCTTCACCCCCGTCTGCTTCGCGTACTGCTCGGACAGACCTTGCCAGAAGGGCTTCGTGTGGTCCTTGCTGTACTCGGCGATCACGACGGTGATGGACTTGCCGGCGCCCGCGCCGGGCCGCTCCGAGCCGCGATCACAGGCGCCGAGCAGGACGACGACCGCGCCCACCAGCAGAGTCGTCAGACCCCGCATCATGAGTCGTCTCCCCTCCCGCGCGCCCGCTGTTCGGCGCGGGCCGCGCCCACGGCCTCATCTTAGCCGGGAGGGCGAGAATGTCGACTATTTCACCGGGGGGGGCGGCCGAAGCCGCCCCCCTCGGGCACCGCGGGTCGGATTATTTTCGGCAGATCTTCCAGATCACGCCGGTCCCGGGAATCTGGACGAGCGGGGCATCCGCAGGAACCTTGAACTTGCTGCGCGGATCGGACTGGCCGAAGTCCCGGACGGCTCCGTAGTCTACGAGGTAGGCGCAGCCATCGGGCCCGAACTTCAGATCGACCGGGCGGTTGATGCCGCGCAGCCCGTCTACGAAGGCCTGCTCGAACGTCTTGTTGTAGGCGAAGCGGGTCTGAGTCAGCTGGAGGGGCGGCCCGCTGAAGTTGACGAGCTCGACATCGTGCCCGGCCTCCGGCTCGCCGTTCGCCGCCGAGAACCCGAAGTCTCCCTCCCGGGACAGCAGCGCGGCCCCGCGCTTGACTGGCCCATTCACGAACGAGTTCGGCACGAAGTCCAGCCCGACGACGGCGACGTTCGCGGGCTCGAGGGCCACTGGCGCCGTGATTGGTTGCGGCGGACGGGCGAGGACCGGCTTCACGGGACGATCCACGGACAGGATCAGGGCGAGGCTGGCTGCTGTGCAGAAGCTCGGGGGATTCGCAGGATCCGCGACGCAGAGATCGTCCCCCGGCCCTCCGATCGGATCGAACACGGCCTGCGTGGACTCCAGGAACCCGAATCGATCGGGCCATCCGTGATAGTCGGGGCTGCCGTCACCATTCTGCTGGGCAACGTGCAACCGGTCCGGAGAGTTGTTGGTCGGCCGCGCGCCGCGCTCGTCCTCGCCGTTCTCGGTCACGAACAGGCGGCCTTTCAGCGGATGGTCGCTGCTGCTCTTGTTGTCGTCGTCGTCTCCGTTGCCGCCAACGGGCGCGAATCGAAGTCCGAAGGGGTTCCGATAGCCCCATGAGAACGGCTCGATCGTATCCTTCGGGTTGCGCGTGTCCAGCCTGGCCCGGAGGATGGCGCCGTCACAGATACCCGGTGCGGTCGCCCCGGTAAAGGCCGGCACGGTGGCGCCGGGTTGTCGCACCCCGAAGGGGGAATACCCGCTGGTCTTCACCCCGCCGCCGGAGTCGAATAGATTGTTGCTGAGCGTGATGTTCTGACACGGGATGTCGGGCTGGTTCTGGCCGCCGCCGTTGTCACGGCCGACCACGCCTGAGTTCGTCGTGGACCCCTGGGACCAGTAGATCCATCGGTCCTTGAATGCGATCTTCTCCGCCGGGTGGTCGCCGGTCGGCAGCCCACTGATGAATGGGGTGACCTGGCCAGTGGTGGGGTCGACGGTGACGATGCGCGAGCTGTTGTTCTGCGCCCCGGGCGAGCGTATCGCCTGGTTCGAGTCGGTCGCGAAGAGCCGGCCCCCCTGGAAGCCGTTCTCGAAGGCGATATCGACGGACGGGCCGTGCGGCAGGAGCCCTCCCCCACTCGCCGTGGGCTTGGCCAGGGGACCCCGAATCTTGGTTCCGTTCTCGCCGAACACCAGGATGCCGGGCGTCATGGGATTGGATAGGGAGAACAGGCCTCCGAAGACCGCCAGCATCTCGTCGTTGCATCGGCTGGGCAATCCATGTCCCGACTCGAGCACGAAAACCTCGAAGCGGTTCTTGTTGCCACGGAATGCAACGGCGGTCGGGAAGTTCAGGCCTTTGGCGAAGACAGAAACCTGGAAGCCCTCGGGAACGACGATGTCCTGGCCGTTGCCGGGGTCGAAGGCCACCTCCTCACCGGGACAGGCGGGGTTCCCGACCGACGCCGCCATCGCCTGCCATGGGGCGAAGATCAACGATAGAGCCAGTATGAAGAAGACGATCGGTCTGCGAAACGTGCGAGCGTACATGTACTGAGGCTCCTTCCTCTTCCCAACCGCGGTTGGAATCACCGGCGGGGGGACCTGCTGCCCTGCAGTTGCTCTTGAGAGGCGTTGTCCGAGGGGACTCATCAATGCGCGTGCGGGAATCACGCAGTCGAGGCGGGCCGCGAGCATACTGCTGCAGGAGCTTGTCGATTGTCCCTCACCTCACGCGCCCTCGCCGAGGCGACACCCCGGGGTCCTCGCCGAGAGATCCCTTGGGCATCGGTCAGCCGGAAACGCGAGTTACGGCGAAAGGATCAGACGCTCGACGACCGCGCGAAAGGCCACGGCCCCATGTCGCGGAATCTAGTCCTCTCGGTCGGGACAGTCAAGCCGCATTCACTCGCGTCGATCGGCTGGAGCCCCGTTGGAGGTCAGGCCGCACTCGGAGATCTTGTTGAGCAGCGTCTTGTAGCTGACCTTGAGGATCCGCGACGCCAGGGCTCGATTCCCGCGCACGCGTTCGAGCACCTCGGCGAGCGCGGTGCGCTCGGCCTCCCGCGCCGCGCGGCGCGCGATCTCCCGCAAGCTCTCGGTGACGGGGGCGGGCCCAGTGGCCGGCGCGTGCGGGTGTCGCCCGCGTGCGACCAGGGTCGCGAATTCTCGCTCGCCGTCCACAAGCACCACCATGCGCCGAATGGTGTTCTCCAGCTCCCTGATATTGCCCGACCACGAGTGCCTGGTGAGAAGGCTCAGCGTCTCGGACGAAAGCTGCTTCTGTCGTCCGTACTGAGCGTTGAACTTGGCCAGAAACCACGCCGCCAGCCGCGGAATTTCCTCTCGCCGCTCACGCAGCGGAGGAATCGTGAGCTCCACCACGTTGAGGCGGTAGTAGAGGTCCTCGCGAAACTCGCCGTCGACCAGCGCCTTCTCGAGATCTCGATTCGTGGCGGCGATCACCCGCGCGTCGACTTCGATCGGCTCGTGGCCTCCGACCCGGGTGAACCGAAAGTCCTGGAGCACGTGCAGGAGCTTGGCCTGAAGCTCGAGCGACAGCTCCGCGATCTCGTCCAGGTAGATCGTGCCCTGGTTCGCGTACTCGAGTTGCCCGGGCTTTCGACGGTGGGCGCCGGTGAACGCCCCCTTCTCGTGGCCGAAGAGCTCGGACTCGAGCAGGCCCGACGGGATCGCCGCGCAATTGACCCGGACTAACGGACCGCGGCGGCGGGCGGACCGGGCATGGATGGCCCGGGTGACGAGATCCTTCCCTACCCCGCTTTCCCCACGGACCAAGACCGTCGCATCCGTGTCGGCGATGTGCTCGATGATCGTCCAGATGGCCCGCATCGGCGGGCTTCCGTCGAAAATCGGGAGATGGTCGATGAGATCACACTCTCGAATGTGCTTCTGCGCCATCGCCCTGTTCGCGTCAAACCGTTCAAGGTTCACGAGCCCCTCCTCCGAGAAGGTTCTCAACGTGGGCGCACGCCGGGTGTAGACGCCGCGCGTACCAACGCTGAGAGTCGAAGTCACTCAGACCGGCCGCCGGAGTCGGCGACCACCTACGGCGAGGTTCAGGCGAGCGGTGGACCTCGGGATTGATGCGGAGCGGACGCCAGGCTGGGGGCAAACAGGTCGTCGGTTGGAGCTATCGTCCAGACTGGCATCCAGTGCGGCTCGAGCGCGCTAAGCAGGCGCGTCTCGGCCACGCTCGACGTCGACGTGACGCGGATGATGACGTCGTCGAAGTCGGCGTCGTCCCAGAGGCCGGCGATCCAGGTCGGATCGGGCGGATCCGCGAAGGCCAGCGGTCGACTGCAGACAAGCATTCCAACCACCGCAAACGCGATGAGCCGGCGCGTCATACGGTCAGTAACGTTACCCGAGTCCTCTGAGCCCCGCAAGCGATGCCGCGCCCGGCGTCGATCGGCGCTCGCTGCGCCGCAGGGCCTCGGAAGACTAGAGCACCGGTTTCAACCGATCGAGCCCACCCGAATGGGAAACGGGATATCTCGCCTGGTGACTTCACACGGATGTAAAAACACCTGACACTCTCGTGTGGTGTTCTTTTCACATCGGCGGCAAACCCACGGTAAGTCGCTTCATGCTCCCGTCTTCGGCGCATATCAGGTGCCAACACCCCGGATACGTGTAAAATCAGTGCGTTCCCGATTCGTTCGCGGTCTGGAGACCCCGGGATGTAAGAATCGTCGACGGTCACAGAGAATTGCTGCGCCACGAGCGCCGAAGTGGCTCGGCGCTCCGTGGAGACCGTCGCCGACTACATCCCCTGGTACCGCGGACGCCGCGAAGATCTCGCTCGAGTTCTTCGATCGCTACCTTCTCGTGGCGGTTCGCAAGTGAGGCCGGCGCAAGAGCACCTGGGGGAGGCTTGATCATGCGGACCCGCAAGCTCGCCCGTGGACGGCTGCTCGTTGTCTTCGTGGTGCTGTCTTCAGGGGCCTGCACGCACTACTGGGAGCGCCCAGGCGCGGGCGTCGCGGACTTCGAGCGAGAAAGCGCGGTCTGCATCGAAGAGGCGAAGAAGATCCCTTACGGCGCCGGAATCGAGCAGATCTATCGCAGCTGCATGAGGGCCAAGGGCTGGAAGCGGGTCGAGGTCTCGGTCGCCGAGAACAATCAGTTCAGAGGGCCGGAGGACGTCGAGGACTTCGCGAGGCCCCCGGCACCGCTCAGCGGTACCCGATACCAGAACCGCTAGCGCCCTCACGGCCGTCACCCAAGGCCCATTCGGCACGCAAGCGCAATGTGAGTGGGGCCGGCCGCAGATCGGTGTGACGACCGGCCTGCGGGGTGGACAGGGTGTCGGGTGGGGCATGACGCCCTGCTGGAACGACGGGCCGTGAGTCAGCGGGGTTCTGTTGTGGAGGGCTCCTGCCGCAAGAGCTGATCGATCAGTCGGCGGAAGACTTCCACGGGCTGGGCCCCGGACACGAGCGTGCCCTCGACGACGTCGCCCGGCTTCGTCGTGCCCACCACGAAGCCCGGCGTGCCCTCAACTCCGGCCGCCGTACCGTCAGCCAATCCCCGGCTGACCCGCTCGGCGTACTTGCCAGAGGCCATGCACGCCTCAAACGAGGCGCCATCGACCTTCAGTGTCCGCGCGTACTGGCTGAGGCTGGGGGGAGTGAGCGCCCCTTGGCTCTGGAAGAGCAGATCGTGCATTTCCCAGTACTTGCCCGCGTCACCCGCACAGTGCGCGGCCTCAGCGGCCTTGCGCGCCTGAGGATGGATCTGGTCCAGCGGGTAATCCTTAAAGATGTAGCGTACTTTGCCCGTGTCAATGTAGTCGTGCTTGAGCGCCGGCAGCGTCGCCGAAAAGAACCGCTGGCAGAAGGGGCACTGGTAGTCAGAGAACTCTACGAGCGTCACCGGCGCATCGGACCGGCCGAGCACTGGTCCATCCGCCACGCTCGCGCGTACGGGGCCGGGAGCACCCCGGGCTGCGCGCTGCTGCATGAAGCGCACGACCTGACCGAGCTGCCGCTTGACCGCTTCGAGCTCCGCCTTGATCCGCTCCAAGTCGGACTTGATGACGTCGAGCTCGCCGGGTCCGCCCGTGGGCGCCTGCGCGTATGCCGGCACCGCCGCCAGTCCGAGCATCGCCACCGCCATCACAATGAGCGTCATTTTGTAGCTCCTCGGAGCAGTCACGCCTACCTCCTCTGCGTTCACACGCGGCCTCCCTCGGCGCGAGGGGTGTCCTCTAACGCAGGCGCGGAGCGACCTCTTGCGCGTAGAGGCGAATCGAGCTGAGCACGCGCTCGAGCGGGACCCGCCCGCCGACATTTGACTCCATGATGACCCCCGACAGGCCAAGCTCGGCCCGCAGGTGGCGCAGCCGGTCGACCACCATGTCCGGGGTGCCGTACGCAACCCGATCGCGCAACAACTCGTCGTAGGTCACGTGGGAGAGGCGATCCGCGCGCTCCGCACGCTCTTCCGAGCCGGTCGTCCCCGCCGCCCCGACCGACGCGGCCATGTTCTCGGCCAATCGGCGATAGGCCCGCATCGTGCTCTCTTCCGGCTCCGAGCGCGCCTGGGCCGCGGTGGCCGCGACGTAGACGGGGATGCGCAGGTAGACGTTGCCGTCGCCCGGATGGCCGGCCTCTCGCAAAGCAGCGCGGTACGCGTTGAGGTGCTGGGCGGCCTCGGGGACATCGAAGCCGCGCAGTCCGGTGACGAGCGAGAAGCCCATGCGGCCGACCATCGGGAAAGTGTCGTGGGTCGTGGCCGCCACCCAGATCGGCGGGTGCGGCTTCTGATACGGCCGCGGCACCACGGTCAGATTGTCGAACGTAAAATATTTTCCCGTGTGCGAGAAACCCTCCCGCGTCCAGGCCTTGAGAATGACGTCGAGCGATTCCTGGAAGCGCTCGCGGCTCTCGTCGTACCGAACGCCGTAGCCCGAGTAAGCGCGGGGAAAGCCGCTGCGCCCGACGCCGAAGTCGAGACGGCCCTGGCTGATCTGATCGACCGTGGCGGCCTCCTCGGCGGTGCGGATGGGGTGACAGAGCGGTAGGACGCTGACGCCGGTGCCGATCCGAAGGCGTGTCGTGCGGGCGGCGATGGCTGCGGCCAGCACGAGCGGCACGGAGGCGATCGACGGGATACCCGCACCCATGGGATCAGTCGGTCTCCGGTGAATGGCGAAGTGGCGCTCGGCCAGCCAGACTCCATCGAGCCCGCGCGTCTCCGCGATCTCGGCGATGGACATCGCTTCGGCAAACGCCTCTTCCTGCGTTCTCCCCTCGCGATAGTCGCATTCCATCACCAGGCCGACGTGCATATGAGTCTCCTCCGCACCCTTGGGTCTCTCGGCAGTCGCCCGATTATACTGCGTCGCCGATCTGCTTGAGGTCGTGCGAGTTCGCGGGCTCGCTCTTGGCGCCGCGCCGAAAGTAGGGTCTCCCGATGTTGGACGCTATCTTCTGGAGCCTGCGCCTGCGAAACCCTGACGAGTCGAAGCGATGGCGGTGGGGGCCCTGCTGGCGGCGTCGCCTACGTCACTCGCCTCGGCGACGTAGGCGACGCCGCCGAGGCGGTGCACGGCGGATGCCCGTCTTACTGGCGAAGAAGGAGGACCGGAACTTTAGACTTTCGGAAGATCCGCGCCGCGCTGCTGCGAGATAGTGTCCACCGCAGCGCGCTGCGCATGCTGCTCGTCAGCGCGATGACATCCGCGCCGAAGGCTTCGGCCTCGACGAGAATCTCCTGCGCGGGATCGCCGAATCGCACAACGCGTTCGACGGGTATGCCCTGGAGCAGCGCCGCAGTCGCGTCCAGGTACGTCAACCCTTCCGCTTCCAGTCGGGCCATTTCCTGGTCGGCATAGGCAACGACCTGCCCAGAGGGCCTCACGACGTTGTTCGGAACCGGGTCGACGCGGAGCAACCGCACTGTCGATCCGGCACTCCGAGCGAGGTCGGCGACAAACGGCAACACAGCCTCACCATTCGGGGTGTGGTCAAGCGGGACAAGAATTCGCTTCGCCAACATTCTCTCTCCCTCCGGTCAATGACGTGCAGAGTTCGGAACAACCACTCGCCGTCGGATTCAAAAGAAGTCACGCGTTCGTGCCGCGCGCGGATGAGGGTAGCAATGCGCCTGCCAACGCCAGAGTTCCGCGCGTTTGCACGCGGGCGTCAGGGAGGAACCCTACGTCAAGCCGGGGAAAGTGTTCCGCTTCAGAACGCCGCGGGTCAGTCGGCTGACACCCGCTCGTCACGAAGACGTGACGATTTGGGTCTTGATCCACTCGGCAGGACCGCCGGCGCGGAGGGCAGCATCGAGACGCTCTCTAAAAGTCGAGATGCTCGCCTGGCATTCGCCTATACTCGGCCCATGAGACTCAGCGTCACGCAGGGCGCGCTTGGTCGGTGGCGCGTGGCTCCTCTGCGCGCGCGCGCCGCGGTGATGCTGGTTCCGTCGGTTCTCCTGGGCGTCGTCGGGCTCTCGAGCTGCAAGACCGCTCCACCGCCCCCAGATCCTCAGGCCCAGCTCGTCGCGAAGGGACGAGACCTCTTCTTCAACGAGACGTTCG
>Ga0137403_10001232_pt1 | contig 32299 bp, 30 predicted proteins | sample CZOMad2_1_16fung_FD_122057 | JGI IMG/M metagenome (GOLD analysis project Ga0137403, IMG submission 122057) | Vadose zone soil fungal communities from Angelo Coast Range Reserve, California, USA - CZOMad2_1_16fungal (Hybrid Assembly) | ecosystem: Environmental > Terrestrial > Soil > Vadose zone... | reverse complement strand
GGCGTCGCCGCGATCGGCGTCTTCGTCGCCGACCAGTCGAGGAAGAGCCGCACCGCCAACGCCGCGGTCGTGGGGCTCGGCCGCACGCGCCGGATCATCCTCTTCGACACCCTGCTCGCCGAGTTTCCGCCGGAGGAGATCGAGTCGGTGCTTGCCCACGAGCTGGGTCATCACGTCCACGGCGACGTCCGCCGCGGGCTCCTCGTCCAGGGCGCTCTGATGCTCGTCACTTTCGGGCTGGCCGCGCTCGGTCTCGACGCCGGCGTGGCCCTCCTCGGGCTCGCCGGACCCGCCGATCCCGCCGGGCTCCCGTGGCTGGCGCTCGTCGCGCTGGCGCTCGGTCTGGTCCAGCTTCCGCTCGGCAACGGCTTCTCGCGCTGGATCGAGCGCCAGGCCGACGACTTCGCGCTGGCCACGACCGGCAACTCCCCCGCGTTCGTCGGGGCGATGGAGCGGCTCGCCCGCCTGAATCTCGCCGAGCGACGACCCAATCGACTCAAAGAGATCGTCCTCTACTCGCACCCGGCGCTCGAACGGAGGATCGCGCGTGCCCGAGGCGCGACGATGGACCGAGGAGGCCCCGCATGACCGCCCGCCGCCAGGCGCTCCGCGCGCTCGCCGCGAAGAGACAGGGGCTCGTCGTGCCCGGCCCGTACGAGCTGATCGGCGTGAACGCGCAGCTCGCGCTGGCGGAGCGCTACCGGGACGACGACCGCTCGGCGACGTAGGCGGCGAGCGCTGCGTCCCAGGGTCGCAGGTCGTCTTCGCCGAGCGCCGCCAGGTGCCGGTGGGCGAGGACGGAGTAGGCGGGCCGCCGGGCCTTGGCGCCGAACTCCGCGGCGGTCACGGGCGTGAGGTCGGCCGGGACGCCCGCGAGCTCGAGGGCGCGCCGCGCGAACTCGTACCAGCTGGTTTGCCCGGCGCTCGTGAGGTGGTAGATCGGGTGAGCCGCCTTGGGAAGCACGGCCCATACCTTCCGCGCGAGGTCGAGGGTGTAGCTCGGACCCAGCACCTGATCGGCGACGACGCGGAGCGGCTTGCCCTCGCGCGCCAGTCGCAGCATCGTCTCGACGAAGTTCGTGCGGCCTTTGCCCGAGCTGCCGGCGACCCCGAAGAGCCCCGAGACCCGGAAGATCACGGTCCGCTCGCACCGCTCGAGCGCCAGGCGCTCTCCCGCGAGCTTCGACTCGCCGTACGCGGAAAGCGGAGCGGGCGGGTCGGATTCGAGGTAGGGTGTGTGCTTCCGGCCGTCGAAGACGTAGTCCGTCGAAAAATGGACGAAGCGCGCGCCGATCGCCTGGCACGCGGCGGCCAGCGCGCCGACCGCGTCGGCGTTCAGCGCGAACGCGCCCTGCCGGTCCTCTTCCGCTCGATCGACGAGATTATAGGCCGCGGTATTGAGGACGCAGCTCGGTCGCAGCTCCGCCAGCGTCGACCGCGCGCGGGCGGCGTCGAGGATGTCCAGATCCCGCGAGCCGAGGGGAACCAGCTCGCTCGCATGGTCGGAGGCTCTGACGAGATCGGACCCCAGCTGGCCGGTGGCCCCGATGACGACGTAGCGCTCGCCGGACGCTCCGCCGCGGCCCGGGGACTCAGACACCTGACGTCGAAGATCGGATCGATACCGCGAGCGCGACGAGGTGGTCGAGGTGCCGAATGTCGAAGGGCTTCGGGATGTACGCGAAGACGCCGCCGCTCAGCGCCTCGGCCGCGGCCTTGGTGTCCGCGTTGGCGGTGATCATGATGACCGGCACCTTCACGCCGAGTCCCCGGACCTGCTTGAGGAGCTCGAGGCCGCCCATGCGCGGCATGTGCATGTCGAGCAGGATGAGATCGAACTTTCCCTGCAGCAGGACGATCAACGCTTCCGCCCCGTCCTTGGCCGACTCGGTCTCGTACGAGTGCTCGTGGCGGAATTGGCTGAAGAAGTCCTTCAGAACCTCGATCACCGGTGGCTCGTCGTCGACGATCAGGACTCGCTTGGTCACTCAGCCCAGTATATGCCACCGTCGGGCAAGTTTACGATCCAGCTCGTCGGTGGCGGTGGGTGCGCCCGAACTCCACGTGTCGCAAGCCCTTTGGCGATGGCACGGAAGATGTACCGGATCGACGGACACTGTGCCTCATCGCTCGCTCACCACGGCCTCCGTCGCGCCTCCGGCGTTCCCGTGAGACGATTCAGACGATGAGCTCGATGCCGGAACGCCGCCGTTACCCCCGGATTCCCGTCTCGTGGCCCATCCGTTTGTGGGTCGACGACGAGCCGCTCCTCGGGCGTGCGGAGGACGCGAGCCGCAATGGTCTCTGGGTGACGGTCTCCCAGACGCCGGCGCTGAAGCTCGGCAAGACCTGCTGGATCGACGTCCTGAGCGACGAGGTCGGCTCGTTCACGGTCGCGGGCGAGGTGCGGCACGTCGCGGGCCGGCGCGTCGGGCTCGAAACCATTCGCCCGGTCCCGATCGCCGGGCTCGAGAAGGCGTGATTCCGGAAGCTGTAGATTCCGTTTACAGCTTCGGAGCCAGCGCCGAGGCGAACAGCTCGAGCTGCTCGAGCTCATCGAAGACCGGATTCAGCATCAGGAAGCCCACTCCCGCCGCCACGATCTCCGACAGGCGCTCGACGCACTCCTGGGGCTCGCCCCAGACCGACACCTCGGCGGCGAGCTCCGGGCGGCCGTAGAAGGCGCCGAACCACTCCCCGAGCCGGCGTCCGGCTCGCGCTCGGTCCCGGTCGACCGCGATGTAGACGCGCTTGCCCAGCGGGAAGCGGGCGGGGTCGCGCCCGCTGTCCTTGATCAACGCGCGGAGGAGCTTCACCTCGTCGAGGAAGACCTTCGTCGAGACGGAGCCGGCGCCGATGAACGCGTCGCCCAGCTCCACGGCGCGCCGGAGCGCGTTCGGGTGGTGACCGCCGAACCAGAGCGGCGGATGCGGCTTCTGCAGGGGCTTGGGCTCCATCGACGCGTTCTGGAGCTTGAAGAACTCCCCGTCCGCCGTGACGCGCTCCTCGGTCCAGAGCCGCTTCATCACCCTGAGCCCCTCGGCGAACCGGGCGGCGCGGCGTGCCGCGGCGAGCCCGAACGCCGGGTAGATCTTGGGATTGCCCCCGAGGCCGACGCCGACGTCGATCCGGCCGCCGCTCAGGTGGTCGAGCGTCGCGAGGCTCTTGGCCAGGTGGACCGGGCTGCGGAGCGCCGTCAGGAGGACGGCGGAGCCGAGCCGAATCCGCTCGGTGCACGCGGCCGCGTAGGTGAGCAGCGTGACCGGCTCGAGGCTCCGGATCGACCCGAGGATCTGCTCGACGACCCACGCGCTCTCGAAGCCGAGCGTCTCGGCACGGGCGAGGAACCCACGGACCGCGCGCACGTCGAACGCGCCCGAGAGAATCGTCTGCGGTATCGCGACGCCGAGCCGCACGCCAGTGGGCACGGCGGAATCGTAGCACACGGCGGCGATGTTATAGTTGACCGCTGTCGAACAGAGCCTGATTCCGCACCTCCAGGAGAGTGGCCATGACACCCCTCAAAGACGCGATCGCCGGCGCGATCGACCGCCTCGGCGACGACCTCGAGATGCTCTCGCGCCAGATCCACGACAATCCCGAGCTCTGCTACCAGGAGGTCAAGGCGGCCGGCTGGCTCACCGACTTTCTCGCCGGACAGGGATTCAAGGTCGAGCGCGCCCTGGCCGGCGTCGAGACGGCGTTCCGCGCGACGATCGAGACCGGTGAGGGCCCGACGATCGCGATCCTCTGCGAATACGATGCCCTGCCGTCGATCGGGCACGCGTGCGGTCACAACGCGATCGCGACGGCGGGCGTCGGGGCCGGGGCCGGGCTGGCCGCGGTCCGGGACAAGCTGCCGAAGGGGCGCATTCACGTCATCGGCACGCCGGCGGAGGAGGGCGGCGGCGGCAAGGTGAAGCTGATCCAGGGCGGCGTCTTCAAGGACGTCGACACGGCGATGATGGTCCACGGCTTCGACCAGTGGGTCGGCCACATGGACCTGCTCGGGATCGTGCGCGTCGGCTTCGAGTTCACGGGCAAGGCGGCGCACGCCTCGGCCGACCCGTGGGAGGGCGTCAACGCGCTCGACGCGGCGGTCCAGACCTACAACAACGTCAGCATGCTCCGCCAGCAGGTGCGCCCGGACTCCCGGATTCACGGCATCATCACCCACGGCGGCGCGGCGCCGAACATCATCCCGGAGTTCGCGGCGGCCCTCTTCTACGTCCGCTCGCTCAACCTCGACCACATGTGGGAGCTCCAGAAGCGCGTGATCGCCTGCGCCGAGGGCGCGGCGAAGTCCACCGGCTGCACGCTCAAGGTCCTCGCCCACAACGACACCGTCTACGAGCCGATGAAGCGGAACGAGACGCTCCTCGGCGCTTACCGGGCCAATCTCGCCGCCCTCGGGATCACCGAGGCGCCGCCGCTGGTCGACCGGCTCGGGTCCTCGGACGTCGGCAACGTGAGCCAGGTCATCCCCACGATCCAGCCGCTCATGAAGATCGCTCCCGACAACACGCCCATCCACTCGCGCGCCTTCGAGGCGGCCGCGATCAGTCCGCTGGCGCGCGCCGGCACGCTCGCCGCCGCGAAGGCCATGGCGATGACGGCGCTCGATCTCCTGGCCGAGCCGACCCTGGTCAAGCGGGCCCAGGACGAGTTCAGGAGGGCGAAATGAGCGCGCCCGGCGACGTGAAGCAGAAGGTGGCGGGCGCGGTCGATCGTCTCGCCGACAACCTCGAGGCGCTGTCGCACAAGATCCACGACAATCCCGAGCTTTGCTTCAAGGAGGAGAAGGCGCACGCCTGGCTCACCGAGTTCCTCGAGAAGCACGGCGCGCGGGTCGAGCGCGGCGTCGGCGGCGTGGCGACGGCGTTTCGGGCAACGATCGACGGGACGGGCCCTGGGCCGACCATCGCGATTCTGGCGGAATACGATGCGCTGCCTTCAATCGGTCACGCGTGCGGCCACAACGTGATCGCGACCGCGGGCACCGGCGCCGGGGCGGCCCTCGCGGTGGCGCTGGGCACGCTCCCGTTCGCGGGCCGGATCCAGGTGATCGGCACGCCCGCCGAGGAAGGCGGCGCCGGCAAGGTGCGCTTGATGGAGGCGGGCGTATTTCGGGACGTCGACGCGGCGATGATGATCCACGGCCGCTGCGGGACGCAGGTGTGGCGGCCGACGCTCGGCATCATCAAGGTCAAGGCCGAGTTCCACGGCAAGGCGACGCACGCCTCGTCCTGGCCGTGGCGGGGCGTGAACGCGCTGAACGCGGTCATCCAGCTCTTCGTCGGGCTCGACCAGATGCGCCAACAGCTCCGGCCGGATGCGCGGGTCCACGGGATCATCGTCAAGGGGGGCGAGCAGCCGAACATCATCCCCGAGTACACGCGCGCCGACTTCTACCTCCGCGCGCTCACCAAGGACTACTGCCGCGAGCTGCTGGCGCGGTTCGAGGGCTGTGCCGACGGCGCCGCGGCGGCGACGGGCTGTCGGGTCGAGGTGACCGCCGAGGCGACCATCCACGACCCGATGAAACCGAACCGGACCATGGCCGAGCTCTTCGAGCAGAACCTCGGCGTGATCGGCTTCCCGGTGGATCTCGACGACGGCGAGGCGGGCTACGGCTCGACCGACTGCGGCAACGTGAGCCAGGCGCTCCCGACGATCCATCCCTACATCCGCATCTCTCCCGACGGCGTGCCCGGGCACTCGCGCGAATTCGCGGAGTGGGCGCGCTCGCCGATGGCGCGCGGCGGAATGGTGGCGGGCGCGAAGGCGCTGGCGTTGACGGCGCTGGACCTCCTCGCCTCGCCCGACATCCTCAAGGCCGCCAAGGAGGACTTCAGGCGATGAATTGGCCGGTGCTGGCGGTCGGTGCGGCGCTGCTCGGCCGCGCCGCAGGGGGGGCCGAGGCCGGAGAGGTCGACCTCACGATCGTCAACGTCGTGACCCCGCAGGACGTGAAGATCTGGGAGCCCACGTCGATCACCGCCAAGAAGGGCGATCGGGTCACGCTTCGGCTCATCAACAAGCACGCCGACGAGCACGGCTACGAGATCGCGGCGTTCGGCGTGAAGGAGGTCGTCGCCGGTGACAAGACGGCCACGGTCACCTTCACCGCCGACAAGGCCGGCGTCTTCCCGATCAAGTGCCAATTGCACCCGGCGCACGTGGTCGGCCAGCTGACCGTCCTCGAGTAACCCGCGTTGGCGCGTCCCGGGGCGCTCGCCCTGCTCGCCTCCGGCGCCCTCGGGCTCGGGCTGGCGGCGGGCGCCTCGGGACAGTCGCCCGACCCGTCGGCGGGCGAGCGGGTGTTCCGTGACAATTGCGCGGTCTGCCACGGCGCCACCGGCGACGGCAGCGGCATGGCCGCGCATCACTTCAAGAGCCCGCCACGCGACCTGACCAGGGGACGCTTCAAGTTCCGCTCGACGGCCTCGGGGCAGATCCCGACGGACGCGGACCTCGCCCGGTCGATCGTCCAGGGCGTTCCCTCGACCGGCATGGTTCCACAGAATCACCTGAGCGACGCCGAGGTGCAGGCCGTGATCGCGTTCGTCAAGAGCCTCGCGCCCGGCTTCAGCGGCGCGACGGCGCCCAAGGTTCTCGCGATCCCGCCGGCTCCGCCGGCGACGCCGGAGGCCGTCGCCCGCGGAGCCAAGGTCTACGTCAAGGGCGAGTGCGCCGAATGCCATGGGAAAGAGGCGCGCGGGGATGGCCCGTCGGCCAGGGACCTGTCGGTGAAGCCTCCCGATCTGACCCGGCGCCCGTTCAAGAGCGGCCCCACGGCCCGAGACATCGTCCGCACGCTCCTGACGGGGCTCGACGGCACGCCGATGCCCTCGTACCACCAGGTGCTCGAGGACGACGAGCTATGGGACCTCGCCTACTGGCTCGACTCACGCGCCGGGCCGCCGGAGACGACGGACGACGAGCGCGCGGGATGGCACGTCCAGCGGATGCACCAGCGTCGCGCCCGCTAGCCCGGATTATTCATGAACGACACCACGACGAACGGGCGGGTGGCGTCGGGTGTGGCCCCGGCCGGCGGGGCGGAATGGGACCCCTTCGTACCTTCGCACTTCGAAGAAGTGCGAGGAGGTCGCGTCGATCGTTCATGAATAATCCGAGCTAGCCCCAGCGGGACGCCGGCATATTTCTGGAGCCGATCCTCACGGCGCGACGGGTGGGCTGGCGAGCATGATCCGCCGTCCGTGACCGATCGAGCTCGGTCGTCGGGTCGTCAGGGGTCGTCGCGACCCAGGCCGAGCGATGCCTTGAGCGATCGTGAGCCGTCCGAGGCGGTCCACGTGATCGTGCCGTCGCCCTCCGGCTTCAGCGTCACGGTCGATTTGTTGGAGAGCACCGCCTGGATGACGCCATCCTTGGCGGTGGCATCGAACACGCCGCTGCCGAACCCGGTCGAGCGGTACATGAGGCGGAGCCGGCCCGATCCCCCGTCGACGGGCGCCACGAGCACCACCGTGTCCGCGAGCATGGCCCACCGGGGCCCTACCAACGAGCCGACCGGAGGAGGAAACGCCGTGGCCTCGCGAACGAGAGTCGGGCGCTCTGCGGCCGGCGGAAGGAGCAGCTCGCGGACGACGAGCCATTCGTCCGCGACCGGCGCGCACGTGAACCGCCCGGCCGGCGGGCTTTCGGCGGCGAGGAAGTCACCGAGGCAGAGGCCGTAACGCAGGGCGAAGCGCCCGGTGACTCCGCCTCCGTGTCCGCTGAGGCCGCTCGTCTCGTCGAGCAGGAGATAGGGCAGGCTGCGGCGCGAGAGGATGGCCTGGGCGTTCTCACCGCGCGTGAGATAGCCGAACACCTCATCGTTCTTCGGGAAGACGACGGCGATGCGGCCTACCTTCGCGCGCCGCAGGATGCGATCCGTGATCGATGGATCCAGCGCTCCGGTCGCACTCGAGGAGCGGACGCCCGGGGCAAAGGCGACGACCGCGTCGAGGCCGGGCGATGTGTCCGCCGCCTCCAGTGAGACATAGCCCCCGAAGGATTGACCGGCCAGCGCGACCTTGCGGTAGCCCAGCTTTTTCCACTCCGCGACCTCCTGCAGAGTGCGCTGCACCGTCCGAAAGAGCGTGTCCCCGGGCATGGTCTCCGCCAGGTGATGCCGCTTCAACATGATCACGTCCCAGCCTCGGGCCTGGAGCAGTCGAAGCGCGGGCGGCGCCGGCGCCTTCCACGACTGGGTCGTGCCGGATATCCCGTGGTTCCAGATGACGACCCCGTGGGCACGTTCTGGACCGTTCGCCGGAAGATCGCAGAACGCGCGCTCGAGCCAATAGAACCGGTTGCCGGGCTCCTGGTCACACGCAAGCTCTCCGGGTTGGGCGCCGCTCACCGGAGGAGCGAGCAGGAGCAGTGCGGCTGCGAGCATGCCGGCGCCTCTGATCACGGCATGCCGCGCCATGCGTCGGCCGGGCACCTCGGTCACTCCCCTCGGAAGGCGGGCTTGCGCTTCTCCAGCATCGCCCGCACGCCTTCGCGCGCGTCGGCGCTGGCGCGCGCGCGACGGGCGAGCTCGTCGAGGTCGGCGTGCTCGATGCGTTCGCGAAGTGAGGCCGATCGGCGAATCGTCGCCTTCATTCCCGCGAGCGACAGCGGCGCGTTTCCGGCGATCGTCCGGGCCAGCTCGTAGGTCGCCCGCTCGACCTCCGCGGCGGGGACGACCGCGTGCACCATCCCGATCTCGTACGCCCGCTTCGCGTCGACCGGCTGGCCGGTGAGCAGAATCTGGCGTGTGAACGCCGGGCCGATGATCTCGACCAGCTTCTGGCCGAGCGGAAACGGCACGACCAGCCCCAGCCGCGCCAGCGGCATGGCGAAGCGCGCCACGTCGGCGGCGACGCGGAAGTCGCAGTGGAGCGCCAGCTCGCACCCCCCCGCGTAGGCCGCGCCGTGGACCATCGCGATCGTCGGATGGCGTGAGGCTTCGATCTGCTGAAACAGGCTGATGACGTCCGCCTCGGGCTCGAGCGCGTCGCGCTGTCGCCGGCTCATCTCCTGGAGGTCCCGGCCCGAGCAGAACGCGGTGCCCGCGCCCCGGATCACGACGACCCGCACGCGCTCATCGCGCTCCAGCTCGTCGAAGCGCTGACGGAGCGCCTCGAGCACGGCGGTGTTGAGCGCGTTGCGGCGCTCCGGGCGGTTGAGCGTGATGGTTGCGATGCCGTCGGCGATCGCGCACAGGGTCTCGTCGGCCATGGAGGTGTCCTCGGGTCAGCGGAACAGCGAGCGCGCGATCACCATGCGATGGACTTCGGACGGGCCCTCGCCGATGCGCCGCACGCGCGCCTCGCGGTACCAGCGCTCGAGCGGGAACTCCTTGGACACGCCGTAGCCGCCGTGGATCTGGACCGCGGCGTCCACGACGCGCCCGAGCACCTCGCTCGAGTAGAGCTTGGCGATCGACGCCTCGACGCGCGCGTCCTCGCCGCGGTCGGCCTTCCAGGCACCGTCCCAGATGAGCCAGCGGCACGCGCGGAGCTCGACCTCGGCGTCCGCCAGCATCCACTGGATGGCCTGGCGCTGGGACAGCGGCGCGCCGAAGGTCGAGCGCTGCTTGGCGTGGGCGACGGCCATCCGGTGCGCGGCCACGGCCACGCCGAGGTTGCACGCCGAGTAGGGGAAGCGGTTCTTGACGAGCAGGTCGAAGGCCAGATCGAGGCCCTGGCCCTCGGCGCCGATCAGGCTCTCGGCGGGAAGCTCGCAGTCCTCGAAGACCACGTCGTTGGGCACGGCGGAGGTGCGGATCGTGCGGATGGTCCGCGCGGTGAAGCCCGGCGTGCCCCGCTCGAGGATGAAGCACGAGATGCCGCCCCGCCCCTTCGCCCGATCGGTGCGGGCCCACACGATGCCCCACGGCGCGTCGTGGGCGCGCGAGATGAAGACCTTCCGACCGTTCAACACCCAGCGGTCGCCGCGCTTCTCGGCGCGCGTCTGGATCGCGCCCGCGGGGTCGGACCCGCCGGACGGCTCCGTGATGGCGAAGAACGTCTTCAGACCATCGCGGATGGTGGGCACCGCGTACTTGGCGATCTGCTCCTTGCTCCCCGCCCAGATCGCCGGGGGCGGATAGCGGCCGAAGACGCCGCAGCCCGGATTGTAGAGGCCCATCCGGTGCTGCGACATCTCCTCGAGCGCGACGCACATCGCGAAGGTGTCGAGGCCGCCGCCCCCGTGCTCTTCAGGAGCGCCCAGCGCCCAGAGGCCCGCGGCCTTCGTCTTGGCCGCGATCCTCTGGCAGTCGTCCTCCGGAAGCTCGGGCGCGTCCGGGTCGATGCGCTGCTCGACCGGAATGACCTCGTCGCGGACGACCCGTCTGATCTGCTCGCGCAGCGCGAGCAGCTCGTCCGGCAGCCGGAAGCCCGGAAAGTTCATTCCGGCTGGACTAGACCCTCACGGTGCGATAGGTCGGCGTCCGCCACTCCGGGAACCGCTTGTCGACGCCGCGCACGATGTCCATGTACGAGCGCAGCAGGCGGCTGGTGATCGGACCGACCTTTCCGTCGCCCAGTGGGAACCGGTCGATGGAGACGATCGGCGTGATCTCGTAGCCGCTGCCGCAGAGGAAGGCCTCGTCGGCCACGTAGAGCTCGGTGCGGTCGATCTCGCGCTCGACGACGCCCATGCCCAGAAGCTCGGGGCAGATCGAGTCCATCAGCGTCGTCCGCGTGATGCTCTCGAGAATGTCGGCGGTGACCGGCGGGGTGACGAGCCGGCCTTTACGGACCATGAAGAAGGTCGCGCCGGTCCCCTCGGCGACGTGCCCTTCCTTGTTGAGGAGGAGCGGCTGGTCGTAGCCGTCGGCCTTCGCCTGCAGCGTCGCGAGCCGGCCGTTCTGATAGTTGGCGCCGCACTTGAGCCGGATCGGAATGGCGTTGTCCGAGGTGCGCGCCCAGGAGCTCACGCAGCACTTGAGCCCGGCGCCCTCTTCGACGCGCGGACGGCGCCGCGGGTTGATGTAGAGCCCGGTCGGCGTCGTGGCGTCGAGTCCGGTGCCGGTCACGTACGCGACCATGTGCATGTGCACGTCTTCCCGGATCTCGTTTCCGGAAAGCACCTGGCGCACGGCCTCGTAGAGATCCACGTCGCTGTAGGGAATCGTGAATCGCATCATCTTCATGGACTCCCGGAAGCGGGCGAAGTGCTCGGGCAGGCGGAAGGAATAGACCTCGTCGTCGGCGGCGTTCCAGTAGGCGCGGAGTCCTTCGAACACGTTGGTCGCGTAGAACACCGCGGCGGTGTTGACGGGCAGGACCGCCTGGGCCTGGGGCACGAGCTTTCCGTTCATCCAGATGCTGAGGTCTTTCATAGGGCCGGGCTCCTTTGGTAGTCGGATGCCAGCAAAGATACAGGAACAGCGCTCTCGGCGAAACTGGCTCTGCGACTGATCGCGGGGCAGCGGGCGGGGCGGCGGGGAGGGTCGTCTGACCACGCGGCACGCGTGCGCTGCTCCGCGGCGGCTGGGCTCCATCCGGGCGGGCGACTCTCGCCGTGTGCTTGGCGGGAACGGGTCTGACGACCCTCCCCGCCGCCCCGCCCGCTGCCCCGCGACCAGGTCACCGTCGGGCGCCGAGATCCCGGACAAGTCGACGTCGGGATGGCTGATAATCTGGGCGCGATGACGACGGTGGTCGAGCTTCGGGGGGCGCGCAAGCGCTTCGGCGAGATCGAGGCGCTGAAAGGAGTCGATCTGACGATCGGCCCGGGCGAGCTGGTGGCGATGCTCGGGCCCAACGGAGCGGGCAAGACGACGTCGATCAGCCTGATGCTCGGCCTGCGGCGCCCGACCGGCGGCCAGGCGCGCCTCTTCGGCCTGGACCCGGCGGACCGGCGCGCCCGGAGCCGCTGCGGCGTGATGCTCCAGGAATCGGGGACGACGGGCGTGTTGACGGTCAGGGAGATCGTGGACCTGTTCCGCGCCTACTACGCGTCACCGCTGCCCACCGCCGCCGCGATCACGATGGCCGGGCTCGACACCAGGGCGGACGCGCGGGCCGGCACCTTGTCCGGGGGCGAGCGCCAGCGTCTGTATTTCGCCCTCGCCGTCTGCGGTGATCCCGAGGCGCTGTTCCTCGACGAGCCGACCGTCGGCATGGACGTGGAGGCCCGCCGCGCCGTGCTCGACGGCATTCGCGCGCTGTCCGGCGCCGGCAAGACGATCGTGCTCACGACCCACTATCTCGAGGAGGCCGACCAGCTGGCGAGTCGCATCGTCGTGATCGACCGCGGCGTGGTCATCGCGGATGCCACGCCGCGCGAGATCAAGTCGCGGATCCCGAGCAAGCGGATCAGCTTCAGCGCCGAGACGTCCGTGGGCGACGTGACGTTCCGCGGGCTTCCGGTGCAGAACCTGGAGGTCTCGGACCATCGGGTCCGCCTGCTCAGCAACCAGCCCGAGCTGGTCCTCAAGGCGCTGTTCGAGCGCGGCGTGGCGGTCCGAGACCTCGAGGTGACGGGCGCCGACCTCGAGGAGGCCTTCCTCAGCTTGACGAGCCGTCCATGACGCGCCCGGCGGCCGCGCCTCTGACGCGGATGCTGCTGGCACAGACCCGGAGCGAGCTGCTCATGCGCTGGCGGGTCCCCGCCTTCAGCGTCACCAACCTGGCGCTGCCGATCGTCTTCTTCATCTTCTTCGGCCTGCCGGTCGCGCATCTCCGGCGCGCCGACGGCGTGAGCATCGGCGCCTACCTGCTGGCCTCGTTCGGCGCGTACGCGGTCGGCAACGTCATGGTCTACGGCTTCGGCATCGGCGTCGCCAACGAGCGCGGCATGAAGATCGATCGCCTGATGCGGGCGAGCCCGCTGCCGCCGCTCGTGTTCATGCTGGCCAAGGTCCTGACCGCGCTCGTGTTCGCGCTGATCGCGCTGATTCTCCTCATCGGCTTCGGGGCCATAGCCGGCGGGATCCATCAGACGCCGGCGGTCTGGGCGACAGTCGTCGCGCGGCTGCTGGCCGGCTCGCTGCCGTTCATCGCGCTCGGGTTCGCGATCGGCTACTGGTCAGGACCCCACGCCGCGCCCGCGATCGCCAACCTGATCTACTTGCCGCTGTCCTTCGCCTCCGGGCTCTTCGTACCGATCAACCAGCTGCCCGCCTTCGTGCAGACGCTCGCACCCTACCTGCCGAGCTATCACTATGCGCAGCTCGCGTGGAGCGCGCTCGGCGCCGGGTCGGAATCGCTCGGCGCGAGCCTCCTCTGGCTCGCCGCCTACACCGCGCTGTTCCTGACGCTCGCGGTCAGGGCCTACCGGCGCGAGGAGCGCGCGAAGTTCGGCTAGTTGACCCGTCGCTCGCGGCCGGCCCAGTAGGGCTCGCGCAGCTTGAACTTCTGCAGCTTGCCGGTGGCGGTCCGGGCCAGGGCGTCCCGGAGCTCGACGGACGTCGGGCACTTGTAGTGGGCCATGCGACTGCGGCAGAAGTCGACCAGGTCGCCCGCGCTCACCTGCGCCCCCGGCCGGAGCACCACCAGCGCCTTGATGGTCTCGCCCCACCGCTCGTCGGGAACGCCGATCACGGCGGCCTCGGCCACGGCGGGATGCTGGTAGAGACAGTCCTCCACCTCGATTGAGGATACGTTCTCGCCGCCGGTGATGATCACGTCCTTTTTACGGTCGGCGATCGTGATGTAGGCCCCCTCGGTGTGGCCGCCGTCACCCGTGCGGAACCAGCCGTTCTCGACAGCTTTGGCGGTCTCCTCGGGCTGGTTCCAGTAGCCCTCGAAGACGTGGTTGGTCCGGGTGAGGATCTCGCCGTTCGCGTCGACGGCCATGCGGACGCCCACCGCCGGCACGCCCGCCCGTGACAGGCGCCGGGCCCGTTCCGCCCGATCGACCCCGTCCCACTCCTGGGGGGCCCGGTTGATGGTGAGCAACGGGGAGGTCTCGGTGAGGCCGTAGATCTGGATGAACTCCCAGCCGAGCTCGGCCTCGACGCGCTCGATCGTCTTCGACGGAGGCGGCGCGCCCGCGACCACGATTCGCACGCGCCCGGCACCCGGCACGCTCTCGCCGCGCTTGCGACGGGACGCCGCCGCGTCCAGCACCGCCGCGATCACGGCCGGCGCGCAATTGAAGATGGTCACCCCTTCCGCCGCCACGCGCCGGAGAATCTCTTCGCCGTCGATCTTACGGATGACCACCTGGCGCGCGCCGATCGCGGTCACCGCGTAGGGCATCCCCCAGCCGTTGCAGTGGAACGTGGGCAGCGTGTGCAGATAGACGTCGCGGTCCGAGAGGCCGAGGTGCCAGCCGAACGTGACGGCGTTCAGCCAGCAGCCCCGGTGCGTGAGCTGCACGCCCTTGGGCCTCGCCGTGGTGCCCGACGTGTAGTTGATCGAGACGGTCGCGTTCTCGTCGGTGACGCGGCCCCGGGGCGCGGCGTCCCGGCGGCCGAACAGCTGGGGGTCGGTGGACGAGCCCAGCACGATGCGATGCTTCACGGTGAGGTGTCTGAGCGGCTCGTCGAGCTCCGGGTCGATCAGGGCGACGGTGGCGCCCGAGTGCTCGACGATGTAGCGCACTTCCTCCGCGTTCAGCCGGAAGTTCACCGGGACGATGACGCGCCCGTAGACGCTGACGCCGAAGAGGCATACCAGAAAGCGCGCGGCGTTGGGGGACACGATCGCCACCCGCTCGCCATCGGGCACGCCGAGATCGTCGAGGGCGACCGCCAGGCTGCGAGACATCGCCGCGAACTGCCCGTAGGTGATGCGGCCGAGCCCGCCCCCGGGCGGGTTCGGCTCGTCGACGATCGCCTCGCGATCGCCGTAGACGTGCTCGGCGCGTTCCAGGAAGTCGGCCAGCGTGAGGGGCACGATCATGGTGGACGCTCGAGGTGGCGACGGATCGCCGCGAGCGTGTCCGCGTACTCCTCCGAGCCCGGCACGCGCGGCGTGTGGTTCGTCTCCCAGGTCGGGCGCTTCGGGTTCGGATCCCACTCGTAGCGCGGGAAGAGGTGCCAGTGCAGGTGGCCGACGGTGTTGCCGAGCACCTCGTAGTTCATCTTGCGCGGCCGGAAGGCCGTGGCGATCGCCCGCGCGACGCGCACCATGTCGTTGAAGTACTGCGTGCCCTGGCGCTCGGGCAGCTCGAAGAGCTCGATCGCGTGCGTCTTCGACACGACCATCGTGTAGCCCTTGTAGTACTGATCGGGCGCCAGGATCGCCAGCGACGCGGGCAGGTCCTGGACCTTGCGGAGCACCTGCCCGGCCTCCCCGGCCGGGCAGGTGTCGGCGCGCTCGAGCGCCGCGACGACCGTGCAGAAGACGCAGCCGGCGTCGCTCACTTCGCCTTGGCCGCCCAGTCCGGTTTGTATTCGATGCCGAGCGACTTCATCTCGTGGAGCTTCTCGCCCCAGGCGGCCTTTTGCTTCTCGAGCCCGCGCCGCTCGGTGACCTTGTCCCACTCCTTGGCGGCGTTGTCGAGGGCGTCCTTCGGCGACTTGCGCTTGGCCAGCGCCTCGGTGATCTCGAACGCGAGCTTGCGCTGGTACTCGTCGGCGGCCGGGATGACCGGGTCGGGCACCAGGAACGGGAAGCTCTGCTCGATGGCGTCGAGATACTTGTCGGCGTCCGGGAACAGCTTGCGGAACTTCTCGGAGCGCAGATGGCTCACGCGCCAGGGGTCCATGATCGTCTTCGCGTCCATCACGATCTTGAGGCTTTGATCCGGGAGCGAGATGAACTCCAGAACCTTCATCGTGACTTCCTTCTTCTTCGAGTACTTCGAGACGGCCATGCCGCGGCCGGGTGTGATGGCGGGCCGGTGGACGACCTTGCCGTCGATCTCGGCGCCGGGGACGATGCCGAATCCGGCCTTGCCCACGATCAGCGACTCGCCGGGATTCCCGACCCGCTTGCCCGTGCTCGTCCACGAGTGGAGCAGCGGCACCTCGCCCTTGATCAGCATCGTCTTGGGCTCCTCCGACTCGAAGAGGAGCACACCGGGCGGATAGAACGGCATCGTCCTGACCATCTCCTCCAGCGCACGCACGCCCGCCGTCCCGTTGATGAGCGGCTTCATGTTCGCGTCGAAGTAGTTGCCGCCGTACGCGAAGAATCGCTGACGCCACCAGTAGTATGAGAAGCCGCTCCCGCTCGGCTTGTAGGAGGCGCCGGCGCCGAAGAGCTTCGCCTGGCTCCCGTCCCAGCCCCAGCCGTGGAAGAACTCGGCGGCGTCGTCCCACTGCTTCCACGTCTTGGGCGGCTGCAGATCGTACTTGTACTTGGCCTTGAACTTCGCCCGGTTGTCCGGCCGCTCGAAGGCGACCTTGTTCCAGTACATGATGTGGATGTCGCCGTCGTACGGCATGCTGACCAGCTTGCCCTGGAAGCGCAGCATCACCTTGGCGAACACCGGGACGATGTCGTCCATCGCGAAGTCGAGCTTCAGCTTCTCGACCCAGGGCTCGAGCGGCTCGAAGTGCCGGCCGTAGTCCGGCATGTTCGAGGGGCCGAACATGATGAGGTCCCAGGGGCTCGAGCCGCTGTTCAACTCGAGGAGGGTTTTGGCCACGAAGGCGTCGGCGGGAATGACCTCGATCTCGAGCTTGACGCCGAGCTTGTCGTACAGGTCCTGCTCGACCAGGCTGAGCGAGTACTTCACGAACTCCGCGTTCACCACCGCCCGGACCGTCTGCCCCTCGTAGGGCCGCGCGGCCGGCGCGCGAGGGGGCATCGTGAGCCAGCCGAGCGTGACGAGGCCACCGAGCAGCAGCGCGACCGAGGTCGCGGACCAGAACCGTCTCATGGGAATCCCCCTTGCCATCGTTTGCCTATCCCTTCGTCCCGCCGAGCGCCAGGCCCTTGACCAGATAGCGCTGGAGCATGAAGGCGACCGCGAAGGCGGGAAGCACGCCGAGCACGACCGAGGCCGACGCCTCGCCGTAGAACATGTCGGTCCCACCACTGGTGAACGAGGTCACCAGCACCATCATCGTCTTCGTCTCGATGCCGGTGAGGACGATCGCGAAGAGGAACTCGTTCCACGTCGCGATGAACGCGAAGAGCGCCACCACCGCCATCCCCGGCGCGATGATCGGAACGATCACCTGGACGAGCGCCCGGAGCCGCGAGCAGCCGTCGATCATCGCCGCCTCCTCGATCTCCACGGGGAAATCGCGGAGGAAGCCCACGAGCAGCCACACCGCGAACGGAATGTAGAGCACGGTGTAGACGACGACGAGTCCCAGGTAGTTGTTGGTCACCCCGAGCAGCTTGTAGACGATGTAGATCGGGATGATGAGCGCGATGGCGGGCAGCATCCGCAGCACGAGCAGGAAAATGGACAGGAACCCGCCGCCGAAGCGCCAGCGGGCGATCGAGTAGGCCGTCGGCAGGCTGACGACCAGCGCGGAGATCATGCTGAGCGTCGAGAGCACCATGCTGTTGGTGAAATACCGCGCCCCGCTCGACCGCGTGAACAGCGCGGCGTAGTGCTTGAGCGACGGCTCGACCGGGATCCACACCGGCGGGAACGCGAAGAAGTCCTCGTTGCCCTTGAGCGACGTGGTCACGATCCAGAAAAAGGGGCCGAGGAAGAAGACCAGCGCGACGCCGAGGCCGAGGTAGGTCAGGCCGTGGCCGACGCGGCGCCACAGCCGGTGACGCTTCAGCCGCTGGGTCACGACGGCGCTCCGCTCTATGGCGATCGCCATCAGGCCGCCCGCGACTCCCGGACGCGCTGCATCCAGAAGAAGGCCAGCGTCAGGATCAGCACGCCGCCGACGATCACATAGGAGAGCGCCGCGGCGTAGCTCATTCGGAAGTCCTTGAAGCCCATCAGGTACGTGGTGAACGCGACCGTCTCCGTGCTGCCGCCGGGCCCGCCGAAGGTCAGCACGAAGATCAACCCGAACAGCTTGGTCAGATCGATGAGCCGGATCATCACCCCCACCACCATCGTGAACTTGAGCAGCGGCAGCGTGACGGACCAGAAGCTCTGCCAGGGGTTGGCGCCATCGACCCTGGCCGCGTCGTACAGCTCCTGGGGAATCGACTGCAATCCGGCCAGCAGCACCAGCATCATGAAGGGCGTGTTGTGCCAGACCTCGACCAGCACGACGGCCACGATGGAGATGAGGGATGACGAGAACCAGTCGAAGTAGACGTCGAGGATCCCGAGCTGCCGCCCCAGGTTGTTGATGGCCCCGTACTTCACCCCGTACATCATCCGCCACGCCATCGCCGCCATCACCGGCGAGACCATGGCGGGGATGGCGAGGAGTGCCGTGATGATGGGCCGGCCGCGCAGCACCCGACTGAGCAACATCGCGATCCCGAGCCCGAGCAGCAGCTCGAGTACCAGCGACGGGGCGATGATCACCGCCGTGTTCCAGACGGAGCCGAGGAACCGCGGGTCCCGGAAAATCGCCTCGGTGTAGTTCTTCACGCCGACGAACTCGTAGTCGGAACCGACGGAGAGGTCGAAGTTCTGGAACGACAGGTAGAAGGAGTACGCGAGCGGGAAGAGGATGACGAAGCCGATCAGCACGAGCGAGGGCGAGGCGAAGGCGAAGGGCTCCCACTGCTTGCGCTTCATGGCGAGGCCCGGCAACCGCATGGTGCCCGGAGGAAATCACGCCCCGCTCGGCCTGTCAAGGCGCGCCGAACCGCGGTAGGATCGCTCGCCTGAGGAGGGCCGACCATGCCGCGTCGCACCGCCATCCACGCCGGTCACGTCATCGCCTTCGACGGTCGAGGCCACCGCCTGCTGCGCGACGGGACCGTGATCGTCGAGGGTGACCGCATCGTCTCGGTCGGCCGACGCCAGGCCGCTTCCGCCGAGACCGGCGGGGAGACCGTCGACGCCCGAGACGCGATCCTGACTCCGGGCCTGATCTCGACCCACGCGCACATCGGCGGCTCGCCGCTCGATCGCTCCTTCATCGAGGATCGCGGCAACCCCCAGTTCTTCTACTCCGGTCTCTTCGAGCTCCTGCCGGTCCGCGGGGCGGCGCAGGACGACGAGGCGACGCGCGCCTGCGTCGACTTCTCCATGGCCGAGCTCCTCCGCGGCGGCGTGACCACGGTGATGGAGATCGGCGCGGCGAGCGAGTACGTCGCCGCCCGCGCCGCCGACTACGGCCTGCGGGTCTACGTGGGCCTCGCCTTCCGCTCGGGCCGCTGGCTCACGCGCGACGGGCGGCGCGTCGAGTGGGAGTGGGACGAGGAGCAGGGGCGCCGGGGCCTCGGCCAGGCCATCGAGCTCCACAAGCGGTACGACGGCGCGCACGGCGATCTCGTCCGCTGCTTCTTCTCGCCGGCCCAGGTGGACACGTGCACGCCCGATCTGCTGCGGGCTTCGAAGCTCGCGGCCGACGAGCGCCAGCGGCCCTGGCAGGTCCACGCCTCGCAGTCCGTCGTCGAGTTCAACGAGATGCTCGCCCGCCACGGCAAGACGCCGGTCGCCTGGCTGCGCGACCTCGGCGTGCTCGGCCAGAACGCGATCCTCGGCCACGCCATCGTCGTCGGTGGATCGTCCTGGACCAACTACCCGGCGGGCGACGTCGCCATCATGGCCGACGCCGGGTGCTCGGTCGCCCACGCGGTCTGGGTCTTCGCCCGGCGCGGCGTCGTGATGGAGTCCTTCGCCGGCTACCGCCGCGCGGGCGTCAACATGTCGCTGGGCACGGACACGAATCCCCAGAGCGTCATCGAGGCGATGCGCTGGGCGGCGGTCGTGTCCAAGATCGTGGAGCGCCAGACCGAGGCGACGACCGCCGCGCACGTGTTCGACGCCGCGACGCTCGGCGGCGCCAGGGCGCTCGGGCGCGACGATCTCGGGCGAATCGCGCCGGGCGCCAAGGCGGATCTCGTCCTCTGGAAAGGCGCGTCGTGGGGCATGACGCCGCTGCGCGATCCGGTGAAGAACATCGTCTACAACGCAACCGCCGAGGACGTCGACCGGGTCTGGGTCGACGGCCGCCTGGTGGTCGACGGCGGACGCGTGCGCGCGGCGGACGAGCGGGCGATCTTCGCGGCGCTCCAGGCCGGGGGCGAGCGCATGTGGCCGCGCATGAATCGCTTCGACTGGGCGGGCCGCAGCGCCGACGCGCTCTCACCCCAGACGTACCCCGAGTGGGCGTAGCTCTCAGCATTGATGCTGGGCGGCGGGCGCCGGATAATCCGGGCGATGATCGAGCACTGGTTCCTCGCCGCAATGCTGGCCGTCGTTGGGCTCGAGGCGGTTGCCGCGGTAACCTCCGCTCTCACCTGGCCGTGAGCTTCAGATCCTCGTACGGGCTCGAATACGCGTGGCTGGTGATGAGCGTGAGTCCCGACTCCGCGACCCGTGGTCCGTGTCCGTTGATGAACGCGAGCTCCCAGATCGGCGCGACCATGGCCTTCTCGTAGATGAGCTGCTGGATCCGGTGGAGGTTCGCCTCCCGCTTCCTCACGTCCATCTCGGCCGCCTGCTCCCCGATGAGGCCCTCGATGTCCGCGTAGGTTCCGTAGGTGAACGTGCCGCCCGCCGCCACGAAGGCGTCGAGTCGGGTGGCGGCGTTCCCGAAGGCGCCGCTCGCCGTCTGGATGATGTTCTTGAGCTTCTTTTGACTGTTCTGCAGGATGAACGCCGCCCGCTCGAGAGGACGCAGCTGCGCCCGGATGCCGACCGGCTGGAGGTAGTTCACCACGGCCTCGCCGAGATTGGCGTAGGACGCGTCGCAGTAGTAGTCGCCCGCGTCGAAGCCGTTGGGATAGCCGGCTTCGGCCAGAAGCTGCCGTGCCTTCCGCGGATCGAAGGAAGGGGCCGGCGCGGGCCAGTAGAACTGGAAGGTGTGCGGGATCATGCTGCCGGTGATGCGCGAGAAGCCCAGGGTCTCGGCCCGGTTGATGGCCGGCCGATCGATCGCGTAGTTCGCGGCGAGCCGCACGCGCTTGTCGGTCCAGGGCGACCTGGCGTCCGTCCATTGCTCGGGGAAGACGAGCCAGAACGTGCCGGGCGGATAGTTGGGCTTGAGGGTGAGCCCCGGGGTCCGGCGCAGCTCCTCGGCGAGCGCGCCGCGGATCGAGTAGGCGATGTCGGCCTCGCCGCGCTTGAGCATCGCCAGGCGCGTGGACTCGTCAGGGATCGACTTGAAGACCAGGCGTTTCACGGCGGGCGTCTTCCGCCAGTACTGCTCGTTGGCCTCCAGCACCAGCTCCACGCCGGGCGTGAAGGACACGAACTTGTAAGGGCCGGCCCCGACCGGCGCCTTCTTGAAGCCGTCGTCGCCGACACGCTCGACGTACTTCTTGGGAACGATCCAGCCGGCACCGGTGGCCATCGTGCCGTAAAAGGTCATGAAGTCGGGCCACGGCTGCTTGAAGCGAAACCGGACGCGGTGAGGATCGAGCACGTCCACGCCCGCCACCCGGGCCTTGAAGGGCCCGGACGCGGCGCCGCGATAGCGCTCCATGGAGAACTTCACGTCCTCGGCGGTGAGGGAGTCACCGTTGTGGAACTTCACTCCCTGGCGCAGGACGAACTCGTAGCTGAGGCCGTCCTGGGCAACGGTCCAGGACTCCGCCAGGCTCGGCGCCATCGGGTTGCCCGGCATCGGCTTCACGAGCGCGTCGTGGAGCGCATAGAGGAACATGAAGGGCGTGATGATCCCGGTGGTCTCGGCGGGGTCGAACCAGGTGGGCGCGAGCGAGACATGCACGGCCCAGGTGAGCTGTCCGGTGGGCGCTTCCGCGCGCCCCACGGGCGTTTCCGAGCGCCCCACGGGCGCTTGCGAGCGCCCCGCGGTCGGGGCGAACGACCCCACGAGCAGGGCGACGACCAGGATCAGCGCGAAGCGGGAGATCGGCCGAAGCGGCACCCGTTCGATCATGCGAATTCCTCCTCTGCGTCGCGAACAGTTCTGGGAGCGAAGCCGAGGAACGATGAACGGAACCCGAGTGGTCGGGATTATGCGCGGGCGGCCCGGGTTGTCAATACTCGCTGCGTTGCGGCGGGGCCGGGCGGCGGGCGAGCACGAAGAAGATCGAGCCGAGCGCGGCGAACCCGGCGAGGATCCGGAACGCCGTCTCGTAGCTCCCGGTGCGGTCGGCCAGGACGCCGGCGATGATCGGCCCGCCGATCATCCCGAACATCACGACCATCGAGGAGATTCCACTGATCGTGCCGAACGATTTGCTTCCGAAGTAGTCGGCGCGGATCGCCGACATCAGCGGCCCGCGGACCCCCCACGCAAGACCGTGAAGCACGGCGAAGGCGGCGACGGCCGAGAACGCCGCCGCGGAGGCCAGCAGGAGCAGGCCGGCGGCGTGTGCGACCATGCAGCCGACGACGATCGCCCGCTTGCTGAAGCGGTCGCCCGCCCAGCCGCCGCCGAGCTGGCCGATCATCTGCATCACGGTCATCAGCGCGACCACCGCGGTGGCCTGCTGCAGCGAGTAGCCGAGCCGCTCGGTGACGTGGACGATCAGGTGGACCGAGACGGCGGACACGGCGAGCAGCGCCAGGCCGTGGCCGATCGAGATGTACCAGAGCGCCGGTGCCCGCATCGCCTCTCGCGGCGTGAAGTCGTCAGCGACGGCGGCCGCCGAGGGGCGGGAACCCATCGTCGCTCCCTCGGGACGGGGCGCGGGCGGCTCGCCGTCGGGCCACTCGCCGCGAGGCTCGGGCCGGTGATGGACGAGGCGCGAGACCGGCAGCGCGACCAGCAGGACGACCACGCCGGACATGAACGCGGTCCAGCGCCAGCCGATCGTGGTCAGCGCGACCGCCACGAGCTGCGTCAGGAGGCCGCCGACCGGCATGCCGGTCGAGCTGATGCTGAGCGCCAGGGCGCGGCGGCGGCGGAACCAAGCGACGATGGCCACGCCGATCGGCAGATAGCCGCCCAGGCCCGAGCCCAGCGCCATCAGGAAGAAGGTCAGGAAGAAAGTCTGGGGGGAGCCGATCTGGCTGAACAGCATGAAGCCGACGGCGAAGATGATCATCCCGATGCGGATCAGGGTCCGCGGGCCGAAGCGGTCCGTCAGCCAGCCCTGGATCGGCCCGAGAATGCCGCTCTCGGCGCGCGCCATCGAGAACACCGCCGAGAACATCGTCTTGCTCCAGCCGAACTCCTCGCGGAGCACGACCACGTAGGCGCCGTACGCGTGAAACATGAGCGCGCCCATCAGCGCCTCCAGGCAGAAGCCGGCACCGACGATCCACCAGCCGTAGAAGACCCGGCCCCTCACGCCGCCGAGGCCGGGTAGAGATGGCAGGCGACGAGTCGACCGCTCTCCGGCGCCAGCGGCGGCTCGTCGCGGCGGCACCGCTCCATCACGTGGCGGCACCGTGTGTGGAAGCGGCAGCCCGGCGGTGGATCGAGCGGGCTTGGAATCTCCCCGCTCAGGATGATCTCCTCCGGGCGTTCGCGCGGGTCGAGCGGCAACGCCGCCGAGAACAGCGCCTGGGTGTACGGATGCTTCGGGCGCCGGGCAACGTCGGCGGCCGCGCCGAGCTCGACGATCTTGCCCAGATACATGACGGCGATCGTGTGGCTCATGTGCGCCACCGCCGCGAGGTCATGCGCGATGAACAGGTAGGAGACGCCGAGCCGCCGCTGGAGATCGCGCAGGAGGTTCAGGATCTGAGCGCGGATCGACACGTCGAGCGCCGAGACGGGCTCGTCGAGCACGACGAGCTTCGGCGAGAGTGCCAGCGCCCGGGCGATCGCGATGCGCTGGCGCTGGCCGCCCGAGAACTCGTGGGGATAGAGCTCGGCGGCCCGCTCGGGCAGCCCGACCAGCTCGAGGAGCTCGAGCACCCGTTTCCGGAGCGTCGGGACGGCCGGCCGCTCGTTGATGACCAGCGGCTCGCCGACGATCGTGCCCACTCGCATCCGCGGATCGAGCGACGCGTAGGGGTCCTGGAACACGGCCTGGACGGATCGCCGATATCGGCGCAGGCCGTCGCGATCGAGCCCCACCAGCGGCGCGCCCTCGAAGCGGATGGCGCCGCTCGTCGGTGTCTCGACGTGCAGGATCATCCGGGACGTCGTCGTCTTGCCGCATCCGGACTCGCCGACGAGGCCGAGCGTCTTGCCCGCCTCGATCGCGAACGAGACGGCGTCCACGGCGCGCACGAGTCCCGCCGGCCGGCCGAAGAGGCCCTTCCGCACCGGGAAGTGCTTGGTGAGCGCCGTCGCCTCGAGCAGCGGGGCCGGGCTCATGGCGGCGCGTCGAGCCAGCACCGGCTCGAGTGACCGGGTGCCGGCGTGAATTCCGGCGGCTCCTCGGCGCGACACCGCGCCATCGCCCGCGGGCATCGCGGCGCGAACGCGCACCCCGGTGGGAGCGCGGCGAGATCGGGCGGCTGGCCTTCGATCGCGGTGAGCCACTCCGTCGACTCGCCCAGGCGCGGCACCGACTCGAGCAGCGCCCGCGTGTAGGGATGCCGCGGCGCCCGGAAGATCGTCTCGACCCCGCCCGCCTCCACGATGCGCCCCGCGTACATCACCGCGACGCGGTCGCACATCTTCGCGACGATGCCGAGATTGTGCGTCACGAAGATCATCGCGAGACGGTGGAGCGCCTGGAGGTCCTTGAGCAGCCGCAGATACTGCGCCTGGATCGTGAGATCGAGGCTCGTGGTGGGCTCGTCGGCGATCAGGAGCCGTGGCGGTGCTGCGATGGCCATGGCGCCGACCACGCGCTGCCGCATGCCCCCCGAGAGCTGGTGCGGGAAGGCGCGGAGCCGCGCCGCCGGGGACGAGATTCCGACGGAGCCCAGCAGCTCGACCGCGCGCTCCCTCAGCGCGCGGCCCGCGAGCCCGTGGTAGCTGGCGAGCGGCTCGCGGATCTGCATCCCGACGGAGAAGACCGGGTTCAGGCTGCTCATCGGGTCCTGCAGGATCATCGCGACGCGCTTGCCGCGGATCCGCTGCATCTCGCGCGGGCTCTTCGTCAGGAGATCCTCGCCGTCCAGGAGCACCTGGCCGCCCAGGATGCGTGCCGCCGGGCGCGGTACGAGTCCAAGGATCGAGAGACACGTCATGCTCTTCCCCGACCCCGACTCGCCGACGAGCCCGAGCGTCTCGCCCTCGCCCACCGAGAAGGACACGCCGTCGACCGCCTTGATCGTGCCCCAGCGGGTCACGAGATGTGTGCGGAGGTCGCGGACCTCGATCACCGGCGAGGTCATCACGGTCACGACAGAAACCGGGCGGCGCCGAGCCTGCCCCAGAGATGCGCGAGCGGATCGAGGCCGAGTCCGAGCCGGGCAAGCACGTCGCCCACCATCGGGGTGAGCGCGAATCCATGGCCGGAGAATCCGGCCGCGACCAGGAGACCGTCGACGGCGGGAACGGGGCCGAGCACCGGCAAGTCGTCGGGCGTGAACGCTTCGATGCCGGCCCAGCTCCGAGCCAACGACCGCGCGCCGAGAGGAAGGTAGACGGCGCGAGCGGTGTCGAGGCTCCCGCGGACGCTGTCGTCCAGCACCTCCCACCGGTTCTCCGCTTCGTCGACGATCCGCGCGGGCCAGCCACCGCCGATCAGATAGGCGCCGTCGGCGAGCTGCTTCAAGCTCAGGCGGCGGCCGAAGCACCCCACGACCGGCGCCAGGGCGGGCGGCCCAGGATCGGTCAGGAGCATCTGGAGGGGACGGCTCCGAAGCGGCAGCTCGACGCCTACCTTCGCGAGGAGCGGCGCGCTCCAGGCGCCGGCGGCCACGATCGCGACGTCACACGGCTCGCGCCGGCCGTCGTCCCGCACGATCGCGACGAGGCGCCTGTTCTCTACGACCAGCGCACGCACGGCGACGCCTTCTTCCAGCCGCGCGCCGAGACGTCGGGCCGCCGCCGCGAACGCACGAACCGTCGCGAGCGCCTCGGCCTGGCCGTCGATGGGACAGTGAACCCCGCCCCGGCAGTCGGCCGAGAGCCCGGGCGCCAGGCGGAGCGCGGCCGCGCGGTCGACCAGCTCGACCGGGACGCCGTCGGCGCGCTGCTCGACCGCACGGGACGCCTCCGTCCATTCCGCGTCGTCGAGCGCGACCCGGAGACCGCCGCCGCGGCGGTAGCCGGTCTCGCCCTCGAGCTCGCGGTCGAGGTCGGGCCAGCGCCTCAAGCTCTCGAGCGCGAGCGCCCGCTCGGCGGGGTCGCGTCCCATGACCCGAACGCCGGCCGCGCTGGCGCCGGACGCGGCGGCGCCGACCCGCCGGGACTCGAGCACGGTGACCCGAACGCCCGGGTCGGCGCGGCGCAGATGGAGCGCCGCGCTGAGCCCGATCAGACCGCCCCCGACGACGACGACCGACCGCATCATAGGTTCATAGCCGCGCCTCGGCCGGCGGGGCCCCCAGCGCACACCACGGACGGACGCCGCGCGCTCAGAGCTGGCGGAGCTTCGGGTCGAGCGTGTCGCGCAACCAGTCGCCGAGCAGGTTGAAGGCGAGCACGACGAGGAGGATGGCGAGCCCGGGAAAGAACGACACCCACCAGGCACTCGTGACGAAGTCGCGCCCCTCGGCGATCATCGAGCCCCAGGCGGGCGTGGGCGGCGGGATGCCGGCGCCCAGGAACGAGAGCGAGGCTTCCACGATGATCACGTAGCCGACCTGGAGCGTGATCAGGACCGTCAGCGTGTTGAGCGTGTTGGGGAACAGGTGACGGAGGATGATCCGCGACGCCGAGGCGCCGGCGATGCGCGCCTGGGTGATGAAATCGAGCTCCATCAGCGTGAGAACCTGGCCGCGGATCACGCGCGCGTAGCGCGCCCAGAGGATCACGGCGATGGCGATCACCACGTTGACGAAGCTCGGCCCCACCGTGACGGCGAGGATCAGTGCCAACAGGATCACCGGGAACGACATCGTGGCGTCGGTGACTCGCATGAGCACGGTGTCCACGCGTCCGCCGTGGTAGCCGGCGACCAGCCCCACGCCGGCGCCGAAGGCGCTGGCGAGGAGCACGGTGAGGACTCCGGCCGTCAGCGACACGCGCGAGCCCCAGATGATCCGCGACAACAGATCGCGGCCGAGCCGGTCGGTGCCCAGGGCGTGCTGCCAGGTGCCGCGCGCGTCCCACACCGGCGGCGTGAACCGCTTTCGGAGCGCCTGCTCCTCGGGGTCGGCGGGACTCAGGACATTGGCGAACAGCGCGGCCACGACGAACGCGCCGATGATGCTCAGCGCAAATACCGGCAGCCGCCCGCCTCGCCACCCTGTCCGCAGCCGCGCGTCCACCGCCGGCAGCGACTCCGCGACCGCCCCGCCGGACTCATCGGAGATGGCTGCCCTCCGTTCGAGCGCCGGCTTCGCCGGCGCAATCCGGTCCTGGGGGAGGCTCGGAGGGGGCCCCTAAGGGCGCAGCCCGTCGGTCAGAGGCCCCCTTCGAGTGAAACTTAGCGGACATAGCGGATGCGCGGGTCGATGAGCGCGTAGACGCAGTCCACCGAGAGGTTCACGACGGCGACGATCGCGGCGGTGGTGAGCACCACGGCCTGGATCACCGGGAAGTCGCGCGAGGAGATGGCCTCGTAGGCGAGCCGACCCAAACCGGGCCAGGCGAAGACCGTCTCCACCACGATGGCGGTCGTGACCAGGATCGAGAAATAGATGCCGGCGAACGTGACGACGGGGATCAGCGCGTTCTTCAGCGCGTGGACCCAGACCACGCGGTGCTCGACCACGCCCTTCACCCGCGCCAGCTTGACGTACTCGGAGTCCAGCACCTCGAGCATGCCCGAGCGCAGGAGACGCATCATCCCGGCCACCACGAACCAGCCGAGCGTGAAGCCGGGCAGGATGTAGCTGGCGAATCCGGCGATGCCGCCGGCGGGCAGCCACTGCAGCCGTCCCGCCACGACCTCGATCAGCACGATGGCCACCCAGAAGGTCGGCAGCGACTGTCCGAGCACCGCGATCACCTGGGCGGCGCGATCGATCCCGGTCCCCTTCCACACCGCCGCCAGCACGCCCAGCGGAAAGGCCAGGAGCAGGCTCACGGTCATCGCGAACGCCGCCAGGCGCAGCGAGTTGGGCAGCCGCTGCGCGATCAGCTCGCCGACCGGGCGCCGCGCGCGCAGCGAGGTGCCGAAGTCTCCGGTGAGCGCGCGGCCGACGAACGAGAGGTACTGCTCCATGTACGGCCGGTCCAGGCCGAGGTACCGGCGGGCGTTGGCGTAGTCTTCCTCACTGGCCGACATCGGGAGGATCAAGTGCAGCGGATCGCCGGTGGCCCGGGCCAGGACGAACACGACGACGGAGAGGATGGCCAGGGCCGCCAGCGACTGGACGAGGCGCGCGAGGACGAATCGCGCCACGCCCGGCTCAACGCTTCGACGAGGCGAGCTCGTCGATGAAGAAGTCGTACATCACGGTGCCCGGGTTCCACTTGCCGAGCGTCTTCGACGCGGCGTACGGCGAGTGCAGGTAGACGATCGGGACGCCGTAGTGCTCGCCGCGCAGCCGCGTGTAGACGTTCCGCATCAGCGTCGCGATCTTCTCCTTGTCGGTCTGCCGCATGACCTGCTCGATCATGCCGTCGATCTCGGGGTCGTTCACCGTGTCGCTCGCCTTCGACTTCGTGTAGGCCTGCTTCTCGAGGAACGCGTAGGTGCCGATCCAGTCGCGGTTGGCGACGTTGTAGTAGCCCACCGCGCCCGGTACGGTCCGATCGAACCAGGTCTTCCGGAACGCCGGATAGTCGACCGGGATCAGCTTGGGCTGGACGCCGATCTTCTGCCAGTACCCGGCCAGCGCCTCGGCGAACGCCTTGCCCTCGGGCAGGCCGGGGAGCTGGTAGGCGTGGACCGTGAGGGGGAAGCCGCCGGCGAAGCCCGCGTCGGCCAGGAGCTTCTTCGCCCGCGCCGGATCGTACGGGTACTGCATCTCGGGCGTCACCTTGAAGCCGATGTCGCGATACGACCAGGAGAGCCCCATGGGGACGTACGCGGGATCGGCGTGGCCGGCAAAGATGGCCTGGGCGATCTCGTTACGGTCGACGGCGAGATTGAGGGCCTCGCGCACGCGCTTGTCCTTGGTCGGCTGTCCGTCGCGCGGCAGGATCCACCACGCCGTCAGGATGGCCTCCTCCCGCCGGAAGTGGATCGGGAACGATTCGCGCTCCAGCTCCTTGACCCGCTCGCGGCTCACGTCGGCGATGTCGACCTCGCCGCGGCGCAGGAGCGCGATCCGCGTCGTCTCCTCGGAGACGAGCTTGAAGGTGACGGTCTTGTAACGCGGGACGCCGATGCGCCAGTGGTTGTCGACGGCGGCCAGCTTGATGTGCGAGCCGGTCACCTGCTCCACGAACCGGTACGGCCCGCTGCCCACGGGCTTCTGGGCGAACACGTCGTCGCCGTTGGCCTCGATGTATTTCTTCGGCAGGATCATCCCCTCGGTGGAGAGCGAGCGCGACAGGTACGTCGGGATGATCAGCGTCGACTCCTTGGTGACGATCACCACCCGGTCGGGCGCGGGCGTCTCGATGTCGGCGATGAGCGTGCGCAACGGCCCCGCGTAGCCGGTCGTCGAGCGCTTGCCGATGGCGCGCTGGAGGCTGAACTTGACGTCCTCGGCCGTCACCTCGTCGCCGGTGTGAAATCGCACGCCCTTGCGCAGGTAGAACGTCCAGCGCCGGTGGTCGGCGGAGGGCTCCCAGCGCGTCGCCAGGCCGGCGTCCCTGGACAGCTGCCCATCGGGCGTCACGCCGACGAGGTAGTCGAACATGAGCGACATGTAGTACTTGACCACGTGGCCGCCCAGGACGGGATCGAGCACCTCCGTGGAGAAGCTCGACAGCGCGACGGTGAGGTCCGACTTGCCTTGCGCGGCGACGGGGCTCGCCAGAAGGGTGAACGCCAGCAGCGCCGCGACGAGTTCGACGGTGCGCTTCATGATCGGCTCCTTTGTCTTCGGGGGTGTCCGGATCCGTGGCATGGTCGAATTCGGAGACGTCGCGATGGTAGCACGAGGCTGCTGGGCGGGACGGCGCGCCGACGCGTCGGCGCTCGGAGCGTCGCACCTGAAAGCGTTCGCGCGCGAGGACGGTGCGGGTATCATTCGTCCTCAGGCTGGCGACTCCTCGACCGATAACCGATCGAGGTCGATGGCTGACAAGGGAGACAAGATGAGAGTCCCGTCACGCTGGCTTCTGCTCCTCGCCCTCCTGTCGGTATCGAGCGGCGCTCCGGTCCCGGCCGGCGCCGCTCCCGAAGGCCAGATGACGTGGGCGGTTCACGCCTCGCTCGCTCCGGCGTGGTTCGACCCGGCGGAGACGACCGGCATCAGCACGCCCTTCATGATCATCTATGCCCTCCACGATGGGCTGATGAAGCCTATGCCCGGCCACGCGATGGCGCCGAGCCTGGCCGAGTCCTGGACCGTCTCCAAGGACGGGCTGACGTACGATTTCGTGCTCCGCAAGGGCGTGAAGTTCCACAACGGCGACCCGTTGGGCGCCGAGGACGTGAAGTTCTCCTTCGAACGGTACAAGGGCGTCGCCTCCGCGACGTTCAAGGCGCACGTGGCCGCGGTCGACGTGTTGGACGTGCACCGCGTGCGCGTTCGTCTCAAGAAGCCGTGGGCCGACTTCATGACCTTCTACGCCACCCCCGCGACGGGCGCCGCCTGGATCGTGCCGAAGAACTATGTCGAGCGGGTCGGAGACGACGGCTTCAAGAAGGCGCCGGTCGGCGCCGGCCCATATCGCTTCGTCTCCTTCAATCCGGGCATCGAGCTCGTGCTCGAGGCCTACGAGGGGTACTGGCGCAAGACCCCGAGCGTGAAGCGCCTGGTATTCAGATCGGTCCCCGACGAGTCCACGCGCCTGGCGATGCTCAAGCGCGGCGAGGCGGACATCGTGTACTCGATTCGTGGCGCGCTCGCCGAAGAGCTCCGGCGGACGCCGGGGCTCACGCTCAAGCCGACCCTCGGGATCTTCACGGAATGGATCGCCATGCACGATCAGTGGGATCCGAAGTCGCCGTGGGCGGATCGCCGGGTCCGCCTGGCCGCCAACCTGGCGATCGACCGGAAGGCCATCAACGAGGCGGAGTATCTCGGCTTCGGCAAGATCAGCTCGACCATCATTCCTCAAGACTTCGAGTTCGGCTGGGCGCCGCCGCCGTACCCCTACGATCCAGCCCGCGCCCGGCAGCTCCTGGCGGAGGCCGGCTACCCTCGCGGCTTCGACGCCGGCGAGGTCTTCAGCGACATGGTGTACGTGCCGATCACCGAGGCCGCCGCCAACTTCCTGCAGGCGATCGGGATTCGAGCGAAGCTTCGGGGCCTGGAGAGGGCCAGCTTCCAGAAGAGCGACCTGGAGAAGAAGCTGAAGCCTCTGGCGCGGGTCGGCAGCTCGGCGTCCGGCAACGCCGCCACCCGCATCGAGGCGTTCGTATTCTCGACCGGGGCCCGGGCCTACGGCGGCTTCCCGGACATCGACGGTCTCTATCAGGAGCAAGCCGGCGAGCTCGATCCGAAGCGGCGCGCGGCGATCCTGCAGAAGATCCAGCGGCTCATGCACGAGCGCGTCATGTTCGCCCCGCTCGTCGAGCCCGCTCTCCTCAACGGCTACGGACCACGCGTGGCGGACTCGGGCCTGGGCCTCATCGCCGGCCACCTGTACTCGGCGCCGTACGAGGACCTGAAGCTGAAGGACAAGTGAGCGCCGCTAGCCCGCATTATTCACGAAGACGGCGCCGTGAGCCGGACGGGGCCTGGCACCAGGGTGTCCCCGGCGCCACCCGTCCGACGGCGCGGTGCGGTTCGTGAATAATGCGGGCTAGCCCTTGACGGAGCCCGCCGCCAGTCCCTGAACGACGAAGCGCTGGCCGATGAAGTAGAGAATGACGATGGGCACGGACGCGAGGACGGCCCCCGCCATCAGCTGGCCCCAGATGTACTGATCGCCCACCACCATCATCGAGAGCTTGATCGGGACCGTCATCGTGGTCTGGTCCGTGGTGAAGACCAGGGCCAGGAGGAACTCGTTCCAGGCCAGCGTGAACGAGAAGATGGCGGACGCGACGATGCCCGGCGCCGACAGCGGCAGGAGGATCCGGAACAGGGCCCCGATCTTGGTGCAGCCGTCGACCATCGCGTGCTCTTCGAGCTCGGGCGGGATGCTCCGGAAGTAGCCCATCAGCATCCAGGTGCAGAAGGGCACCGTGAACGAGAGATAGGTCAGCATGAGGGACTTCAGCGTGTTGCCGAGGCCCAGCGCGACCACGATCGCGTAGAGGGAGACGAACAGCATCGCCGTCGGCAGCACGTACTTGAACAGGATGAAGCGGCCGATCCACTCCCGCCCGCGGTACTTGTACCGGACGATGCTGAA
>Ga0137403_10001231_pt1 | contig 32302 bp, 24 predicted proteins | sample CZOMad2_1_16fung_FD_122057 | JGI IMG/M metagenome (GOLD analysis project Ga0137403, IMG submission 122057) | Vadose zone soil fungal communities from Angelo Coast Range Reserve, California, USA - CZOMad2_1_16fungal (Hybrid Assembly) | ecosystem: Environmental > Terrestrial > Soil > Vadose zone... | reverse complement strand
GTGCAGAGTTGTTTGTTCTGACTCACCAAAGATGCGGCAGTGTATTGAGGGATCATCAATCCCGAATTGATACCTGGTTCGGCCACAAGGTAATTGGGTAGATCACGCGCTCCCGAAATTAATTGGTAGGTTCTGCGCTCAGAAATATTTCCGATTTCAGCCATCGCAATCGCCAGGAAATCCAGAGCCAATGCCAAAGGTTGACCGTGGAAATTTCCGGCTGAGATAATCTTATCCTCTTCACCAAATACGTTGGGGTTGTCGGTTACAAGATTTATCGTAACAACTCTCAAGTGGGAACGTCGTCTACTTCGACTTATCAAGACACAAACTTGCAACCCGGCACCACCTACAATTATACCGTCACAGCCTATGATGCAGCCAATAACGTTTCAGCGGAATCGTCCGTCGTTAGTTCTACAACTCAGTTAAGCTCTTCGAGTCCAACGCAGGACTTTGCAACGAGATGCGCGCAATCTGGCGTAGTACGTTGCTTCGGGTTCGACACCAACGCCGATTTAGGAGGCCCCTTCGGCAGCAATTTCGGGTCCTTTAATAACTGCGAGGGTACTCAACCCCGTGGCTGTGGATTGCTACCGACCATCGATAATAGTCTTTCGGCATCTGGCGCGGGATCTCTCAAATTTGTTATTCCCTCGCAATCCGGTGCCGGTGCATCAGGTCAATGGTTTGCAAACTTTTCTCCCGATCTTCTCACTCGGTTTGGCGCTAATTCGGAATTCTATATCCAGTGGCGTCAGCGGTTTTCTTCGGATTTTCTAAATACCTACTATCAAGTCGGCGCTGGTTGGAAACTTTCCATCATAGGTGTTGGGGATACTGCAGGATCAGGCTGTACGGCGAGCACTACTGTTCCATGCGCGAGTTCCTGTACGGCAAATGACGTGGTTGTGCAAAACACGAATCTCAGGGGATTCCCGCAAATGTATAACTCTTGCAGCGGCTCCGCCTCACATGGTCCATACGATCCGTTTGAGATCGGTGGAATTTTCAACGGTAATTTTGATGTTCAATTCCAAAACAATCGTCCATCTCCTTACTGCCTCTATTCGCAGGGCCTAACTGATCCCAAGACGTTTTTGCCGCCGTCAGGGAATTGTTTTGGATTTTTTCCGAATGAGTGGATGACTTTTCAAATCCATGTCAAGACAGGTCCATATGTCAATGGAGAGTTTCAGAACAGCCACATAGATCTGTGGGTAGCGCGCGAAGGACAACCCAGCCAGCAAATATATAACTGGGGTCCCTACAATCTAAGTGCAGGTGCTAATGAGCCGTACGGCAAGGTGTGGCTGTTGCCATATCATACGGGCAAAAATCCGACACAGGCAACTCCTATTGCTTATACATGGTACGACGAACTGATTATATCTCATCAAAAGATTTCGGACCCAGCAGCCTCTGGAGCACCTCGAGCTCCCAAGGCTCCAAGTAGTTTAACACTAAAATAAACGAGGATTTCATCGCCGGCGTTCACCATCCGATACGAGCGCGATCACATCCGTTCTTCAAGCCTGAGCGTTCAGAACTTAGGTCAAACAGCGTTAGCGATCATTTTCGCTAAGTTGCCTTTCCGTTCGTAGTGACACCTACTAAAATCGCTATTGAATGGTGCACGAGAAAATTCTGGTCTAGATCTTGTGTGCTAACGTGGGCATCAATAGTGGCTTTACATACAAAACTCAAGTAGGCTAGGCCGAAGATGCCATCCGATTCCTATCGCCTTTGCACGGGCTATAACGATCCGTGGAATGAGTCCGCGCTGGAAATCAAGCTCCGCCGAAAACCTGGAGGAACAACGCATGCGATATCGCCGCCCGTCATGGGCACCTTTGTATCATATAATGTGGCTTTTGCTCCTACCAATATTGCAGAGCTTCAGCTGGGCAGACACTGCCCTTAGAGATTTGGCAGCCAAGCTCCAGCCGGGCCATTGGGCAGAATTAAAAACCAACGGATTCGACGGTGGTCGGCTTCTTGTTGAAGGCGCGGCATACATCATCCAATACACTGACGAAATTATCTGGGATTCATCCACCAAACGCCTCTACTTTCTCGGTGCTGGGCATGGAGCCGGAGCGGGTGCGGGAAAGTTCATACGGTATGAAGAGGCGACAAATACTTGGACATCCCTGAACAGCGGCGTTAACTATTTTCGCCCGTTCGGTGGTCCCTCCCACTCCTACAATCACCAGACCGTCAGAGCCGGTAAATATTACTACCGTTTATATCTATCGAAGCAAATCCACACGTACGACGAGGCAACTGACACGTGGAGCAAAGAACTTCCTGATCTGCCGGATGCACCGTATACTTGCTGCAGTGCTCTCGAATATTTCCCGGATATTGACTCGCTCATCTTTGTAGACTCCGATTGGAGCGGATGGCGCTACGATTTCGCTTCGCGGCGCTGGGGCTGGATTTTTGCAACCAACGGTGGACCATGCTCGCCCGGGCCCTGCTACAAGATGAGTTATGAAAACTTCGCGCGATACAATCCAGTGAAACATGAGCTTCTTTTCGGTGGCGGAAAAAATATTTATGTCCTCGACGCCAAAGGGAGGGTAACCATCAAACGTCCCGCTCCAGTTAATATTCAAAACAGCGGGGCGTCCGGCTCTGGCATCGTAGTCGCTGATCCGCTGACCGGCACGTACCTTGTTTTCGGGGACAAATCTGATGGCGTGTCCGGGGTATTTTACGAATACAACTCCACGTCAGATACTTGGACACTTCAGGATCCAAGCAGAAATCCTCCGTGGTTTCAAAACTCCGTGGACGGCCCCATTTTTGGTACAGCGGCTACGGCTATTCCTGATTACGGGGTGACTTTGTACGTCAATTTTGAGAATCCACCCAACGGCAAAGTTTGGCTTTACAAGCACTCCTCTGGTTCTGTAACGGCCGGTTTTCCAGCCGCTCCTGTCGCGACACCAAGGCTCGCCTCCGCCCCACCGTCGCCGCAATTGACCCCTCAAGACTTTGCGGCACGCTGTGCTATGCCCGGCGTGATTCTGTGCAATGGTTTTGATTCGGCAACGGATATTACCGGCGACTACGGTGACAATAAGGGCACAATGCCGGGTGCTTCGGCTCCGCAAGTCGACGGGACCATTAAGGCAAGCGGCTCGGGGTCTTTGAAGTTTACAATTCCCAGTAACTCTCCAGCTAATTCCAGCGGAGAGTTTTTTACCAACTTTTCAAAAGACCTAAGCGTTCAATTCGGAGAGAACAGCGAATTCTACATTCAATGGCGTCAGCGATTCTCTCCAGAGTTTTTGAACACGTACTACCAAGGCGGCGGCGGCTGGAAACAGGCAATTATTACCACCGGTGACAAGCCTGGATGCAATTCTCGCGCGACGGCACGCGGCTTCTGTTATCCGTCCTGCGTCGCGACAACGATTGTGATCCAAAATACAAATCAGCGGGGATTCACGCAGCTTTATAATTCGTGCACCGGATCAGCGTCCCACGGTCCCTATACCGGTTTTGAAGAGACCATCAACAAAGGTGCAGACATTAAGTTACAAAATGCTCGTCCAAACCCGTACTGTTTATACTCGCAGCAAAGCACAAAACCGCCCTCATTTTTCCCACCCAAAGGCAATTGTTTTGGTTATTTTCCAAACGAGTGGATGACTTTTCAGATTCACGTAAAGGTAGGCCCGCGCGACGGCGATGAATTCAAGAATAGTTATGTCGAACTGTGGATCGCCAGGGAGGGGAAGCCCTCCGAGCAGGTTTTTAATTGGGGACCATATAACCTTTCAGCCGGGCCGGCAAACGAGAACCAACGATATGGCAAAATCTGGTTGCTCCCCTACCATACGGGCAAAGACCCCAACCAAATCCACCCGATCGGCTATACTTGGTACGATGAGTTGATCGTATCTCGGCAAAAAATTCCAGATCCTCCAGCCTCCCGTTCGGACCAAACTTCCAACGCCGATACCGTAAACACGAGGTAAACTGTAATTCTGCTCTAGAGGGCCTTGTCCTGGTAGCCGGGACAGTGGTTTATTGGCGGCGATTCTGGTTTCTCGATTGGGGGTGCAAAAAGAAATAGTTCGAAAATTCTCTGTCGCGATAAGCGTCGACCGGAATCAGCTGGCCGGAATAGACAAAAGCCTGGTATCCCAGCTCGTGAAAAAGCCTAAAAATCTCTTCACTCGTCTCTCGGCTCACCTCCATCAGCCATCCAGGACGATGAGAATGAACTAGATTTATTGCTCCGCGCAGGACCTCCAGCTCGCCGCCTTCAACATCACACTTGATGAAGTCGAGATGGTCAATCGCCCGATGCTTGAAGAGTTCGTCAATCATCAAAACATCAACCATCTCTCTGCCTCCCTTATCTCCAGGAGAAGCCAAATGGGCCCAATAGAAACCAGTAAAACCGCTCATTTCTGGAATGAGCATTTCGCATTGCGTCTCTCTCGACCCCACAGCCGCCCGATAGGAAAATACATTGTCGAGTCTCGCTTTGCGTAGCAACGCAGCCAGAATGTCGTAATTTTCACGCAATGGTTCGAACGAATAGACTTTCCCTTTTTGACCCACGGCGAGCGAGAACTCCCGTGTATAAACACCGACATTCGCTCCTATATCTGCGACGTAATCGCCGGGCTGCACAAGAGATCCGATTAGAGCCATTTCTGGCTCGCGTGAGTATGTGTTGTGCATTATCTGATAAAGTGAATACATGCGTCGCAATCTGTGCTGTAACTTGGGGCGGCAACTCTTGAAGATCACCCACTTGAGAACGCGCTTAGCTGTAAAAGCACCTGGCAGCATGACGAATGAATTAATTTGCATCCTGCCAGATCAACAGACGAAGCTCATTTTCCACGGCTTCCCATTTATTTAACTTTTCCTGCCTCAATTGCCGCACCTCATCTTGATAAGTCTTAAGGTTGCTTTGCATCTTTAGAATTCCTTCGACAATGCTGTCGACGGTGCAATCAACATGGACCGCTCCTTTGGCAAAAGAGTTCTTAAGCACCTCCGTATTCGACGTCACCACAGGTTTTCCAAGATAAACCGCTTCGTAGGCGCCGCGCTGCATCGTGTGGTCTAACGTTGTCAAACAAATGATAGCGTCGGAGTCTAGCAGCAGGCCCGCATATTCTGACTTCGATAAAAAGCCGGTAAATTCGACGTTTTTTGGCTTCGCTTGAACAATCCTTGGACCAGCACTCCTGAAATCACCCGTCACATAAAACTGGATCTGCGGTAAACGCTTTGCCGCTTCGAAAAAAAGGGAGAGAGGTTCATCTTTTGTGAAGCTGCTGATAAAGGTCATCTTTGTTTTGTCAATGAATTGCACGATCTTGGCTTCAACAAAGTCAATAGGGACATCGCCAACAATAGTTGCGGTAGCGCCCCATGCCGTGACAATCCCCTTTAAATACTCATTGGTAACGATAGTCGTGCGTGCGTGCCGCGAGAAAAAACGATGGAGAAAGATAATTGACCGCCAGCGCGGATCCAAGAATGCTGCCGTGTGTGCATCGATCGCATAAGCGCCTGCTGTAAGTCTGGCGTAAAGCCAGACAGGGAAGCAGGCCGCTACGGGGGGCGTCATTACAAAGACAAACCGGGGTCTTTCCCGAAACAAAACTCGGAAAGTTTTTATGACTTGAGAGATATACTTGAATACTATCGTCGAATATCGGCTTCCCCAGAAACCGGAATAGATCATAAAGGACTTACCGCCTAACTTCTTGGCTATGCCGTCGCTTCGAGCGCAGTCCGATGCCCAAGATATATATATAAGGCATTCCTTACGGGTATCAGTCATGCCTGCCATCACTCCGGCGCTGCGTTCTGTAAGCGCCGACCACGGACTCCGATATTTCGCCTGTAATCATCTTGCTCCACGGTTGGCATGACTTTCCAGTCAACGATTTCGACATCGGTAAATCCCAACTCTTTGAACCATTCGGATATTTCCGTCGACTCATGGCGGTGCGCATATTTCGGCGTGAACCGATCTCTTGCTGCATGTACCGCTCTGCCAAAATCATAAGTCTGAACCCGTGGATCTTGTATGCGGCGCAATTTATTTAGACCTAAATATCCCAAAGCCATAAGGGCCAGCAAAACCTTGGAATACGTACTGTCTGGCCTTTCGCTTAGGATCGGACGAAGTACGCTTTCTAATGAGTACGCAGCTACGCGGAAGTGGTTGTCGTCGATGGATCTCTTTCCGTAAACCCAAAGGTACAAACAACCCCCAGGACGGCAGTAACTCGACAATGATTTGAAGGCCTCGTATGTCGAAAAGGTGTGGTGCAAGACGCCCCGAGAGTAGACTGAAGCAAAACTGATTTTCTCGAAAGGCAAATGAAAAACCGAAGCTTGGACGAAGTGAAGAAAAGGATTTTCTTTATAATGTTTGGATGCCTGCAGCACCGAGTGGCTAAGATCTACACCAACGGCATCAACGCAGTAATTCTTTTGCGCTAAGTACGTGGTAATTCCCAGGCCGCATCCGACTTCCAGGAAGTTGAGATTGATCTGCTCTTGTGCCGAAGGATTCATTTCCCGCAAGAATCGTTGCTCAAGATCTTGGTAATTTGCCTCCCACAGCACACCATCATATTTATATTCGACCCATTCCTTTGAAAAAGACTCCAAAACAAATTGTTCCCCGGTAACTGGCTCGCCATGAGGAAGATTAAACCGCCTTAATTCAAGCCGCGAAAGCTGCTCGCTAAAATCGGCGAGAAACCGATCGTGAAGCCGGGTCTTATACGTAAGCAGGATTGGCAATCCACTACTTATAGGAAACCAGAGCCTGCACTCGTCACAGAGCAATACACCTTCATCGACGTACTGATTGAACTCGCTATTGAGCAACCCCTTTTCCCGAGCAGCGGTTAAATGGTCATCCTGGAGCTGGCGCGCACTGCATTGAAAAACGGTTAATTCCAGTTGATTTACACATACTGGGCAGCGCAAAGTCCTATGAAAACGCTTCCACATCTAAAATTGGCTTTGGGGAAGTCCGAGCGGGTATCCTAATAGCAACCCCAATGGACTAGTGTGCCAGTCCGGGGATGCTCGCAGCGAGACCCTGAACCGCGGAACTGCCAGTGGCAGTAACAGCCTTTTGGAGGATACCATCCAAAATTTGCATGGAAACCGACCAAGCATGAGTCTCCTCCACTCTCTTCCGGCCAGCCTCCGATAACAGCTTTTGCAACGTCGGGTTTTCAAGTACACGAACGACCTGATCGGCGAATGACTCAGCATCATCTCCTACTAACAAGTGTTTCTGCGGGATAGCTTGTATGCCCTTTGCCGCTTGGGGCGTTGCAACTACCGGAACACCCATGGCCATCGATTCAAGGATCTTATTCTGGGTTCCCCTTGCCATCCGCAGTGGTGCAATGGATACTGCGGCATCATGCAGATATGGCCTCACATCGGGCACGTGACCGGTCACTGAAATGCCGGTCATCGCTTGCAATTTCTTGATGGCGCGCGATGGCTTTGATCCAACGATATGGAACTCCGCTCTTGGGATCTTTCTACGAATCAGCGGGAAGATCTCTTTAGCGAAGTACAAGACACCATCGATATTCGGAAAGTAATCCATACGTCCGAGAAACACGATAATAGGTGCGTCCCCACCGCGCTGTTGACTGTGCTGAAAGTAGCTGGAATCTACCCCGTTGGGAATCACTGATGAGGGAAGCCCGAGCTTCAATTTCTTAAACTCTTCCAATTCTCCGTATGTGGTCAACGTGCAGTGTTGGAATTTTTGCGCCACCTTTTTTTCATATTTGCGTAGTTTGCGCGCCTCTATTCCAAATACCCGAGAGAGGGGAAAAGCTCGCTCTTTTTCATAGTCAAACCACTTGGCCGAATCGAGATCCCCGAAATCCAGCATACCGAACTTTGTCGGGATTCCGACTGCATACTGAGCCGCGAAAGCACAATGAACCAGGACCGCATCAAAGTCTTTATGGCGAGCGGCTTCCTCAACTCTGCGGCGCAAATGCGGCGACCAAAAATATGCGACAGATGACGGAGTCGCCGTCAGGAGTGCGCGGCAGGCGCGTCTCCAGCGAACCGAGTTCGGGACGACCTCCGTGATCACATCAGCGCAATAATTCTTCAGTTCTGAACTCTCTTTAAGCTCGTCTTCCGTAAAAGCTAGACTGGCCACGGTCACGGAATGCTTTTGCCCAAGATGCCGAATCATGTTGAAAGGACGAATCTTGCCGCCCCTATTTGGCGGGTAGGGTAGCCGATGACAAACAAAGAGAATTTTCATTCAACATCTATCCGTCAAGCGTCATTTCGCTCGCGTCGCGATAATCCTTCCCGTCCAGAAATATTCGACACCATAACTCAAGATTGATCAACGCCAGTAGATGATCGGTGTAGTCGCTCTTTTGAGCCATGTGCCTACCGACCATTTCCTCGATAACCGGCCAATTAAAGAGGCCTCTCTTCTTTATTTGAGCCTCAGATATCAGGTTTTTTACAAGTGGCCCGAGATCATTGCGAATCCAAGAACCCATAGGCGCGCCGAATCCTCGTTTTTTGCGGTGTACGATTTCGCTCGGCAACCAGGGCCCGACAACCTTTTTAAGCAGATACTTCATAGTGAAGCCATGCACCTTAAGCGAACTTGGCATCCCAGCCGCAAGCTCGACTAACTCCTGGTCCACAAAAGGCGCGCGACATTCGAGTGACACCGCCATAGTCATTTTGTCGGTTAAAGCCAATAGATCGTCCGCAAGCGATGTCTTGATGTCCACATATATGAGTTGATTCAGTCCAGTACATTCTCGATGGTTTTGAAAATAACTCTCCATGATCTCTGACCCAAACCCGTTCGATCTTGATCTCTCCCTTGCCGCTCCATTTCCAAAAAGGGCCTCTTGAAGATCCGATGAAAACAGCGTCACGTAACTCATATATCGTGATGACGGGTTCGATTCAGCGGACTTCAGAAACGCGTCAGCATATCGAATGTAATTCTTCATGCTTGAATGCCGGTCTTGGGGCAGGGCCGCGACGAGAGCAGGGAGCCATTTCCTTCGCACGACATCTGGAAACCATCGGTAATATTGCACCAAACGATCTCCAAGATAACGTCGGTAGCCTCCGAATAGCTCGTCCCCTCCTACGCCGGACAGAATAACCTTCACGCTTTGACTCGCTAATCTGGCCACGAGATAGGTCGTAATCAACGCAGAATCTGCAATGGGCTCATCCAAATGCCATATCAAGGTAGGAAGCAGCTGGGCGACATCTGGGCGAACGATGATTTCATGATGATCCGTGGCAAAAGCCTTTGCCACAATGCGTGCGTAAGGCAGTTCATTATAGAAACGATCATTGCCTTCGAATCCAATAGAATAGGTTTTGACCGGCCTGTCAGTCATGCCGGCCATCGCCGCCACGATGGCGCTGGAATCGATCCCGCCACTCAGGAAAGCACCCAAGGGCACATCGCTGACGAGCCGAATTCGCACAGATTCGAGTAGTTTTTCGCGGACGCGCTCGATCCATTCTCGTTCGGAGTAATCTTTTACGGCGCCACGTGGAACATCCCAATAGCGTTGGCGTTGCAGCCCGCTCTGGTCGGCAATTAAATAATACCCGGGTAGGAGTTTTTCGATTCCCTCGAAAAGAGTCCACGGCGCCGGCACGTACCCCAGTGCAAGATACTCTTGAAGGGCACGGACGCTTAAGCTGCGGGAAACGCCACAAACTTCCAGAATGGACTTGATCTCTGATGCAAACAAAATACGATATGGCTCACGACAAATATAAAGGGGCTTTTTCCCGAGCCGGTCGCGCGCCAGGATGAGCCGAGATTGGTTAGCGTCCCAAAGCGCGATTGCAAACATCCCGCGAAGCCGCTTGAACAGGCCTATTCCTTCTTCCTCATACAGATGAACAATAACCTCGGTATCAGACCGAGACCGAAATACGTGGCCGCGACTTTCCAGATCGGCACGCAGTTCCTTGAAGTTGTAGATCTCCCCATTGCAAACCACCCATACGGTTTGGTCTTCATTGGCGATGGGTTGGTGTCCTCCTGCAACATCTATAATGCTGAGACGGCGCATCCCAAGCGCGATTTGATCTTTCGTATAGTGACCGTAATCGTCAGGTCCTCGATGGCGGATAACTTCCCCCATCTTAACCAACAGCTTTTCAGCGGGTTGAGAACCCTGCTGCCATTCAAACATTCCGTATATGCCACACATACTTTAAGCGAATCTTTACTTCTTCATCGCCATGGCGGGACGACTGAGCACCGGACCGGCTACAGCGGGAGTGGCTGATGGTGACAATGCCGTCCGGGAAGCAGTCACGATGATCTCTTTGGCAATGACAATCATGCCGACCAGATAGTAAAACATGTCAAAATAGGCTGCATCTAGGAAAGTTCCTATGACCATATAGGCAATCAAAGCGGCTTGAATCGAATCGGCGTAGAACTCAGCCCATGCCATTTCTGGATGCGTTCTGCCGAAGCGGCGCAACTGCCGTAAACTGAACAGGCAAGAAGCCATGAGAGAAATCCAAAGCATGAATGTCGGAACGCCATGCTCCCCGAGCACGCTAAGCCATGTGCTATGACATGTCCATTCTTTGCCCGGCCAACGCTGCAGGAACTCGGGATAATAGGCTGCATAGGTCTCAAGATCCGAGAACTTGAAGCCGCCGCCCGTGAACGGCCTCGCTAGCCCGACCCGTTTACAAAACTCCCAGTTCCATAATCGGCTTTCGGCCGAATCATCTTCCTCGTAGTTTACGAGCTGGTCATAGCGACTAAACAAACGGTGAGGCAGTAATTGCGGCACCGCGCTAGCAATCACAATAGCAGCCATCCCCGCGGCCGCAACGACTAAAAATTTATGCCGTATTTTTAGAAAAACCATGGCCGTCACCATGGCGAGCCCTAGCCATGCACCACGCGAATACGTACACACCACAGCCGGAAATGAAAACAATAACATTGCTTTAATGAGCCATCGCAACCATGTTATTGTTTCCGTTTTGAGCAGGTAGTAGAGGAGCGGAATATTCATAACAAGTGCGAGACCGATTGAATTGTTCGCCGCGAGGAAACTTTCGTCCGGTCCATAGACGTTGTATGACCCGCCGCTGACGAATGCAAAAATACCTCCCTTTAACCCATAAATGCCCAGCGAAAGCGCGACGATCCGAACGAGTAGATGCAGTCTTGACGCGTTGTTAATCAAAGTAGTCGCAATAAAGACCATGAGAAGAATCTTCGAAATATAGATCAATTCACTGTTTGCACGATCTGGAAAGAGCGCAACAAGAGTCGAAAACCCAAACCCCAGCCACAAGCCTAATAATAGAATGGTTTCCCTCCACACTGGAAATCGCTTTGTTTCCTTGCCCAAGAAAAGTCCAGCCATCGTCGCAAGAGCGACAATCTGTGACAGCGGAAGCGTCCTTGCTATCCCCCACGTGTGACTCTGAGGACTGAAAAATCCAAGCCAGACAAAAAACAGCATTCCAACAACTGGCCGAAATAGAGCTACCGGTGCAAAAAGGGCAACGATCGTAAGAAGAATGATATCTCTCATGGTATTAAGTCGATCGGCTATTGTAAGTTAGCTCGTTAAGCGTTCTTGCGAGGTCGCACGCTTGGCGACTGCGGGCGTAACGCCGCACCGCCTCACTCCTGCAAAGGGGGTGTCTGCCGCTGCGTATTCGATTTATGAATTCGGGGATGGCAGAGACCAACGCGGCTACATCCGCCAAGTCGACCACCGTCGCGCCGCCAACTTCATCCAGTAGGGCAGCCGTATCACCCTCATGCGGGGTAAGAGCGAGAATCGGTTTCCGCAGTCTGAGGTACTCGTAAACTTTTGCCGGAATCTGGTGATTACAGGAAGCCGCTTGAAATAGCAGCAGAGCGTCCGCATCCGCGCATTCCTGCAAAGCCTTCTGGTGGGATAGCGCGGGGAGAAGACGCACAATATCGTCGACTCCCAGTTGCTTGATCATCTCAGCATAGTAGCGCTCGGAGCCGCTGGCCATGAGGTCGATATTCACCAGTGTTGAATTAATCTTACCCTCGCTTTTTAATCTTGATAGCGCCGTAAAAAAGGCGCTCGGATCTCTGTCATCCATATAGATGACCCCAGCATGGAGCAATCGGATCGGCCGTGCCTCTAGATCTAGGGAAGTCCCAGAAAGGACAATATTTTTGAAATCATCCTCGTCGTATCCGTTGGGCACCAAAAGAGCGCGATCCGGAGCAAGAGTCGGATACCGCTCCAGGTACATTCGCCGCGTGGACTTAGTTGTAAAGACAAGACGTAGGCTATATCTGACCACGCCCCTCTCAATCCAACGGTAGGTACGACGCGACCAGATATCGCGGGGATAGTTGTCCTCGGTCATGGAGTCCCTAAAATCGGCAATCCATGGAATACCTGTTAAGCGATGTAACGTGAAACCGATTAAATGAGCGGTGGCAATCGGGTACGTTGACCAAAGAACTTCGGGTTTATACTTACGTATTAGTCGCAACCCCGACCACAGAGCTCCAGTCCACCAGCTGACCCATTGGTCAGGCAACGCCATTAAGCGCCAATAGCGCCCCCGCACGGAAAGATGCCTTGCCGTATCTAGGGCAAAGGCGTGTTCGACTATCACATCCTCCGGTATCTTTTCCGACTGTTCCTTTCCAACGTTTAGGTACGCCCGCGGGTTAGCGCTCATGACAATCGGTTGCCAGCCATGCTCGGGCAGATAGCGCGAGAACTTGAGAGTCCGATGAACTCCACTACCACCTTGATACGGCGGGTAGTGAAAAGCGATCATTAGAATCTTTCGCACGAGCCACGACCTTGTCACGTAAGATTTCACCTAGAATATCGGTCATTGCAGCCAAATCGCGCTCATCCATGCTTTGATGGATCGGCAAAAACACCAGGTTTTCATATAGGAATTGAGCGTTGGGAAACTGTTCCAGTGGGAGACTTGCATGAATGACTCCGCTCCATGTGGTCGCAGGTATTCCTCTTTCTCTAAGCACAAGATGCAGATCCTTAACTTCATTCACCAAAAGAGGAAATACCCAAGGGCAAGTATTTTCCGGGAGATTCGGATAGACTGGAGCGACTCCCGCCATATTGCGAATCTCCGCACAGACCCGTTCATAATTGGTCCGCCTTTTTTCGACCACATCGGTAATTTTCGTATGTCGCAGAATGCGCCTCGACACACTGGACATTCGGAGGTTTGCGGAAGCAGGATCGAATTCGAGATCGTAACTATTGAGTTTGACCGCGCTGGCAATATGACTATGCAAAGAAAACCAACGTCGTATGATACTCGATGGCAGGGTCCAAAGGGCAGCCGGCCACCCTAACTGGCCGAGACTCGAGTCCACGATCAATTTATCCAACGTGTTTTTAGCTACCTTCAGAGAAAAGAAAGCATTTGCCTTTTTCCAATCGACTTTCAGTGTGACTTTAGGATTATTAATGACCAATTGCCCGCCGTCGTACAGCGGCAAAAATTTACGCCAACTGAAAATGCTAATGTCACCGTAATCGCCCAATGCGGTGCCTTCACTGCTTCGCCCCGCCAATACGTGCGCACAATCCTCTATCAGGTAAAGGCCACGCTCTTGACACAGTTCTCTGAACTGTCGAATGGGTTGAGGAAAGCCAAAATAATGCACAGCCAAGATCGCTCGCGTCTTGCCGTCAATCTTGCTCTTGATATCCGTGAAGTCAGGTTTGAGATCCAAACTGACGTTGTAGAACTTCACCTCACCGCCGTATTTCAATATTGGCTCGACGACCGACGTACAATGAAAAGACGGAACTAGCACATTCTCGCCAGCCCTGATCCCTAGCGCAGCTAAGCCATGATAAATGGCATTTCGCGCCCAAAAAACGTAGTGAATCGGCCGACCATTGAGCGCAGGAAAAAACTCATCGTTGCCAAAATTTGGCAGCAGCATTTTCCAGTGCAGCCGCGGCTCTTTTGGGACAATAAACTTCTCAATCATTGATACGTTTCACGAGACATCGCCTGGGATGTCGTTCAGAAGATCCTCATATGTTCCTCGACGTCGAATCAAACGGAGTTCGCCATCTTCGACCAGCACCTCGGCCGGAGTGGGATAACTGAGGAAACCCAGCGGGCTTGCGGTTCGCGCGTAGGCACCAGACTGAAATACCCCGATCAAGTCACCAACCTCTGTTCGGGGAAGCTCTATATCTCTGGCCAAGACATCAAGTGGCGTACAAAGCGGTCCCACGATGTCAACGATCTCTTGAGGTTGCTCAGTCAACCGGTTCAAAACTGCGACAGGAAAGTTGCGCTTGATGACCTGCCCCAGATTTCCCGAAGCGGCCAGATGATGATTCATTCCGCCGTCAACGACCAAGAATTTCTTACCCTTGGACGACTTTATATCGGTGACCTGAGCAACATAAATTCCGGCCTCAGCCACCAAGTACCGCCCCGGCTCCACGACAAACTGTGTGCCCGAGAACGCGGGTTGATCGCGAATCTCTAAAAATAGCAGCCTCAGCTCTTCGGCAAATTTGATCATATCGAGAGGTTGTTCTCCAGCATAGTACGGGATGCCCAGACCACCACCAAAATCTATCGTTTGCAGAATCTTCTGCATACGATCAGCGACGCGAATAGCTACCCGCAAGACTTGCCGGTATTGTCGGATCAAAACAGAGTAATCAAGAATCTGAGTGCCTAAGTAAAAATGTAATCCTCGAAAATCCAGCAGACCATAAGACGTTATGCGATCAAGAACGCAATCCAAATGTTCCTCGTCAATGCCGAATGGAACCGCCTTTCCGCCCATCCTCATAGCCCCCCCTTGGGCGATAGAGTCAGGGTTTACGCGGACAGCGACTCGCGCTCGTCGCCCGTGACGTCGGCATATATTTCCAATCCGCTCGACTTCCAATAACGACTCTATGTGGATCTCCCCGATGCCATGAGTTAGAGCGAGTTCCAATTCCCCTTCGGTTTTTCCGGGACCCGCAAATAACATCTTTTGGGGTGAACAGCCGGCCTTTAACGCGATATGGAGCTCTCCACCGGACGCAATCTCGAGTCCGCAACCCTTCTCTAAAAAATGGCGGATGACGGCGGGGTTGGGATTGGCTTTCACCGAATAACTGATGGAGAATTCTTGGGGCAAAGTTGCCCGCAGGAGTCGCCATTTTTTATCGAGGATCGCGGAATCGTAAATAAACAACGGCGTTCCATGGACCCTCACGATTTCGCTCACTGGCATGTTTCCAGTATGCAGCTCGCCGTTGACGAGGCCAAAATGCTCATCGACCAATGTGCGTACCTGAATCATATCCGGTGGGTTCTTGCCGCTTTTCGACCGATTCTAGAATGGGAGGCCGCCTGTCTTCTTGATCTCTAGGATTCGCAATTCAGGTCTTTAATAAACCACGTCGAACGCATCGGGAAAATTCTTAATCAAGGTACCGAGACGCTAGCATTCCGTCGGCATCATATTTGAGGAGCGAGATGATTCAATGACTACGAGGAACTTGACATCGCCCCAATCAATCCTTTCGGGCACAGACGTTTTGATTTTCGGCGGCAGTCAAATTGAACCCCTTCACGATGCGTTACGCCCCGGATAATATAGTTTCCCGCTAAGGCGAGGGAGACGCGATTTGGGAAATGAAGTAAAGAACTTTACCGCGAGGGAGAATTTAAGATAATCGGAACACAACGGATTTCAGAAAGATTTATTCTTGACAGGCGCCGAAGTGACCCGTCGGCGACCAGAGATCATTACGGCCAAGTTGGCTAAGACTGTGCTCGTCGAGCGCCACAGCATATTACGTTCTGATTTGTCCAAACCGATGAGCAATACAACTGGCCCCGCTACGGCAAAACTCACCGAAGCTCTTAGGAAGAGGGTCAGCCAATCATCGGCGCGGTCCGCAACCGTTGAGACCAGAAGCACTGGCACCAATACCAGCAATACCAGCGCAGGTCTTACCAGCACCTTCCGACAGTATGTAATCAAGGAAATCTGCAGAGCTCGGCAAACGACGAAGGGCTGGAGAAAGCCTTGAACGATGACCGCTGGAAATAGAGTCCCTAGAGCAACGCCCAGAAGTCCATAGTTGCGAACCAGGATCACGCTAGCCAAGAGGTTGCTCACGCCTTCAATCGCGAACAGAGCTGCGAGCAAGCCAACTTTTCGTATCCCCAAAAGCATCTGATAGCCGATTCGTTGGGCAACACTAACCATGGAGCCCAAAACCAGCAGATAAAAGAGCATGGCAATCGACGGGTAACCGGCAGGTTCGGCATACGCGGAGCCGATCCAGAGTCGAAAGAAATCTCGCGCCCAGTAGATGGCCAGTGAACCGCACAGAATTGATCCTAACAACATGAATTTCGAACTCACCAAGTAGAGAGTTCTAAGACCCTCTTGATCACCCTTGGCGTCGAGTTCCGTTGCCGCAGGAAAGAACACAAATCCGGCCCGCACAAAAATGTCCTCGAAATACGATCGCATACTCGCCGCGAGAGCAAACGGTGCGACGGCCGAGACCGGCATAAAAGCCGCAATGACAATTGCGTCCGTGTATGAGATCAAACGCACGCTACCTGTGATCGCCGTATTCCATAATCCGAATTTGAGGACTTCACTGAGATTACGTGGCGTCGCTAGTTTAAGAGATATCTTCATGGAGGGAAGAAGCCTAGTCGAAACACGCCAGCGCAGCAGATAGTCCATCAAGTTTGTGCCCGCCAGCACGAGACTGAGACCGACGAGACCATAACCAAGATTCAAACATAACACCGTCGCTGCGGCGGACACGAGTCGGGTTGCGATGCCAATAGCGTTCGATAAATCGAAGCGTTGTACGGCTGTAAATACGGCGGAATAAGTGAAAAAGATAAATTGCATTGCCGCAGAGATACCTGTAATGAGAATAACCAGCGCCACTTCCGTGGCTGACTCCTGCGAAATCTGAAAAAGGAAGGATGCGTTCAACGCGACCGCGAGACTTCCGATGAAAACGACGACTCCGCAGCACGTGAGTGCTAAAAAGCCGGTACTGGCCGTCTGATTCAGCTTCCCGATGTTTTGCGCGGCTCGGTATCGAGTTAAATACTGAGTGATGCCAGCGCTGAGTCCCAGGTCTAAAAGCCCGTAATAACCCGTTAGTCCCATTACCAAGATCCAAACGCCGTATCGCGTCTCGCCGAGAGAGCGCAAGATAAAAGGCGTTAAGAAGAAAGCGACAACTGTCTGGACACCGTATCCAATCCAATTGCTCGCGATATTTCGAACGAGGGTGCGCAGCAATGGCATGAGTCACTCGATAATACTACCGAAGCAGTGCATTTGTTTTGGGCTTGGCGAGCGGCGGTTTTCTTTTCTCACCAAAAAGTAGCTTAGTTTATGACTAGCTTTCGCCCTCAAGGGGGAAACTTGCACCAGGATGGGTCTTGAAAGGGTATTGCGCCGCCGGAGGCGTCTCCACTTTTTTAGGTCCAGCGATTGCCTCAGCGTAGAACAACGACCGCGTAGCGTAAGAAGCATCTCGTCCCTTTATTGCTCGAATGTTGTCGCGGCTCTTCTCACGACTTCTTCTAGATATTCCGGGTCGGCACTGTAACTCTGATTGCCCCACGCGGCAAAAAGTTGCCAAATTAATTTTGTCTTTGGCATTTCAGTCGCGGCGGCCGCCGAGATCTGCCGCACGGCGCGGCGGAAATGAAACTCCCGGCTGGAAGCTTGCACTCGCCGCCGCAATTCGCGGAGTTTATTTGGAATGATCAAGCTGATCTCGTGGCCGAATGAAATTATTTTTGCTCATTTCGTCCGGGTCAAACAGGGCGTTCGCCCCAGGGCTCAAGCGCCGAGGTTGTTACGCAACGTAGGATAATCTACTTTCCCGCTCGGCGTCTTTGGCAGCTGACCGACCACTTCCACCACTTTAGGCACCATATAGCGCGGCAATCTCTCGGTGCAGAAAGCAATTAGAGCCTCAGCTTTCACAATTTCCCCGTCGCGCGGGACGACGAACGCCTTGATCGCCTGCCCCAAAACCGGATCCGGAATGCCGATGACGCCGGCCTCACGTAAACACCCACTCTGGAAGAGTGTTTCTTCAACTTCGGTCGGGCTCACTCGATAGCCGGAAGACTTAATCATGTTGTCACGGCGGCCGACGAAATAGAGAAATCCGGCCTCGTCTGTCTTCACAAGATCTCCCGAGTAACACACTCTCTCGTTGTCCCCGAGCTCCGGAGCAAGAAACGGATGCGGTCTCAAAACCCGCGCGGTCAGCTCCGGTTGGCCCCAATAACCCATAGAAACGGTCGGTCCTCGGTGGACTAATTCGCCTACCTCGCCAGGCTTGCATGGCTCTCCCTTATCGGTCACCACGAGAATTTCGGTGTTGGGAATCGCCTTTCCCATCGAGTCCGGCCGCCGGTCGAGCTCTTCAGGCGGTAAATAGGTTGAACGAAAAGCCTCGGTCAACCCGTACATGAGGAAGATCTTCGTCGTCGGAAGCATTCGTCTAAGGCTGACCAGTACGCTTTGTGGCATGCGTCCGCCCGTGTTGCTGATATAGCGGAGATTGAGAAGAGAATGTTTCTCTAGGGTTGAACTGGGTTGCGTCAATAGACTCCAGAGCGTCGGTACTCCTCCCATTCCTGTGATGCGCTCTTTGAGCAGCAACTGGACAATTTCTTTTGCAAAGACAAACGACATCGGGACGAAAGTTCCGCCCTGCTGCACCGCCGTCATGAGCTGGTTCAATCCCGCGTCAAAGCTCAGTGGGAGCACCCCAAGAATCCGATCCTCAGAGGTGATGCTCAGATAATTGGACACGATCGAACTCCCGGCCATGATCTGCGCGTGGCTCAGCATGACGCCCTTTGGTTTGCCCGTGGAACCGGAAGTGTAAAGAATGGCCGCAAGGTCCTTTTCAATCGGCGCGGCGTTTCCACCATCGGCTCTTGGGCCACCGCAAAAAGCTTCGAACGAATAGACGGGAAGGTCGAAAAACAACTCCGCTTCCCGGTCCATTGCGACAACAAAACCTAAGGACGGAAGAGTTTGGCGAACCGAAGCCAGCGTAGCCATCTTCGATTGCGTCGTGACTAACGCTTTGATCTGACAATCCCTAACGATGTGGGCGACTTGGTCCGGGAATAGCAGAATGTTGATCGGCACGAAAACCGCTCCCGCCTGCGCTATTCCAAAAATCGAAACCGCCTGGGCCACGGATGGTTCAAGCCAGACGCCGATTCGGTCTCCTCGTTGTATGCCCGTCTCACGAAACGCCCTCGAGAGGGACTGGGTTTGCCGAGCAAATTCCTCATACGTCAATCGCTGTTTCGCATCAGCCAACACCTCTTTGTTGGGAAAACGCGCGGCGCTAGTCAATAACATTTGATGAATCAAGAAATCCACTTTCGTTGTCCCTATAATTCTTTCCGTTTACTATTGACAAAGTCGTTAAGGGCGTGGACGGACCCAAAGTTTTCCGGTGATAACTCTTCGTCGGTAATAGTCATTCCGAATTGCTTTTCCAAGAATCCAACCACCTCCAAAATACCGAGAGAGTCGATGAGCCCGCTCCCCAGTAATGGAGTCTCATCGCTGACGTTCTTTGTCATGGGAAACTGTTGATTGAGAAATGCCCTGATCTTAGCCGTGGTAGATCCGTTCTGCACCCTCACCTCCACAATTGTATCAGCTGTCACGATCCCCTTGCATGAAAAACCAACTTTGGTCTTGGAGCGGCACACCGCCGGAAACACTGCGTGAATAGGCCACGACCAACGGCGCTACTTCACGAACGCGAAATCCCAGATCAGATAGCCAAGAAATCCACGGATGGCACTGGACGATCAGAGCGCTAAGAGTCATCACACCCTGTTTTTCAAGCAAACCAGCTAAACCGTCGACCAACCCTTTAATGACTACCGGATCGTCGACACCGAACAGATCCACGAGGAAACCATCCTCGCCGGATCGCGTGAAGACCGCGTAGGCCTTCAACCGGCCTTCGTGGCGCACGGTAAGAAACTCGTATTGGCCCAGAGGGTTATCTAAATAGCGCCAATTGAGAAATTCAGCGGAGCGCTCGGCACAAACGCCGAACCGGCCGCGGAGATCCTTTGCAAGAACAGAAAATTCGTCGCCACAGCGGCCGTAGTGTGAGGCGATAACTAAGGAGTCGTCGCGGCCAATCCTGCTCTGAGTCAATTTCAAAAAAGTATTACCCACGGCGCTCACAACATTTTGGACCCCGGGAACGGGAATCGCCTCCCTGACCATGCGGTCCACCCGAAGTGGTCTCGCCAAACGAAGCAGCTTTTTCGTGGGCGTTATTTTCATCCGCCCATAAACCGCGACCATGCTGGCGTTGGGAAAGTCATAGCAAAAGGCAGTGTTTTCGGATTCCGTGACGCTTAGACAGGCGCGCTGTAATTGAAGCGCGGGACCGAGGCTACGGTATTGGGAATCCAGGCAAAAATCTCCCAGGACCCATGCCATCGCTTCTCGATCCCCCACATGGACGCGCCGTGGAAAAGCCGCACCCACACCGATCACTTCATTCCGCTCGTCATTTCTGGCTACCCAAGCGCGTGCGCGGCCATGAGGGCTGCCAGTATAGAGCCAATCGAAGCGCCGTTCATCCGACATCGGCGTGAGATGGCGCGCAAGCGTCTCGATCAAGAGCCTTCGTTCCGATACGAAATCAGCGGCATGAACAGTAATGGACATTCGGCGAATCTAAGAAATGGCGTCGAAGCAGGAAGAATCAGGAATGCATCGGGTGCCGTAAAGCTTTCAGCGCGGCTCCATGAAAAAGATAAACGACTTAATTTCTACGGTGGGACGCACCTTGCGCGAGCATAGCATCGAGCTTCTCCCTCATCACGGATGCGGGAACAGAAAACAGTGTCATATATGTCATCGGATCGACCCTGAACTGACTCCACAGCAACTGTCCATTGACACCGCCGTTGTGGAATAAATTGTGCAAAAATCCCCTTCCGAACGCTACCCTGGACTGGCGGATTTTGTCCTTCACCGCGCGCTTCTGGTCGGCGGATAAAGGAACGTTTCGAAGGAGGTACTTGCGAAATTTGATCTCGTCCTGCCGGACGCTGAGAAATTTATCGGTGCCCCACCCAGATTCCGAGAATATGTTCACTCCCCCACCATATCGGCACTCGGGCGCCGATGAGAATGCAATCTTTTTGCTGCCCAAGGCCAGCTGAATCCAAAAGATATATTCCGGGCCTGTGTGCTTGTAATTCTCTAGATAGCGCGTCTCCGCAAAGGTCTTCCGATTGTAAACGATTGTAGACGTTCCGAGAATACTCCCTCTGATAATCTGATCCACCATGTCTCCTCGATACTCATGAATCGGCTTGGAAGAATGAATCCGCGGGTGTTTTTCGACGTCAATCCGCTTGGCCCGATTGAACGCGGTCACCGTTTGGTTGAGCTGGTAGAAATCGGAGAAATAAAGATCATAGCCCTGGTCGAGAGCCCACACCGCATGTTCAAGGTGACCTTCAAACCACTCGTCATCGGAGTCGAGAAAGGCTATGTAATCCGAATCGCTGCTAACATGATTCAACCCTGTATTGCCGGCAGGGAAACAACCCGCATTTTTCTGCTCCACGATGATGAACTTATCCGAGTGTTGAGGCAACAAATCCGCCAGCTCTGTTCGCGCAGGTATCGGAGACTCATCATCGACGATTACAATCTCCTTCCGGTAATCGCCTTTCTGATCTAGTGCCGAGATGACCGCCTTGCGGAGTAATCCCGGCTGTCGCTGAAAAAATGGAATGACGACAGAGACTTTCTTGTTCATCGGATCAGCTATTTTGTCCCGTAGAGTTCGTCCAGAAGTCCCATCTAAGAATCCGACTTCGACTCACACCGCAATGCCACTGCCGACTTGAAAAACTTGCGAGCTTTCGGCACCCAAGCCGACCGATAAAAATTAATGTGGTACATCGTCCGGATCTCACTCGTCCATTTGGTGTGCCAGTCGCGCAATTGCCCATAGAACTCAATAACTCGGATTTTCCCATCATTGAAAACGCTCCGAAAAATCTCTTGATGGAGAAGCAGGCCGAGAGATAGTCCTTGCACGCTTTCATCATACGCGGTTTTAAGAATGAACAACGTCCCATTGCGCTCAAGGCAAAGATCGCTGGCAACGGTTTTCCCGTTCAATCGGAGACGGTAGATCACAGCTTCGCCACCTCTGCAGAAATCCCCAAGCATTTCCCGATAGAAGTGTCCCTGGAGGTTATCGGCGGCGACGGCGCTACCTTCCCCACCCTTCCATCCGCTGCTCTCCAGCAAACCGTACTCCTGGATTGCATCGGCAACGGTCTCGAAACTCCGATCCATGGCAAACTCGAGCACGCCGCCCTGCTCTTTCAGGCGCCGGCGCTGACGCGAAAGGTTGTGCGTAAGATTCTTGCTCCGCTGTTTCCAGTAATCTTCGTATCTCCCTTTTATCGTCAAGCGGGGCGTTTGGATATATTCCAAGGTCTCCACCGCTGCAGAACCATTCAAGGTTGCAAAACACGTAAAGTCGGGGTCTTGTTGGGTTACGGAAAAGCCTAACGCGTAACCGGGAAGCGTGCGAATCAGTTCCCGTATCGGCTGCGAGGGATCGTAGCCATGACCACCCAAATGTATCGCGCCTAGCGGTGCTTGCCCCGGTTGAAAAGTTTGCCAAAACCCTCGCTTCCTGGGCTCGATCAACGCCATGCCTGGCTCGCGAGCGTCATCGCGCACGGCGAGCAGCATTTTTTCGGAACCGAAGTGGCGTAAAAGCGGGCCAAAAAAACGCGAATCCAGCAGAATATGATTGCCCATTTGCCGGTTGATATCATCCCAGTCTTGAGAAAAAGCTGGAAATGAATCTAACGCATTGTGGAATCGCCAGCTCATTGTTCACCGAATAGCTCAACAGGAAACGAATTTGAAATAACTGAGCCGCAGGGCAAAGGAATCGACGTCCTCGTCCCACGGCGTGGCTCGACGCAACTCAAATAGGTCTTGCTGCGAATCATTAGAGCCAAAGATTGTCGTCACAGCGCAGTCGAAAGCTGCATCCCGCAGCTGCTTTTTCACTGCGTCTGTAAAATCCTCGCGTCTTCCGACCGGATAAGCAAAATGCTTAACCTGGGTCTTCAAGTTCGCCTCGATGATCTCCTTTGATTCGAGGATCTCTTGTCTGACTCGCCGCGGGGGAATCTTCGACAGTATAGGATGCGTCACGGTGTGGGCGCCAAAGCTAATGCGGTGTTCACTCATGGCTCTTATATCGTCCCAGCTGAGCATCAAACCCTCGCGACTCACCGAGTCTCCAACCCTCAGCTCCTGAAAAAGTCTTTCGATCCAAAGACACTTATCACGATCTTCAAGCGACCATAAAAACTTCAGCACTTGAGCAAGAGCATGTCGTCTTTCGGCGGGCGTGTTTAGCGGATACGTCTGTCCCTTGTCGCCGAACTTTTCCAGAGCTGATGCGCGGCTTTCTCTCAGTGCATGAAATACGCGATCATGCCAAAGCGTCCGGCCGGAATCGATGGCGTCGGTCGCTAAAAAAATAGTTGCAGGCAGGCCGAGCCTAGTGAGTATTGGAAACGCATTTTCATAATTGTCCCGATAGCCGTCGTCAAAGGTAATCGTCAGAAGCTCGGCGGGAAGATCTTCCGACTGTATTCGTTGAACAGTTTCACTCAATGAACAAACGGTGTAATGTTCCGCTACATATTCCATTTGTTCGGCAAATGCCTTGGTGGGTATGCCGGGAAAGATGAGATCCTTCTCGTCATTGACGCGATGATAGACAAGGATTTGCACACCGTGGCGCCGTCGCCGTTTGATAAATGGGAAGCCAAGGTGTCCATTCTTGCCCGTCTTCAGTTCAAAAACATTGGCAATAACGCGGATCACTCGCAGGCCGCCCAAGCGCACCACCGCCCAGGTCAAAACTCTTCTGAACGGATTCATTTCACCCGGCCACGATCTATTTAGGTGCGACGGGAAACGACTGAAGTGGAGGTGGGAGTGATCATTTTAAGCGATTGCTCACGCATAACGACATCATAGATTTTTAGATAACCATCAACCATCGCTTCCATGCTAAACTGATTTTCAATCGTTATCCGGCCGGCGGCCCCATGCTCGCTCCGCTTTTCAGCGTCTTCGAAATAGCTTCGAATAGCACGTGCCATAGCAATTGGATCGGACGGAGGAACGAACATCCCGGTTTTCCCGGGTGCGAGGAGCTCCGGATTTCCTCCCACGTCGGTCGCGATGACCGGCAACCCACTGGCCATCGCTTCGAGAATCGTGTTAGAGATCCCTTCTCTAATCGAAGGAAGAACGAAGAGATCCATCGCGCGCATGATTTCGGGAATGTCGCGCCGTTCTCCCGGCAGCCATGCGAGCCGTTCAGCTTGAGCCTGACGAAGCAAATCCAGAGCTTGCTCTCGTAGCGAGCCATCGCCGACCAGGATCAATCGCATACGCGGACGCAGATCTGCATCTTCACGGAGCAGGTGGATGAAGGCACGCACAAACGTCAATTGGTCCTTCACCGGCTCCATGCGACCGACAGTGCCCACCACAAAAGATTCCGAAGAGCAAAAACCGGTGGGACCCACCGCCTCCCGTGGGCCCTTGCGGGGACGAAATTTTTCCGACTCCACACCGTTGTAGATCTGTGTCACGCGCTCGCGCCGAACCTTCACGGTATTGACCAGCCAATCCGCTAGGTTTCGGCTCACTGCAGTGTAGCGATGAATAAATAGGCGCACGACCTTGCGTAATGAATTGTACTTGAAATTGGTTCCGTCGAGATCGTACATGTCACGCCCGTGCTCGCCATGAATGCGGCCACGCACTCCCATCAAAGCCGCAACTACCTGGAATTCCATGGCCGGAAGATTCCGTGTGTGAACGATATCCGGCTCAAAACGACGCAGGACCTCAAAGAAGCGCTTGTGGACACTGACACTCTGCCCCGTCTGTTGATGCAACTCGACAATCGGCACATCGTCTCGCTGAAGCCGTCGTGAATAGTCCGTAGACTCGGTTAGGCAGATGATCACATGGCGATATCGATCATGCGCCATGTGGTTAATTAAATTGACCAGCCCATTTTCCAAACCACCCACCGCTAAACGCTGGATGACGTGTGCCACTAATGGTGGTTGGCTTCGTTCAGCGGGCGGAATTTTCGAAGTCACGGTGGGCGGGCGGACGAGGTTACTCAAACGGAAATCGACGGCTCACGAAATCGGAACAACTTCGCTTCAAAATCCATCAGCAGCATCGACATTGGGGCTGTAGTCTTCCGGGCTATAGCTGCCGAGGAATCTTCAAACAAGATTCTTTTTCGGCTGAGAAGCGGGCGCTAAACGTTCAAGTAGGCAAACTAGCCACCAAAATGCTTTTTTCTTAGGAACCAAATGATCTAGCCGATGGGCAATAGCCGCAATCGCTAATTGCGGAAAATTTGTCGCGCGATATTGTAATTTGCTCCGACAATTTGGACACAGTGCATTTCCTTGCAAAGTCCATCTTCCACCGATCCATTGACAAGCCCAACGGGCGACTGAAGTCATGTATTCGTTTTCCCGTCCGCAAAAAGCATGTACGCGCAAAGTAAAATCCGGGAACAGCCGGCGGACGTCCGTCACCCTATTGAAGCTTCGTAGATGTCCCCAGACGTTGTACTTAAATCGGCACTCAGCACAACACGCACGCGCCTCCTTCACCGCGTCTCTAAAAGGAATTGAAAGCAATAAATAACCCGCAGCCACCCGGGTCATTTCATTGATGGCTCGTGCAAATACGTGGTCAGGCAGATGCTCGAGCAGCTGATGAGACATAACTAGATCAAAAGATCGTTCCTTGAAAGGAAGTGAATCTACGGACAACTGAACGCGCGGAGTGCGCACATAGCTGAGTGCCTCGCCACTCCGATCCCCCGCCACTACCCAGCCTCGACACGCGAGCTCATTCGCAATGGCGCCATTTCCACAACCGACATCTAGAATGGTCTTCACGCCGGAAGGGATCATTCCCCCAATCAGTTGGAGCTTGGTACGATAATATGAATCTTCACGATAGTCCCAATTCCATAGAGTCTCGCGCTCGTATAGCGCAACGTTATCAAGATCTGATAGGGCCATTATTTATGCTGTGTGCTTGTCTCGGGACCGAGAATACGTGCTAGTGGAATGGATGTAACGAGGGCGCAGATGAGAACCGCAACTCGAGCAAACAAAGTGGTCAAAATGTTTGAGAACAAACCCATGGGTAAGTCACTTAGCGTAACGAACGCCTCGACAGCCTCTGTTCCCTTATTCACGTGGGGCCCACCAATCGGACATGTTCAAGGCCCGAGACGTGAGCGAAAACAGGCGAAAGAAGAAACACTTCCTAGGATTGGCGATAATAACTATTTGGGCGATAGATTTAACGGCTTCTGCGTATCAACGAGATAGGCTTTATATCGAGATTCATGTCGGCAGCAACCCTCTCGGTCAGAAAAATCGCCTCGAGAGTCCCTCGTGAAGGGTACTTTGTGCCGGATTCTCGCATCTCGTCAGATGACCTGAAACAGAATTGCTCATTTTGAAAAAGTTTTCTCACTGCTCCGGCAATCATCACTCTGTTCGGTTTTTAAAGGCCGTCTGGCAACTTTCCGGTAAATCCCAACTCCCGAGCCTTTCCTGCAGCTTCCCGGGCTTTCGTCATGTTACCCTTCTTGGCGTAAGCATGCGCGAGTCCAGCATAACCTGCCGGCAGTTGAGGTTCTATTTCTATTGATTGGTTCAACTTCTCGATTCCAGCATCGACATTATTGATTGAAACCAAGAAAAGCCCATATTGTGCCCGAGTCAGCGCATATTGCGGGTATAGACCAACAGCTCTCTCAAAGTAACTCGTAGCTAAGGCTGTATTCTTCGTCATTTGAGCTACCATGCTCAACTGCTGCAAAGATACTGGGTGGTTAGGAAATCGGTTTAATGTGTATTGGATGTCACCAAGAGCACTATCCAATCGCGCCTGAATCATTGACCTGGAAACCGTAGCGACGTGCGCGCTTTCCACAATAGACAAATAAGAACCGTAGGCCTTATCCGCAGTGAAGTAATCCTGGAACGGCCCTGTGTATCCCTGAGGATTGGCCGGCACTTGGGCATGCGCTGATGGGAGCCAAAATAAAGCAGTGATAAGCGCGATTATTAGTGTCGATCTGTGCATGATGACTCCTGCAATTTATCCGCGAGTGCTCTTAACGGCAAGAACCATAGTGCCAGGCGTGGCTACATGTCCTAGCCACCTGACAGGAGGAATTGCCCGCATAAAACGAACCAATGCTCTGATCCAAGGACCTTTGCTGGGTAGGTCGATGACGTCGAAGCGGTCCAGGGATCGGAGTCCGCGTTTGGCAAGGTCAGCACTCAACCCATAGAAACTAAACCAGTTGACCGCCGGGTACTTGGCGTAATTCACGAGGTCGGGCCGCGTGGTCACAGCGAGTTTCTCAAAATATCTCTTGAGAGATTTTGGGTACCAGCTATAAAGCGGCAGATTGAACTCGTCCTGTATAGGACAAAGCTTATTGCTTGTACTCAGAAATAAGATCCCGCCTGGCCGAAGAACCCGGGCGCTTTCCGCCAGGCACGGCTCCCATTCTGTCACGTGTTCGATCAGTTCGAGAAGAAGACAAACATCCATCGACTGGTCCGGCCATGGTAGACAGGTCGCCGAGCCAAGTTTAAAGTCGATTGCATATCCTGCTTCACTGCAACGCTGCCGCGCCAACTCGAGCAAGGGTTGATTGATATCAAGGGCATGCACGTGGTGCCCCATTTCTGCCCAAAGCAGGCTTTGCGTGCCCGCCCCGCAGCCGATGTCAGCGACGTCGAGCTCCTGTTTAGCTAGGCCATAGGAATCGGCCACTGTTAGTACGCGATCACGAATCGACCTGATCCGCTGAAGTGTTGCCGCACTGCGGCTGGCCTCGGCATAGTACTGAGTAAATTGCTCGTGGCTGTCGTGCTGCGATTTCATATCTACGTTTGCACTATCCATGGATTCTCATTCAGTCAGCACCCTGGTACAGAACAAATCTGTGCTGTCTTTCCAAGGTAGTCTCTTACCTTGCTATGATTTAAGGGCTTTCCTCGAAGATTCTGGTCGCGATTCGGGGAGCGGGCGGTCCGCAGCGCCGTTCAGAACGGACTCAAACACACCGGTCACTTTCTCGGCCGCCACCTGCCAACTATAGTTTTTCGCGCTTGACATGATCTGTTTCGAATCCCAGGTTTTGGTGAGGGCTTGATGAAGTTTGTCGGCCATACACTGCTCCCGCCTTTCCACGAGAAATCCGAGCGCATCCGAAGTTACAATCTCCGGAACGCCACCGACCGCGGTTGCGACAACGGGAGTGCCGCAGGCCAACGCTTCGAGCAAGACATTCGGATAGCCTTCGCGATCACTCGCTAGACAAAAAACGTCGGCCGCGCTGTACCACCGGTACAGTTCCGAATGGGGCACTGCGGCCACCAAACGCGCATGCGATTGCAGACTCAGCTCAGCGATCATGCGCGCAAGGTCCTTGCGCAAAGGTCCGTCACCAATTACCACTAAATACGGTTTTCTAGTCGCCGACGTCTCCAGAAGAATCTTGAAGGCCCGAATCAATAGGTCAAATCCTTTCACGGGATTCAAGCTGCCGACAGACAGCACGATAGCGCGATCCCCAGGCAAACCGAGCGTTTGGCGAGCTTCTGCTTTGCCGATCTTTTTGAACTTTTGTTGATCCACACCATTGGGGATCAGACTGATCTTTTCCTGCGGAACTCCCATGGCAGCGATGGCCTTGCCCAATGCGCCGGAGACTGCGATCAAATGGTGGGCTTTGCACAGCGTGTAATTAATCAGCCAACGGATGAGCGGGAAACTTGCGAACGCGTTGATGTCGCTCCCTCTGGCCGAGACAATCACTGGTTTGCGCAAAAGACGACCCAATAGAACTGCGGCAAACCCGTCCGGATAGACGTAATGAGCATCGATGAGATCGAAAGAAAAACTCCGGCGGACTCGCCTTACGGCGCGCAGAACGGACAGGCACATGAGTGCCCCATGCAATGTCATGCCGATCTTGGGAATTAATAAGTAACGGGGATGGTAAACTCGTATGCCGTCGATCGTTTCCTCTTTTGCGACCCGAGCGTAACCGGAACGCCAACCTATGTCGAAAGGATAGTAAGGAACAGGAGCGACGACTCTCAACTCGCATTCGTTACGCCGCGCAAGCGCCGTCATCCGCTCTTTGATGAAGATGCCGTGATTTGGCCAAACATTGTTCGGGTAGAGCGCGGTAAAGACTAAAACCTTCATGCTGGATTCATATAACGTCTCGGCCGACGGCCGCCCTCCATCACAGGGCCGGCAGGAACCTCCTCTGCCACAGGCGAAACATCAGTAGGGTCCAAAGCTCCGTCGAGCGATCGCGAAAGCCCCGTTGATGCTCTCCCCAGATCTTTTCGACGATTCGCGGCTCGGTGAAATCCTCGGCGTGGCGACCTAGAATAACCTCATGAGCCATTTCCTTCAACTCGTGCCTGAACCACCGGGCAAGCGGCACCGCGAAACCCATTTTCGGCCGCGTTAACGTCGATTGCGGAAGCAAGGGCTCGAGGGTCTTCTTGAAAATATACTTACCAACTCTGCCCCGAAGCTTTAAAGATGACGGGATTCGTGCCGCCAGCTCCATGAACTTGTGATCGAGGATTGGCGCGCGCACTTCGAGAGAGTTAGCCATGCTAGCTCGGTCGACCTTGGTCAGGATGTCGTCAGTGAGATAGGTTTTGATATCGACGTACTGTATGCGCGAAAGCGTATCCTCGGTGTCCGCCTTATCGTAATAGTGGCGCAAAACATCGAGGGAATCGTAGCTGGCGAGATGACTCATGACGTCCGGGTGGAGCAGCTTCCGCTTCAACGAAGATTGAACCGCAGAAACGGACCGGAAATAGGCTTCTATAGGAGCGCGCGCCAGGTTCTCGAACGTCGCCTTGCCTCTAAAAATTCTTGGCGCCCAGTCGGCTTTGGGATAGAGAGAAGCCAAGGTGCCGAAGACCGGCCGCCGAACTTCGGAGGGCAGCCAACTCCGGAGCCAATTTTCCCGCTGATCGAAATAGTAGCGGCGATAACCGGCGAAATTCTCATCGCCGCCGTCGCCAGAAAGAGCAACGGTCACGTGCTCGCGCGCTGTCTTCGACACGTAATAGGTGGGGATTGCGGAGGAATCCGCAAACGGCTCGTCGTAATGCCAAGCGAGCTTCTCGACGATACCCACGGCGTCGGGGCGAACAATTTGTTCGTGATGCTCGGTGTCGAAATAGCGCGCGACCTCCCTCGCATAGGGGAGCTCGTTGAAGGCTTCATCCTCGAATCCAATGGACGAGGTGAGAAGGCGACCATTTTTCGCTTCCGCCATCATCGCGACGACGGATGACGAATCGACACCGCCCGATAAAAATGCCCCCAAGGGAACGTCGCTCATCAAACGAATCCGTACCGCTTCCCGGTAGCTGGCGAGGAGTCGCTCGATCCATTGCTGTTCACTCAACTCTTCGTTGTCTCGGAACGAAAGGTCCCAGTACTCCACCTCTTTTAGACCCCGCTCGGAAACCGTCAAATAGTGCCCAGGACGGAGTTTGCGAATTTTCGTATAGATACTTTTAGGTGCCGGCACATAGAGAAGCGAGAAATAGTCGGAAACCGCCTCGAGGTCGATGTCGCGGCAAATGCCGGGGACCTTTAAAATGGCCTTGATCTCGGAGGCAAAAACGATTCGAGAGCCGTCGTAATAATAAAAGAGCGGTTTCTTGCCGACCCGGTCGCGGCCTAGAACCAGTTTCCGTTTTCGTTCGTCCCATAGCGCGATCGCAAACATGCCTCTAAGCAGACGAAAACATTCCTCCCCTTCCTCTTCATACAGGTGGATAATAGCTTCAGTATCTGAACGCGTTTTGAAAACGTGCCCCTTCTTTTCGAGCAAAGCCCGCAACTCAGGATAGTTATAGATCTCGCCATTGAAGACCACCCAAACCGTATCGTCCTCGTTCGACATCGGCTGATGACCCGCAGAAAGGTCGATGATCGATAGTCTGCGATGGCCGAGCCCGACGCCGTTGGCAATGTAGAAACCTTCGTCATCGGGACCACGATGGATCAGGGTGTCCGTCATCTCCTTAAGAAGGATGTCGGAGACCGGCTGCCGCGTGTTAACGTTAAAAATTCCTGCGATACCACACATACAAATCGTTCATGTACCCATGCGGAAAGCTTGCGGTTTAGATGAGCCTGAGGAAGTTTTGAACAAAATTTTCTTTGCTGAACAGGCGCGACCTTTGTCGCGCGGCCTCGGCCATCCTGGTGCGCAACGGCTCATCGTCCACGAGCCTCAGGGTGTACTTTTTCAGTTCGTCCAGAGTGGTCCAGACAAATCCGCTGACCCCGTGCTCGACGACCTCCGGCTGTCCGCCTCGGTCTACCACCACGGGAACACAGCCCGCCGCCATCGCTTCGACAGTCGTAATGCCAAAGTGTTCCTGCAATTCTGGATGAGTCTTTTCATCCTCACCATAACCGGCAGCGTGCCAGAAGATTTTGGCTTCGCCATAGAGTTCTTCGAGAACCCCACGGTTCAAATTAGTATCGACCCGAACAGCACAAGTCGAACTAGCTCGCCTTACCGTTTCGAGATAGGCCCGGTCCTCGTCTTTGGAGCTCAATCCACCAACGCAACGATATTTCCAGCCAGGCATATGGGCGCTGATCTCGCTGAAGGAATTCACCATCTCCAATTGCTTTTTGCTATGTCCATCGGTGGTGAAGCGTCCTACGCTAAGAATCAGGTCAATTTTTTTTTTGCAGTGGGCGGCATGGGTGTCAATCGGCGGATAGATAACTTCGCTGTCGATTCCCCACCATTGTTTTGTCCATTTTTTGGTGTAATCGGAGATCGCTACCTTACATTGATATGTAGAAAATCGTTTCTGCCATTCCCAATCATAGTAAGTTTGAAGCAGTCGATCGCGCAGAAGCCCAGCTTTGGACCCGTTGTTATTCCAAGGCCATACCGCGTGCCGGTCGAACCAGGGGAAAAGCACGACCAAGATTCCCCTTGGCGCATGGCAAAAC
>Ga0137403_10001230_pt1 | contig 32303 bp, 30 predicted proteins | sample CZOMad2_1_16fung_FD_122057 | JGI IMG/M metagenome (GOLD analysis project Ga0137403, IMG submission 122057) | Vadose zone soil fungal communities from Angelo Coast Range Reserve, California, USA - CZOMad2_1_16fungal (Hybrid Assembly) | ecosystem: Environmental > Terrestrial > Soil > Vadose zone... | reverse complement strand
GCGGCGTTCTCGTCGTCGCGGCGCGCGCCGCCGTCGTAGCTCATCCGGATCTTCTCCGGCCTGACCGTGAACGTGCGGCCGGAACGCTGGATGACGTTCGACGCCCCGACGAAGCCGGCGACGAAGGCGTTCTCCGGCCGTTCGTAGACTGCCGCCGGCGTCCCGATTTGCTCGATCTTCCCCTCGTTGAAGACGGCGAGGCGGTCGCTCATCGTCAGCGCCTCCTCCTGGTCGTGCGTGACGTAAACGAAGGTGATCCCGACCTCGCGGACCGCACGCTGGATCCGCTTGAGCTCGATCTGCATCTCCTGGCGGAGCTTCAGATCGAGCGCGCCCAGAGGCTCGTCGAGCAGGAGCACCTGCGGGTGGTTGATGAGGGCCCGTGCGAGAGCAACCCGCTGGCGCTGGCCGCCGGAGAGCTGGATCGGCTTCCGGTCGCCGAGCCCGGGGAGCTGGACGACGTTCAGGATCTCGTCGACCCGCAGCCTCCGGTCGCGGCGTCCGACTCCACGCACGCGGAGGCCGTAGCCGACGTTCTCGGCCACGGTCATGTGCGGAAAGAGCGCGTAATCCTGGAACACCGTGTTGACGTCCCGTAGGTACGGCGGCCGACCGGTGACATCGCGCCCGGCCAGCTCGATCCGGCCCTGGTCCGGCCGCTCGAAGCCGGCGATCAGCCGCAGGGTCGTCGTCTTGCCCGAGCCCGAGGGCCCGAGCAGGGTGAAGAACTCGCCGCTCGCGATCTCGAGGTCGACGCCGTCGACCGCGACGACATCGCCGTAAGCCTTGCGGACGCCGACCAATCGAACGTCGGGCACGTCCACGCCGACCGAGGGGACAGCGGCAGCGTGTTCCTGAATGGCCACTACTTAGGGGCGATTATCAGCATGCCGCGCCACCAGACACAACGACGTGCGCGTTGTCTCTACCTCGGCTGGCAGTCCTCACCCTGGCAGCAGCCGAGCTTTCAGCCGCACTTGGCGCACTGCCACGTCTGGTGGCACCACTCCATCGCCGCGGCGGAGCGCAGGCAGCGCTCGACGGCAGTTTCGATCTTCTCCGGGGTCATAAGCCGACTCTACGGCCCGGACCCGACGTTCTAGGATCGACGGACGATGACGATGGTGACGTTCCGTGGCCGTCCGTCGGCGACCCGCAAGAGGATCGCCCGGCCAGCACTTCCTTCGAAGTAAGCAGCTCGCCGGCGACCTCGTCGCTGAAGCCGACCTCGAGCGAGGCGATCTGGTCCTCGAGATCGGGGGAGGCACCGGCGTTCTCATCCACGCACTTGCTCGAGTGGGCGCTCGCGTTCTCGTGCTCGAGCGGGATCCGGCCCTCGCGGCGCGATTGCGCGAACGCTTCGGGCACCGCGCCGCCGTCAGTGTTGTAGAGACCGACGCCGTCGAATACGTATGGCCGGGCGAGCCTTTCGCCGTCGTCGCAAACTTGCCGTTCGCACGGTCTGGGGCCATCCTCACCCGCCTGCTCCGCGACCCAGCCATCCCCCTGCGAGGGGCCGCCGTGATCGTGCAGTGGGAGTTCGCCGCGAAACACACTGCGGTCTGCCCGGCAACACTTCGCACGACCTACTGGCGGGCTTGGTTCGACGTCTCGATCGCCCGGCGCCTCGACCGAAGCGCCTTCGCCCCGCCACCGAGCGTCGACGCCGCCGTCGTTCGTCTCGAGCGGCGAGCCAGGCCGCGCATTCCGCTGGAGTCGCACGATGCCTACTGGAGCTTCTTGCGAGCCGCGTTCGGAAGACAAGAGCCGATCCGCCGCAGCCTCAGGCACTCGCTCTCTCCGCTGGAGATCAAGCGTCTGGCGCCGGCTCTCGGCTTTGCCAGAGAGGCTCGCGCCTGGCAGCTCGATGCCGAGCAGTGGGCGAGGCTCTTCGCCTTCGCCCGTCGACTCGAGATCCGCTGACGGGTTACTCGGCCTTAGCCGGCGCCTCCTCGCCCGGAACGTGCAGGAGGTTCTCGACGGCGCGGACGCCCTGGACCTTGCGCGCCTGGGCGCCGAGATCCTCGATCAGATCGGGCTGCTCGAGCTCGCCTCGCAGGTAGACGACACCGTCTTCGACATTGACGTTGATCTGTCCCTTCGGCACGTCGGCGCCGCGGAAGATCTCGCTCTCGACCTTGCGCGCCAGCGTGACGTCGTCGGGCTGGGATTTCTCCTGTTCGGAGAGGTGGGTCGCCTTCTCCTTCAGGCCCTGGGCGTGGGCGGTGACGCCCTGCGCCTTCCGGCCGGCTTGACGAAACCGCTTGGCGGCTCTCTTGATCGCTTCCTGGCGGCGCTTGCGGCCGTTGTCGGGATCGAAGAAGTACGCGAGTGCTGCTCCAAGTGCTCCTGCAAAGGCGAATCGCGGCATCAGTCAGACTCCTTGCATCGAGGACGGGTCGGCATGGCGCTACCCGTAGGCGGCGACGCCAAACTCTCTACCGAGCGAAGCGAAGGTACAAGCTGGATCCGCGGAAAATCCGAAGGATTTTGCGCGGCTTCAATCGCCCCAGTCGAAGTCCCGCGAGCGAGTCCAGAGTCCGTCATGGGCTTCCACCGCAGCGGGCTCCTCGTCATCTTCTTCGCCCGGCCACTTGAGGGCGATGGTCGGCTCCGCCGGGATGGCCGGCTCGGTGCCGTCCATCGTGTCCTCGATGCGGGCCTGCTCCTCGGTCTTGAACAGCGGGTGGTTGTCGAACGGATCCTCGTTCTTGTAGCGGTCTAGTGGCAGCTCCTGATCGAGCTCCGAGTTCCGTTCCTTCAGCGCGAGATGGTCCTGGATGACCTGCGAAAAAAGCGTAGGCGTGTCTACGGGCATTTTCCTCCTTCGGGCGATTTGGGGCCGTTCCCCCGAACGACGGCCGATTGTAGCGGGATCGGATGACGAATCAACCTAGGAGGGTTTGGCGAAATACAGTCTGTGCCGCCGGAACACGCTGCTCGCCCCCTGGCACCGTCCTTAGTCGTCGCCCATATCTACGGATATGGACGCTCCCTGCGTCCTCCCCAGGGAACGAGCATCGCACCCCGGCGACGAGCGGTATTCCGCCAAGCCCTCCCAGAAGCACTTCGCGCGCCGCCGCGGCCTGTACGATCCCGCGCGTGGCGGGAGTCGGTCGCAGATTGACACGGCGGACGGGCGCGGTCGGTCTTGCCCTGACCGCGTGGGACATCTGGCGCCGCATTCCACCGCGGCACCGCAAGACCATTCTCAGGGAAGCGCGGAAGCACGGGCCGACGATTGCCAAGCGTGCGGTCGAGTACCAGCGCAAGCGCCGCCGCTAGGCCCTATTAAGCCAATGCTTCGCGGACAATCCGGTCTTGTTCGCGCAGGTGTGCGGTCGGATAGCCCTCGCTCGGGCTCGCACGCCAGGGGCGGCCGACGTAGCGGAGCGTGACGCCCTCCGGCAGGTTCTCCTCCAGGCGGTGACGGAGCGCGCGCCACGGCCCCATGTTCTGGGGCTCCTCCTGCGCCCAGACGACCTCGACCAGCCTCGGGTATGAGGCGACGAGCGCGGCCTTCTGCTCGACCGGGAACGGATAGAGCTGCTCGATCCGCGCGATCGCGACGTGCCCAGCGCTGTCGCGGAGCTCGTGCCCCGCGAGGTCGTAGTAGATCTTTCCGGAGCAGAGGACGAGCCGGCGTACCTGCTCCTTGTCGGTGCGCGAGTCGTCCAGCACCGGCTGGAACGAGCCTTCGGCCAGGTCCGCCAGCGTCGACGACGCCTGCTTCAGCCGCAGCAGGCCCTTGGGCGTCATCACGACGAGCGGCCGCGCCGCCGGGTCGAGCGCCTGCCGGCGGACGAGGTGGAAGTACTGCGCCGCCGTCGTCGGGTTCGTCACCCGGATGTTCTCCTGCGCCGCGAGCTGAAGAAACCGTTCCAGCCGGGCGCTCGAGTGTTCGGGGCCGTTGCCTTCGTAGCCGTGCGGGAGCAGCAGCGTCAGCCGTGAGGTCTGCCCCCACTTGGACAGCCCGGCGACGATGAACTGGTCGACGATCCCCTGTGCGTTGTTGACGAAGTCGCCGAACTGCGCCTCCCAGAGTACGAGTGCCTCAGGCGCGGCAACGGAGTAGCCGTACTCGAACCCCATCGCGGCCGCCTCGGAAAGCGGCGAGTTGAAGAGCTCGAACGAGGCCTGTGCCTCCGCGAGATGCTGGATCGGCGTGTAGATCTCACCGGTTTCGACGTCGTGGAGGACGTCGTGGCGGTGCGAGAACGTGCCGCGCTCGGTGTCCTGGCCGGTGAGACGGATCGGGATGCCCTCGACGAGCAGGCTCGCGAACGCGAGCGATTCGGCCTGGCCCCAGTCGATGCCGCCTTGCTCGAGCGCCTCCGCGCGCCGGTCGAGCTGCTTCTTCAGCTTCGGATGGATCGTGAACTTTTCGGGCACGGTGACGAGAGACCGGTCGAGCTCGCGCAGCCGCTCGGCGCCGACGGCAGTGACGACCTCGGCGCCGGTGCTGTACGGGATCCGGCCCTCGTTCGCGACCGCAGCCTGGGCGAAAGATTCCTTCAGGCGCTGGTGGGCCTCCTTCAGCATCGTCTCGACGTCGCGTGCGAGCGCCTCCGCGTCGGCCCCGGAGAGCACACCTTCCTCGACCAGCTTCGCGGCGTACTGATCGCGTACGGTCGGCTGCTGCGCGATCCGCGCCGCCATCAGAGGCTGCGTGTAGGCGGCCTCGTCCTGCTCGTTGTGACCGTGTCGCCGGTAGCCGACAAGATCGATGACGACGTCGTTCTGGAAGCGGCGGCGATAGGCCATCCCCAGACGCACTGCAGCAATGCACGCCTCGGCGTCGTCGGCGTTGACGTGGATGATCGGAAAGTCGAAGCCCTTGGCGAGATCGCTCGAGTAGCGCGTTGAACGGCCGTCGACGGGATCCGTCGTGAAACCAATCTGGTTGTTCGCGATCACGTGCAGCGTGCCGCCGGTGGCGTAGCCCTCGAGCTCGGCGAGGTTGAGCGTCTCGGCGACGATTCCCTGCGCCGGGAAGGCAGCGTCGCCGTGGATCAGTATCGGCAGCGCGACACGCGGATCGTGGCGGCCCTCGCGCGTCGAGCGGTCGGTCTGCTCCGCACGCGTCCTGCCTTCGACCACGGGGTCGACGGCCTCGAGGTGGCTGGGGTTAGCGGCTAGCGTGACCGTAAGGTCGCCGGCAGGCGTCGAGCGGATGCCCTCAGCGCCCAGGTGGTACTTGACGTCGCCGGTGCCGCCCTCGGGGTCGGCGGCGACCGCTTCGATCGTCCGCTCGCCTTCGAACTCCCGCAGGATCGTCTCGTAGGGCCGCCCGATCACGTGCGCGAGCACGTTCAGGCGCCCGCGGTGCGCCATTCCGATCACGACCTCGTGAGCGCCGCCCTCGGCCGCGAGGTCGATCGCCTCGTCGAGCATCGGGATCATCGTGTCGAGGCCCTCGACGGAGAACTGCTTCTGGCCGAGGAAGACGCGGCGCAGGTAGTGCTCGAGGCCCTCGACCTCGGACAGGCGTGCGAGCAGGCGCTTCTTCTCTTCGGGGCTGAGCTTGCGGCGGTAACGACCGGACTCGATCGCCTCGCGCAACCAGATTCGCTGCTCGTGGTCGGAGATGTGCTCGATCTCGTAGGCACTCGTACTCGAGTAGGTCTCCTGCAGCTTCGGCAGCACCTCGGCGAGCGTCTCGCCCGGCGTGTGCACGCGCAGCAGAGACGCGGGGATACGGGCCTGCAGCTCCGGGGTCAGCCTCGGCTGCAGCCTTTCAGGCTCCAGCGCCGGGTCTCCGACCGGCTCGCTCCCGAGCGGATCGAGGCGCGCAGCGAGGTGGCCGTGCGTACGTAGCGCCTTGACGAGCGACATCGCGGCCGCGACCCCGCCGAGCAGCTCTTCGTCGGGCGCTGTGGGAGCGGCGTCAAGCGTGGGCTTGGGTGCCACCGCCGGAGCGGCCGCGGGCTCGGTGTGGCCGTTCGTTTCACGCAGGTTCTCCAGCAGGCGCGCGAGGCCGGGCAGCGACTCGATCAGGTCGCCGTCGCCGCTCTCGAAGAGCGCCCGCCACTCGGACGGGACCGCCTCGGGATTCTCGAGGTACTGCTCGAGCAGGACTCGTGCGTAGCCAGAGTTGACTGCATCTACGTCAGGCATAGACACCCTTGTTTGTTGTAGCAGCGCTCGCTCCTCTGGGAGCGCTCCTTAGAAAATCGGGTGGTTCGTGATGATCGCGAAGAAGGTGCCGAGGATGAAGCAGGCGCCGGAGACTCCGAGAGCGATCGCGGCGAGACGCTGGTTGCGGCCGCTGATTCCCGCGGCGATCAGCGCGAGCAGGATCGCGAACGGCGTGATCCGAATAGGCCGGTAGTCGAGGGCGACGAGACTGGCGACGATCGCGAGCGCCGCCAAGAGGCCGGCGACCGCGTCGGCCGGGCGGTCTGCCGTCCGGGCGGGTGTGCTCATGAGATCGCTCGTGCCGTCCTGGTGCGCCTCGTCCCGCCGCGCGGCGTGTGCGGACCACCACGGGAGGGCCGGCGAGGCGGCCGCCGCCGTGCCACCAGGGGTCGCGGCCCGTGTGGGGGCTTCTCCGGCAAGGCCGGCAGGAGCGCCGGCTCGGGCGGCCTCGGCTCAGCCTTCACAGCCCAGTAGACGACGAGGCAGAGGTAGACGATCGGGATCTTCAGGATCAGCATCATGAAGATCAGCTCCCACATCACGGGGCGAAGTGTAGCTTGGTCGAGTGGCAAATTCGATGCGCGGCAGCTGCCTTTGCGGAGGCGTGACCTTCAACGTGGAGCTTCCCTTTCGCCGGGCCAACCACTGCCACTGCTCCCGTTGCCGCAACACATATGTCGCATCGCGGGCGCCGTGGGATGAGCTGCCCGACGACGGCCTGCCGCGTTACGACGCCGGCAAGCCCGGTGATCCGTAACCCCCGCCGCCAGGCGTCTCGATCCTGACGACATCGCCGGGCTCGAGGGCGCGGGTGACCTTCGCCGGCAGCGCTTGGCCGTTCAGCAGGTTGCGGCCGGGCGCGCCCGGGGCGCCGCCGTTGCGGCCCTGCGGTGCGTGGCGGCGCCGCTCGCTGACGATCGAGAGGCGGCAGGGCTCGAGGACCCGCAGCTCGCGGACGACGCCGTCGCCGCCACGGTGGGTGCCCGCCCCGCCGGAGCCGAGCCGCAGGGCATTGCGCTCGACGCGGATCGGGTAGGCGAGCTCGAGCGCCTCGGTCGGGGTCGAGAGCGTGTTCGACATCGCGACGTGCACCGCCGACGGGCCGTCGGCGTCCGGGCAGGCGCCCTGGCCGCCACCGATCGTCTCGTAGTACGTGAAGCCGTCGGTGCCGAGGGTGACGTTGTTCATCGTCCCCTGGCCCTGCGCCGGGACGTCGATCGCCCCGCCCAGCGCGAGGAAGACGACGTCGGCGATCCGGCTCGAGGTCTCGACGTTGCCGGCGGCGACCGCGGCCGGCGGTCGCGCATTGACGAGGGAGTCCTCTGGCGCACGGACAGTGACGGGAGCGAAGGCACCACCTGAAGCGGGCGCATCGGGATCGGTCAGACAGCGGATGACGAAGTAACTGGCCGACCGGGTCACCGCCAGTGGGCAGTTGAGGTTCCCCTCGTGCTGCGGCGCCGTGCCGGCGAAGTCGATCTCGAGCTCGTCGCCGTCGATCGTCACGGCCGCCCGCACTTCTAGGTCTCCCTCCTCCGCCTCGAGGACGTCGCTCGCCTCGAACCGGCCGTCCGGAAGCACGGCGATCGCGGCTCGAACGCGCCGCTCGGCGTAGTCGTGCAGCTCGTCCATCGCCGCGACGACGAGCTCGCGCCCGCGGCGCGCGCAGAGCTCTTCGAGGCGGCGGGAGGCGAGCCGGTTCGCTCCGAGCTGGGCGCGCAGGTCGCCCCGCCGCTCACCTGGGTTCCGCATTCGCGCCGTGAGCTCCTCGAGCGTGGCCTCATCGAGTCGCGTCGGTGGGATCACGACGCCTTCCTCGTCCAGCCGCCGGGAGCCGGCGGGCAGGCTTCCGGGCTCCGCGGCGCCGACGTCGGCGTGGTGCGCGCGTGTGGCCGCGAACCCGACCGCTGTCCGGGAGACGAGCGTGATGTCCGGCAGATGCGTGCCTCCCGCATACGGGTCGTTGAGGATGAAGACGTCCTCCGGGGCCGGGTCGTGTGCGCGCACCGCTGCGATCGCGTCGGGGAGCGCGCCGAGGTGAACCGGGATGTGCTCGGCCTGGGCGATCATTCGGCCGCGCTCGTCGAAGAGGGCCGTCGAGCAGTCGCGCCGCTCCTTGATGTTGGCCGAGAAGGCCGAGCGGATGAGCACCGCGCCCATTTCCTCGGCGATCGAGCGCAGCGAGCTGCCGAGGACCTGAAGCTCGATTTTCACGCTGTTGTCACGTTCCCGTCACGGTTTCGTCAGCACCAGCGTGCTATCTCCATCCCTATCCCCCACCCACCCGGGGGCTACGAAGCACGTTGCGCCCTCGAGCTCGAGCGTGGCTGGGCCTACGACGTGGAGCGGCTCTCCCTGGCGGAGGTCGAACTCCGGGCCCGGCGTGGTCTCTGCTGTCCGAACGGCGACGAGCTCGAGCTCTCGCCCGCGATCCGCGTAGCCGTATTGCTCCTCGTGCACGCGGTGGAATGCTTCCGCGAGGTCGTCCTGGATCGGCACCGCCAGCTCGAAGGACTGGCCCGCGTAGCGCAGATCGGCTTCGCCCTCCCTGGGGAGGTCTGTCACCTCGGCAAGCGGCCGCACGTACGGTACGACGTGGTCACGCCGCTCGTCGCTCGCGACGAGCCCCAGCGCCGAAAGCACGCCGGCCGCCGCCGGCACGAGCACCGTCCCGATTTCGAGCTCGTCGGCGAGCGCGCAGGCGTGCAGCGGTCCCGCGCCGCCGAACGCGACGAGCGCGAACTCCCGCGGGTCGTGTCCGCGCTCGACCGAGACCACCCGGAGGGCCCGCAGCATCTCGGCGTTCACGACCTCGAGCGCCGACGCGGGATCGATGCCGTCGAACGCCCGGGCGGCCGCCTCTCCATCGAGCTCGATGCCCCCTGCGAGCTCGGCCGGCAACCGGCCGAGCAAGAGGTTCGCGTCGGTGACGGTCGGCCTCGTGCCGCCGCGGCCGTAGCAGGCCGGGCCGGGATCGGCGCCGGCGCTCTCGGGGCCGACGCGAATCGCCCCGCCGCTGTCGAGCCAGACAATCGAGCCGCCACCTGCCCCCACCGTGTGCAGATCGACGGCCGGAAGCCTCAGCGGGAAGCCGCCGATCTCCCGCTCTGCGGCGAGGCTCGCCCGGCCGCCGACGATCAGCGAGACGTCGGTCGAGGTCCCACCCATGTCGAACGAGATCGCGTTCTCGAACCCGGCCCGGCAGGCGAGCAACGCTGCGCCGACCGTTCCCGCGGCCGGCCCAGACAGGAGCGCCACCGCAGGATGCGTGGCTGCCTCCTCGAGCGACGCAACGCCGCCCGACGACCGCATCACGAGCGGCTCCGGCAGACCGGCGGCCGCAGCCCCTTCGCCGAGACCCTCGAGATACCGCGCGACGACCGGCCCGAGATATGCGTCGACGGCGGTCGTCGATGCCCGCTCGTACTCGCGAAACTCGGGCGAGACCTCATGCGAGGCGACCACCCTTGCGCCCGGCAACCGGCGCCGCAGCTCGGCCGCGACCGCGCGCTCGTGATCTAGATCACGAAACGAGAACAGCAGGCAGACCGCGACCGCCTCGGCAACGAACTCCGGCAGCGAGTCGAGCTCCAGCGGCGCGATCACCCCGTCCGGGCCGGTGCGCTCCCGCACGCCGAAGCAGCGCTCCAGCGGGACGAGCGGGGCGGGATGGTCGGCGCAGAGCCGGTAGAGCTCGGCCCGGTTCTGCCGCCGCAGGTGGAGCAGGTGCTCGAAGCCCTCGGTGCCGACGAACGCCGTGCGCGCGCCCTTGCGCTCGAGGAGCGCGTTCGTGGCGACGGTCGTCCCGTGCGCGAACCGCTCGACCTCATCAGCTCCGACCGCCGCCGCTGCCGCGAGCACGGACTCCTCCTGCCGGGGGGCGGTCGGAATCTTGGCCGTCCGAAGCTCGTTCTCGTCCGTGAGCAGGACCGCATCCGTGAACGTGCCGCCGACGTCGACGCCGAGGATGGCCACCTGTTGAAACTACAACTGTGAGCGCCTGGAGCACCGAGATCCCGCTCGTCGGAGCCGGCGGTGAGGCGGTCGACCTGCAGCGCACGCTGTTGTCCCACGGCTTCGTCGAGTTGCCGCCGATGCGGCTCGACGAGGACGTTCCCTTGCTCGAGCTGACGCTGGCCCTGAACGGCAAGGCGCGGACGATCGAGATCGGTCCCGGCAGGCGGGGCCGCGCGCGCGTCACAGTCCTCGGCCGCGCGCCCTCGGGACGCACCGCCGACGAGCTCGTCGCGCGCGTCCGGCACGTGCTGGCCCTCGACGAGGATCTCTCGGACTTCTACGAGCTCGTCGCCGGCGATCCAGACCTCTCGTGGGCGTCGGCGGGGGCCGGCCGGATGCTGCGGGCTCCGAGCGTCTACGAGGACGTGATCAAGACGATCTGCACCACCAACACCGCGTGGTCGGCCACGCGGCGAATGGTGACGGCGCTCGTCACGAACCTGGGCGACGCGGCGCCGGGCGGACGGCACGCCTTCCCGACCGCGGAGGCGATGGCCGGTGCCGACGAGCGCTTCTACAAGGAGGTCGTCCGCTCCGGCTACCGGGGTCCGTACTTCCGCGCGATCGCGGCCGATGTGGCGGCAGGGCGGCTCGATCTCGAGGCGCTGCTCGATCCCGGGCTCCCCGACGACGAGGTCGAGGCCCGCCTGCTGGCGCTACCCGGTGTCGGGCCGTACGCGACGGCGCAGATCCTGATGCTGCTCGGCCGCTACTCGCGGCTGATCCTCGACTCGTGGTCTCGCCCGAAGTACGCGCAGCTGAACGGGCGCAAGGCGAGCGACAAGACGATTGAGCGGCGTTTCCGACGCTACAAGCAGTACGCCGGCCTCGCCTTCTGGCTCTACGTCACCCGAGACTGGGTCGCGGAACCCGCAGGCATCAAGTAGGGCGGCGCCGACGGTGACGGCGCCGCCTTGGGGAGAGGAACGGAAGCAAAGCGGAAGCCGAAGAACATCAGGCTGATCCCGATCAGCTCACCGGCGTAGACGAACGAGTACGTGCCTGCACGGGACATTCCGGTCGACAACGCGACGACGAGGGCGCCGGCGCCGATCCAGACGTTCGTCCTGATTCGCTGGCGGCGCAGGATCGCGAGCAACGAACCGCCGATCAGGAACAGCGTGCCGAAAGAATTAAGCGCGATCGCCCACAGGAACGCGTGGCCCCGAAGGGCCGAGTTCGCCGGCGGGCGGACGCCCGAGGCCGCCGCGAGGGTTCCGTGGTCGACCGGCGCGAGCGCAACCGCGATCACAGCCGCGACCATCGCGACGAGGAGGCCGCCGAGCAAGAAATCGCGAGCGCGCTGCTTCAAGAGGAGCCAGGCCGAGCCGGCGCCGAGCAACGCCACCGTGAGCACACCGCCGGCGGCGTAGTACGCCTTGAACAGGCCTTCCGACCAGCCCGCCCGCTGGGCCGCCGCCTCGCAGGCGGCGGCGACGGCGAAGCACGCGAAACCCGCCGCCCAGAACGCCTTTTGCCCGGCGGGGCGGCGCAGGAACGAGCTCGCGAGCAGGCCGGCAAAGAGGAGCGCGACGAGCGTCGCTCCGAGCGGGAGCAGGGAGTCGGCAACCGCCGGCGCAGTCCTGCTCGAGGCCACGCCGAGCGGCGTGACGGGCGCTCCGGGCTTCACCACCTGCAGGTAGTCGTAGTTGCGCCCGCCGAACATTCCCTCCTTCGCCGCCACGAGCTCGTAGCGCCCGGGGCGCAACGCCTGTCGCGGCGCCAGCGTCATCTGCGTCGGCCCGCGCGCGCGCACGACCAGCGGCACGCTCCCGCCGCGATCCAGGTCGTAGAGCTGGTACGCGGCCGGGCTGTCGACCGCGGAGGCGCGGATGACGAAGCCGTGGACGTCCTGCGCCGCCACCTTCAGCGCATCGTGCGGGTACGACTCCTGGGGATCGCTCCAGGCGAAGAGCGCGACGTGCCCTTTCGGCGTCTGGAGGAACTGGCCCGTGATCTCCTTGGTGAAGCTCTGGTAGCTGTAGCGAACCGTTCCGCCGCCGACGCCGGCGACGGCCGGCACGAAGGGCAGCGAGACGAGGAGGAGGGCGATGACGCCGGTCGCAACGCCGATCCTCGCCTTGTAGCGGGCCCGGATCTCGGCGCGTGTACGCGGCTTCCGGACGCGTTGCCGGTGACCGCCGGGGGGCGGGCCGTCGAGCAGGCGCCGGCGGCGGGCGTGCGCGCGATAGAGGGCCGCGCTGGAGAGCAGCGCCGAGAGCGGCAGCCAGGCAAGCAACACCTTCCAGCCCTCCGCCCGCAGCGGGCCTTCGCCGTAGGGCGTGAAGGCAACCGGGATGATCGCCCAGGCGACCGCCGGTCCCGCCATCAGCAGGATCGAAGCCGTGAACGGAAAGCCGGCGAAGAGCCAGCCGACGCCGGGGAAACCCATCAAGCCGAGCGGGAGCTCGTAGCCGGCGAGCGCAGCCGGGCTGCGCCTCCGCACGCGCCTCGGGATCGTCCCCGTATAGCGGCCCGGCAGTGCCGCGATCGCCAGCCGTCCCTCGACGCGCTGCCGCGCGGTCATCGAGACGGCGAGCCGCGAGTACGACCAGAACCCGGCCAGTACGACGAGCGCGGCGGGAACCGTGACCAAGGCCTCCCAGGGCTCGAGCCCGCTGACCGCGGACGCGTACGAAGCGCCGGCGGCGACCCGATCGGCCTCGAGAGCCGAGAAAGCGACGCCGAAGACGTAGTACGCGCCGACACCTGCGCCGACCGCGGCGACGACGAACCGCGCGCGGCGTAGCGGCAGCTCGGCCCCCGCGCTGCGAAGGGCGGCGAAGACGAGCCCGATCAACAGCACCATCAGTCCGCCGAGCATGTTCAGCTGGGCGTGCAGGTTGACGATCACGTCGCCGGCCTGACCGCCTCGGTCGAGCAGCTCGTTGACCGCCGGGAACGCCTGCACCGGTCCCTGCAGCGTCCCGAGCGCGAGCGCGGCGCAGCCGGCGAGCACGAACGGCCTCAGGGGGCCGCTCGAGCGCCAAACCGACCGGACGATCACTGCGAGCAGCAGCCAGAAGGCCGCGAACATCGCGATCCCGGCGCCCATGATCAGGAACGGGTGCAGCGGTGTCGCCTCTTCCGCCTGCTCCGGTGTCAGGCCCCGGTGGACGACGAGTCCACCCTCGTGGAAGCCCAGGTAGAGCGTCACCGCATAGAAAGCGAGCGAGCCGCCGAGCAGTGCGTAGAAGCAGCGGTTCACGAGCCGGCGAGACGGCTCGACGCCGCCGGCCGAACCAACGAGGGCGAACAGCGAGCCCGCGACGAGCATCGTCAGGCCGGTGACGAGGTTGATGTGGGCGTGGCTGATTGGATCGATCCACTCGCCCGCGTGTCCGGCCTTGTAGAGCCAGTCCGCATGGGCAGGCTGCACCTGGATCACGCCCTGGACCGTCCCGACCGTCAGCGCCGCCGCGCCGGTGGCGAAGTACTTCCAGAGGTGCCATTGCGGCTTCGGCACCTTGACGAGCCGCGAGTTGAAGATCGTCAGCGCGACGTTCGTGGCGAAGCACCAGTAACCGAGCCCCATCACCCCGGCGCCGATTCCGGTCGGCACCTTGTACCACTTGCCCATGTGGTCTTTCGCCACCTGGTAGTCCCAGCCGTGCTCGACCAGCCGGCCGATCGCGATCCCGTTCCCGATCAGCGAGACATAGAAGACGAAGAGGCCGGCGACCGTGAACCAGAAAGCGCACTGGGCGAGACCTTCGCTCGAGAGCGGCCTGCCGACGATCCTCGGCAGAACCAGCCAGCAAAGCCCGGTCGAGAGCAGCGTCCCGCCGCCGACGATCATCACGTGCGTGTCCGAGAGGTCGCGGACGAGATGCCCGGCATAGCCGGTTCGGGCCAGGTATTCGGCGGCCCACGGCAGGTTCTTGAGAACCATGTGCAGCGAGCCGAGGACCAGGAAGAAGCCGCCCGCGACGAAGTACTTCGCCGTCTTGCGGTCGTGAGCGCCGAGCTCGTCCTCCGGATAGGGCTCGGTACGCACCGGCGGCGCCTTGCCGGGGACGAACTTGAACATCGCCGCGAGTACGACCGCGAAGAAGCCGACGTAGGTCAGGAACTGAAGCGAGGTGAGGTGCTTGATGTACAAGGGGCCCTCGCCGGCCTAGTGCCCCATCCAGCAATACATGCCGGCTTCTGGCCCGCGATCACGCGGCGCCAGAGTCCACTCTCGCTCTTGCCAAGGCTGCCAGCCTTGGCCGCGAGCGAGTGCGGCCTCTGGCTTGGTGCTCGCGAACCAGAAACTCGGCGGCATTACTGGACGAGGCACTAGCGGAGACCGGGCTCGAGGAAGAAGATGACCAGCGTCCAGCCCACGTAGAAGGCCATCAGCACCGCGAGGATCACCCAGGCTCGGATCATCGTGCTGCGCGAATGCCGGACGTCCTCGCCAACGTCGCGGTAGCCGACGAGCGGGCGTGCCGGTGCTGGGCGGCGCTCTTGATCGGGCTCTTGCGCGGCCATCAGAAGACCTTCTCCATCACGAGCGTCGGTTGAGCAGTGATCCCGGCAACGTCGACGAGCATCCGCTCGAACGTGTAGCCGCGCTCGAGGAAGGCCTCGAGCTGTTCGGGCGTATCCCAGGTGGTGTAGCAGTGGACCCGCACCGCACCTTCGGCCTCGGCGTGGACGAACGCCTCGAGCTTCTGGCAACCGGGGTACTCCTGCACGTGGCCCTTGAGCGCCTGCATCGAGCCGAAGACAAGCGGCCACGCCTCGGCGGGAATCGCCGCGATCGTGAGCGACGACCAGGAGACGTACGGCAGGACCGACTGGATCGGAGTCTCGGTCGCGGCCATCAGAACTTCTGCCCCCAGATGAGGTGGCCGACGATCAGCACGACGGCCCACCCGGTGACGATCACCGTGAACAGCAGGAAAAACCGCGTCGCCGGGCCGGCGGCCTCGGTCGTGTATCCGCCGAACTCGTCGGCCGGGTAGATGCCCCGTTGGCGGGTCGAGCGGTACTGCCCGAGCCACCAGAGGATGATCACAGCGAGGGCGAGCAGGAAGCCCCAGAGCCAGGCGAGATCGAGCCAGTGGACGTGCCACGTCGCTGGTACCTGCAGCGTCTGGTCGTGACTCTGCAGGTACTCGTAGTACTGGTGCGCCTTCGCCGGCGAGTCACCGCTAGGCATCCCCATCGGCCCACTCCTCCTCGTCATAGGCCCATTCGGGCGTGTAGTAGTCCTCTTCCTCCACGAGCAGCGGGATCCCGCCGACCCGGTCGAGCTCCTGGAAGTGCCCGGCCTTCCACGCAGCGACGAACGCGATCACGGCGAGGCCGGAGAAGATGAAGAACGTGTCCATCATCCAGTCCGCCATCACCCACTGCGACTGCTTCGTCTCGGGTTGGTCGTGGGCGAGCGCGACCGCAGGAAGAGCCAGCGCGACAAACGCGATCAGCGCCAAGCTGACGAGCGCTCTCATGATCGTCGCGAGCGCAGCGAGACGACCAAACCAGCCCCGCGGAAAATGCGCAGCATTTTTCGCGGTGAGGCTCATTGCTGCCCCGGCACGGTCGGCGGGATCGCCTTCTGCGACTCGGGCGGCAGCTTCTCGCCACGCGCCTTGGAGTCGCTCCAGGCCCGGTTGAGCATGTCGTCATACAGCGCCTTGATCCCGTTCGCCGCGTCCTGCAGCGACAGCGGGGTGTGCGCCACGTTGTTGAGCGTCAGGTGATCCGAAGGTGCGAGCCCAGGGAAGACGCGCATGGCTTCCTGCATATAAGGATCCTTGCTCGCCTTCTTCTCGAAGGCGACGTTGCCGACGAGGGTCTGGTGCGACTTCGTCCAGGCGATCAGCTCCTTCGAGGGCTGCCAGACGATGTAGTCCTTCGGTTCTGGGTTGCGGTACGGCGTGAGCGTCCCGTTCGGGATCGTCTTCACGAACAGGACGACGCGCCAGATGTCGTTGACCGAGAGCCGATCGCCGAAGTTCTCCATCGCCGTTCCCGGCCAGCCGCGGAGGATCCGGTAGTAGAAGTCGCCGGGGCCGGTGTCGCCGCCGCAGCAGGCGTCGTCGGCGCTCGTGAAGTCGGCCGGCGGGGGCGAGAGGAACGTGGCACCCGGCCCATTGCCGTTGCCCTTCAAGCCATGGCAGCCGACGCAGCGGTCGAGGAAGACCTCTTTGCCGCGCAGCAGATTCGCCTCGGTCACGGGCAGCGGGTCGCCGGAGAGCCAGTAGCTGCGGTCGATCTGTGAAAGGTTGGGCGCCTCCGCGAGCTGACCGTCCTCCGGTGTCAGCTTGCTGTCGGGGAGCGCGGAAACGACCGGGTTGTGCGCGCCCTGGAACCCGGTGTACGGCTCGGGGAAGCCCTGGTTCACAAGCACGACGTGCTTCGCGTAGAGCTGGCCGGCGTAGCGGAGGAGTCCCGACTTCCCGCTTCGCTGCTCGACGTAGGCGATCAGCTGATCGACCTGCTTATCCGAGAAGAGCGACTTCATGTCCGGCATCAGCGACCGCGGATCCATGTAGCGCGGGTCGTAGAAGTGCGCGGACTGCCAGTCGTTCGGATGCCAGCCCGACTCCTGTGAGAGGTCGGGGCCGGTGCGCTCGGTGCCGAGTAGGTTGGGCGACTGGTCGGAGCCCCAGAAGTCACCCGGCGCAGAGATCTTGGGATAGAGGAAGTAGAGGCCTTCGCGCACGTCCTGCGGTCGCGAGTAGCCCGAATGGCACACGTAGCAGCCGTTCGAGGCGAACAGGTTGCGGCCGGAATGCGCCTCTGAAGAGAGCGGCGCCCAGTCGCTCGACGGCGGCGGATCGAACGTGTGGATCGGCAGCCAGACGACGATCGCGACCACGGTGAAGAAGGCCAGCAGGCCTCCGATGCCCGCAACCAGCGGCGTGATCAGCATTCGCTCGCGCGGATGACGAACCCAGCCGCGCGGGACTTGCGGCGTCGGCGGGGTGCGCTCGCCCTGCTCGCTCATCAGCCCGTCACCGGGGGCGGTGCGATCGCCTCAGCGACCCTCAGCGTCTCGAGCCGGCGGCGCTCCGCAGTGTTCGTGAAGATCGTCATCCCGATGTTGACGATCTGCACGATCCCCGAGAGCACGATCATCGCCCCGAAAATCCCGCGCGCGATGTAGTACGCGTGCAGCTGCGGCAACACGTTGACCTCGGGAATCCCCTCCTGCCAGCTGAAGCCCTGCTGGAACCCGGCCAGCGTCAGAACGCTGAAGAAGCCGGTGAAGCCGACCGTCACGAGCCAGTACTGCCATTCGCTCAGGCTGCGGCTGTAGAGCGGCTTCGCATAGATCTGGGCGACGATGTAGTCGATCACGCCCATGCCGAGGATCGTGAAGGCGCCGAGCAGCGCGAGATGGGCGTGCGCGACGACGAAGTTCGTGAAGTGCGTCAGCTTGTTGAACGGCTGAATCGCCTCGAACGCTCCCTGGATGTTGACCAGGAAGTAAAAGAAGAAGGCGGTCATCGTGAACCGTAAGGGCAGGTTCGTGAAGAACCGGTCCCAGTTCCCCTTCATCGTTCCGAGGATGTTGATCGTGAACGCGAAGACCGGAACGAGCAGCATCCACGAGGAGACCTCGGCGATCGTCTTCAGCCACGCCGGCGTCGGCGACTGGAGGATGTGGTGGTCGCCGACGCCGGTGTAGAAGAACGCCATGCCCCAGAAGCTGATGAGGGAGAGGGTGTAGCTGTAGAGGGGCGTGTTGGTGACGCGAGGGACGATGTAGTAGGTCAGCGCCAGGAGCATCGGCGTCAGCCAGAGGCCGAAGAGGTTGTGGGCGTACCACCAGTTGAGCATCGCGTCGGAGAGGCTGCCGCCAAGGGCTCCCGAGGGCGCTCCCCAGATGTGACCCGGGCGCCAGATGACGTTGCCGATGGCGTAGTCGACAGCGAGCCAGAGCGGGCTTGCGATGAAGAACCAGACGGAGACGTAGATCGGCCGGATCGTCCGGATCGCGACCGTCGCCAGGATGTTGACGATGTTCGCGCACCAGATCACGAGCAGCAAGATGTCGATCGGCCAGATGAACTCGCCGTATTCGCGACCCTGGCTGTGGCCCGTCAGCAGGCCGATGATCCCGAGCAGGTACATCAGATTCCATGCCCAGGCGCAGATGACGCCGAGGCGCTCGCTCCACATCCCGCGCGTACCCACGAGGCGCGGGAGCATGTAGAAGAGCGCGCCGAAATACATCATCGTCAGCCAGGCGAGGATCACGCCGCTCACGTGTGAGGGCCGTACGCGGCTGAACGAAAGCCATGAGTAGTGGCTGAACGCCTCGGGCGTGACGAACTCGGTCGCCAGCACGAGCCCGAAGAGATCGACGACCGTCAGCCAGATGATCGAGGAGAGGATCCAGTGCTTGGCCGCCGAGTCGGGGAACGGCGAGCGCCCCATCGCCCTCGCTCCGCCCGTGAGAGGCGCCGGCGCCTCCCCAGGCGTCGTCGGCTCGAGGATGCGATCGCGCCCGACGGTCTCCCCCATGCGCTCCGGAAGTTACGAAGCGGTTCCGCTCCCGCGCCAGCCGGATGACGAAGTTGTCATTCGCAAGTCATGACATGGTCAGGAACGGGTGCGTTAAGGTCGCGACGGCAGGGAGCAGGTGCGGATTCTCGTCATCGAAGATGAGCCGAGAATCCTGGACTTCGTCTCACGCGGGCTCGAGGCGGAAGGCTTCGCAGTCCTCGGGGCGCGGGACGGCCAGGAGGGGCTACGCGCGGCCGAAGCCGTGCAATGCGACCTCGTCATCCTCGACCTGCTGCTGCCGCGGCTGGACGGCTTGAGCGTTCTCCGAGCGCTCGAGGCGAAGCGCCCGGAGCTGCCGGTCGTGATCGTCTCGGCCCGCGCCGACCTGCCGACGAAGCTGAACGGCTTCGGGCTCGGCGCCTGCGACTACCTGACGAAGCCGTTCTCGTTCGACGAGCTACTGGCGCGCATTCGCGTCCACCTGCGCCGGCCGGAGGAGCCGGGCAACGGTCATGTCCTACGCGCCGGCGCGCTCGCGCTCGACCTCGCGCGCCGCCAGGCGCACCTCGGCGACCGGATGGTCGATCTCTCCGACCGCGAGTTCAAGCTCCTGCACAGCCTGCTCGAATGCGCCGGCGAAGTCGTCAGCCGCGAGCGGCTGCTCTCTGAGGTCTGGGGTTACCACTTCGATCCGCGCTCGAACGTCGTCGACGTCTGCATACGCCGGCTACGGAAGAAGCTCGGTCCCGGATCCCCGATCGAAACCGTCCGCCATGCCGGCTACCGCCTGGTTGAGGCGTAGAGCCGTCGAGCTCGGCTGGTTCGCGTTCGCGCTCGCGAACCTGCTCGCGATGGTGCGCTGGGAACGGTGGGAGACGGTCCCGTTTCACTTCATCTGGGTCAGCCTGACGCTCGTCTACGGCTTCCGGGTCTGGCGGTCGGGCGCGACGGCGCTGACACTCGGATTCGTGATCGTCTCGACCGGCGTGTTGATCTTGATCGACATCTCCCGCGGCACTCAGGAGTGGGGCGAACTGACGGAGGTGCCGCTCATGTCCGCCATGTTCATGGCGATGGTGTGGCACGCCCGGCGGCGCCAGGACGCGCTCGGGATCGCCGAGAAACATGCAGACCAGCTCGAGTCGACGCTCGAGCGGGAGGAGCAATTCCTCCACGATGCCTCGCACGAGCTGCGGACGCCGGTGACGATCGCGCGCGGACATCTCGAGGTGCTGGAACGCTCGAACGGCCGGGACTTCCAGGAGATCGACGTCGCGCTCGACGAGCTCTCCCGGATGGAGCGCATCCTCGACCGCCTGCTTTTGCTCGCGCGCGCCGACCAGGCGGACTTCCTCGAGCTCGAGCAGGTCGAACTGGATCACTTTCTCGAAGACGTCTTCATGCGCTGGTCGGAGATCGCCCCTCGCAGCTGGCGGCTCGGAGCGCTTGCTCACGGGACGCTGCGCGCCGATCCGGAGCAGCTCCGGATCGCGCTCGATGCATTGCTCGAGAACGCCGTCAAATACAGCGAGCCTGAAGGCCGGATCGAGCTCTCGAGCCGTGCGACCGGTGGCAAGGTCGTGATCGAGGTCGACGACGAAGGCATCGGCGTACCGGACGAGGCATTGACGCGGATCTTCGAGCGGTTCGCTCGCTCCGATCCGGCCCGCACACGCACGGCCGGAGGCGTCGGGCTCGGGCTCGCGATCGTCGACACGATCGTCAAGGCCCACGGAGGACGACCCTTCGTCAGCCGCAAAACACAGGGCTCGGTGTTCGGCATTCAACTGCCGGGCTTCACGCCTGCCTGGCCGTCCGTTCAGTCCGCAGTCGCACGAACTACGGGAGTAGCTCTTAAGTGATTTTTACGGTGCTCTCAGATCGGGTTTAGGGCCACGCGATTGGATGGTCTCGTGAGCGCAATCCGGCGCTCGACGACAAAGGAGCGAGACCATGAACCAGCCTGCAACCAAGATCGAGACCGAATCGCCCGCCTTCCATCGCGGCATCCACGAGCAGATGGCGATGACGCGAAGCGCCGTCGCAGCAGTGGAGGACAAGCAACTGCGGGATGCCGTGCACCTCTCGCGGTGGGAACGCCGTGGCATCTTCCGGAGGCTGCGGCGGCGGCCCCCTGAACTCGGCGAGGCCGCATGAAGGCCGTCAGGGAAAAGGAGTGGAGCCGACGGGGCTCGAACCCGTGACCTTTTGGCTGCCAGCCAAACGCTCTCCCAGCTGAGCTACGGCCCCAAGCTACGATCGAAGTCTAGCGTCCAGTCCGCAAAGGGACTGTCCCCGCAGGGGACTGTCCCAGCAGCCGCACTGAACCGCGACCGCTTCAGGATCGTCCCCGGGGGATTGTCCCCGCGCGGTGACTGTCCTGGCAGGGGCACCGGAGCGCAACCCGTTTCAGGGACTGTCCCCGCAGGGGACTGTCCCAGCAGCCGCACCGAACCGCGACCCGCTTCAGGATTGTCCCCTCGGCGTGACTGTCCTGGCAGGGCACCGGAGCGCAACCCGTTTCAGGGACAGTCCCCGTTCGGGGACAGTCCCTTGACTACGCTGTAGCGGACGCGGCCTCGACAGACACCGAGGGCACGTCGCCCCCGCTTCAGGATCGTCCCCCGGGGGATGGACCCCGCGGGGTGACTGTCCCGGCAGGGCACCGGAGCGCAACCCGTTTCAGGGACAGTCCCCGTTCGGGGACAGTCCCTTGACTACGCCGTGGCGGACGCGGCCTCCACGGACACCAAGGGCACGTCGCCCCACAGATCCTCGAGCCGGTAGTAGTCCCGCGCCTCCGGTGTGAAGACGTGGAGCACCGTGTCGAGGTAGTCGCCGATGATCCAGCTGCCCTCGCTCGCGCCTTCGACGCGTCGAGGAAGGATGCGGCCTTCGTGCTTCAGCCGCTCGTGCACCTCGTCCCAGATCGCCTTCGTCTGGCGCGCGTTGCGGCCCGTGCAGATGACGAAGAAGTCCGTGTAGCTGCACGCCGGGCGCATGTCCAGAATCACGACGTCCTCCGCCAGCTTCTCCTGGGCGAGAGCGGCGATGCGGCGGGCTTGTTCGATAGGCGTCAGGGTTAGATCGGATCCGTTGTTCGGCGGTCTCAGTCTAGCCACGGTTTCGGTAGAGGCCACGTTCCTCGATTAGAAGGGCTACATCGGACGGCACGAGATCGTCGACCGGCTTCCCGCGCTCTATCCGGTCGCGAACCACGCTCGACGAGATCGGCGGCGAGGCTAGCTCGAAGGAGATCACCCGGTCGCCATAGCGCTCGAGATCGGGCGGCGGGTAGCCAGACCGCGTCCCGACCGCGAGCCTGACCCAGCGCAGGATCTCGTCCGGTTCCTTCCAGAGAGGAAAGGCCGCTCCCTCGTCAGCGCCGACGACGAAGACCGCGTCGCCGAAGCGCCCTCCTCTCACCGCGTCGACCGTGTACGGGTTCTCGTCGCGCTCGACGCGAGCGCGAGACACACCGGCGAACGCGGCCTCGGCGAGCGCCAGCCGCGTCTCGGCGTCCTCGACGCAAGGACGGTGCCCCGGGTTGGCGACGAGCAGAATGACGAGCTCGTCGAGATCGAGCTCCGCAAGGGCGGCCTCCGCGAGCGCGACATGGCCGTTGTGCGGCGGGTCGAAGGTGCCGCCGAGGATGCCTTTCACTGAAACTCCAGGACGTCTTCGCCGACCTCGACCTCGTCGCCGGTCTTCGCGCCGGCGGCTCGAAGCGCTTCCTCGAGCTCTTCGCCCTCCGGAACGCGGCCGGTGACGCGGAAGCCGCGCTCGGTGCGGAGGATCTTGAAGGGACGCGCGCGCGGTACCGGCCGGTAGACGAGGAAATCGGCGAGCCCGTCGGCCTCACTGGGAAGCTCCTCCGGCTCCGGAACCAGCTCGAACAGCGCGCGCCTGAACTCCTCGATCCCGGCGCCCGTCGCACACGAGACAAGAAAGACGCGCTGGATCCGCTCGTCCTCGAGCTCGAAAGGAGGGAGCTCGTGCAACAGGTCGACCTTGTTCAGGACAATCACCTGTAGCCGCGTCTCGAGGCCGGCGCCGTACTCGGCCAGCTCGCGATCGATCGTCCGGAACTGCTCCGCTGGATCGCCTGCCGCGGCGTCGATCACGTGCACCAGCAGCCGAGCTCGCTCCAGGTGCGCGAGGAACTCGTGGCCGAGGCCGACGCCCTCGCTGGCGCCCTCGATCAACCCCGGGACGTCCGCGACGGTGAGCTGCCGCCCGTCTGGGGCGTCCACCGTGCCGAGCACCGGCTCGAGGGTCGTGAACGGGTAATCCGCGACCTTCGGCTTCGCGTTCGAGATCCGGGTCAGAAGCGACGACTTGCCGGCGTTCGGCAGCCCCACGAGCGCGGCGTCGGCGAGCAGCTTCAGCCGCAGATCAAACTCGGCCTCGTCGCCCGGTGTGCCGATCTCCGCGAAGCGCGGCGTCTGGCGCGTGGGGGTCGCGAACTGACGGTTGCCACGACCGCCGGAGCCGCCGCGACCCAGTACGGCCTGAGCGCCGGCGTGCACAAGATCGACGACGAGGTTTCCGTCGGCGTCGAAGACCTGCGTGCCGACCGGGACCGGGAGCTCGACGCGCTCGCCGTCGGCGCCGTGCTTGCCGGAGCCGCCGCCGTGGCCGCCGCGGCCGCCCTTGAACGAGCGCTCGCGGCGAAAGCGCGAGAGGTCTCGCAGATCCGGGTCGGCGACGAGCACGACGTCGCCGCCGCGGCCGCCGTCACCGCCGTCGGGGCCGCCTTTCGGGACGTACTTCTCGCGCCGGAAGCTCAGCGCGCCGTCACCGCCGCGCCCCGCCTGCACGTGAATGCGGGCGCGGTCGCTGAACATCGGCTCTATTCGGTTACAGACACGGTCCGGCGCTCGCCGCTCTTGCGAAAAGCGAGCTTGCCGTCCCGCTTGGCGAAGATCGTGTCGTCCTTGCCGATACCGGTGCCGGGGCCCGGGCGGAAGCGCGTACCGCGCTGGCGGACGATGATCATTCCTGCCTTCACGGCCTGCCCATCGAACAGCTTGACGCCGAGGCGCTGTGCGTTCGAGTCGCGGCCGTTGCGGGAGGAGCCAAGACCTTTCTTGTGAGCCATTACTTCTTCTCCGTTGGCTTGGTTCTGGTGGCGGGTTTCCGGGCGGGGGCCTTGCGAGTAGCGGGTTTCTTCGCCGCGGCCGCCCTGGGCTTCGACGCTGCCCTCGGCTTTGCGGCCGGCTTCGGCTTCGCCTCGGCCTTGGGCTCTTCCTTCTCTGCCGCATTCGAGCGAGTAGCGCCGATCGACTGGATCTCGATCTCCGAGAGCTTGGCGCGGAAGCCCGTGTGCCTGCGGTAGCCCTTCTTGGCCTTGTACTTGCCGATCCGGATCTTCGGTCCGAGCGGCGAGCCCACGACCTTCGCCGTCACCTGGATACGCGGCGACAGGTTCGGCTTGCCGTTGCCGCCGGTGAACAGGACGTCCGGATGGAACGTCTTGCCCTCGTCGGTCGGCAGCCTGTTGACGAGCAGCCGGTCCCCTTCGCTGACGCGGTACTGCTTGCCGCCCAGTGAGATGATCGCGTAGTCAGCCATAGAAACGCGGGCCTTTCGCCCGCGAGCAGCGCAGTTTAGCTAGCGGCCGTCGACCTCGTCGATCCATTCCGACATCGGCACGTACTCGTCCGAGGTGGGCTCAGGCCCCGGCTCGTCCGCACTGGCGCCTCTCTCTTCGCCCCCGTTCGCGCTGGCGGCGACCGGCTTCTTGCGCCGGTTGCGGCCGCCTCGGCTGCCGCGCCTGGTCTTCTTGCGTGGCTTCGGCGCCTCGCCGTCTTCGGCTTGCGCGTCGCCGTTCACCGAGGCCGGCTCGGTCTCGACCGGCTCCGCGGTTTCCTCGCCGAGGGTCGGCTCGGGGACGTGGATCTTCGGGGCGGGTACGGCGACGTCGCCGTCCTGCGCAGCAACAGCCTCGGTCGCCGGCTTCTTCTTGCGGCCGCGACCGCCGCGCGAGCCGCGCCTAGTCTTCTTCTTCGGCTTCGGCTCCTCCTCAGCGGCATCGGCCGCTACCGGCACGTCCTCCTCGGCAGCCGGCTCCTTGGCGGGGGCATCAACCTCCTCGACTTCGAGCGTCTCTTCGGCGCTGGCAGGCGTCTCAGCCGTCCGCTTGGCAGGCGGCTTCCGCGTGGGTTTTTCCGCCTGGCCTTCGGCCGTGATCGGCTCGGCCTCGGGCTTCGCCTTCGAGACGAGCGTCGCGTAGGCGGTGCCGTCGACGAACCGCTCGATCCGGACTCGCACGGTCTTGCCGATCATTCCCGCCGCGTCGCCGACGCTGACGGTGTAGCCGTCGCGCGATCCCACCCCGGCGCGGAGATCGTGCTTGCCGACTTCGACGAGCTTGACCTGCACCTCGGACCCTTCGGCGACCGGGATCTCACCCTGGAGCTTCTCCAGAGTGCCCTGGTCGAGGACTTCGAAGAAGTCGTGCGGAACGCCTTCCCGCGGCTCGAGCACGAAGCGGCGCTTCGCGTGCGCCTCGATCTCGGTCAGACGGGTCGCACCCGAGCCGATCAGCACGCCGGCGACGTGATCGTTGACCGCGACCTTGAACGCCTTGTGGCGCGAGGCCGAGGCCAGCGCGCGCAGCTTCCGCTCGACGTCGATCGCCATCGACGCATCCGAGACGACGATCCCGTCGCCCTCGCAGACCGGGCACTTCCGGGTCAGGATCTCGCGTGGCCCGTCCGTGACGTTCTGCCGGGTCATCTCGACGAGGCCGAGCGGCGAAATCTCGACGACGTAGGTCTTCGTCCGGTCGCGCTCGAGCTCGTTCTTCAGCGCTCCCTCGACGGTGGCGCGGTTCTTCGGATTCGCCATGTCGATGAAGTCGATGACGATGATTCCGCCGATGTCGCGGAGCCGGAGCTGGCGGACGACCTCCTTGACCGCCTCGAGGTTGTTCTTCGTGATCGTGTCCTCCAGCCGGGCGCCGGAGCCCTTGCCGCGCGAGCCGACGAACCGGCCCGTGTTGACGTCGATGACCGTGAAGGCCTCGGCGTAGTCGAAGACGAGGTAGCCGCCTGAGGGCAGATCGACCCGGCGAGAGAGCGTCGAGCGGATCTCGGCGTCGACGCCGTAGGCGTCCATCAGCGGCGTCTTCTCGCGGTGGCGGAAGACGCGCTCGGCCATGTGCGGCGAGGTCTTCTTCAGGTAGCCGACGATCCGCTTCTGGGTGCGCTCGTCGTCGACGACCAGCTTCTCGAAGTCGCCGGTGAAGAGATCGCGGACGACGCGGAGCGGCAGCTCGGCCTCCTGGTAGAGGAGCGCGGGCGCCTTCGTGCTCTTCGCCCGGGTCTCGATTTCCTTCCAGAGCCGCTGTAGGAAGATAAGGTCGCGCTCGATGTCCTCGGCGGACGCGCCCTCGGCGGCCGTGCGAACGATGACGCCGCCCTTTTTGACGTCAAGTGCCTTGACGATGTCGCGGAGGCGGATCCGCTCGTCGTCCTCGAGCCGGCGTGAGACGCCCAGGCCCTCGCCACTGGGGACGTAGACGACGAAGCGGCCCGGGAGCGAGATCTCCGTTGTCAGGCGCGCCCCCTTCGACTTCATCGGATCCTTGACCGCCTGGACCAGGACGTCCTGGCCGCGGCTGATCAGGTCCTGGATCTTCTTGCCGTGCCGCCGGCCCTCGAGCTCGGGGACGACGATCTCGTCGACGTAAAGGAAGCCGTTCTTTTCGAGACCGATCTCGACGAAGGCCGCCTCCATGCCCGGGAGGACGTTGTCGACGACACCCTTGTAGACGTTGCCCGCAATCGAGCGGCGCTCAGGCCGCTCGAGGTAGACCTCGGCGACCTTGTCGTCCTCGAGCACGGCGACCCGCTGCTCGCCGACGTCGACGGAGACGAGGAGCTCGCGCTTCGCGGCCGGCAGCGGCGCCCGGCGCGGCGGGGTTCGGCGCCGCTGGGTGCTACTGCGACTGGAGCGCTGGGCAGGCTTGCGCTCGGGACGGCTCTGTTGCTTCTTGGCCGGGTCGGCCTTGGTCTCGGCCGTCGCAGCCGGTTCCGTCTTCTTCTTGCGGCCGCGGCCGCCGCGGCTACCGCGTCGGCGCTTCGGCTTGGGTTGTTCGCCCGCCGCTGGCGGGTCGGGCGTTGGTGTGGTTACTGGTTCAGGCTGGGGAGCACCCTGTGCGGGCGCATCTTTCTGGCGCTTCTTGCGCCGGAAGAACTGCAGCAAAAGAAATCTCCTTCTCGTGCGCGCGCGCTGGCGTCACCCGGGATCGGGCGGAGCGCGCGCTGCGGATATGTGTGAAAAAGCCGTGCCATAGGCGTAACTGCAGCGTAGCAGCGGCAATCTACGACACGATTTCTCGCGAGCTCGGTCAATTCCCGAGGCCGGGTTTGGACGGCGTCTAGGCCGCCGCCGCCGGCCGCAAACGTGCCATTCGCGCCCTGACGGCGCGTAGCCGCTGCGACAAGCGGGCCCACGCCCAGGGCTCGACTTCCTGGTAGCGCACCTCCGATTGCGAGCGGGTGGCTTCCAGGTACTCGAACCAGGCGTCCGCCTCCTCGATCAGCAGCAGTTCTTCGGCTTCGTTCGTGGCGGCCATGCGTCCACCTCCGGGTCGATTTCGCAAGCGTAGGACCCGAACCGGACGGAGCTGCTCAGGGGGCGCCTGCGGTGAGCGTTTCCCGCGCACACGGGCGTCGCTTGCGATACCCGCTGGAGGTCGTGGCGGCTGTGCCGCCGCGACCGTCTAAACCCGTTTTGTGCGTCGCTACCGACGCCGTCGCGCCCCGGCGCCCCGAACGTAGATCGCTTCGAGAACGCCGATCGCGAGCAGGTTGGCGATCATCGCCGAGCCGCCAACACTGACGAACGGGAGCGGGATGCCGGTGATCGGAGCAATCCCGATCGTCATGCCGACGTTGATGAAGATTTGGAACAACAGGGCGACCACGATTCCCCCCGCCGCGATCGCGGAGAAGGCGTCGCGGGCGCCGGCCATCACCTTCAGGCCCCGCCAGATCACGAGCAGGTAGAGCAACAGCAGGACCGAGACGCCGACGAAGCCGCGCTGCTCGGCGACCGAGGCGAAGACGAAGTCGGTCGCGTGCTCGGGCAGGAAGTTGAGGTTCGTCTGGGTCGCGCCTTTGACGCCGCGGCCCGTCGCGCCGCCCGCGCCGACCGCGTTGATCGACTGGGTGACGTTGTAGGTAGCGCCGCGCGGATCGTCGTTGCGGTGCATGAAGCCGACGACGCGCTGCTGCTGGTAGTCCTTCAGCACCGGGTGACCGGCCGCCGGCAGGATCCAGAGGACGAGCAGGGCCCCAACGAGCGTCGCGCCCCCGAGGATGGCCAGATGCGTCCAGCGCGTCCCTGCAAGGAAGAGCACGCCGGCGAGAGCGGCCGCATAGACCATGGCGGTTCCGAGGTCCGGCTGGATGAAGACGAGAAAGATCGGTCCGGCCGCGAAGCCGATCGCCGAGAGCACGGTCTTGCTGTCGCCGATCCGCTTCGCCCGGTCGGCCAGCAGGCCCGCGAGGAAGAGGACGAGCAGCAACTTCCCAAACTCAGAGGGCTGGAACTTGAAGAAGCCGAGGTCGAGCCAGCGCTTCGAGCCGCGCGTGACCGCGCCGGCGAGGAGAACGACCACCATCAGCCCGAGCGTCCCGACGTAGATCTGCTTGCGGTAGCGCCGGTAGTACTCGGGATCGACGAAGACGGCGACGACGAGGCCCAACAGCCCGAGAGCCGCGTAGACGCCCTGGCGGACGACGTAGTAGTTCGCGTTGCCGCTGACGTCGTGCCGGGTGATGCCCGCGATCGCCCAGAGCCCGTATCCCACGAGCGCGCCCGTGGCTGCGAGCAGGACCCAGTCGAGGCGCCGGACGACCGACGCGGCTGCGACTGCCTCTTCGCGCCGGCTTCGGAGGCCGCGCGTCCTGGTATCGACGGCCTCAATCACTCTTCGTCGGCACCCCGACCTGGGTTGGATGCATCTTGAAGTAGGCCTCGAAGACCTTGAGTGCTGCGGGCGCCGCGGCGGTTCCGCCGTGACCGCCGTTCTCGATCAGGGCGCAAACGGTGATCGTCGGCGCATCGGCGGGCGCGTAGCCGCACCACCAGGACTGATCGAGTTTCCCGGTGAAGCCGGGGATGCTCGCGCTCTTCTCGGCCGTCCCGGTCTTGCCGGCGATCGGAACCGGGAAGGTGCCGAAAACGGCCGTCGAGGTCCCGCTGGGGCCGTGGGTCGCTTGCAGCAGGCCCTGGCGCACGACGTCGAGGTAGAGCGGGTCGAGCTTGACGATCGGCGCCGGCGGCGGGGCGAAGCTGTGCAGGACGCGGCCCGGCGCCTGCCTGTTGCTGACCTCCTCGACATCGGCGGCGATGTGCGGCTGCACCAGCCGGCCGCCGTTTGCGATCAGCGCATAGAAGCGCGCCATCTGGAGCGGCGTCACCAGCAGGTCCTTCTGACCGATCGCAAGCTGGATCGAATCTCCAGGCTTCCAGAGGCGGTCGACCTGCCATTGCTTCGGGTCGGTCTTCGGCGTGTACGTCGCTCTGCGCCACTCCGGCGTTGGCAGCAGTCCGGGTAGCTCGCCCGGAAGGTCGACTCCGGTCGCACGGCCGAAGCCGAAACGTGCGGCCCACTCCTGGAACGGATGCCGCCGCGCGGCCGGCAGCTTGTAGAAGCGGTTGCCGAGCTCGTAAAAGTACGTGTCGCAGGACGCTTCGAGCGCGGTCGACATCGTCATCTGCTGGTTCACGAACGGGTCCCAGTTCTTGAAGGTGCCGCCCGGGATCACGTTGCCCTGCTTGTCGTAGACGTGGTAGGCGCCGGTGCAGGCAATCGGCTCCGTCGGCGTCACAAGCCGCTCCTCGAGTGCCGCGAGCGCGGTCACGGGCTTGAACGTCGAGCCGGCCGGATAGACGCCGGCGATCGCGCGATCAACGCCGGGATAGTTGTCCTTGCGGGCGACGGTGGGGTTCAGGAGCGGCGCCAGCTTCTTCGGGTTGTGCGAGCCAAACACGCTCGGCTGGAAGGTCGGGTTCGAGGCCAGCGCGAGGATCGAGCCGTCGCGAGGATCGAGCGCGACGATCGCGCCTCCGTCGGCCGCCCAGCAGCCGACGCAGTTCGAAGCGTGCGCCGCCGCGATCCCGGCGCGGATCCCCTGCTCGGCCGCCCGCTGGAGGTTCATGTCGAGCGTCAGGCGTACCGCTTCCCCAGGCTGGGCGCTCTGCTCTGTGATCAGCCCGCTCCGGGGGCGCCCGAGGGCGTCGACACGCAGCTGAGCGAGCCCATCCTTGCCGCGGAGGTAGCCGTCGTAGCGCGCCTCGATGCCACCCTGGCCGACCTTGTCGCTCAGCAGGTAGCCCTTGCCGCGGAGACGCGAGTACTGCGAGGGCGAGATCAGGCCGACAGTGCCGAGCACCTGTGCCGCGAGCGACTGGTACGGGTAGTTGCGGAGGTACGTGGGCGCGAGATCGACGCCCGGGAAGCTGACGGCGCGCTCCCGCAGGTAGTCGGCCTGCTCTCGGTGTATGGACTCTTGGACGATTACCGGCGTCGCCGGATCGCCGCCGCGTTTCTTGAGCTCCGCGACCATCTCCCTGACCGGCACGTTGATGATCTTCGAGAGGCGCCGAAGCTCGTTCAGCCGCGCGGACCACTTCTCCGGAAGATCGGCCGTCCAGAGCTGGACCGCCGTGGCCGCGCGGTTGTTCACGATCGTCCGGCCCTCCCGGTCGACCACCGGGCCTCGCGGGGCCTCGAGCGGGATCGAGCGGAGCTGATTGTTGACGGCCGCGTGCAGGTACTGCGGCCCGGAGAGAACCTCCAGCGCCCAGAGCCTGAAGAAGAGCACGCCGAAGACGGCGACCGTAATGCCGCCCAGAATCGCGATCCGCAGCGCGATCTGAGGTGTCAGCCGGAACGGCTCGGCGACACCGGGCGTCGGCGTCATGAACGTTCGCGGACCCGAGCCGTTCGTCGGAGGTCGCCGTCTCCGCCTAGGCCGGACCTCGGTGCTAGCCAAGCAGTTGCACCTCCTCGAGTCCGGTCGGCGGGGGGCGGAAGAGCCGGCGACAGAGCGCATAGACCGGCAGCGTCAGGATCAAGTTGAAGATCAGCTCGAAGGGGAACGCGTCCAGCAGTACTCGGGAAGCGGACGCCGGTTCCCCGAGCATGTAATGGAGGATGAGCGCGCCGATCGAGTAGAGCAGCGTCACGACCGCGACGGAGACGAACGGTGCGTGCGTGCGGTCTCGGCCGGTCGTCTCGCCGTAGCGCCCGATCCAGTAGCCGGCGATGGTCAGCAGGAGCGAGGTGACGCCGAGGGTCTGCAGCGTCGCCGTGTCGACGACGAGGCCGGCGCCGAAACCGGCGGCCGCGCCGAAGATCGTTCCGCGGAGGAGGGCGACCGATACGAGCGTCACGAGCACGAGGTCGGGCGCTCCGTGGAAGACGTCGATCTGCGACAGCAGCGTCACCTGGAGAATCGCGGCCACGAAGAGAACCGCGGCGCCTTTCGCGATGTCGGCGATCATCGGGTCTTCGGGGGGAACAACACGACCAGCGAGCTCAGCGTCTTGAAGTTGACGAACGGCTGCAGCTGGACGTGCTTGTAGAGATCCACCTCGTTCTGGCCGACCGACGTCACCCGTCCGATCGCGATTCCGCGCGGGTAAATCGAGCTGAGCCCGGCCGCCTTCGATTTCCAGCCAGCCGTGACGAGAATGTCGCCGCTTTTCACCTTCTGGTCCTTGCCGACCTGATCGAAGCTGGCGCCGGCCTTGACGACCCCCTGGGCGCCCGTCTCCACGTCGACCGCCGAGACGGAGGTCGTGTCGTCGGTCAGGAGCGCGACGAGTGATTGGTTGTTTGCGACCCGCACGACCGTGCCGACGAGGCCCTCACCGGTGACGACCGGGTCGAAGACTTGGATGCCGGATGAAGAGCCGGCGCCGATCAGCACCTGCTGTTCGAAAGCAGACGGGGGCTGCCCAAGAATCGAGGCGGTGACGTGGCCGTAGCCGCGCGGGTACTGGGGGCTGTTGATGAAATTGAGCTTCTTGCGCAGGTCGGCGTTCTCGCTGGCTGCGAAGGCGTTCTGCGATGCCTGCTGACGGAGCTGCTCGTTTTCGGCGCGGAGCCGGTTGTTCTCGGACTTCGCATGAACGAGTCCGGCGAAGTACCCGTACGCGTCGCGGAACGGCCGTGAGACGCGGTCGGCCGCAACCTCGAAGGGGCGGAGCACTGTCGCACCCGCGCTCTGAACCTGGTGCAGCCCGCCGCCCGCCGATTCGCGGAAGTAGATCGTGATCAGCGCGATCGAGAGCAGCACGAGCACACCTGCCACGATCCGGCGCCTGACGGCGCTGGCTTTGCGTGACGAGTATGAAACCGGCCTCGAGCGCGGAACCCCCGCCCCCAAGACCGCCAGCCGTGCTGAGCGGTTGCGAGGCACGAAGCGTTTTAGTTTAGGGAAGGTTTCGGAGAGCCGTTAGCGAAAGTGTCTTGTTGGACTCAGTACGGCCGGTGGTTGTTGCGGCGGGCCTTCGAGGCGCTGCGGTGGATCGCCTCGAACTCCTCGAGGCTGCGGCCCGAGCCGACCGCGACGCAGGTGAGCGGGCTTTCGGCGAGATGCACCGGCATTTGCGTCTCGTAGCGCAGCCGCTCGTCGAGCCCGTGGAGGAGCGCTCCGCCGCCGGCGAGGACGATG